>JAAUXT010007615.1_pt1 | contig 24194 bp, 29 predicted proteins | sample 7278171 | NCBI WGS metagenome assembly JAAUXT01 (sample SAMN14350112, study PRJNA611818) | marine sediment metagenome | isolation source: surface marine sediment (1.8m) | place: French Polynesia: Moorea | collected 2018-08
AAGTCAACTATTTCACTCATCAGCATTCAATATGTGAAGAAAGAACTTGTGCTGCGCACTCGTTCATTCTGAACACATATTGAACGCTGATTCGTGCAATATTTGTGACATACTGAATGGCTTTTCCTCGGACACAAAATTCCTCAAGTGAAGTGAAAAATTTCTTTGTCTTGCCAGACCCGAGGGCTGTGTGCACAGGTTCTTCAAACGCTGCATTCCTTCGCGCAGCCCAAGACGCCGAGTTCTTTCGTGGGATTGGTGGATTGTCTCGATATCGTCGCCCCCGGTCAGTGACAGAGAAAAGACATGGCCGCGGAACATGCACGAGCATCTGTGGATGCTCACTCGCCTCAGGTCACTCGGACCCAAGTTTACTCACAGCTGACTACAAATAAATATGTTGTGTCATCTGGCAGCACAGACAAACACACGCGAAATCTCATTTTTCATGTATCGCCATCACCATAAATGGTAAACAGGCTGCCCCCTTCAACGAGTTCAGCTTTGAGAGCCAGGGTGCCAGCTAAAGAAGAATTCTTGTCAGCTGCAAAAATCTTGCCTTTCATGCAAAAGCCACATTCGTTCAGTTCAGGATACTGACGCATTTCAGTCTCTTTTGGTGGGAATGTTGGTGGCCATGTTGGATTGGCACAGACCAACACCTGTGGGTGATCTTGTTGTCAGGTGTGTCGTGCGCGGAACTCGGAGATAACATTTTCATCATTCTCATCTCAAGTGTCTTGGACGTTGATCTTGATGTAACAATGAGGATGGTCAGTTCGATAAATTGTGGTGATAGTTTTATGCACAGCAAAGCAGGAAAGAGTTTGAAGTTGCGTGGATTTGCACACAACAGCTGCTTGGAGTCTGGGTGGTAAGGACGCGCGCGAGGATGGTGACACTGCCTGGTTTTGTTGTTCTGTATGGAAGCGACTGACCAACGAAATCTGTCTTTTCCAGTCGCGCTTTTGGAAGCACTGTCATACAAAAGAAGGTATATCCAGTTCGGTGTGCCCAGGCGCATTGAAGATGTTAAGTCTGCATTGGCGGAAGTGGACTGGACGTGTCATGGTGGACGCCTTGGCAAGTCGAGCACTGCCTTGTTTTTCCTTTGTTGAGTCCTGGGCGGCATGCGGTGTGGGGATCAAGGTGTACACACGAGAAACGTTTGGTGTGTCGCATTACAGACGGATCTACTGTCACATGGAACGCACACGCAGTACTTGGCATCAAAGCAGACCGGTCAGCACGGCGCACTCTCTCGAGACTATGATTGGAATGTGACAGGTTCGCACTGCCTTGCACACACATACGTGAATCGCAACTTCCAGACTTTAGGTGACTGTCGGCTTTTAGATTTTTCGGAGCTGACAAGTTTGTGCTGTTAGCGGTGAACTTGCAATTGGATCAAACCAGGACAGTCCGCGCACAATCAGTCGGGCTCCAGCCGTTGGAATCAGGAGTCCAGGGGTGGGCTTGGTGCGCTCGTGTGCGGGCTATCTTCAGTGCATGAGCCCGACTGCGGACAGTGGAATACTCTCATTGTCGGATTGACGACATATGACTGGACTGCTCAATGAGACAGGCAGGTGGTTGGAACAAGACGACACCTGAAGCCGTTCACAACTTGTTCACTTGTGTTGTGAAGCTCTTGTCTGGTTGGTGCTTGAAAAGGAAGCGAGCAGTTGGCCTGGCTTCCTTCTGGAGCACCAACATTAGATCTTCGCAGTGATGTACGCTGTGTGACATTTGTGCACTGAAGTGACCCTGACCTTCAAGCTGTAGATTACGTGAGACGCGCGAGTATGTCTGATCCACCGAGCCATTAGCGTGCGACTCCGCACTGGGGACACAGGCGACAGTTGGTCCGCACTCGAGGCGGGATGGCACGACAAAGATCCAGTTGCGAGCCGTGTGCAGTGCATGCGCGCATTCAAGCATTGAAGTCACACACAAAGTGTTGTCCTGGACGTTGATTACTACCTTGAATCTGGATCTACTGTGCCGTTGCTGATTTCATCCAAGTGTCTGTGTGGTTCTCTGCGTAGTTTCGTTTTACGTACTGTCTTCGCTTGTCATTGAATACGTCAGGGGGTCAATCAGTTGGACAATTGCAATAGATACTGGATTCCGTGGACAAGAAGGTCACACTTGGATTCGGTTGAGATTTTCTGTTGAACGCGTGGGCGGCGGTCGGAATCGAAACACCACACAGAGGGAAGAGCCCGTCGACTCTCATTGATGGTCACGAGTCATGACATCGCTCGTACGCTGACAGTGATTTGAAGGATTTCGGTAAACACTGAAACAAATAAAGTGTTTAGAGTTTTTTGGCAAGGGTCGGTTGTGTTTGCTGTGAGGCTTGCACTGTGTGTTTGGGATGCTTGAGGGGGGTTCGTATCCGTGAGTGGAGCTGCAGCGCCGTCCTTACAGCCAAATGCAACCAGGAGCAACTTCGTTTGCCCATCTGACGTTGGACGGCGCTGCAGGCTTGACATGAAGACGGATTCTTGTGTTGTAATCTGCAGGCTCTGAGAGGATGTGGTGAATCAGCACTATTGTTTTCCTATGACGCACAACACACGTCTATGAGAGAAGCTCAAGAGCAAACTCACCTGCGAACTGCTCACGAGTAGATCATGTGGAGTTCTGCTGAGATTTGGAAGAACTCAAACACCCAACAGTGTGGCGTTTTCAGTGGAACAAGATACGATCCCCAAAGTGAATTTGAGTGAGTAGTCCCAGAGTTTTGGCGCCTGACGTGGTCGCAGTAGGCTTTGGAGAGAGACACACGGGGATGCAGGCAGAGAGAGGAAAGTCAAGAGACACAGCAAGGTGATCGTCTCTTCCGCCTCCATAATCAGGACCCAAAAACAAAACGTTCCACGAATTCAAGTTACGGAAACGCATATATATTGAGAGAAAAAGTTCTGCTCCACGACAAAGCACGAGTTTGTTGGCGATAAGCAGCTAAAGCTCAACGTGTTGGACAATTGGTCGTTGACTCACTTGCATTGAAAGTGGCAGTTTCCAGAAAACACAAGACTTTGACGTTGCTGTGATGTCTTTCAATTTTTGCAGCCAGTTGATCTCAAGGACGTAACGAGCAACGACAAAAAGTCATCGGTGCATTCAGGCGGCGTGGTGGTTTGAACCTCGAGGTGTTACAGTTGACGCAGTGGGTGGAGTTTTGAGTTGATTTGGTGAAATTAAAAGGTGAATTTCACTTTCATGTGGGACACACAATAGGTCGTGTGATGTAGTTGACTGCACATGGAATTCTAATAGGATGTGGCGAGTTGCCATTCTTGAGTGATGTAAACAGAAGAAAAAGTGAGTTGGGCCGAATACGAGAAAGGACGGTAAGAATTTGGAGCATTTATGGAAAAACCTCGAGCTTTAGCTTTGACTCACTTGGACACACAATGAGGGTGTGCTGGATATTCATCACAAATTGTTTTCGGTCGGTATTCTTACTGAAGTGGGTGCGTAACTGACAATGGTAGAGTGTGGAAGGCTGTGGAATTCCTTCGTGGAAACACCTCAGCAGAAACTTTCATCGCGTCATACATTTGGACAGGTTGTAGCAACTCAAGGTTGGATTCCACGTGGTGTAGTCTGAACGTAGGAACTGGGCTGCCAGTCTCACGGAGCTCGAGCCCTGCGGCTGACGTGGGCAAGTTTGAAGAAGACTGAGTGAGAGTCTTGTGGGAGGCGGATGTGCTGTGATAGTGCTGGATGATTTAGCAGGACATGTTGTTGGCTTGTGGATGATTTTTGTGGCACGCGGATAGTGCTTGTGAGGATTGTCTTGGGAAGGGTGGGGGTGCCACGACGAGGTGGAAGACGTGGTTTCGTCCGTGATGTGGCGTGATTCGAAACCCATTTGGTCAGCAGGGTTTCTAAGCCGCGTCACAGGCGAAAGCAGCGTTTTCAATTCTGAACTCTCCACGTGAAGGAGGAACTCAGAACAATGAAGAACGACAGGACCAGGATCTGAAGACAAAGAACTTCTTTGAACGGAAATTGTCAGGAATGTAACCTGTGAAGAAAATGACATGGACTCGACCAGATCAAAAGGAAAACGCCAAGGATAGACATTTGGAACCGCAGAGGAACGAAGCATGGACAGTGGAAAGTGGTGAACGTGAAACCCGCAGGGTGGTTGTTACCTTGGAGACGTGGGTAGCAACGGGGAAGTGACGATAGGGTACTTGGCAACAGGCTCGATGACAACCGGGGGCCGGTCTCTGACGCCCGCTCCTGTGACCTTCGTCCACACCAAGGTGACGCTGTATCGTAGCAACCTGGTGGATCTGCGAGCCCGCAGATCTGTGCACAGCTGCGACCGTTGCTCCGCCAATCAGGGCATGGCGTTGTATCCGGGGGACGCGGCGTGCGGGGCGGTGCACTACGGCAGGTGCACGCCCGTCACGCTCATCTCCACGACGCCGACCCGAACCCCGTCCTACACCTCCACTCCCCCGAACACACCCAGCTCGCCGCAATCCACCCAAAACCCACCCAGGACGATGGTGAACGTGGTGCACATAGAGACGCAGCCACGAGACAGCGCAGCGCCGAACAGCCCGACCACCATCACCGTGGACAAGATGAGCCCCGTCACCGTGGGAATACCGCCGCGAGGATACTCACCCATATCCGTGGACACGAGTCCTTCGAGAAAGTCTCCGTCTCCAAGCAGAACCATCACATTTGAGACACTGCCATCCGGCAAGATGTCTCCACGCCAGGTCACCATAGAAACCTTCCCCATGGCGTCCATATCGCCCAGAAATGTAGCTATGGAAATGTACCCAAGGAGAGGTTCGCCCATCAGGAGTTTGTCACCAAGGAGTTTCGTCATTGAAACTTACCCACCCAATTCGTCGCGTGCGAAAACATTCACCATAGAAACGCGGCCGGTCGACTCGGCGTCGTCACGTCACATCACCATGACGACGAGGACGATTCCCATCGAGATCCGCCCCAGCGCGTTCGGTAGCAGAGGCATGACGTCGCCAGGGACTACCTCACCTCGTTACCTGGCAACCAACACCATCACGATCCCCGTCACTAAGTCGCGCGTTGCCCGGGTACCTGGGATCCCCACGGGACAGACGCATCACGGTCACTCAGGGACGTCCCCGCCCAAACGGCCCGTCTCCCTCGATGGACTCGTCTCTGTGGTCAACGGTCACGCAGGTCCTTCCGCTCCCGACCCGACGTCGTCGTCGTCCACTTCCGCTGGGTCGCCGTCGGCGGGCATCGGCAGTCGCGCCATCCCCGCCCCTGTCACCTCCATACCCAAACTGCCGGCGGCGGCGCACAGAAGCGGGCACCGGGTTCCCTTCACGTCACGCATCGCACGCGACATCGGCCTCCCAACGCAGGACGTCGGCATGATCGTCAAAAGCCCGAAAACAGGGACTGCACAGAACAAGGGTCAAGTCACAGTGACTCAAAGTGTGACAGAAACACATTACAACTTGCTACAACAGACACCAACGAACTTAGTAAAGATGAGGGACCTGGCATTTGAAGCGGTCAACGGACCTACGCTGCAGGGAGAGGCACCTCGGGCAGAGGTGCCTGGCTTCGCGGGTGGAGTGGCCAAATCCGCCACTGGAGTTGTGGAGCCCGCCCCTGGAGTTACAGAGCCCGGTCCTGTCTCGCCTTCTGGACCTGGGTCCTCTCCCACACTGCACGTGCTCAGACAGGTAAACTTGCATGATGAGCTCGAACCCGTCATTGTTGTGTTCAAGCGTTTTCTGATCGTCCGCAGCTGATCTGGTGGTCCAACAGTGCAACGCGCCTGGGAGTGAGAGCGTTGGACTGGTGGCGTCATCCGTATCTGGCCTGCTGAAGTCTTCGCCACGGATTTCAGTGTCTGAAGAGAAGAAACCTGCGATGCAGTTCATGATCTGCTCACACATCAAATTTGCTTGCAAGGCGTTCGTATCAAGCACGGACTTCACCTGTTCGCTAACAGGCCTTGTCTTCCAGAAATTACTGACGGCCCTTCCTGCCGAGCCGTGCGCAGTTGGTGTTGGGAGTTTTGATTGATACGAACGAGAGATACAGCGCTGCTCGGGTTGTGTGGATTTGCAACAGCTCTGACTCTTGGCGCTCGGATCCAGATTAACAGTGACTCGACCTTGACCTTTTGGATCATGATCAGCTCAGTTTGAGTATCAGAAACTCACTGAGTTTCGATTGCGATTCTCGTCGAAACTAACTGCGTGAATATGTTGTACAGATCGATGTACTCGTGGGGAGCTACCGGTACTTGATATTTTTGGCCGCTTGCGGACAAATGTACTGCTTTGTGTTTTGTTTTTGACCGGCCGCAACCAGGTCTTCCGGCCCAAACTCTGAGGTGACCAGTGTTTGTGTAAATTGTCATCTTCACAGACATCTGCTCAAGGCTCGACTCGGTGCACAGCGAAACAGCGCGACGTGACAATTGACCAAAATGTGTTTCGATCCTCGACCCCCACCCGAAAAAGAACATTTACCCAAGTGCTCCAAAATCAGTCAGAACCTTGAATAATTCTTTCGAAGCTGCTGTCTTCAACTGCGTTCTTGTGTCGTCTTGTGCACGTTCGTGAGTGCAGGTGCACACACACACACGCACACACACACACACACACATGCAGTCGTCCTGGGCCAAAGCGGTGACGCTGTTTCGGTAAATCCGAAGCAGACACCTGCGTGCGCTGAAACGAATTCGAGCAGACATCAATCCTGCAGTGATTGCGATCACAGAGAATGAATCAACTCGGTGCAATGCAAAATAAAAGTTGGCGCTCCCCGTGTGGAAAAAGCATCTGCTTGTCGGCGAGTAATGCGATGATTTGAACGTCTTCACCGCAGCAGGTGTGCACGAGAAGCAGATGTGCACGTCGATGCTTGAGCCGTCGATGTCAGGAATGCATTCCATTGGTGCTGTAGTGTCCCTTTCATTGTGGAGAGCTTCGTGTTGGTGTCTGACTTTTGGGTCTCCCACATGTGGTGCGGCTGAAAATGCAGTGTCGAGTGTAGCAGCGGTTTCGTGCGACAGTTGAAGGACTGCACTGTGCACTGCAGTGAAAGAAGAACTTTATCACATCATGTAACTATTTTGCCAATGTTTGTTGCAGGTGGGTCGAGACGATGCGGCTGTGTTCCGGAGCGCGGGCGGCGCCGGGGTGCGGGGGGAGCCGGACGGGCAGCCCGACTCGTTCCTCCGTCAGAAGGAGCAGCAGCTGCGGGAGAAGCGCGAGCGCGAGCGCCTCGAGAAGTCGCGGGCAGCCGCGGCGCAGGGTGAGTCTCGTGAAGGGTGACGTGATTGAACGTCCCCAGATACGAAAGCAAACCCTCGGACGCGTGTTTGGAACGGAAACAAGGAAACAGCAACACTTGAAGCTTGTCGTGATGGCGAGTTTGACAGCTGGATGTTGGCTTGATGACAAATGAGATCACCGTGTCCTTGGAAGCCACAATCAACTCAGGTCAATTTGTTTTGTTGGCAAAGCAATGCCACTGCTGAGCCACGATTGTTGGTGATTGGGGTTTGAAAGTAAGTGGGCTTCTGAAGTAGGTTTAATAAACCTCACCTCTGATTGCAGGAGGAGCGGGCGATGTGCAGAAGGTGGGGATCCTCAACAAGTCAGCGACGCCGGACGTTCTGCAGGACGGTCACGTGACGCTCGCCAATCAGAGCGCTGCGCGGCCCGAGCTGAGGAAAAAGGAACCGGGTGCCGGCGTGGGCAAACAGGAGCGTGGCGTCTTGCAGGACAAGACGACCTCTGGTGGTCCCAAGCAAGCGCAAGTGCTGAACAAATCTAAGTCAGAACCAACACCAAACACAGTGAATCAAGTGAACAAACAGTTGTTTCCAGGACAGCAGCTAAAAAGGACTGGCAACCATGTCAACGAGAATTCGTTGCATCAGCAGCCATTATCCGAGCAACAACAGAACAAACAGTTGTTGGAGAAGAAGCAACTAGGAGCTGTCACTGCAGTCAAGGATATCAAACCCGTTGTGCCAGCCAAGAAGCCTGCAGTAGGTGGAGGGCTGCGAGGCAAGGAGCTCAGTCGCCACATCCCTCCCTTCTACTTCCCGATGGGACAGCCTCCAGTATCCGCCAGCGAAAGCGAGACGATCCTCCAACAAATCAAAGACGCGTTCTCAGGCATTGAGGGCGGCAAAGCGAATCGCCTGCAGATGGGAGTCGTAGCCAAGGTGCGTTTCTCTCGCGTCTCGTTCGCAGTGTAAAGAACAGGATGTTGTCAGGTAATCTGCGACAATTGAGTGTGTAATTGGTGCGATTTGACCTTTTGGAAGTTTCATCTCTGTACATTGGCTCCGTGTTCGCATCTTCAGGAAGATTCTCCACGCGCCGGACCAGTTTTGTTGGTGCAACCATCAGACCTACTATGAAGTCAACGAGGCCCAAAGTGTGTGGTTTTGCTTGCAATTTGAACTGGTGTTTCAGGCGTGCGGGTTTTCGTCGTACTGGAAGGGCGCGTTTCACCACGCGGCGGCGAGCGACAAGTCCGGGTCGGTGACGCTACAGGCGTTCCTCGCCCTCTGGCGCAAGTGAGTCTCACAGGCGCACGGCGCAGCTGTTTTGTGACGGAGTCAAAAAGTGCATCACATGACGGGAGGGGGGACAAGCTCCATTGATTGAATGTTGCTGTCTTGTTGAATGACTGTGCAGACACAGTAACTCTTCCAAACTTGTGGAACCGTTTTGGCAACGTTGCCTCCGGCGTCTGAAGGAAAAACATTGGGCCTGTCTACATTTGCCGCCCACATAACTTTCCACCGTTTGGTTCCACATGCACAAGCGTCTGTTCTGAAAGAGCGGAGAGAAATGTCTGACAGTGAAACAGTGAGCACAACATCAGAAAAGAAGAACGTAAACAAACAGTGATCTGGACAGTGTACAAAACAACGCGCCAGTTTTGTTTTTTGAGCGCTTCTGTGTGAAGGGCTGTGGAGGGTTTGTTTTGCCAGGAGAGAGATAGCAATCTGTCTGGCGTGCGCTTCGCCCTTGATTCACGGTCTGTCTGCAGTTTTCTGGGTTCCCCGCTCCCATGGTCTGAAGGGGGCGATGTGGAAAAATAATGGACAAAAACATTGAATCACTTCTGTGTCTTCGCTTGTTTGTTTTCAGTTGAAAACTTGGCATTTGGTTCCGATGTTGACTTGACACAGGCAAATTGTTTTCGTCCGCTGATGAGCACAAAGCAGCCGTTGCGGTGGAAAGAGAGCCCGCATTGTCTATTGGTTCGGACACGAGACGTAACTGTGTGTTGTGCACCAAACTGAAGAAAAAAATCAGACTTGGTGTGGTCACGATCTTTGGGTACCAGATTTCTGCCCGACTGGTGGTCCTCGTAAACCCGCACTTGCAGCTGCCGGTAAAAATCAGTTCGTGACTACGCCACCCACCCGTTGGTGACACCGTTTTGAGAGGTGCGGCGCTGTTGCAGGTTGGTGGCGAACTGCCACGACGACGCGGCGAAGCTGGTGCGGCTCCTGGCGAAGCCGGGCTGTCCGCACCTCGTCGCCGAGGACTTCATCCCGCTCGTGCAGGACGTCGTCGACTCGCACCCCGGACTCACATTCCTGCAGGACGCCCCCGAGTTCCACTCGAGATACGTGCACACTGTGAGTACTGCTGCCCACCGGGGCGGGGGGTGGGGGCTGTTTGCTTGAAGACAAGTTCAGGATGAGTGGGACTGTGTTTGAAAATCTGATCACGAAAGGCACCTTTTGAATGACAGGCCCTCAGTTTCCTGCATTATTTGGATCACAATGGGTCTGTGTTTTTGCAGGTGATCTCGCGCATTTTCTACAGTGTGAACCGGTCGTGGTCGGGGCGCATCACCGTTCCCGAGTTGCGGCGCAGCAACTTCATTCAGGTTCGCTCCACCACCGTGCGTTTGCGTCTGTGCGAAAGGTTTCTCGCTTTCAAACACACGACAAGGGAACTATCAGCAGGTTCCAAGTGGTTCTCCCATTTTGACAACACCCAGTTGTGTCCGTCCCTGTGCTCCCTCTGTCGGCAGTTGTATTACCTCACAAGAACATCTTCTTTGATCTGTTTGAGGAGTTTCAAACTGGTTCCTGACGACCGAGGTGGAGATGAGGCACACCGACGCGACGTGTCCCTGATTTCAGGTGTTGACGCTGCTGGACGAGGAGGACGACATCAACCAGGTGGTGGACTTCTTCTCGTACGAACACTTCTACGTCATCTACTGCAAGTTCTGGGAGCTCGACTCGGATCACGATCTCTTCATCAGCAAACAGGACCTCGCCAGACACAACGACCACGGTGAGTCCAACCCCCCATGCAGTCTTGGACGTGACGGCAAAGTTTCTTTCGCCTTGGCCGAGGTTCCACGTGTGCAACAAAAAAAGAATTTAGTTTTCTTCCCGTCACAAAATAAAACCAGAGTCGATCAACTCTTCCACATTTGTGAGTGGCGGTGTCAGATTTGTTCAGATCGTGTCCTGTCTTCTGTCATTGTAGCCATCTCAACCAAAGTGATCGACAGGATCTTCTCCGGTGCAGTCACCAGGTGCGTACGGCTCACAGTCCTGAGGCGAATGGTTCTTGGTCATGCTGAAATCAAGATTTCTGTTTGGAGACAAAAAGGGCCCGAACCTGAAACTTGTCCCGTCTGTTCTTCCCTTTCATCCGTGCAGCTTTTTGTGGTACTTTTGGAAATTGTTGGGTGAGTCCTTCGCCAGACACAGTTCAACTCTCAAGCGCTTTGAACCCCGGGACTATCGACCTGGGTCGGGACCTTGTTTGAACACGCCACCCCTGAGATCTTCTTGTCGCGTCCACCCGAAGAACCCCAACATCAAAGACCGCTCCGAAGGCAGACGTGTTTGAACAGCGTGCAGTGTCCCATTGATAGTGCTTGTTTGCGCTCCAGATTCCACCTGAAAATGGGTACCCACATGGACTTACTGTTTATGTGAGTACAAACGTGAGATTCTGAAAGTGTATTGCAGTTTCAATGTGGTGTGAAGACACCTATTGTTTGTCAATCCAATAATACACGTCATTTCGCTCCTGTTGGTAGGATAAGGTCGACAGCCTTTTATGTCACCACTAACTTTCATTTGCGGTCATTTCTTGCATTGTACGCATAGAGATGTAAGGTTTTGAATCTTTTGTGTCCGTTTTTGATGTATTTTGGGCTTCAGATAAATGTAAGAGTTTTTGTCTCGTTGACCTACGAAGGACGCATCCGTCAGCGATTTTGTTTGAATTAGCTGTCCGCGTTCTGATGTCCAGAGCGCTTTTCCTGTTTGTCTGGTGGGTGGAGCAGATTGCACTTTCTGCACCCAACTGAAGAGCAACAAAGAAAATGTGTGGATCATGAACTCCAATATGTTTTGGGTTTTGTCCCCGCGTCAGTTTCAGGCAATTCCTGGCCTGATATCGAAATCTTATTTTGACAAGGATCTCAATTTTCACTTTGAATTTTTCTTGTCCGAATGTTCGTTGCGTGATTTTCCCGTGTTGTTTCTCGGGCGATGATTTGGTTTTGCCTCAAGCGTTCTGTCTTGCTGTTTTTGTCCTGGCATCGTGTGGCCAGTTGAGACTTGCTGAGGCCACTAAAACTCGGTTCTAGTCAGGGGGACGAGGAGATGATCACATGGTTGAAGATTTGAGCAAAGGTCTGACGTCTCTGTTTTGGTGAATTTTGCACGTGGAGTTTGGGAGATATTTGGTGTCTCGTAGCACACACCAGTCTTGTGTCGTTTTCCGAACACAGACTCCAGGTTGGAAAGCGAACACGCCGGATGTCCCGTGGACTTTTTCCCCCGTGCATCGTGCCATCGCTCGGGTCAAAACTCTTCTGCACGGATGCCCCATAAGTCACGAGTTGGGCTGTTTGCAGAAGTGGGTTTTTGTGGCGCATGTGCTTTCACGAAACCCACGTCAGTCTGATGACTTCTTGTTTGCGATGGGGAGTCCTGTGAACGCCGTGTTGATGGACGCCGTGTTGTGTTGCAGAGGGCGCGCCCAGAAGGAGGGCAAGATGAGCTACACCGAGTTCGTGTGGTTCCTCATGTCGGAGGAAGACAAGCGCTCCCCCACCAGGTACGTGCCACCAGCGAATCACACACACGCTTTTCTCACGACTGTCAATAAACTGGACAACTTCTCTGAAACTGTGCCTGGCAATCTGCGGGGTCGAAAGTTAACTGTCTTCTCGACTTGACCAGTCGCATCACAGCTCAATGTTGGCTCTGTCCCACAGCATCGAGTACTGGTTCCGTGTGATGGATCTGGACGGAGACGGCGTCATCTCCATGTACGAGATGGAGTACTTCTACGAGGAGATGGTGCAGCGCATGGAGGCGCTCGGCATCGAGACGCTGCCCTTCGAGGACTGTCTCTGCCAGGTGCGACACATAGGGCATGTTCTCTTGAGAGTGCGTTGGGGATTCGTCGGGAAATGTTTGAGCCTTGACTTGATCGAGTGATGAGTGAGTCTTCTGTGGCTGCAGATGCTGGACATGGTGAAGCCTCGACAAGAGGGCAAGATTACGCTGTCGGACCTCAAGGCGTGCAAGATGACGCCGCTCTTCTTCGACACCTTCTTCAACCTGGAGAAGTACCTGGAGCACGAGCAGAAGGATCCCTTCGCCAACGTCAAGGTGGGTTAACTGTGGATGAGACAAGTGTGTTCGTGGCCTTTATTCAAACGAGTACTCGCGCTGATATCCCGTGTCGCAAAAGTCCTTCAAACCAGACACCTGTTCTTCAGGACGTGGACGAGCCAGAGATGAGCGACTGGGAGCGCTACGCGGCCGAGGAGTACGAAATCCTCGTCGCCGAGGAGGGCGCCAACGAACTCAACGGCGACGACATGTAAGCGAGCGCGCACTCGACCTGTACCGTGGTGTCTCTTGTCACTGCTGTTGAATTGCTTCAGAATTGAAATGTTCCAAAACGCATGTTTGCCCGTCTGTAGATCATACGAAGACGACTTTGAAGCTGAAGACGACTCCCCAGCCCCGACTCCCAAATCTGACGACAGCTCGGAGGGGCTGGGCGGGATCGGGGTGCGCCCCGCGGGTCAGGGCGGCGTCGCCCCGGGCAGCCCCGCCGCCCCCGTCAAGAAGGCGGCTCCCGCGACCGGAGCCGGGGACGACATCTACGATTTCACCACGACCAACCTTGGATACTGAAATCTCACGTCTGTGACGATATCACGTCGAAAAGCAGGACCTCTGGGAAACACTCAATGGGAGGAGAATTATTGAGGTGCCTGAGCTGGTCAGATCGCTGTGTCCGCAGACTTGGAGAGCGGTGTGGTGCGCTGTTGACCTGAGAAGTCAGACAGGTCACCACATCGCATCACCATCGCAGACAGACGGGCGTCCACGCCAAGAACATTTCGCCATCGGGTGTCTTTGTTCGATTCAAGCTTTTGAGGAAGCGTTTTACATTGGGATCTGTTTGCTTCAGCTGAGCTGATGGAAGATTTGTTCTTTGTGTTCACTTTGTATGGAGCGGGCGGGTTTGTATTGCTGCTCTTCCAGAGACGATTTTGTTTTTGCAATTGTGAAACGAACACCCTTGTCCATCCACATTATAGCTGCTGATGCCACACAAAACTTGATATTTTGCATTGCACGTCCATTTGAAGGACATTTAGATCTATGTTTTGGAGAGAGTTGTTCACAAGTGCCTGGAGCAAACCTATCTCAGAAACTGGTTTTCACATCAACCGTTAGCCAACTTGTGCAGTGGATTTTGTGGAAATGTGTGTGATTGGAATGCTGGAGACGATTTCAGCTGGGTAGAAAGGATGAAGCTTCCTTCCAGTGTGTCGCTTATTCTCGTGTCAGTGCCACTTTTGAGATGGATCTTTTCACGCGTCTCGATCTTGACTGTTTGACCACTGGGAGGTGCAACCTCCCACCCCCACCTCCCGAGTCTTGTGGGTTGGAGTTTGTTGGGCAACGTAGCACCGAGTGCAAAGCGCGGAGTTCTGCAACTACGGAAGACCAAAGATTTACCGGACGTCGTCGCTCCCAAATCGAATTGATGGGTAGCCGCAGTGACTGGTGACTGTTTGTTGGATGACATTATTTCCTTAAAAAAATTGTAAATAAGCCCATCCTTGGCATATCAATTGAGAACCGGGCAACACAGGGATGATTGACAGATATGGGTGCAGGTTGGTGGATTCAAGCGTGTCGTTGGCTCTCTCAGAGTGATGAGGTGTTTGGGTGAAAACCTGCCCTCGAGTACACATGTTTGTCCGAGTACTTACACTGTACATTGATCATGACTAATTTATTGGTGCTAAACCTGTTCGGGTGTGTTGTTTTGTCGCGGGGCATTGGAAGAAGCTGCGGTCTGGCGGTGCCGGACGGGCGGGTTCGCCGCTGGTCATCTTTTCGCTCGGACTGCTGAAGTAAGATCTACTGATTGCTTTTGGCCGAAAAAGAGCGCCGAGAGTCCGAGTGCACAGTAGTCTGGTTGTTCGAATGGGAACATCACCAGACTGTGCCCACCCACCGTTCCACAGCGGATTTTGTTCAGCGGAGAGGCGTTGACCAGTTTTGGGTGTGCGTGTGTCGAACAGTATGTTGGCGTTGATCAACTTGAAATTTCGGTTTTCATGACCGCTTTTGTAAAGAAATCAGGTAAAATACACAGCGAAATCTGCCTCGCTAGTCTGTCGTATTCACAGGAGTGAGTTGTTTTTGACGAATGTGATATATTTACCTGCGGCCCGTTTCATGTGAAATGCCTTGTCCGGGCCCCAAAACAATCAGGACAAAACTGATGTTTGCGAGTGGGGAGACGTGAATTGCTATTGCTACATTGTCATGTTTTGTTTGTACATAATTTGATTTGTTGCAGTTGAACGCGGAATAAATGTCTTGTTTTCATGTTGATCTGAGCGTCAGCTCTTGCAGTTTTGTGTTCGAGTCGATAGTTCGTACGCAGTGCGAAAGAATCTATGGAAGGTCCTCCTGTTTCAACAAGAATGATTCGCTTTTCGTTTGCTCTTGCTTTTCGTCAGTAATTTCTGTTCACTTCATTGGTGAATTCGATTGGCAGCGTGTGCAAATGATTTTTGGACAACAGCAGCTGTTGTTGAAACAAGTGTAGCAGTCCACCAAGGTGCAAGTACACGTAGAATCCACATATCCTGTCAAAATTTGTGACCGTTGTTTTGTACCTGCGGCCTCGTGTTGGAATTTACACACACACACACACACACACACACACACACTGACGCTGGAGAAAAGTCAAAAAATGGGAACAGAAATCCGATGATGTGTGACCGGTGCAGAAAACATTTTGCGCCAGTGAAAGTGGTGAGTGCAGTCCAACAACTGGTGAACAACGAAACCAACACGCGCACATGCCTGAAAGTTCGCGCGGTGTTTTCCACACAAGGATCAGTTTTGAGTAAACTCGAACGTCTGTTGATGCACCGTAAATATTCAAATGTCAAATGCTCAACGCATTACACGCAGACTGCTCAACTCAAATAGGGGATGTTTACCTGCCAAGCCCTGTGCACGCTGAATGTACAGACTCCAAACTTGTGAACACTACCAATTTTATTGACACATACGAAATAAATACGTAATACGTATTTCAATGTGTTACGAACAAACTTCTGGAATTCGACTTGCTTCAGAGCATATGTCGCCTTTGGATGGGAGAAAGGCTTTTCTGAGTGACTGGTTGGCGGTAATGTGAGTGGACTCTGGAACTCTTGGCTCAAAGCACAAGATGGCTTCTGCACTGGGACAGCTGGGTCCAGGAGCGTCGCAACACTGACGTCGCGCTCGTCGAGTCCTGCGCCTCCACCGCCTGACATGGAGCTGTGGGAGGTGAAGATGCTGTGCATCGTGTCGCTGCTCGGGATCACGTTGCTCTGCGGAACGCTGCCCATCAAGGTATCCGAGCTGTCGCACGCGACGGGCGAAGCGGGTGAGTGGGAGCTGCGCAATGATCTGTTCCTGATGACGCGAAACATGTGAAAACAAACGGGACAACAAGACATCGATTTCCTTAAATCACTGTTCAAACTCCCCTTCACTCAACTGTGAAAGAGAACAAAAACCTGTTTGGCAGCAGAGTCTTTGTCTACAGGCCCAAAACGCTCGTCTGCAAGCGAATCTTTAGAACCCTCAAAGTCCAGAACCTGGACTTTGGCTCCAGTGGACTGAAGAAGGACTCTTGTAGGCGCGTACGTGTTGCGGCTGCTGCACTGCCTCAGCGGCGGCGTCTTCCTCGGCACGTTCCTGCTGCACCTGCTGCCGGAAGCGGCGCAACTGACCAACGAGAGTCTCCCGAGCGACGCGGACTTCCCGGTGTCGGAGACGATCGCGGCCCTCGCCATGTTCCTCATGCTCTTCATGGAACAGGTCGGTTCTCTTGGAGGACACGTCAGTGAGTGAATTCCATTGTACAAATTGCACCAGCTCAATGCAGAGTCTCTCCATGGATGCAGTGAGAGCAGGTGTCAACCGAGCGTCCTTATCGTCGTGCATTTGGTTGCAGGTTCTGATGATGATCGGCAACAAGCAAGAGAAGCGGATCCGGCGGCGCAGCGGTCTGCCGCTCCCTCCCGCCACGCCGCCGCAGAGCAACGTCTCTCCTCAGCCAGCAGCCAAACATGACGGCGCAGACTCAGCTGGCGGCAGGTCCTACGGGAGTCTGGATGAAAGCGATGGAGATGACCATGGACTTGTTGAATCCAGGATTGAAGGTCAACGGAAACTCGAACGGACAAGAGTCGTCATTTTGGTTGTTGCACTCTCCGTGCACAGCCTGTTCGAAGGCCTCGCCATGGGACTGCAGGACAGTCGCGCCAAAGTGTGGAGTCTTTTTCTGGCCATCACCACTCACAAATGCGTCATCGCGTTCAGTACTGGACTCCAGCTCGCCCAGGTCTACTCTCCTGCGATCCGACCAATTCTCGTCAGTATTGTGGTGTACGCGACCATGTCCCCTTTCGGAGCTTCCGTCGGCACGGTCGTTATCCATCAGTTGCGCAGAAGCGCAAGACTCGATCTCAATATGGTCAACGGTGTGCTGCAGTCCATAGCGACCGGAACGTTCATGTACATCACGTTTTTCGAGATTTTGGTGAAGAGTTTGTCGTCGGGCGGGGGCGTCCCGGGGAGGGGCAGTGGCAGTTTGGTTCAGTTGGGCGCCGTCATACTGGGATTCGGGGTTATGGCCGGTTTGGCCGTCCTACACTGAGTCATTGATGGACAGGAACGATCCTGCAGAGAAAAATATGGCACGCATGGGGTTTTGAAATTTGTTTTTGGCACAAAAGGATTTGAATATGTTCCAGACGTGTTGGTACATGAAGTGAATCAACACTGGCGCGGCGCTGGCTGACGTCAGTGCACAGGCGCTGACCACTTCGGCCGGGAACTCAAAGCGGCGGGGCAAGCTGTTCACAAGCTTTTGCGTTGGAGCCAACAACCAGGGAACTGTGAAGTTGTGCGGGACTTCACCTGTATTTTCGGTCTTTCGTGCGTCGTGCCATATTGGTGCTTATGATTCTCCGACACGAAAATCTATACGTTATCAATTCACTTCACATTTTTTTCAAGTAATTGAAAGTTTATTCGCAAACAAATCGCTGTTCGTCCCACTCCTCAGCAGGGTTGGGACAACCGGATCACTCAATTGTTCGTCTTCACACAAAGGCAAAAAATCGTTTTGTGTGCCAGAGGGTTTTCGTTGACACGGATTTGTTCGTTGTGTTGCAAGAGGTGACACATCTAATAAATCTCATTACATAAAGTGAACACATAGGGTTGGGCGTTAAGTCACTCACAAACAATATGCTCCTCGCATGTGTGAGAAAAAAAATCTGTCACAAAACATATCTTTGGAATCTTCCGACCGAAGTCGCGTCTCAGTATGTCAGATCATTGTTAGCAAGTTTTGGCCAAACCAACGCAACGGTTTTGCAGCCAACAGAGTTCGGAATTCTTCAATCGCGTCAGCACGGCAAGACATTTGGTGATTTGCTGCTGGAAAACGGAAGTCCACCAGAAAATTAAACTTGCGCCTTCTGACATTCAGAAAGGAAACGAAAGCAAAAGCATAAACATCCTGCCACCGTCGTTGTCATGTCGCTCACTGGACACTGCACTGAAGTCCACCACGCTGCAGTTTCAAGCATGAGCGCAGAATCTCAGGGTCAAATCCACAAGTCGCGAGCTTCAACAAGTCAGATCAGTCATTCGAACACAAGCGCCACAAGCTTCACTTCACACATTCAACATGTACACATTTTATCTCGCAAAGAATCACAAACTTTTCGTGGATTTCGATTCCTGTCAGAAGAGGCGCAGACACCAGACAAACTATCACTTGGATTCAATGACTCGGGCAAGCACTGAGTCTTGTCCGTGAACTGTGCTCCCATTTTCGAGCTATTATCGGTGAATTTCTTTGTCAGATAAACACAACACGTTAACACCGACCCGTTCTCATGGCCGATCACGAGAGTTGAGATTTACAGTAGCAGTACGGTCGCAAGTGCGGCAGCGAGTCCCTCACGCAGTGCGGCTGGTCCCCGTACTTGTTGGTGCGACTTATCTCGTGTTCATTGGTCACGAACGAGCTCGTGCGCGCCACAAACTTGAGTGTCGCTTCATACTGTCCGTGGTTGGGTGAGGTGATGATGGTCAATTGATAAAAGATTTCAGACGCCTTCATGGTGTCACTGAGATCGGCCTTCCGCCCATCATGGTCTGAACTCTGTTTAAATTTGAGCAGATCCGAGTTGGGGGCGTACACTCCTGCGCGGATCACTTTGTCGAGCTTGAGCTCTTCACAGTTTTGCCGCTGGTCCGCCGTGATGCGGTTCAGAGTGTCGACGAGCTGCCGGGCTGCTGAGATCACATGACTGGACGAAGGATCAGCGTCCTTCCAGTTGAGGCATGCGCACCAGTGCATCTCTACGCCAGCACTCTCGCATGTCCTTGAGTTGGGAATCTCCTTGAACAAACTGATCCCCCTTTGCTTTTGAATATCTTTAGGTTCCTCACTCGTGTAATTCAACATGTCGACGAAAGTCTCGTGGATGTCGAAGGGTGTGGTCAGCTTCTTGGAGTTGGCCATGAAGTTCTTGTAGGCCTTCGGGTACTTGCGCGGGAACCAGGGCGGGAAGCGAAAACTGAAGTAGGGCATGCGCTCCTCGTACTTGCCCTGCACCGTCTGGCGGACGGCGTGGAACCGCGCACCATGGTCCGACATGAGGATCAGCATCGTGTTGTTCAGGTAGCCCCTGCAAGTTCAGCACAATGGTGTCAAACATTCAGAAACACACAGCTTGTCGGTTCTGGACTGTGGCATAAAGATTTTCGAGAAGCACAAGGTTTGCGCACGCCTGAATCAAGGCCTGGCTCTTCAGTGCACAAACTGCCAAGTTGAACTCTGTGTGGTTTCAGTTGTCAGCGAAATTTTCACACACACACACACACACACACACACACACACACACACACACACACACACACACAACTTGTTGCCCCAAACAAACACCTCTGATATCTCTCTCATGAAAAGTGTCTGCAAACAAAGAACGGCAAATGAAAGCGACACTTCACCTTTGCTCGAAGAGTTTGAGGAATTCCAGCAGATCGTCGTCCACGACCTGCAGCTGCGAGTACCCGCCGTGCGTGTACTCTGAGTGAAAGAGGAAGGAGAACTTGCGGCTGCGCGGCGACGAGTACATCTCGAACAGGTCCCGGATGTAGTGCAGCATGTTCACGTGACGCGGAACCGACCCCAGGCAGTAGGCCGGGTGAGACGAGTACTGCTTCTCTGCCTGCAAATGACGGGCTGTGGTCAGTGGCGACACCAAAGTTAGAGAAAGTGATTCCGTATCCACCACTGAGTGAACGCAAGGTCACAGGGAACAGAGCGCACCTGTATGTAGAAGGGGCGCATGTAGTGGTCCACAGGTTGGTACGTGAATCCCAGCATCCGGTACGTGAACGTGCCGAAGCCCGAGCCGTCCTCGCCCCACTGCGTCACGTAGCCCTGTTTGCGCATCTCTCTCCAGATCCAGGGGTGCCCGTCGACAGGCTGCGCCCCCTTGTGCCCGCGTCGCGCCTCGCCGAGCTCCGGCTCCGTCTTGCCTGCGTCGCGAAATCGCAGTGTTCAGTGTCATACACCCAAAAGTACACGTGCTCAAACTTTGCACACAATGAGTTGTATCAGCTTTGTGAGAGTTGTGTCATGTTGCAATTCAAGTGAAACTGGGTGGACTCTACTTTTGGATGTCAACACCGACCGAAAAAAGCCCCATTTTGAACTGAGTTTGTTCTTTTCGCACTTTCGCAACTTGATCGAATTGGACTTTTTCTTCTAAAACTGGGCCACCGTGCACCGCGCCACTGACCGGTGAGTATGGGGAGCAGGGCCTGCGGCGTGCCGTCGCCCACGATGTTGTAGCCCTCGAGCACGGTGCCGCCGAGCGTCTCGGTGAAGTAGCGATGCGACTTCGGCAGGTTGCGCAACCACGTCATGCGAGACACGGAGTCGAAGCCGAACATGAGCACGTTCAGACCCATCGAATTGGTGCCCAGCGGGAAGATGTTGTGCCTGCGGGAAAAAAATGTGAGACTTATGTTCTGCGTTGCGTTGGTTGAGGCGAGAACGCTTCGCTGTTCTCACCGACGACGCCTGAGAACGCAAATGGGCACTTGGAACGTTCTGTTGAGCCTGGTTTGACCAGGACCCTGCTCGCTCGCACATTTGGCCAAAAGGCTGTCAGTGCTGTAGACCCGTCTCCCACTTGTCCGTGGCTGAGGAATACCGATTGGTTTGTGTGATGGTTTCTTTCAGTGAGACACCGACCTTCCACAGGGACAAACCTGTTGTGAAACTCTGGCTTGTGGTGGACGCCGGAGTGGAGATTCTTGTACACAGCGCCGTCTGCAGCCTTGCAGTGCGCCATGAAGAAGTCTGAGCGCAGCCGAGCTCCGTCCTGCATGTCCTGCACCGTCGCCCCGTTCAGAACCGTGAAGTCGTTGGTGCCTGGGAAATGAAGCGTGATGAGGTAAACTACGCACACTTAGGCCGCGACACCGTTCTTGCTGTGCGGAAAAGGCCTGACAGACAAGGTGCAGGAAAGCTGGGTTGAAGTCGTTTCAAACAGGTAGATCGAACACTTTGGGGCCAAAGCCACTCATCCACCATCATGAAGATTCTGACAGCACCGACTCTCACCTCGCAGTTGCGGTGTATAGCTGCACGTGATTTTGCCGTACTTGGACACGGCGCTCTGCGCGATGCGGAACGTGCCGTTCTCCACGAAGACCCAGTTCTCGCTGGCGCATTTCAGCGGCTTGGCCGGCTTGAAGTGCCCGCGAAGCTCAGGGTGCCACAAGTCGAGCACAGGGTGCACGCACGCTTGTTCAGTCTGAAAAGAACACACTGAGTGGTTACTGGATGCACTTGGTTTTGCAGGACGTTTCAGTGCATATTGCACGCCACCGGAGCCGACAAAGGTTGGTGATTTTGGCGAGACCCACTTTCAAAGCTTTCTCATAGAGAATCATCACAGCGGGATTGCGTGCTGCGTTTTGCTGGGTGTGCGGCAAATAAATTCATGACGCCCAATGGTGAATTGATCCCGCGTGGGAGAAAACAATTTGAATCGTTTTTGTCTGTGCGGGACAAAATTGCCCACCAGTCAATGGTGACCCAATTCCGCACTGCCGATGTGATGCAACGCAAAGATTCTGGTGAGTTCGGCTGTGACTGCAATCAGCTGAGTGTGTGTACGTGTGATGGAAAACAGACCAGAGTCCTGCCGGATTCAGCTTCAACCTTGTTTGGAGACGTTGCAATGCCACACTCACCGAAGGCTTCAGTCCCACCACGCCGTCCTCGAGCGTCTTGGCGAGGACGGTGTCCCACGCCCGGTCCACTCTCACGCCGCGCACGTCCCGCAGCACCGTTTCGCGTACGTACACGAGCGCCGCGTACCCAATCGTGACGCAGAGCAGCCCGACCGACAGCAGCGCGAAGCGCCGCAGCGACCGGCGGCACGGCAGCAGCATCGTCTCCGCCAGGGGGCGAGGCAAAGCCGACTTGCGCTTGGGGAAGGTTGGCATGAAAGATTAGTCTTTGTGGAATCGTCTGCACAGGGGCAAGCTTGCGTGCTGAAGTTTTACAGGTTCACACACGAGTGAACGAGTGTGCGAGGTGGGTCAAACTGTGCGAACACATCGATGAAGTTTGGGTACCCACTACGACGCAACACCAGTTCGCTCCAGCGAATACAGCCCGTGAGAGGCGAAGGTTTTGGTTTCGTAGAGACGCAAGTTTACCGCGTCAACAGTCCAGTTTGGAGGCAGGTTCGAAAGTTCAGCATTCAAATCCGCTTACTTTCGCGAAAAACTGTTGGTGGGAAGGCATTGATGCGGCTGACTCTCTGACAGCGTCGCAATCTTCAACACACCACAGGGCTACTTTCAATGCTAGACTGTGCACAGGCTGACTTGTGTCACGACGCTTTGCCCGACATGGTCACTGTGGCAAAGGCGAACGGAACGAGGTGTGATGTCAATGTCCAGTCCACTAGATTTCTTCACGTCACCAGACAGGCTCCTCCTCCACCTTTTGATTCAACGGGCCTGAAAATAGAAGCAGACATCATTGGTCTTGACTTGAAGCTGGTTGACAGGAAAGCCTTGTGGATCGCTGCACGCAAAGATTGAATTCACAACATCGACCTTGTTCGGTTGGGACACCACAATGGCAACTCTTCGAATGAGAAAGACTCGCTTTGCACTGGAGGCTGGAGCTTCGAGACCCAACTCTTTCGACTGAAGACACAAAGGCACAGTTTGAGTCAGGAAGCGTAGTTTTCAGGTTGGAAACAACTGTGCGAGTCTTCATTCTCACCCACCATCGAGGCATTTCTCACTCGGGGCTGTTTTCGAGGGTTCTGGGCAGATCCAGGATTTGGTCTCGGCGGACACAACTTTGAAATGGGGACAATTTATTCTCTTTTTTCTTTCACAAGCCTGGACCCCGGACGCGTCTTGGGTAGTTTGGTCCAGTTGTGCGTTCTGCACTGGCATTGGCAAAAAAGCAATTGTGCAACTGAAAACCAAATTCCCCAGGGGTGGTTATCTTTCGATACCTGACCCACTCAAACCTACCATCCGGAAACCGGATTGGCTGATGGGCCATCCGACTGGACTTCGAATGCAGGGACGCGTTGCCAAACAAAGAGGTCAAAGACCCCGCGGCCACAAACAAGCAGTGAGATTTGAAACGAAAGGAGAAGTAGAAAATTTGTCATGCCTTTTCTTTTCATTGGTTTGCACCAAAACCAACTCCAGTTGGTTTGGAGGGGTATGTGGGACGGGGGGGAGGGAGGCAGGCAAACCAACTTGGTTGGTTACCCCCCCCCCCCCTCGTTGAAAGTTCTTCGCACAAAACAACTTGTTTGGTTTCTCCTTGAAAAAGTCGGTCTCTCTCAAGCTGGAGTTGATCTAACAAGCAAGATATGGAGAGATCTAAATGGAGTGGCTTCCCTCAAGGCAGTGGACACAAGTTTGTCATTGCGGTAGTCATGTCGAAAACCTGATCTGTTTGACCAGTTTGAGATCGACTCGGTTTCGACTCTTGACCAAAGGTGGTTCTGGAGGGTAGATCTTGATCCAGAGCAAATGCAGGTTGTTCGGGCAGCTGGTAATTCGGGCCACACAAAACTTCTATTTACAGCCACACTTTTGTCATTTTCCTCTGTTGCTTGATACAAAGGTGTGGGTTGATACAAAGGTGTGGGTTGATGTTCCAAGCACCTGTTCTTATCATTTCATATTTGTGTGTTTTGGCTCTACAGCTGTTCTAATTTTGCACAAAATTTTTACTCATTTTTCATGGGGTGTCAGGTTGCATTTTGTCATTTGGATAACATCTTTGAAAGCATTCTTCTGTTGTGAAATCTTCAAAATATTGCTTCAAAAAATAACAAAAATAGAAAGAAGACTTGTTGTTACAAATTCTTTTTGACTTTGTGCAAAAATTCCAATTAGATGCAATTTTTGACTGTTGCAGGTAATTCAGGCCTTTCCTTTTTGGTACATTTTTTTCAATAGTTCTGGAAAAGATTCAAAAGATATGGTCATAAGACAAACAGAT
>JAAUXT010080351.1_pt1 | contig 24186 bp, 28 predicted proteins | sample 7278171 | NCBI WGS metagenome assembly JAAUXT01 (sample SAMN14350112, study PRJNA611818) | marine sediment metagenome | isolation source: surface marine sediment (1.8m) | place: French Polynesia: Moorea | collected 2018-08
AACCACCACTCACCAGATGTCACCACTGAGAGGTCAATAAATACAGAGGTTCCCGCCCTCGGGGACAGTCTCTCCTGAGATACCAACCAGTGTGTTTGTGATATCACTACAAAAGAAAGCCAGTCCAAAGAATCGAGTCGGGTCTGGTGGGCTGTACGAATGCAATCGCAAATGGTGAAGCCTTGCTGCGATCTTTTGGGGTGCCCAATGGCACCCACTGACTCGCCGAGTTAGAATTGAACTTGGACGCCTCCATTTGTCTGCCTCAATCCCCACGAAATGAAGTTGCTCCAGTTTCGTCCTTCGAAGTTTCCGTCGTCTGAAAACGAATTCCAGTCCTTTCAAATGGGAAGAGCTCGAATCTTTTTGTCACTTTCAAGATGTCGGAGATTGAATGGTTTGAGCATGGTGTCAACCAGGTGGAAGACACTGGCAGCTTCAGGTCCTCAAGCTTATTCCGTTCCTTCGGTTGCGAACAAACCGTCGGGTTTGTGTCGCTCGAGTGGATTTTCGCTCACCCCGCATTGTTCACTCTCGCAGAGGATCACGAAGCGTTCAAAACAACTCCCGAGAAATTTTGTTCCCTTTTGGCAGGTTGGTAGACCTCTCTGACGGCCATACAATTTCTTGATTCGCTGACTTGGATAATTCGAACGGATACCCGGCACTGCGCCCGAAGGGACCGAAGGATTCGAGTGACGCCACATCTCACATGTTCTGACTGCCATTCTTTCGTCACCTGGCTGATTTCCCAGACATTTGAAATTGTACCTCCAAAAATGAAACAAGGGAAGAGTTTCAGGTCCAGAGCAATTCACTCGAATCACTGGTCTGTCGGACAACTTTGTGTTGTGCGAACAACTTTCTTGGAGTCGCGTTTTGCTGGTTCCAGCTGAAATTGTAACTGTCGAATGACCTTGGTCTTTACGAGCTGTATGAATTGCGTTTTTGAACTCCTGAGAATCTGCAGTATTTTATCATGTGAGTAAACAAAGGCTATCAGTACAATGGAGTGCTTAACCGACCTTGTTTGGTGGTGTGACCGAATCGGCTGCGTGATTGGCTGTGATCTGTTGATCCCACTGACTGAGCAGTCAGTCTTGTTTCTGTCGGATGTTGTGGTCCGATTGGCACAAATCCTCCTGACTGTTTCGGGTACAAAAGTACCGAGTCTTGGCCTTTGACGGCAGAATAAAAAACGGAGCAACGGCAGCACGCGTCAGAGACAATTGGTCGAGAAAATCACTCCGTGGTGAAAACGTGCATCCTTTTCCGTTGACAGATAGGATCTAGTCAAAAATGCCGACTGTCACGACGTGCCACATGCTGCTGAGAGGGGTCCAACTCTTCGGCGTCGGCGTCTTCTTCGCCTTCGTGCTCAACTTGCTGCAGGTGAGACGTCAGATTCAACAGTTCTATGAGGTGCTATCATTCATTGGCGAATCTCGCAAGAGCTTGTCATACTTGTCAACTGGTGGGGCCAGACCCACCACACCACCTGGCGAGGCTTGATCTGCCGCACCAAAAAGAAGGGCGTGAATTGCGTCGTGCACAAGTACAAATCCCGCTGTTGGTGATACAGCCACGTACAAAACATGGAGGCGGGGGGGGGGCTGGTTCATACTGTTCGTTTTGTGTTACACGCCGTGCTGTCTCGTGCATCTTTTTGTCTCAACCTCGAGCACCATTGTAAATACATGTTGTGTGCTATGCCGACGTTGCCGCGCGTCGTCAACACGGTGTGTTCTTGTTCTTCTTGCAGGTTCAGCGGAATGTCACAATGTTCAGCCCCGATGTGATCGAGAGTTTGTTTTCCTCGGCGTGGTGGGTGCTGCCGACGTGCGGCGCAGCTGCAGGTGCGTTGTGGCGTCATCTGCTCCGCTGGGCACAGCGCGAGATCGTCAGATTTCCGACCACATCACATCACAAAATTTACTTTTCGAAGGAAAAAAGTTCTTTTTGTATTTTTAGAGCAGAACCATCTGACACTATAGATCTAACGATGCAACAAGACTGCGTTACACAGAGAAACGCAATGACTTGGTTTTGCACAGAGAACATGTGCAGTGTTGTTCCTTTCTCTTGTGTATAATCTGGTAAAACTGTACAATGACGGGTTTGATTTGTTCCCTTTTCAGCTTTTATTGGCATGCTGTATCCGTTCTTTGACCACCGTTTAGGGGAGCAACACAAGCACCGCCGCGAGTGGTCCAGCGTCATGAGATGCGTCGCAGTATTCGTCGGAATCAACCACGCCAGCGCTGTATCCTTTCCAAACGGACTCGTGACAAAGAAAATCAAAACTTGCGGTTTCCCCCCCCCCTCCCCCCTTCCTCACACACACCGCTCGCTTCTGCAACCTCTCAAACACTGAGAGAAGGAGAAATACTCGGTAAAAAAAAATTTTCTGAAGACACAAAGTGAAAATTTGTCCAAAAATTGTTTTCGAGACCTTGTTCACCGAAACGCAATCCCAGCAAATCGCTCGCAACAATGACGGTCCTTCACCTCCGGACAGAAAATCGAATTCGCGAACAACCTGCAGTTCTCGCTTACGCTGGCGGCGCTGTCGATCGGGCTGTGGTGGCTCTTCGACAGATCTCGCAGCGGCTTCGGCCTCGGGGTCGGCATCGCTATTCTCGCCACGTGCGTCACGCAGCTTCTCGTTCACAACGGTGTCTACAGGTGAGAACCGTCTCTGGGCTGAGAACAATTCATTGATGCCAAGTCTTTTCGTGGAAGTGTGTACAGTCAACTATTCTTGACGCTGCTGCACAGCGAAGCTCGGGCACTGGAAACTCACCGAGTTGCTAGCGCTCTCGGCTGTGTGGCTGCGACAAAGCAATCCAGAGAAAGTTGTGTTCAGCCTGAAGCAGATCTCGTTTCGTTCGAATCAAACCGTCTGTGTTGTGGAATGAAAACCTGACGACCGAATCCAGTGCACGAGTGTTTCCGTGCTGCAGGTACACCGAGCCCGACTTCCTGTACATCCGGTCGTGGATGCCGTGCATATTCTTCTCAGGCGGAGTTACCATGGGCAACATCGGCCGACAGCTGGCCGTGGTGAGTGATATCCGCCTTGATCAGGGCGTCAGGTGTCATGTGCTTTGTTTACTGGCTGGAGATGATTGAAAAGAAAACAAGAGGATCAAAAACATCAAAACCATTGCAGAAATAACTTTGATCTCGACAAGAGTTAGTTTCGTTGTCCTCTGGTCTGTATCGAGCACAGCGTCCTCAACATACAAAGCACAGATTTATGAATGCGAGTCGTCCTCGAAAGTTTCCGTTTCCAAAGCACAAACAACGCGAGACAAACCGCCACGCGGAGTTGATTCCTCAGCTTAGTTGGATCTAAATATTTGGCCTTTTGTCTCCAGAATGACATGCAGCCAGTATTGACGGAGGAAGTGGCGGTGGAAGCCACTCAAGAAGCCGCAGACGACAAAGAGCACCAAGACTAGGATCTATTCATCAATTCGCATAGGAAATGTTCCACAAACTGTTGCCATGGAAGCTGGATCTTGTCTCAGGAGTCGCAAGTGAAACTGACAGTTGGACTCTCGCTCTTCTGGAGAAACTCGTGGTGGAAAGCTGTGAATGACGAGAAAAGCCGAGTCCTGTTCGGTGTCACGTGTACGGGTGGGGCACAGTCACGTGTTGATCGATGGCACGTGGGCGGGGTGCACTCACGTGTTGATTGGTGTCACGAGGATGGGGTACAGTCACGTGCTGATGTGTGGCACGTGAACGACGGAGACCCCTTCCCCCAGTCATGCTGTCCGTTGGTTCACACATTTTAGCCTCTTGTGGTTATGGGTGCGAGCGCCTGTTTGGGCGGGGAACAGGGGTCCTGTGCTGTGTGAATGGAGATCAGGGTGGACGGGACAACCTCAAATTGTTCGAAGCACCAAGACCGGATCTGGTGTGCGGGACGCATATTGATACTCATTCTACGCTGTGTGGACGGCGTTTGCGTGTTTGTGTTCAGAGAATGTAGTGGTGTTTGCTGGCAGTTTTTGCAGCGATGTTTGTGGTTCAGCTTGTTCTGGTTATGTCCAGATCGGACCCCGCAGTTCGCAGTTGAAGTTTCAGCTCATCGTTTTGCACTGTTCTTTTTCATTCCAATTTGTTTCAATTTCGGAGAAAGGTTGGAAGAGGTGAGTGAGTGCTGCTGTGTGTGTTTGGTGCTGGATACGGAAACGCGTGTGGGTGCGGATGCGCGTGTGTGGTGGTGCGTCTGGCAGGCCTGGCGTCGGCACATCAGTTTGGTACTGCGGCCAAAACCGCGGCTTCAGAACGCTCCCCGGACAGAAACACTGCTGATGATTGCAATGTTCGCGCACTTTTCTTCGCAATGAAGAAAGAAATGGGTGGAGAGGATAAAACCCAGTCCCGTGAAAGAGAATTACTTTTGGCGCGGCTGGGTGTCAACTCCCTTGGTCTCCGCAGAGTTATTGGTGCCGTTCGTGTTTGTATAAAATAAAGTTACTTCATCCAAATGATTTCTGTGAACCCTTTTTGTTTTGATCGCGACCGTTTTCGGGTGAGCGGCAGCTTGTTTCTCACTGTTCTGAGCAGCGGCGAGTCTCAATCCACTTGGAGTTCACGTCTTTACACAAGAAGAGAAAGTTCAATTCAAACGTTTTATTTTCACCGCGTATTTCTTCACGAAGAAAACGTTTTCTCGCTGAAATATTTCGTCCGCCAAAGCACACAGCTAAGGTCTACGCACGTAACGTCACAGTAACGAACACAGATTTCTTCACGAGTCTACATTCTACGGTCTGCTACGGTCTGTACAGGACACCAAATGCGTCAGTTCACAACACAAACATCACTGACCGTAAGTACGTAAACAGTTGGAACGCCGCACACACAAAACAACCATGACCGAATCGAGGTTCGCGACACGTGTTCACGGACAACAAGACACCTGCAGTCAAAATGCTCAAAGTTCGCAGCACTGGGTCCACTTTGATATTGAAGCTATGTTCTGGTCCCACACAAACATTTGATGTGTACATATGTTTTTCAAAGCAGTGCAACAACTACAAGATGTACGCACGAGAGTGTGCTTTTCGCACAAAATCTCTTCTTCCAAACAAGATTCGGTCCCATCGATGTGTGCCGTGGCGGCGCACCAGCTGCGACGTCTGAACATTTGACAATCGCAGCCTCAATTCTGTGTGACCTGGTACAGCAATGCCAATCCACGTGGTGCGTGTTTCGGTCCAAAAACGCTCGCCTAACGTGTTCATTTTTGCACAAGTTACCGGAAGGCTACAGCTGGTGGGACAGCCGGAAAATACCAGCAAAGGTAAAGGTTTCTCGAACTTGGATACGACTCCTTCACAGATGAAAACGGTTGTTTCCGAGGTGGTCTTTCCGACCGCGACGAAACCTTCAGTTCCTGAATGTCAACTTTTCAACGTTGTGGTCCGCTTCGGACTTTCTCTGGATCCACTCCACCAACAGCACAAGCACTCGCCGTTGGTTGCAATCACCCCTCAGCCACACCGCGTGCGCCAGCGCGTCACGCACCATGCGCCAGCGCGCGTGTGGGGTTGGAACCCATCCACTATCATGGTAGCGCACAGATGCTTCAGTGAAAACACAACCATAGACATATATATGTGAGACCCATTTTGGTGCGCTGTGACCTTGGCGTGCGTGATGCGCTGGCGCACGCAGTGTGGCTGAGGGGTTAGCAATCACTCACAAAGGTTCACTTGCTTGATGTGAAAACAGTTTTACGCAGGCACATACACGGATCGCAACAAGACACCGGCGTGGTTCGCGACACAGTCACTCAGCATCATGCAGGCCCTGTCTCTGGAGCTTGGCTAACATGTAGACGCAAAACTCGAGAATCGATTTTGGCAAACACGTAAAATTCGCAAAACAAACTTCTTTCATTTCTCTTGTTGCTGAAATTGGCGTGCACAAACTGAACTCACTGAAACCACTGAAACTCTCACAGTAGTTTTGGCAAGAGCGTGAACCCACACCAGCAGAGGGAGCACAAGTCTGCAGCGAGTGCGCGCGCCACGTTCGTCTGTTCAGCAATGTTCATGTGGCCCCTCCGGAACACAAGACACATCGGCGCGAAAATTTTGGCGCCGATCCTGCGGCAAGTGCAACATGCAGGCTTTAACGCTTCACATGTGCACAAAACAAACATTGGGATTTCGCACGGGCAAATGTGAGTCGCGTTTTGGCTGTCATTTCACGCTGCAGACGCGATTGTGCAAATGCTTGTTGGTGCGTTCTCATTGCAGCTCTTCACCTACAGGTCTGGAAGACCCCACGACGCAGTCAACATGGCACTGCGGCTCCTGCGTGGAAACTGCGGACCCTCCGTGGCCATTGCCTCACACTTTGCAAGCAAACATACTGCTCCTTCACCTGAACAACGCACACATCCACGCACGCAAAATGGATATTTTTGCGAATCAAAAGAAACTTGTGAGGCAGGAACGCATCAAAGTTTGTACTTGAACTTGTCCTTCCTCGCCCTGATCTCCGCGAGCGTCTGCGCGCGCAGCTCGTCCGAGACGCCCTCTCGCGGCTTCTCCACCGACATGGCCTTGAGCAGCGCGTCCTCTCCGGTGCGCAGGAACGGGTTGTACGTCTTCTCCTCCATCAGCGTCGACGGGCACTGCGCAATGAGACGCTTCAGTCAGGACGCGGACCCAGAAGGTGACCCTCCCCTCCATGCCAAAAAAGAATTTATTTCCCTTTCGTTGCTCAAAATAGTCACTGTCCCATACTTGACCCCAGGTTCACTTTTTCCTGGATCCCCCCTTCGAGGGTGGTCGGGTCACCTGTGCAGAACCTTTCCTGTGACCCTCACACGCGGTTCTCCAACGAAATTTATTCCAGTCGGAAAAAGAAACAGCAGCAATGATAAAATCTTGACATCGGTTCACCAGGATCTGCGCGCTTTCAGTCAGAGTCTTCAAGTCCTTCACAAAAAATATGTGACTCATTTACTCCTTTGGAGACTGTCATTTTGAACAGTATGTAAAACTGAAACTGAACACGGAGAACAGTGTGCTGCTGAATGAACTGCGAGTCTCAGTAGCCTTCGCGCGGCGTTTTCCTCGTGAGTCCATCAGTCCTGCCGACTGCGGCCGACCGACACTCCGCCCGGGAACCTCGGGCTTTCAGCGACACTCGCAATGCTCCCCGCTGTTCCCAGCCCGCACCGCGCTTCTACTCGGTCTGCGCCCAACAAGCTCTCAACACGCACATCTTACCGTGGACAACCGTTCCTTTCGCCTTTCCTGAACCCACTTTAACTTGTCCTGCAAACAAGCAAGGTGTCATCAAATAGCTTTTCCTGCAAATAGATTGTCACGCAATCCACTTTCTGATCTGACCGTGACAAACAAAACTTGATACAAAAACGTGCGACTCAGTTGTGAAAATGTTCCCACCTCGGGAGTGAGTCATCAGATCTTCGGCGGTGAACATTTTTTCTGCAGGAGGCAAGCACTCATCTGCCAAAAAGTTTCTAAATTCTCGCCCACCTCCCTGCGTAAGACCTGCAGGGACACTCATGTGCTGCCAGATTTTGTTTTCACGCATGTAAAGAGCGCCAATTACCTGCAATGCTGCGTTGTCAGGCTCAATGCTCGCTGCGAACTCCAGATTGTCCTGCGCGTATTCGTGACCTGACAAAGAAAGCATCACGGGTCAACACAACGCCGCTGCCGAAACGCAAACTTTCAAATCATCCAATTCCTATGATGACCATCACAGGTTGGGGAAGGTCACAGAAAGGACAAGAGGATAACTGAAAAATCGCATCACAACGACATAAATTTGTTCCGGTCAGGACAATCACAACCGATTTCCGGTTTGTTCCTTTGCTTCAGAACGTTGAGGATGGGAAGAGTGAGAGGCAACACGTCGTGCACAGCGTGAACGGGATGCAGCGTGACAAAAACTCACCAGGCCACACCAGCGCCGTGTCCGGCAGCTTGAGGAGGTTGTCTATTGACCGCAGCATCACATTCGCCTGCGCCTCAAACATTCTGCCTGAAAATGCAGTTACAGACGGCATAGTTGACAAACTTGAAGACCAACGGCCTGAGAGAATCCAGACTTTTGTGAGTCTCCAGCAATAACTCAGTCAGCGAACTTTGCTTCAGGAAATGATCCTAGTGAACAGCAAAGAGCAAACAACGGACGCCCAAAGACAAATTGAACATGCGCAAGAACTTACCTACACAACCAAGAATCTCTCGCAACGAGGCACCAAACCTGAGGTGCAGAGTTTGTCAGGTCTGGGTCACTCTGGACCCGTCCTTACCAACACACCCAGTGTAAAACAGGTCGGAAGTTGTGAAAGTGAACGGTTGCTTACCAATGCCTGCCAGAAAGATGTGGTCCCCACTGAAAACGCTGGGCGGCGCCCCGAACGACCCTGCCTCGAGTAGGAAGATGATGTGGCCGACGGTGTGGCCGGGCGTGGCGTAGACCGTGAACTGGAGCTGCCCGAAGTTCAGCGTGTCTCCTTCCAACACCTGACTGCAGACCGAACAACAAATCAGCATAGAGAGTGAGTGAGTGAGTGAGTGAGTGAGTGAGTGAGCGAGTGAGTGAGTGAGTGAGTGAGTGAATGAGTGAGTGAGTGAGTGAGTGACCCTCCCCCCCCCCAACTAGACCGGAAGTGGATGATTTCACAGCAGCAACACACAAGGCCGATGTCAGTGTTCAGCTCATCACTTGAGATTTTCTTTGAGGAATGGCAGTGTTTCGAGTGCGACGTCTCGCACCACAGGCGATCAGCGCGCGGCTCCAGTACGTTACTCGGCGGTGCAGCTGCATCAAACTCGACAAACACACCTGTGGCCAGGTCCGCTTCACACGAAACCGCACAAAATGTGAGGACCCGCGCTGGTCTCATCGGCAAGGAAATCAAATGGGCGAGAAACCCCGCTGTCATCAAGATTGCAACAGAGGGAATTCACGTGACGTCTCATTCAGCACACTGAAAAGTCTTCATTGCCTTTCCTAAGCCCCCCCTTCCCCTCCCCCTCGTTGTCACTCATGCTGGTGCAACTCCAGCGGGTCCGGAATTGGGCTGGCGGAATCTAACGTGATTCTGAATGGGGTTCAACCCTGAGGAAGGGACCAAGAAACCGTAACTTTATTGTCCTTATGGCACAAAACAAGGGGAGCAAACACGTTCTGAGAGCCGGAGGCGCATGTCGACCCTCCCCTGGATCCCACAGCATCACACGGATTCAAGCCGTTGTCTTTTTCAGCACGAAGCCGCATACGTACTCCGTGCATCCGGGAATGTCATCAGCTGCGCAGCCGTAGATGCGAATATCCGGATAAATTCGCTTCAGCTCGATATTGCCTCCGGAATGGTCCCTGGATTGAAACAAGAGACCAGAGAACAAGGAGCGCGCGGCGTTCCACGGGTGAAATATTCCCCATCCACAAGTCTTGTTCAGTCAAAAAATATTTTTGACAGTGTCTAGGGGTGGCAGGGAGCAGGGGAGACAGATGGGCCCTTTGGATTTTCACACACACACACACACACACACACACACACACACACACACACACACACACACACACACACACATTGGACACCGGTCGTTGCACTGAGCGCGCCGCTTTGCGCCAGGCCGCGAGCTGAAAATGTCTCCACATTCAGAGGAAGACATGAGCAGAGCTGCTGATTCTCCGCCAACACATGCAGGCGCCCCCTTCTGCTTCAGTATCGCGGGAGTCAGCAAACTCCATCGCAATCGCCTACAGGCGCCGGTCTCACAAGCCCCAAGGAAAACACAAGGAAAATTGAACGCCCAGCAGAGCAAATACCGCCCAAATACAAATCAGCGGCTTCGGTGTGCCGTGGATTCTGTTTGGGACTGTATTTGTGTGGCAGGAACTTACCAATGTTTGTGTGTGCATAGAATTGCACTTGGTGTTGTGTTTTCCTGTGTGAGCACTTGCTGCAATGAGAACAAGGAATGTTGCGATGAAGCCATTATCGAAGAGTGTTTTCTGACTCTCTCGAGCAGAGCCTTCACAATTCAACAAAAGCCGAAGGAAAACTCTAAAGGACAAGGTCGTTGCTGCTGCAGCGTCGTCCTCACAGTGTCGGTCAGGATGGGGAAGTGAATTATCACCCGATTGTAGTGACAAACTGTTGGCGGAAGTGCCTGCAGGGCTCACAACAGACCATTGCTGCGCACATCTTGTCTCCTGCTGCAAGACCCGTGCTGCGGATTCAGCGAGGAAGGACTTGTATCACAAAGCAGAACATGGTGTGGGAGAGTGCGGACTCGGCGAGACGGACCCATCGAGACAGAGACAGGCCCCAACTCGGCCAAAAATAACCCCCCGCCCGCACGATGGCCCTCTCCGTGTAGATTTTGAAACAGGAATGCGCTCCTCCCCCTCCCGTAGTCGCTCCCGATGACACCCTGTGCGCCCTCCCCTGCGCGGGGGGGGGGGGCACGCGCGGTGTGTGGGCGGACGGCGGTACCTGGACCCGGTCGACGTCCGCCGGGTCGACGAGCACCGTGGTGCCGGTCCTCTGGTCCGTCACCACGTAACCGTAGTTGTCCAGCGACATCGCGATCGGCTGAATCTTGAGTCCTGAAAGCACAAAACACAACGTTTCGGCACGGTAAGACTGAAACGGTGTGTTGCACCATCGTTCGCCACGTCACCGTGCCATTACGAAAACGCGCCGCGGCGATGTACACATGCAGAAAACCAGTGTGAAGCAAAAGCTGACGCAGTCGTCGAGCTCTTCGTCTTTTCGTCTTTGCAACTCGAAGATTCGTCAGGTGACTGCACTGAAGTCAGGTTTCCCAGACACACCCACCTGAGAAATCTGCCCTTTTCTTCACTGCCTGCCTGCTGACATCACAGAGAAGGTAACAAAACGATTATGTGCTGCCAAAGCAACGTGTTATACCAGCAGGAAAAAGCTGTTTGGTGCGCGTTTTTCACCTCAGCGCAGGGCTGCGCATCTTCCGTCTGAATGCCATCACTTCCATTGCCTCGCCAACAGCAACACGCCCACTCTCTTCGTGTTTCTTCAATTTTAACAGATGACAACGCGGACACAAGGCAGTTTACGTCCGTTTCCCGGCTGCTGCGCCGGGTGGATCACAGTTGTTTTTTGGCCCGAGGAGACTGGAGTCTGTATCCAGTGACTCCCAGCTTGTTGGGGCTGGAACAGCCGCCTTTCCGCGGGGCTTGATCTTCGCATTTTGATACGATGAGCGCACAAGCCAAACGTCTCATGGGGCTCAGTGATGAAGGGAAGGGGCTCAGGGACCTGGAAACTTAACAAAACACACATAAAGTCCAATTTGTCAGTGTGCGTGCGTGTGTGCGCGAGGGGAGCCTGACTGTGGTGAGTTCCCTTTCGTTGTCTCCATGTTGGGGTATCAGACTTCCACCCGGACCCACCCATCGCAGCACAGTGTCGGTGCTTTCGGAACACCACGTCACAACGTCGACTGCACAACAGCCACCTTTTCACAAAATGTGACAGTGATGCAAAACCTTTTTCGGGCAACTTCAATTTGGGGGTGGGTGGGGGTGGGTATGCCCCTCCGGGTCCGCCCCCTGCACACACAGCTGCTCGCTGCATTCGGCTTCGTCTCACTCCCATATTCATTGGACCTGATTATGGTGTGCGTCCTGAATACAACAGTGAATCAATCGACGCCATCCGAAAAAAGCAACGGATGTAGCAGTTGTCAAAAACGGAGACAATGGAGCAGTCCGGCAGATTTTCTGCGTGAACGGGGGAACGTGATTTTGCCATTTGCAATTCTCATCTCGCATGCAGCGAATGATTGTAGATGACTGCTCACAAGAAAACAGCCGCCAAGCCCTTCCTGATGAATGTGTAACAGCATTATTCAAGATGGTGATCTGAACCCAATAAAGACATTTCCCTGATCCACTTCCCAGACAGTCACTCACCCGCAGAACGATCCGACATGTAGAAAACGCCGATTCCGCTGCCCAGCGAAGCGGGATAATCGACCCTGGAGGAGCCGGACTTGCGCGCGAGCAGTGTCCAGAACTTCGCAATCACCATCACACGAAATGGAAGTACAACCTTGAGCCAGGATTAGGAGAGTCCTCATGCAGCGGCGGACACACAGGTAGAAACCACCTGCCCTGCCGCAGTCTATATATGAGCACGTAGTTCTTGAACCAGATTCACACCACACAAGAAATACGAGGTTCGCTTTTTATTTGACCGATCCACCGCTCTATCTCGGGAACGGGATTTTTTAGACATGCAGAATTTTCTGAGATTGTTGAATACTCAATTGCCTTCCCTGACAGACAGTGTGTCATATTGTGGCTTGCTCCTGACCTTGATCTTTTGACCCTTGAATGTTGCCTGCTTTGCACTGGCTGCGATTTTTCATGAGCAACACCAGTGATCTTTTCACAGGCAAATTCTGACATGGGTGTTCTCCTTGCCTTGCTGTTGTTCCTGGCCAATGTTGGTAAAATCCAGGAGAGGAATGAGCAGTGCATCTGGAGAAGAAGCCTGACTTCAACTGTTCTTAGTTCTTGGTTGTTTTCCGTCTGCAACCCTATTTGCATGATTTTTGCATGTCCAAAAATTTCTGTCTTTGTACTTCAAATCAACAATTTCACACATGAGTATTTGCATGGTACTGTTGGGCAACTAAAGAAACTGTTTGCAAGAAACTATAAGTCTCCGATCATTCTACAGCGCAGTGGATCGGTCAAATAAAAAGCGAACCTCGTAACTGCAGGTCACTGCGTCGACACAGTGACGTGTCGTGGTTCTACAGACACAGGCTCTCAACGCGTGATGCATCAAATGTGAACCTGACAAATGTTGCTTCTTTCCTCCACAAGGCCCAGTGCAGAATTATCGGGTTTTCGGCACTTCTCCTTTGCTCAAAGTGTAGCGGTTTCTTCGGGCCACAGCCTCGCATGCGCCTCAAACGAACCAAATTATCCTCATTTCAGGCCTTGTAAGCGGAAGGGACCGGTGGGAAAAGATGTGCGTCAAAGGTGGAACTGCGGCCCCGAACACGCCTCTTCATCAGCAATTGACACAGTTTTCTGCCGGCCGCACACACGGAGCCTGCGGGTATTTGCTGCCGACTGTTGACAAGGCATGTTCACCAAAATTGTCGATCTCCCCAGGGACATTCCGACGGGTGGCTCTGCAGGCCTCGGTTCAGAACATCGACTGGAGCCCTCGCGGAACCACGTACATCAACGTCACCGGGTCTCTGAAGGGCGCTCCGCACAGCAGACAGGAAAGGGCCAGTCCGCTCTCACCACACGCAATGCTTCGCTTACTGGTACGTCAGGTTCACAATGGAAGCGTTGCGTGTCGCGTTCGGACAATTTACTGGACGTTGCGTGTCGATCTACGGTGCTGCGCCTCATGACTTGGACCCCGATAAGACCAAAGCCCAAAGGCTGGACAGGCCAGCGGACACTCTTCGTTGCCATGGTCGTGCACTCCAGCTTTCAGTTTTCAGTTCGCAACACAGCTCGTTGTTTTGATGTCTCAGTTTGTGACACAGTTCTCAGTTTACAACGCAGCTCTCACATTTCACATTTGGTGGAGCGCTAAAATGTGCTTTTCATGGTGAAGTTCTCCGATGATGGGCCCTCAGAAGCCGACTCGAGGCTGTGATTGGTTTTGAAGTTGTCGTTGTTCGAAGATTTCCAACCAAATTGATGCGTTTTCACTCGTAAAGTTTCCTGCCACTCGATTCTGTCTGAGCATGGTCAGTTTGTCCACCAACAAGCCAAACCAGCTGATTGTCTAAATGCCACAAGGCTCAATTCGGACGACAGAGCTGTGTAGCAACTTGAACATATCACTTGGCTCTCATTCTTTGGCAGCTCTCAAAACGTCAAGCTCTCAACAAATTTGGCCTTTGCGCTGCAGCCTGCATGAACTGCCATGCAAGGAGGCAGTGCGTGACGCGCGCAACAAGAACCCGGCCTCCAAGACAGAAGACGACGACTCTACCCACCAAAACAGCTGTAACAAATGAGTTCGAGGAAGGCAACATGGGAACCGTGTTTAAATATTTCATTCTTCTCTGTCCTGCGACTGACGCAGCGTGCGAATCCCGGCGCAGATCATGTGTTTGGATCAAAGATTCATCTCCTCAGCTCGGCTCCCGCCCGCCCGCCCGCGCTCCTACAGACTGCGCCTCGCGCGCCGCCTCCTCGGAGAACCCGAAACTCCATCAACAGCTGGTAAAAGTGCTGAATTGAATTAAGTCTGATACGCGCTCGGGAGGTCCTCGGCGGCGTCGTATTGATTTCACAGACGACGAAGGCGGACCCCCTTCCCGTGCTTTCCCCACCCAGTCTCTCCCCCTGCCGCCACCGCGTTGCCTTTGGGCTGCATACAGCGTTAACGACATCAAGCTACTTCCAAAACACGCCGTGTCATTTAATTTCCTCCGACCCGGGGCTTCGGGGCCAGGCCGCGTCAACGTTGTTGCTCGTGTCACACACGCAGCCAGGGTCATTGTCTCGAAGCTTGCGCTGCTGTCGGAAAGACTCAGCAGGCAATTTGTAACTGGAAATCAGACACACAAAGCTGGAGGGGTTACGTTCCTCCCCAGGGACACGCGGACGCCGGTCATTCGTGTCGGATTCACGTCGCGTGGTGGCGCCTCCGTCTCGACGCCAGACGTGTTGCGTCACGAGGGACGCGAGCGTCTGTTGCCGCCCGCAGTGTGAACCGAGCCTGAGCGCTCAGGGCTCCTTCTCTCGCATCCCCCATTCACGCGACGTGATAGATCGGCGAGTCCGACTCCAGCTTCCCCTTGTGGGAGGGATTTGCCGGCCGCGGCTTTCAACGCCTCCGCTCAGCTGCCTCTGCGCCCAAAATCTGCCCGGGAATCCGCAAATTCAATTCACTCCTCAACAATACACGGAAAAATCCCCATTCATTCACAAACTAGAACACGTGTCAGTGAAGACACGCGACTCAGACAGGCCGCGGGGAACGTGGATGGAAATTTTGAGCCCTTTTCAAAACCCTAATGTTCAAGATTGAGCCACAGAAACTCTGCACAAACTCGAGGTGTCTGTGCAATGGTGCTGATTCTGCCCCAACCATTTCGCGACATAGTGGAAGAGTTGGTTCTGCCAAAAACTCTGATGGACACCAAGTGTGATCGAAATACACGCGCCGATGCTTCAGCAATTGGTGCGTGCAAAACTGCCTCCCTGCAGCGTGCTCAAAGAGACTCCGGAACCAGCAACCAACGTTTCCTCTGTATTGAACAGTTCTGCGGAACCTGGGTGGGTGCTAAAACCAAGCACCTCGCGAAGAAAGCTGCAGAAGCTCGATAACAGGCAATTACACCGGAATTATTAAAGATCCGGCGCAGGAAGAGAGATATCAATGGAAACGCGCTTTCGTCTGATCTCTGATGCCGGTCACAAAACCGCTGATTGATTTACACTTACAAAGGTTCAGCCCAAATCGACGCTCCGAACACGATCAATAACCATCAATGCAACAAACCGCAAAAAAACATAACCGCTTTGTCGGCCAACGGGATCAGTGACAAAGAGGAACAAGAGAAGGGTAATAAAACGCGTCGCATCGCGCGCGGAATGACACGGCTTCACGCGCAGCTTCACGCGCGCGCAGCGCACCCGGTCTGCCTCGCTCGCGCGCGCGCACCGACCCTGCAGCAGTTCGGATGGGGAACATAAATTCACGCCAGTAGCTCGATGCCTGGGTATCTTAATGAATAGGTTGGTACAGGAGGACTGGGCCCAAGGTGGAGCTTTGTCACTGGCTTTAACTAGGCCCCCTGTCTCATGCTTCCCCAATCCACATCTATTATTCATTCTCTATTAGCCATAAACATGCTGGGCTCGGCTGGCTGTAGCTCCCGGGAAACCTGCGCTCCGAACACCAGTGCTGCGCGCGAGGGACTCAGGCCGCGTGGCCCGACCGTGATTACTTCCTCGAGCAATGCTGGTGCAGAGCGGATCCAGGGGGCCTGGGGGTCAGGCAACCCCAACCCGTGATACAATTGTTGAGCCCTGAAATTACAGACCGTTCTTGAGGCAGCAATTGAGGCTGCACGAAGAAAGCGCGCGGCGCTTCATTGACATTGTCATTTCATAAAAAGATTAGTTTCTCACCAAATCTGAAAGAAAAATTGTTTCTGAAAAAAGTTGGTCTCTGGAATCACAGAGATTGCAACAAGCGCGCGGCGATATCTTCGCCCCGCCCACTCAAAATGGTCTCGCCCTCCCCCAAAGGCTCTCCCCCAAAGGCTCTTCCCCTTCGGGGGGGGGGGGCACCCCTGACCAACTCCTGGATCCGCCCTGTGGGGCCACACAATTCTTCAGCCTGCTATAGCGGCCGCGTGCAGTTGAAACATGTCAACCGTTTGCGACGCAGGAAAAAGGAACTGTTTTGTGAATCACAAAGGCAGCAGACGGGAAAGGAAGTCCATTTCCTCACCATTGAAGTTCTTGGCTTCGCAGACAGAGTGCCCTTCATTCGGAAATTTCCGTCTTGCCTTGCTGAGTTCCCTCCGGTAATAAATTTGGCCAACTCGAGTTTTCGTGTACAAAAAGTATCTGAAATGAGAAAGAGAATTTTAAACAGGCGAGTCACCAAGTTTATGTAACAACAACAAATAGATCTATCCGGATTGTGCTGTCCAAGTGGCTTCTCTGTGTGTTTGCGCGCGTGTGTGTGTGTGTGTGTGTGTGTGTGTGCGTACGTGAACAACGAATTCTACAACTCAGCAATCACAAAACCTATAGTATGTGCTCGCATCGTGGTAGAAATGAGTTCTCACGTCACAGCAAGAATGCTACGCATAAAAAGCGAGTGGTCCATACAAGCGATCGCAGTTACAGGGCATGTTAAGTTTTTCAGAAAATCCAAGATGGCTGCCAAACCACATGACCTACATAGTGCCTGACACACTTGCATGTGGGGGACAGGCTACTTCACCAAGTAAGTTTGAGCATGCTGTGGGTAAGCATTTCTGAGTTATGGGCCATGTTAAGTTTTTTAGAAAATCCAAGAAGGCTGTTGCCTTAAAAGTGTGCAGTCTTGCAGTGTTCACCTGAAAGATTTTTTGGCCATTTCAGAAAATTCTGAAAATTTCCATGTTGAGTTAGCCAGCCAGCCAATGTTGAGTTTGTGAGTGTGTGTGTGTGTGTGAGGGGGGGGGGTAACTCACTGAAAATTTGTAACTCAACATGCTCATTTGCAGATGTAAATCAGGGTACAGGACAACAAATGCAACATATTTTGGAAGACCATGGCTAAACCCACAACATATGTGGACAAACTCAACTTTGACAAAGAAATGAGCTCAAGATAGCCCTAAGTATATTTTTACAAAATCTAAGATGGCTGCTAAACTGCATGACCTACATAATGCCTGACACACTTGCATGTGGGGGACAACAGGATGACTTCACCATGTAAGTTTGACCATGCTGTGGGCAAGCATTACTGAGTTATGGGCCATGTTAAGTTTTTTAGAAAATCTAAGATGGCCACCAAACTACATGACCTACATAGTGCCTGACACACTTGCATGTGGGGCACCATAAGGCTACTTCACCATGTAAGTTTGACCATGCTGCAGGCAAGCATTACTGAGTTACGAGCCATGTTAAGTTTTTCAAAAAATCCAAGATGGCCACCAAACTGTATGACCTACATAGTGCCTGATACACTTGCATGTGGGGGACCACAAGAGTACTTGACCATGTAAGTTTGAACTGAAAATGTCCATGTTGAGTTGGCCAGTCATCCCATGTTAAGTTTGCATTTGTAGGGAGGGGGCAACTCAACATGGCCAAAAAATGAAAAATGCTCAAAATGGCCTCAAAAATGATCCTGGATGAATTTCAGCATGTTGAGTTAACCCCCCCTGGAACTCAAAAATGCTTGTAATGGCCTGAAAATGATCCTGGCTGAATTTCACCATGTTGAGTACCCCCCTCCCCCCTTCCCCGCAAAATTCACACACACAGACAGACATACAAACTGATGGTAATTGCACCAAGCGTGTGGTAACGATCCTTCGGGACCACACGCTCAAAAAGGGTTCCTGTTCAATCACACAATTCCTTTCTTGACCAAAGGTCTCGAAAAGTCATTGTGTGATTTCACAGGAACCTTTTTTGTACAGCGTGAGAACCCTGTCCACATGTATGTGCTCCACAAGTTTGAGTGCATCTGTATGTGTGTGTGTGTGTGTGTGAACTAGGAACACATGTATGTGCTCTACAAGTTTGAGTGCATCTCTGTGTGTGTGTGTGTGTATGTGTGTGGGAGAGAGAGAGAGAGAGAGAGAGAGAGAGAGAGAGAGAGAAAGTGTGTGTGTGTGTGTGTGTGCTGTGCGGTGTGTGTGTATTTGCGTGAGCGAGAGAAAGTGTGAGAGAGTGAGTGCGCGCGTGCATCAGGTCAGTGGCTCGCAGGAGAGAGCTTCGACATTGCTCTCAGATATCCCTGACATTGCTCCAAGACATCTTCCACAACAATGAACTTCGCATTTGTTCATCTCAACCACGACACGACCAATTAAGGAGCTGAGGTTGCTTTGCTTTCTGAGGCGCGTCAAGGAGGGAACACAAAATTGTTCACAACAAGAACGCTTGTCGGTATCGACTGCGCTTGGCCAAATCAGAGACCATCTTCGATGACACAACTACAGGGCAGTGCATTTGGACCCAAAAGGCGACGCCTGGAAAGAGCACGGTTCCACGCGGTTGGCCACTACGCAAATGCCACTGGCTGCTTTGCAAAATTTAGCCTGCAAATTTTTGGTACCAGTGACTTGGCCACACACAAGTCTCCGCCCTGTTGCCTCTCGCCGTCAAACAGCACAAGACTCGTGTAGACAGAGACACAGAAAAAACTGGATGACCGTGTGCGAAATAAAACCAAGACCACCCAGCCTGACCCTTGGCAGGGCCCGAGCACAGGCCCACGATCCGCCATGCAGAGAGCGTATAGCCTGTTTGTTTGTTCACAAATCAGAAACATGGAGCCTCATCCTTTGAGATTTCTCACGAAAAAACATTTTTTGGAGAAGATGTGACAAAGACAAACAAGAAACATGCAAGACACGCAATTCCTGTGATCTTTGTTCACAAACTCTTCTTTCCATTCTTTGTCCTGACACAAGCTACGGAAACATCCAGCCATGTTGGAGACAGAGAGACCTTCCTCCAGGGACGTGCAACCGGGAGAATTTTGATCTTTTGTGAAGGTTTCAAAGAATCATGGATGACTCCAAATCCCCTGCAAAATCAATCGAACCCCCCCAAAAACAGTTTTGCCTTTTGCCAACAGCTTGTGCCACAAACTTTTCGGAGGGCTCCCACTGCATTGTGTTGGGATCTCAACGCTAACGTGGTGGTCCTCTCGACGCACTGCCGCAGCCCTTGGGCGGGGCACCAACTCCAACCCCACGAAATTCACAGGTGACATGTAACAATTCAGTTTCCTTTTGCACTGGTACATCTCCAAAGAAAAGTCTTCATGGGGAACGGAAGTGACTTTCATCCATCCATCCTTTTTTGCACCATTCGGGGGTGGAATGGAGCGACACTTGGGTAAAATGAGTGTTTGTCACCCTCGAATATTTGAGCAGTAGCATTGTTGTGGCCAGTCCACAATACACGCGCGCGCCTGTGTCCCTGAAGTATTCTTCTCCACAGGTACAGCTGAAGATTTTCAGCTGCACTGACACAACCTTGAAAACTGATTCCCACATGCGTAGCCCTGAACATTTTTTGAACTTGGGCAAGTTACAATCTCCCAACCAAGGGTGACTGCCACGGCTGTCTGCACACACTTGCAGTTGCAAGCGCAAGTGACGCAAAGTTTGGGAGGGGGGAAGACAGGCGGCTGGCCCGGTGTGCACCCGAACGTGCACCTTTGCACCGGAGATTTTGCCTGTACTCGTATTCCCCAGTTGGCTCGACACGTTCAATCCCAGGTCGATGCGCCCCTTGGGACGCACGTCGAGATACACAAGTCATTCAGTGCTGAGCTCAGATGACAGCCAAGCATGCAGTTGAGATGACAACCTCGTGCGACAATATCCTGTTCCATGGCCTTGCAATGACAACAATATTTGTTCAGCGATTTCACCAAAAATATCGCACCAAAATGACCTTCGTGTTCGGAAGCAAGTCTTGAAGATTCACCAGCAGGCAAATTCGATTCATTTGAATTTTTGGAACCACCTTGTTCGTGGTCAGGGAAAACAAAATTCTTTTCGCTCCAGGTGCATGTTTTCTTCTTTTTTCACACGACAAAATCTGCAAAGTTGGAATCCTTTCCTGGGCTTCGGTCCGTCTGACCTTGCAAACCCTGGATCCGCCCCCCTGGTGGTGATGGTCAGACAGTCCTGCGATGGTTGATTAGCAAACAGTGGATAGGATTGCATGCGAGTGGAGTCAAAAGATCCTTTCCACCGCAGACCCTCCATTGATTGCGTCCTTATCATCAGGCCAGACTGTTCGCCCATCTCCACTGTATGTCATCAACTCCCTCATTGCGGAGATGTGAATAAAATCAAAGTCTGTGCTTTCCTTCTGCCACTGAACCAACAACTCCCCGTTCTCGGTGTGGATGCAAGGGTGGACAAGTCCAAAGATCTTCCATCCACAGACAACAATAGATCTTACTCTGGACCAAAACTTTCCAAAACACAAGAATTACCTTCTGCAATTCACAGTTTCCCCTTTTTTTGAAACGTTCATCAGTGGACACTGCACCTGCACACACCCACGCACACAGTCCACTCTGCATGCACAGCCTTCCCATGCAGCTCACAAGTTCAGACCTTGCTGAGGGCCCTTCGCAGAAGCCTGTAATTTGTAGGTTGCAATGTCAACAACTTCCTCTTGAAATGTCATGACTGAGGATAGAGGACGAATTCACTTCTACAGCTGTACCTTTCGTGCAGCGGTAAAGTCAACCGATTTCACTAAAGTGCACCATGCAGCCTTGTTTGGTTCTTGGGCTGTGCCTCAACATTGGCATTTGGTCACAGAATCGCGGTCAACTCGTCAGCATGCAAATATCGCGAAAGGTAGAAGCGAATTCACCCTCGTATCCTTGCGTGCAGGGGCCGCACGGCAGGTTTCAAACAAACTGAAGCGACTGACTGAATTCAGATCTTCGCGCCGTTCACTTCGGTGTCCCACTCCACCCGCCGAAGCTGACAGGGAACAGGACTCCGAGAAAAGTTTGGATGCAATTTTCTCCTGTGTGCAAATGGCATACATGTTCACTTCACAGCCAAGTCCGCACCGAAAGGGCACTCCAAAGCCCAACACTTGCGGTCAGTGCCCACCCAACTAGTCCGGTCGGTCTGTTCGCCCCAACAAAACTTACCCGAACTTGAAAAGAGGACTCCCTGCCTTTGCCATCTTCTTCGCTGCAATGTAGCCCAGGAGCGCAACGACACCCAAAGCTGAAAGCCACAACGTGCAGCTTCCCATCTGCAGATAGATTGTAAATTATGCTAAAGAGATGAATTGACTGCAACAGGCCGGACTGTCACATGGTGGAAGAAGAGCCGCGTAGGTGAGTGCAAACCTCCTCCGACAAATGCTGTAGAAATTCATGCTGGGTCGTGTTTTTGCTTGGTAAGCAAGTTTCTTCAAGCCTGTTTTCCACAAAAACAACCAAGTGTTGTTCGTACTTTTATCCCAGGATGTCGGATGACAGTGCGGAGCCCCCAAAGAAGAAACTGAAGACAACTGACAGTCAGCCTGCGTGCCCGTACGGAGCAAAATGTTACCGGAAAAATCCTCAACACTTGAAGGACTATTCTCACCCAAAAGTTGATGCGAGTCCAGGTGCAAAACTTCCAGCACCAGCGTCGTCTTCTACAGACTGCAGCACCCTTCCTCCCTGCAAGTACGGTGTGAATTGCTACAGGAAAAATCTTCTGCATTTTGCGGAGTACTGGCACCCTTTCAAGGTGAGTCCACAGGAAGTTTGTCAATGGACGGCAAGAGTTTCAACAGGTCAAATCGATTTCAGTGTTGACAGTTTTTGGTTTGAACAAAGTGTTGAAATGATTGTTGAGAGACCACACGTGCGAACGTCGGAAGTTGCTTGATTCTCTGTTGAACAGGGCACCGCTGATGTTGAATCTGCAGAACCAGCGGAGGACAGTGGGGGCGACACAGACACAGACATTCAACATCTCCAAGGCGATGGTGACAACAAAATGGTGAAGGTAGATCCACAAGAAAACACAATGCGAGGTTCTTCTGTTTCGTTGCGCTGCATGTTGTGAAATTCGTGCTCATCATTCGTGTTCGTCGAGAAGCAAAACTTTCAATTTGCCTCACATGTTTCTGGTTCCAGTCGAAGCTGGTGAAGTCGAAGACCGATTTTCTGAAAAGAGGTGCATCACTGATCAAAAGTTTCACCAAAATGTCCGAGGAAGAAAGGAAGGAGCTGATCAAACAGGTCTGAAGTCCAATCAATCAAGGGGAAAGCCAAGGGCGCACTACCCCCCCCCCCCCACACACACACACACACACCAATCAAATTTGCCCCCAAAAAGCGTTGACGAGTTGTGAAGCTTTTCCGTTCAAAGTTTTGAATCGCCCGTCACGACCAGACATCAGCGCCGTGAGGGGTACGAGGATCTCTGAGTTCTCGTTCTCTCGTCCTTATTCGAAACCCAAATCGGGTTTCCGAGACAACACAGCTCGCCTGCAACCTGCGTGTCACAATTCTCTCCTGCATACATGTATCGGAGAGCGAGTCTTTGCAGACGCGATGGTTGAGTCGACATCCAGAGCGCTTCTTACTTTCCAGGCGTTTGAAGCCAAGCAGCACCTGCAGAACCAGTTGAAAGAGAGCAACGACAAGATCGAGCAGCAGAACAAGGAGATCGACCGGCTGCAGCAGCAGGTGACCCGGGGCACGCTCCTCATGGAAGGCGAGGAGGCCGTGTTGGCGGGAGCCGAGATGCGCTACTACCCCCTGGTGGCAGAGCGCGCCTACAAGGAGGGCTCCGCGGCGCAGGTGCACTTCAGACTTGCGGAGTCGCAGTTCTACCGGCTGGTCAGCGGAGAGGGAGAAGGGTGAGCAACGCTTCGTCGATGTGATGAACGATCTGCAACTGATTCAGTCGAATTCGAAGTTGCTGACTTCAAAACTTTGTCATGTCCCGAAACAAGTCCCAAACTCACCACGCCAATTCGGGTGTTGGCGAACTTGAACAGATTTACCACCAGAAAGACCAGAGAATAGCTGACGCCGAGAAAAACAATCATACCCTGTCCATCATGTGCGACTGTGCTGCTTTTCAGGTACCGGGTCACGAGAGTCGAATACGTGGTCAACCCGGATTTGGTGAAGAAATTCAAGTGAGATTTGCTTGTGCACGTGATGCGACACTGTGCCGCACGTCACGACAGAACACTGCAATGAACAACACGCTCTTGTGTGGCTGGGCCTTCAGAGCTCTGCCCTGTTCTCTCGCTTTCTGCAGGCAAGCAAGAGAAGATCTGAAGAAATTCAGAGGCGAAGATTTGTCGTATCCTGTTTTGGCTTTTCACGGCACACAAGAGAAGAACATCACTCCCATCTGCCAGACGGGCTTCAGAATTCCAGGTGCGAGCCGCGCGCTTCCTGTCCACACTGGGTCTCCGTATCAATGCGCTTTCTGGGACAAACTCTGCGGACCTACATTTGTGCACAAACTGGCAATTTTTTGCAGGTGAATCAGGCTTCAAGCACCGCACAGACACCGGTTGGTATGGGAAAGGCGTCTACTTCAGCGAATTCCCGACCTACTCCATGGGCTACATTCAAGGAGCGACCAAACTGCTGCTCTGCCAAGTTCTCATGGGAAAGGTAGAGACGGCCGACCCGACAAAAAATAGGTCCAGGGACCTCGCGGTGATTTGAACAAATTTGATCAATTTCAATGACCAGTGAGCACAATCCAAAACACAGTCTATACTTTTCATCATTAATTTGTATATTTTTTCAGAAGAAAAATTCAAAATTTGATCTCCACCATGACATAAACTCTTAGTTTGCCTGGAATTATAATGATATAGTTTGCATATGCTTAGCAATACCAAAACATATATGTACAGATATCTTGCAGAACAACCTCACTA
>JAAUXT010151163.1_pt1 | contig 24184 bp, 16 predicted proteins | sample 7278171 | NCBI WGS metagenome assembly JAAUXT01 (sample SAMN14350112, study PRJNA611818) | marine sediment metagenome | isolation source: surface marine sediment (1.8m) | place: French Polynesia: Moorea | collected 2018-08
CTGGCCGGGGGGGGGCGGGGGGGGTTGGGGGCGGGGGGGTTGGGGGCGGGGGGGGGGGGTCTGGGCAGGGGGGGCAGGGGACATTTTGGTCCAGCTGCCATATACTGCATTACCACATGGTGCTTCGCCCTAAAGGGACTTCGCACAATGACAACGTCAACTTTTTCAACGTCGAGAACAAGAAGACGTGACGACGTCGACGTTGCGGCTGCATGCTGTTCCCACGAGTCTGTTGTCGTTTTCTCACGCTTACTGTTTGCGGAAACGTTTCATTCTCTGTTCTTTATCCAGTTGTGGTAGTTCCCGGGAATTGCTTTCTATTTCTTGCAAACAACAAAGGACTTTCCAGTCCTTTCTTCAGCACTTTGGCTGCAACATTCTGGATCACATTCCCGCTCAGAAAATAAGATCAAAAGCAGCAACAACAAAGAAAAACAAACAAATGAACCAACTGATCACCCTGAATTTTAAACCAAGAAGGAAAAACTCAAGGCTCCATTTTTACCTTGCATATCCTCTGGTTCGACCTTGTTTTCCATGCTGTATAACTTGCGTGGGAAGGTTCTGTCCATGAGAACCGAGATGCCACCTGGGATCAGGTTTCTTTTGTGTTCTGCAGATTGCTGTGCTTTTGTTGTTTCGCTTTCAGTTGAGAAGGACAAGTTTTCAACCGATTTCGTCACGTTTCATCTGTTTGAAGCTGCAAATTTCCTGCGTGAACAGCTTTGTCAAGGTTTGTCTTCATTCATTTGCTCAATATGTGGTTTGTTTGGCTTCTAGTGCCTGGGCAGAAGCACGTTTGGTTGTCCAAGAACAACTCAGATTGTGAAAGAAATTGTCATGCTCCAAAGGCTTTCCAACGGCATTGGACACAAGGCTCTGCAGTTACGTGTCCAGAACGAGAAAATGTTTCGCCAACACAGAACTGGAGTCTATTCGTACTCGCACGTTCTGAAGTCTGATACACACTTCCCTGCGAGCCTCCAAATTATTGGTGTCAACGCAATCCGAAGGAAGAGGAACTGATTGAACTCGGGGGAGTCAGGCAGAGACAAATTTGCATGCAAGATTGGTATCGTCCGCAGTTAATTTTCCTGAGACATGGCATTGTAAATCACTTGGTGCATGCTGACTCAGTATTGATCAAGTCGACAGCCAGGTGCTCACTGAATACAAGTGTCTGAATTTTCAGCAACGGAAAACAAAAACAAATAACTGGACCATTTCTTTGGTCTGGAAAGGAGACTACGCAGTGGCTGGTGTCAACCCGTCAAAGTCAAAAACTACAGACAAACTTGCACCGTCTGTTCAGTTTTCTCCACCGAAACTTCTTTCGATCGCTGTGATGTTTTCAGTTGGATTCGTTTCTGTCAGTTTTGATGGAGATCTGCACCAAATATGACAAACCTGCAGGTGTGAAAAGGAACCGCAGAAACGAGAATATCGACGAGTCACAGTTGGGTGTTACAGAGTGGCAACATCAAAGAAAGCAGAAGCCCTTGCAAGTATGGCTTTCCAATGCAACTCCTAAATCTGGTTTCTTGGCTGCCCACACTTCAGAAACAGGAAGTGAACTTGAGTTCCTTTTGGTCTGGAGACGAACACCACACCACCACTTCAAATCCGAACAACAGCTCAAGGGGAATAAAACCAAGGAATGGGCGCTGGAACTTCAGTGGAACCTCAGCCCACTCCCAAACACCGAACACTCTGGCAAAGCAACAGTCAATTTCTCAGCCTTGCTAGGACAAAAGACGAGAGTTCTAGATCTTTTCACACAGCCCCAGACAACTTGAGTCATTTGAAGTTCTAAGTATCATTTGATTATCACAAAGGGAAAAGAAGATGAAAACACAACAAAAGACGTTTGTGTCTCGATTGAACGAAACACTCGTAATAAAGAACGAACTTACCACTGCTGAGTTGCTCTGCCCCAGCGGGATGTCTTTGAACGGTGTAAGAAGACATCGACACCTCACGAGAACCAGTCAGACGCACGCACCGGTTGTGGCAATCAGCATTTTAGCTTTTGTGCTCATAAACAGATGCCAAAGACCCAGATCTACACGAAGCTGCTGCGTTTTTGTGTCAAACATCAGCTTTCCTTGAGATACCTGACCTAAATCGTCAGTTCTACCTGTCTCAACCTGAAAACGCTTTGCGTAAGCGTGAGAAACGATGCCAGACGGCCGGAGCAGATCAATAACCGAGGAAAGTGACTGGAAAAGCGGCAGTTTGCGGTTTTAATTTGAAGAGGGATTGTCACGCCACACTGATTGTCTCGTAAACGCACGTTCACTTCTGTTGAGCAACAGCAGCTCCGAACAACGAATGGTTTCAGTGAGTCCACATTGGGTGTGCAGAAACACACCTTCTCCGGCAGCAAAAAAACCCCACGAATTGTTGGGGTTTTGTCGCAAACCAAGCAAGCATCCGCTTGTTCAGGTGGTGGCCTCACAGAGTGCTCACAGTGAACAAAAAGAAGTACTTTTGCAGCATCAGTAACCATCAGAAACCACAAGAACCGTGCACTTCACACACAAACTGGCATTGACACACACAAACTACATCCTTCCAACCAACTTCAATCAAGACGTAGCAGCATTTCGCATCAGCGACCGGAAGTTCATCAACCACTACAAAGACCACGTGACTCACGTGACTCGGGTTCCACTTTGTTATCCATCAGTCGGAGTCTGCTGGCTCGAGGCGATGGCGCGGGGAGTCCTTCACTTCTTCCCGACATGTGCTGTTGTTCTCTTCTCGTGTGCGCGCTTCACGTTCATTGGCGCAGAGCTGCGCTCGTTATCTGAGCGCCACAAGAAGCTGGAGAGCAGTCTCAAGACCTTGGCTCCTTTCACAGGTTTTTTTTCAGGGACTGCAAACAAAGTGCTTCGCCCGTCAAGACGATAGTCGGGATGTATGCACAAGTGTTTATCTCAGCAAATCGTTGAATCCATAGTTGTGGCCTACAAACTGCGGCTGCAGGGATCGATAATTTCTACCTGACGAGTGGATGACATCCGAGCGTTGCGTGCGGACCCATCGGACGTGGCGTCCGCTGCCTGGCGGGGGGGGGGGGGAGGATGCAGCCGTGCTCTGTGGAGATGAGGACTTCACACGCATGAGTGTGGACAGTGCGCACAGAGTTCTCTCCTCAAGTGAAAGGACAGCTGCTGCACCCATAGATGTCAGATGCGCAAAGCCTTTGTGGTCAATGTCATCTGGCTTTTCTTCACTTGTTGCTCTCTGAAAATTTGGTCATCTGTGCCACCAAGCTGATGGTTGTGACACGTTGGCGGAGACCGGACGGGTCTGCCAAAACTCCCTGTTATAAATGTTCCAAAGTTGGGACAATTTGCTGATCTTTTGCAAACACACAATTTGTCAACATCCCTATCAGCTCGAGGCAACAAACATCGGCGGCATCGCTGATTCATTTGCACGAAGTGATCGATCTTTCCCGAGGCTCCTCATCCTGTTTTTGACAACGACGAGAAAGATTCAGGGAGTGTTTTGGTTGGGCTCCACAGACAACTTTGCAGCGAATCACAAAGCCAACTGCAGAAGAGTGAGCATCCAGGAGCAGTGCAGGTTCTTGAACGAGGATTATTTGTACCGTTTACGGAGAAGTTGTGCTGTTCCTATTCTTACCAAATGGACTGATTGCAGTTTTCTTTTGCAGGTGTTTTTCCCTGTTTTCTTCTGTCACAAATCCCTGACTTTGTTCTGTTCAAGTGGAGTTTAAGAGTGGAATAAAGCCGGCACGCGTTCTGTAACAGGTCAATCCCAAACTCTGTGTCAAGAAAGACTCCTGGTCAATTCCTTTCAACGTCAGTTCGTCCACCTTCTATTGCCTTGATGACCGACACCAACTCTGACCGCAGGTTTCTGTTCGTTGACATTTTCCTCACAACATTGGGCAGGACTTGTGTGATACTCGTGTGATGCCGGACGAAGCAAGGCACATGCTGCGTACTCGTATGCGCAGACACTACAGATTGCTGCACCAACCGCGCTTTGACTCAGTCTGCAAAAACCACCCTTCAACGATTATTTATTTGCTCACATTGAGCCTTAAACGAGAGAATAATGAAAACGGCTTTAAGACCCCGCCGCACGACTGGCATGAAGTGCACCCGGAGGAAACATCTTCTTTGTGCCTGAAGGAGACAGAGCCGATTTGTTGGCCTCTTCCCTGAATGGACCTGCCATTGCAACCTCCTTGCTTTATTGCGATGGTCAGATTACATCTCTGCAAAGTGGCTCAGGTTTGTTCTGAGGCCTGGACTTTTTGTAAATGAAGGCGACAAGGCCAGGGACCTGAGAATCTTGAGCGGAGATGAGCAGGAACGAGAAGCGCTCTCATTGCGCTCGTTTTCTCCAATCTGCCACCTGAGCGGAGTTGATGGGGGCTGCATGGGTCAGTCAGGACGCACTCGTCCAGATGGGTTGCGTCAGTTGCGTCAGCGTCAGCCTCGAATACTGATTTTTCACAACATTTGGGTTCCACCATCGAAAAACAAACCTTTGGTTTTTGTTTGCAAAAGTTGTCACCATCGCAAAACATTCCTTTGTTTTATCTTCGCCGCTGAAAACTGCAAATTTTACAAATGGCCAGGGAAAACGTTGTCCTTTTTATCTTAATTAGATCTCAAGGGACACAGACAGACCAATCACACGCTCCGGGGCACACGGTAATCTTCTCCGGTCACCAACTGAAAACAAAGCTGTCTCTGAACCTCATTGAGGACTCTTGAGAGAAAGCTGAAATCCTTACCGTAGATGTAACTGGCCGTGCTACGAGCATCATTGGTGTCTCCATGGAGACTGCTCCGTATCCCAGTGACCGGGGGAGGCTCCCGGGTCAAAATACTATCCTGAAAACCGGTCGGGTTTCCGTGGTAGAATTCTTGCATGTCTCCGTCCCCTAATGATCCGTTGCCCTGTTCCGTGTTCATCCTTGTTCCATTCTTATTTTCTGAGTGGCACACGGTCGCCTTTTCACCCGCCATGACGCCCGTTGAATTGACCCTTTCAGTCCCTTCTTTTCCTTCCCGCCCAGAATTTTGCTGACTCGAACCAGCAGCGTTTTGATCGTGCTCGTTTCGTTCACTGAGTTCCTGGGCCAACTCGAGGGAGCCTCGCTGGAACGAGTGTGCCGCGTCCGGACTCAGGCGCTCCGCTTTCTCTCCAATCGGCACATCCGAGTGTGAATCTACACCACCGGAGTGGAATATCGTTAATGTGGGCGATGAATGGGGACGGGAGTTATCAGTCGCGGGAATTTCCCGATCCACGTTGACTGACGCAAGTACCAGGGAGTCATTGTTGTGATGTGGTGCATCCACATTTCTGTCCCGCCTGTTCTTTGACGTGTCACTCAAGTAGGCGCCGTAACCAGGACTGGAGTCCTTTGTGTTTCGCTTCCGGAGTCCGGTGTTGGTTTCTGTGGGAGTTGAGAGGACGGTGGGTGACGGGCTGCGGTCCGGATCAGAGGGAGTCTCTCTTGAGTGAAGTCTCTTCATGTCCGAGGCAGAGTCGTCGAGCTGGGGAGGAGCACTCCCGACACCGCTTGGTGCATCACTGATGAAGGAGTGGTTGTCAAAAGCGTTGTCATTCTGGGCTCCCACTGTGGTCTCAGTCACCCCGCGTGAGTCTCTCTTCTTACCGTCTTCCATCACCGTCGTCGTGACGTCGCCTCTGGGGCCCAGCAGGTCAAGATCCACCGTCGCGTAAACCGTCGCCCGGCCGTCGTCGTCGTGCTCCGCCTTGGACGCGAGGTAAGAAATCGCCGTGATGTGTCCGCGGTCGTTGAGTACGCTGCTGTCCAAACCATTGGTCTTAAAAATCTTTTGTGGGTCCACATGGCTCGTACTTCCCGTTGCTGCCTTTGTCTCGTCTTCAGCGATGTCTATGGTCGCTGTCTGTTCCTGGTAGAACTTGTCGCTCCGGTTGAAGACTCTGTATTCTTCTTCCTGGTCATGGTCACTGAAGTCCGTCGCTGTCGGGAGATAGAAAGGCCTGGCGGACTTTTCAGACGCGTTTCTGAAGTAACTCACCGACTGCGGTTGGTATCTTATTCCAGGGACTTTGCTCATGGCCTCTGTCCCTTCTGTTTCATCGTTCAGTGTCCATAATTTTGTTCCTCAAACCAGGCACCTCTGTTTTGTGAGTGAAATTCCCGAAACCTTTGCTTCAAAATCAATCGTGCACGCTCAGAACAGGCTGATTGAATCTTGTGTCGCTTCAAAAAACCACTGTTGAAAAGCGATCAGATTTACCTGAACAAGACCCAGTTCGTTCTCCCAGACAACGTGGACTGATTATCCAAATCATGCATTATCGAAATCCAATACCCCGAACCCACGAGTGTGATTTAGATTCGCACATGCTTGGCCTTTCAAACTTTTAAATTGCCAACTTCAGAAGTTTGATTTCAAGCTCGGCGGCATTTGCGTCATTTCCAGGTGAGAGTCGGTGCGAAACAAGACGCACAAGGGAATGGTAAAATTACGCCTTTGTTTGGAAGAAATTGATTTTTGTTCATTCACTCGGGGAGATCCAAACCTGACCCGAGTGTGACTCGCACTTTAAACGTGAGCCGCTCCGTACAGATCCATGATTGGCTGTGAAGCACGAGAAAGAGCAAGGAGAGGTAACAGAAAACTTGCTTGCCGTTCATCATAGCAACTCCTTTTCGAGTCAAACTTTTCTGACTTGTGTCTTGTTTGCACCAAACAAATCGTGGGGCAACAGAAATATGCTGCCTGACAGTAAGACCAGTTTGAGAGGATTCATGCAAATGTCAAATATTGCTTCCCTTTTCCACTGGAAAACAAAACTTAGGGAGTTTTTCTTTCTTCTTTGTGCCTGGTAGTTCTGTATTGGCTGTGGCAATGATATCAAACTTGGTCATAAAAATTAAGGCCCTGAAAAAGCTCTTCCGCACAACAATTCCGTGATCAAAGCGCAAGGGCCTTTGAGGCACTTTCACGTTGATGTCAAAAAGGTCTGTTGTGTGCGATTTGGTTTGGTCTCGATTCTTCCCAGAACAAATGAAGTGTAAGTTTGTTCTTTTTTTGTGTCGAAACAGTCTGCCTCTGCGCTGATATGGCAACACAAAAGGCCTTTCTCTGGAGCTCCAAATTGCCTTTCCGCCAACGGTGAAAATAATTTGCCCACAAAAAAAATGTCAGATTTTCCTTCTTCTTTCAAACTGATATGGGCTTCACGCAGAGCTTGGCAGTTCGTCCGCCTTTTGTGGATAAATAACCCAAACTCCTGTGCGCCAACATTTGGATCGGATTGAACAGGAGGAGGTGGGTTTGTCCAACATTCCTGAGTTTAGGTTTTTCGCGCCTTTGTCAAGTTACATAACTGTCTTGGAAGCAGTGAACCTGCTGACGTCCTGCTGTGGCCTGATTTTTTTTTTCCACCACCTGCACTGCGTGTGGTGACGCACACTCGTCGCCATGTTTCTGTCTGTCAGAGCCAATATCAAAGAGAATAAGCTGTTGGAAAATATCGGACTTTTTTCTGCATGTCGTCCCGGGTTCTGTTTCCGTTGAAAGATTGACATCAAGGACGACGTCGGGTGCTGCTGTCGTCAGGGCTCCTCGGTTCCGGTGTGAAGGTTTGAAGAAAACTCCGGTTCAGCGAGACCCGAGGCCTCACAGAACTGGGTCCACCACAGGCCCACAGGCCTCAGGACCAGTTCTACAAGACCTAAGGCCTCAAAAACTGCAGTTCCACAACACTGCGGTCGTAAAGCCTCTCGTACGTGGCCTGTTTGTTATGTTCACACACCGGAAAAACAGTTCCAGTTCAATCACACAACTCTTTTCTCAACCAAAGGTCTTGAAAAGTTGTGCGATTTCACAGGAGCCATTTTTCCAGCTGACGAGTACGTGAACCTGACGCAGACGCAGTTCTGTGAAACCTCACTCAGGCTTCCCAGACCTGAGGCCTCACAGAACTGGGCCCACCACAGGCCCACAGACTACAGGACCAGTTCTACAAGGGCTGAGGTCTCAGAGAACTGCTGGTAGACCCAGTTCTGTGAGACCTCCCTCAGGCCTCACATTTCTGAGGCCTCACAGAACCGTGACACCGCTCTGAATGCGCGGCGAGGGCTGCGTCCTTGGATGTTCAATATTTATGAAGCGATTCTGGTGTTTTTAAATGTCAAAAGAACAAACAAGTCGTGACTTTCGACTTGGCTTGTTGTCTGTCACCAATGCTTACACCATGTTGACAAAGGATTCAGATACCCCGGCCCCCTTCAGCTTAAAGGCACAAAATAAAACGCCTCAAAACACACGTGATCGTGTCTCAGCGATCTCGTCTGTCCGACAAACTGAGGTTCGATGCGAGGAGGTATTTTCAAGGTTCGTATCGTTGTCATGGTCGTGGAATTCCGTCAAAAGTCAGTCCAATCCCTTTGATTACCAGCAGAAAAGTTGACCATTTTTCATCCTCGTACTCGTACATTGCAGATGAAGCCAAGAAACCAAGAAACGCACTGAGTTTTTTCGATCAATGGAGCCCAAATCCGAAGTACAAACAAATTCCTCCTCATCAAACGGACATTCGTTTGTAAAACGTGTTAATTCTGTTAATCTCGGCCAAGACTCTTTGTTGATCAACAACAAAACTGTCAATTCGTCAGACCGGCATGCCTCTCACAACGACAACAAATTTTACTCTGCGTGTGGAGGTAAAGTTCGTGCAGAGAAACACGGACCGAGGCTCGAAGGAGACAAACACCGTTCTTCTGCCATCAAACTCTTTTATTTCGCAGGAATCGAAAGTTTCCAAAACAATTGGCATGGATAGTTTTGAGGAATAACAATAGCGTGTACTCGACACGACAGGAAATGTACAACCACCGTTGTTTATCTGTACAAAAGTGTTCTGTAGCCAAAACAAAAAATTCTCTTTGTCAACATTGTTCTGCCGACATTTTGTTTGGCATTCAATGCCTGAAAAATTGTTTGCGCACGAAGGGGTCGTCAGCCTCACGAAATTGATTTGTGCAACAAGGCTGAACTGACGAAATCCGTGACGGTCCAAAATGTCCGTGAGCGAAAAACCCAAAACGTCAGGTTTTGAGTTTGTGGTCTAAATGTCTTCAAGTTCAAGCAGCTAAATACTTGTTGAGTGAATATCCTGATTTCACGGAGAGCGTATCGCTGACGACATCTGGTGGGAAGTCGTCGCCGTGAGTGGAGGCGTACTCCGGCTCCAGGTCCAGGATTCCGCTCAGGCTCTCCAGGTCGTGCAGCTTCCGTATCATGGACGCGGCGCGGGTGTCCAGGGTCGTGATGGTCTGGACGCCCTGGCTGTGCGAGTCGCTGATGGAGGGGCGGGGGCTGGAGCCGACGCTGGAGCCTCCGGAATACGTGTTCTCAACCTTTGCAGTGGTACCCCAGGATTTGGGTTGCGGGTACCTCGGGGGCGGGGGTCCGTAGGAGAGGGGTTGGTACGGGTTCTCCGGTAAAGATGATCCGCTCACGGTGCTGATGATGGATTCTCGACCATCCAGATCAGGGAGGAAGATTTGGCTTCCTCTGTCGAACATCTCAGGCTTTCTGTAGGCCTGCAGCTTCTTGTTGAGGACCTTGGGTGTGAGGGTCGTCTGGATGGACTGGTCCACCGGCTCCACCGGGCGAGCCTTGGACTCTCCAGCCTGGATACTCTTCTCTTCGGTCGGTGGAGGCGGCTCCAGGAGAGCGTACGGATTGACGCTGATGGCCGTGTGGACCTTGCTCCTGGGTTTGTTGTCGATCTCGTCTGGATCCGCCTGGATCTCCTTGTGGAGCGGCTCGGGCTCGTTCTCCACGACCACGACCGGCTCGATTCTTCTCTCGTACACGATGACGGGCGGCGGCTCGTAGACGGGCTCCTCCATGTGCGTCGACGTGTCCACCATGACGGGTCTGGGCGGCGGCGGCGTCGGTTCCGGTTCCGGTTCTGGAGTCGGGGTTGGGAGCGGACTCTCCTCAACTTCCGGTTCCTCCGTCTGCGTCTCGATCGTCGATCTCCTCTTGGGTTTGATTTCTTCATAGATTTCTTTGATCTTCTCAGCGTAGTTGAACGCTGGTTTCTCGGAGAGGTCGCTGACAACGCTCTCCACGTCGTCGGGTATCGGCGTCACGGTCGTCCTCAGGAACGTGTCTTCCGGGACCTGACACGACGTCTCCACCTGCTCCCTCCCGGGCCTGAAACCCATGGACCTCAGCTGAGATCTGGTCGCTGTCAGCCGCGGCATCTCGATCTTCTTCCTCTGGATGTAATCTGGAGCCGGGTGTCTCAGGGAGCCCTCCGTCACCATCCCGCTCGCGACGGGCCTCGGGATCTTGACCCTCCTCTCAGCGTCGGGCCTCTCCTTGGGCCTCTGGATCCCGAGCGCCTCAACGCGCCCGACGGTGCCGTAGTTCCTCAGAGCCTCGTCGATGATGTCCTTGTTGATGGGTTCCGCTTTGCGCCTGGACCCGGTGGAGCTACGGGAGGAGTCGGTGTAGAGGTCGCTCTCGACGCTCCGCCTCCGCCCCCTGGTGTTGGTCTCCCACGGGTACCTGGTCCTCAGGGTGCCGTCCGGACCCATCTGGAGGCCGCCTTTGTTGCCTCTGAGGGTGGAGTCATCGCTCGCGTAGCCGCGGTCGTCTTTGTAATCTGGAGGTATGGACCTGGAAGATAGAATCGCCATGTGGTGGACAGTTTTGAAAAAAGTCAATGTGAGCTGAAAATTGGTAAAAATAGCTTTCTTTGACGTTTTGCGGCGTCTGTGATGCAATGTTCGTGCAGTGTGTGCGTGCGATATGTGCGCGGTACACACACGCGCACACGTGCGTTCAGTTTGCTTGCCTGTAGCTTCTTGCGTTTGCAGATTTGGGAGAGTTCTTCTTGTACTTGCGCTTCTCAGACGGGGTGCTGACCCTGTCCCCCTCACGAGCCTGCGTGCCCACCTCCTTTGTTTCGTATCTCTCTACAAACAATGGGCAGAGTAACAAACGGCAGATTGTACCTTCAGCACGCAAGGAAACCAAGCAAGTTGTGATTGCAGCGAAACCTCCCTTGGTTGTGTTCGCTGAAGACCCGTGCTGTTTTTGACATTGGAGATTATTAGATTCTTTTGATTCCGTTTTTTGTCTGAAAACTTTTTGGCTGATCTTTGTTTCAATCTTTGTTGACAGCTTTTCAAAAAAGAAAGTAAAACGTTGTCGTGCATTTTTGGCTCAAGTTTTTTTCAATCTTCGCTGACAAAACAATTTTGTGTATTCTGGCTCAAGTTTCTTTCGATGTTCGTTGACAGATTTTAATTTTGCAAAAGGAATTTTGTGTCACGCAGAAATTTAATCCGAGCTGACGGAGCGTCGCTTGTTCCCTGACAAGAACCGGATCACGACGACAATGGAACAAGAGCTTTAATCCCGTGGTGAAGACTTCCTCCTCCGTCTTTAAGTTATTTTCCATTTTTTCACGAGAGGCACTCTTTGATGGAAATTGCATATTTCCACAGGAAAAGAAAGCAATTCTGAGCTCTTTTATCTCGGGTGGTGTCTTCTTTTGGAAAAGAAACGCCAAGGGCCCAATGGGCTGAACAATTTGCAAAGAATAGTGTTTTTCTCACATACCGTTTCTGTGGTGAATAGGTAAGGGTAAGGTGGGGTAGTCGTCAAATTTGAGGAAATGGTAGCAGGCTGTACCTGGAGACACGGCTTCGGCTTCAGAAGGATCGTAGCTCAGGAGTAGCTCCTCCTCCCTCCTCTTCCTGCTTTTTCTCCTCCTACCTGTGGCGCAGAAACAGCAACATTAGAAAAGAAAAGCAAAACCGACATGAAAGAGCTTCCGGTTTCATAACAATCCCCAAACGTGATCACTTTAAGCCTCTGACATCGAAAACACATTCTTTGTAACAAAACTCTTCCATTAGTTGCAACGATGAAATGAATTGTTTCACAAAAACGGGTGAAGCCCTTTGAAGTCTGAAACTCAGACATTTCGAAAAATAGGACCAAAAAACGAAGGTTGAATATGCACAAGGCCAAAAAGTGTTTCTCACTCACTTTTAGAAGCTGAGGACAGTCGGTCGGTGTCGGTTTCTCCTGGAAACGGCCCTGTCCCGGTGTACAGCTTCACTCTGGAGTCAGACTTGTTGAACCTGGGCAGATTCTTGTCCTCCCATCTTCTGTCGGACACGTAGGGTGACGTGAGGTGCCTCTTCATGGAGTCTCCCCACGACTTTGGGTCGAGATCCTCGTTGTAGTCCCGCAGCCTGGGGCCGCTGTAATAGACGTCCTCCCGCTCCTCCAGGTCCAGCCTGGGGAGCCTGGGCCGCGTCTCGTACACGTCCTGATACTCTCGCCCCATCATCCTTCCGATCGTTCCGTTCCCCATGTTCTTCAAGGTTCTTGTGGATTGAGCAAATGTTCAGCGAAAAGCGCTTCTTTGTTCTTCCGATGGTGGAACAAAAATGGATGATGTTTGGTGGTCGTGAAAGAAAAACGTTGATTTTCCTGGCAGACGCTTTTGGTGAAAAATGGTGACGATGAGCAACAAGTTTCCAAAACTCTGTCGTGCGCAGGAGAAGCGAGTTCCTTCAGTTCAGTCCTTCCACTGACTTGAGTCAGATTCACAAGTATCACCCACGAAGTGGTCACGTCTCCGTTGTCAATTTGCAGCCAATTTGACCCAAATAACCTGCTACTGATGAATTTAATGGCCCAAAGAAGATGAAATTCAGCTGCCTATGACTCAGGCTGGTTGGGGCCCCACGACACCACCCAAGCCATTCGTCTTCTGTTGGGGCTTGTACCGCAACCCCTTTGGTTACACATGAATATCAAACAACAAACGAGGGTACATCGGGGTACATCGGTTCCTATTTGCCCACAAAGGAGAGGGTTCAAAGAGCTCGGGTCTCCACGTCCCAGCGCAATGGGAACAGGAATGTCAAGGACTAGAGTCGAAGAGACGTTTTCCGGACAAAACAAGTCTCCTCCTCTTGGAGCTTGTTGTACTGGAGCAAATGCTGCTTGCATGACAAAATTCTCCACACTTTTCACGAGTTGTTCCAACGAAAGCTGTCGCTCACAGGAAAAATACAAAACAAAAACATTTTTTCGCACCTCATTGGTCCTGTTTTGCATAAAAGGAGAAAACCCACTTTCGAACAATGAAATTTTATGTGCAAAGTTTGAAAGTCCTGTCGGAATTAGAGGATTGCGTTCTTGTCGCAACATGCGAGTCATGTTCGCAAGCGACAGAGAACTGGTTTGGCGTTTGTATCAGTGAGACTAAACGCACACGGAGGGGTGTTTACCCTCCAAACGATAGCTCCTCTCCTTGTTTACCTACCCTCTTGTCCAGTTCTGTGAAAAACTTATACCCGTGGCTCAACAAGATTCACAATGGAAGAAAAATGACCTTCAACCTTTTTGGGATCGGATGATGTGTGCGTTCAGCGCGCAAATTCTCAACATTGTTTCGCGTTTTGTTCCCTTTTCTTTGTGGAAGCCAAATCCTGAGTTCCTTACAAAGCTGAAGAAAGTGAGGGAAAACCTTGGTTTTGTCAGTTTAAATCGTTTTCTGTTGTCACAATGGCTGTTCGAATCACAGAGACATTTGCAAAATTCTGACTTCTTTCTTGTTTCAGAGAGAAATCTTTTCCACGGTCCTTTCTCAGGGTTTCTGTGATTCGTGTTCTGAACAGTTCTGGTCCCTTTCAGCATTTTTTGCGAAGAGAATTTTTTGCCACTTCTTCCTGAAACAGCAAGTTTCAATTTTCCATATAATACTCGCACGAAGTTGGACTTGCTGATTGCATAAGAAGGCGTCACTTCGTGACCACAGAGTTCGCGTGAGAATTTTCAATTTGTGTCCAAATGGCACGAGAACAAAACAAAATTGCAAAATCCAGCTGACTCAGGTCAACTCGCAACAAATGAGTTCTCGTGATTTTCAGAAAAGACAATTGTGGATCTCGCACTCCCTCCGCAGGAGTCGAGTGCTCCTTCGTGACTAATGGCGCTGACGAAGTGTTCGGAAGATGTCATCCTTCAATCACAATGTTCCTCACAAACCATGAAGCTGTTTCTGCTCCACACCCATCAACACCTGTCAACTCAGCTTGGGCTGTGTCAAGGGACTGTGATTTTACCAAAAGAGTGCAAGCACAAAAGGTCCGAATTTGGTCAGCGCTCTTGTTGCAGAGTTGCGTTGAAACTGAAAGCTGCAAAGCACGAGTGAAAATAGAAACTGAGCCCAGGGGCTCAAAATTGTGACCAAATATTCAGATTCTTTGCCGTGAACCTCGTGTTTGCGAGCAATTCTGAGACTAAATGTCTGCATTCGAAATGCCCCTAAAAGTGTTTACTTACGCTGTGTACTTGCATTGTTTGCTCACCCGATCTGGGTTTGGGCCTCGCTGGGTTTGTATCCCAGGCAAATGTCACAGAGGGAGGGTTCTATGCATACACCCTCAGGACCCACTTAACTGAGCGACGAAATGCTGAAAAACAACAAAAAACGGCCACCACAGAGGGAAATCGCAGGGGAAAGTGCAAACCTTTTAAGTTTCGGGCAGTGACTCCAAGAATACAGTTCTTCAAACTATGGTGAGTTTTGATGTCTCTTTGTGAAACAAAAATCTGTTTGAAAATCCAAAAGCTTTTGTGGCTTTTTGGTGTTGGATCAAAGACCCTTTCCCAAGCGTCGCAGCGTGTATCACCTTTACCTGGGAATATTTCCAGGGTCTTTTCAGCAACAGGAGGAGCTCCACCTCGGTCCTCCAACCCAGGTACGGCCGAAGCCAGAGCGCAGATCCGTACACCGCCGAAAATGCGCAAAACGAAGCAGCGGTGCGCAACTCGTTCAGCGCGTACAACCGCGGGTCAGGTGGGTACGACGCCGCTCCGCCTGAGTACCCCCCTGCATACTCGGAGTCTGTCGTGGCGCAACAAGGCTCCGTCACGCAGCAACACAGGAAGTCATCCTCAGGGGTGATGATCAGCAAGTACCCTCCGTGGGACCCCAGGTGGGAGAGGGACCAGCAGAAGTTCCTGAAGAAGCAGCAAGAGTACCAGCAGAAGAAGCTGCAGAAGGAGCAAAGGGAGGCCCAGAAACAAATGATGTTGCGGCAGCAGCAGCTGAGAACACAAGAAGCGCAGATCAGGAGGATGGAGGAAGAACAGGCGAGGCAGTTCCAAGAGCAGCAGAGACGGATGCAGGAGGAACAAGTCAAGCAACAACAGTTGCTGCAAAACTACGCTCAGCTGCAACAACAACAGCGACAGTCGCAGCAGTACGCAAGCAACACCGCACCAGCGAACGCTGCTCTTCCCTACCCCTCCCCTGCTTACGGAACATATCCAGGCCCCCAGGCCAACGCAGCTGCTAACGAGGCTTACGCTAATGCCTACTGGGCGTTCATGTACCGATACTACCCATTCCTTTTTGCCAATTACCCTGGATCTCCGAAGGAAAGCGGGTCAAACAGAGAGCGAGACAGGAAACGGAAGTCCCGATCCAGACACCGCAGAGGGCGACACAGTCGAGCGGACGATCATGGCCGCCACCGCCGCTACAAGTCGAACCCAGAAACAGAGAGCGACAATTCCTCTGAGTTGTTCATGTCCGCATCCAAGGATGAAGAACAGGAGGAGGACAGGAACACAGGCCTTCAGGACCAGATCCGAGCGCAGAAAAACCGACTCAAGAAAGCCGAGGAAACACCCAAGGACCCAGGACCCAAAACGACCAGCGCCAGTCGGGACCAATCAGCCTTCATGGCTGAGCTGCAGAGGAAAATCAGGGACAAGCAGAACCCCAGACCCGGCACGGTTCCGGCTCACCCACCCCCGGCTGCCCCCGAGGCCATATACGGCGACCCGTCCCTGGTTTACGGGTACGTGCCTGGGGCGCCTCTCTCCGTGGTGCCGATGAACCCAATCTACGCTCCCTACATCGCGCCCGGCTCCCCGCACGTGGAACCCAACACCCAGGACACGGACACGGACGATGGCCCCGTCCTCCCTCTGTCTCGGAACCAGCCTGATCCTGAGGCTCCTATGGACGACGGGTTCTCCGCTATCTACGCCGTTCCCCAGAAGCGACAGAGCGCACGGGCGAACCCGGTACCACCAGCAGCGGCCGCGAGAGAAGACCCAGATCCAGACGACTACGAGGAGCAGGCGTCTGGCCTCATCATTGACGATCTGGACGAGGACCACACGGGTGTGGTTGATTTGAGTAACAAGCACCTGATGAGGCTGGATCGACGCCCTGATGATGTCAAATCAGCCGTGTTCTCCGCGGCCGATCGTGACCCGGCGGAAACGGTGTACGCGACTAATGAGGACGCAGCGCCACTGGACGCTGACGCGGAGGCCCCGGAGGAGGAGGAGGAGGAGGAGGCGCGGATGGTCCTGGGGACGGAGGACGCGCCCCCGGGGAGGGGAGCTGCGGACCTGGGCGTTTGGAGGGAGGACCACGGCACCCAGCGCAGCCCCCCTCCGAGCTACTTCGCCTTCTCCCCAGACGAAGAGAACAACAACAACACGGATCAGAGACCCCACCTCCCGCTTCAAGAAATTTCTCCCATCCCAGGAAGACGATACCAGAAGGCTCGCAACAACCAGCCAAGCAACAACACGAGGGTTCTGAGAAACAACCAGCAGCAACAGCAGCAGCATCGCAGGTACCCAGTGCAGCCGAAACACAGCAGCAGCAGCGGTGGCGGCTGCGTCATTCAGTGAATCAAGTCACACCACAGATCCCCTCTCTCTCTTTGTGAACTGTGACCAGGTCTCGTGTGCGATCATAGAGACTTTGTTTCCCTGTCAGCGACACCAGCTCGTAGCACACGCGTGCGCACAGGGGGCAAAGCCTTGAGACGGACCATCCCTGTACAGGTGTACTCCGGTCTTCCGGACCAAGTCCCCCGGCCCCTGTGTCGTGATCATTGTCAAATATGTAAAAGCCAGGAAAGGACAAATATTGCTTGTTCATTTTTCGTTGCAGCAGTGTTGTTATATCAATCTGCAGTTGTCCGACAGTAATTGCAATCACAATCGAGAAGATCTGATTTCCGATGCCTGATGACGTTCAAGCTTTCACCGCGGCAGATGGCAAATTGAATGAGAGAATTCAGAGCCTTGTTGTGCACACTCCTGTCATGGCGGTTCCAGACCGAGGGGGGCGGATAGTTTCGTAATGGAACGGACGGGACCAGCTTTGTGCGTCCACATTGCAAGTTTTTTGTCACATAAACCAAATCACTCAGCTTCATTTTCCAGCTTCTTGACCATGATGGCTCTTTTCTCACAGAAGGAAAATTGCATCTGGATGAGGTTGAGAGACACAGATCTACTTGGTACCTGACAGATCAGAGAAAATTCTTGAAGTTTCAGTCCGCTTTTCAACTCGATACTTTGCGTTTGTAGCTCAAATGTTGAAAACAAAGAGTACCTACCGGCCATGGTTGATTTCTCCGAATGGACTTTGTTTGTGTGAATGTTTGTGGGTTGTTCTGTCCACACACAGCCGCTTGATTTTACTTCAGCTTACCTGAAAATACAATTTTGACATTGTAAGCATCGCGATTACCCTTCGACCTGAAAAAAAAAATTGTTGACTGTTCAATGCCTGTAAAATATTCTGACAATTGGACAAATAAAAGTGCAGAGCTGCAGCCTTTGACGCGTTTTGTTTTGTTCTCGTGTGAGCTTATGTCTTCCACTAGACGAAACAGGCATCAATCTCAATGTTCCTCCCACGGGCTGAAGGAGGAAAAGACAGACAGACAGACAGACAGACAGACAGACAGACAGACAGACAGATAGATAAGCAGGGCTCTTCTCCATTTTTTCGGCAACCTCGGAGTCGTGACCAGAATGCAAAGAACTTTTTCTCGTTTCTTCACAATCCCAAAGATATACACATCGTCGCATTTTCTCGTTTGAATGAGATCTGGCTACATTGACCTGGAGCGGGTCTTGATGTACGCAGCCCCTTCACATCTCTGACGGGAATCACCGAGTCAAATTCACATTTACCGCACAATCGCCCACAGACACCCGTGAAGGTGCCGAGTCCTGCGGAACACACAGCAAATGTCGACAGGTGCCTTCAGGAACATTATTTGTGTCAACCTAATGAAATTGGTGGAGTGTTTATCTTCTCCCGCGAGAACCGTTGTTTTTTCTGCCTTCAGGGTTTTTGAGGAGATTGTCGTGCAGTGACAGGAACATGGAGCGTCAAAACTTTTCCCCTCTCACTGGGGCACCATCTTTCTTCAGACCGCCACGAACATTCCGAGGAAGTCAATGTGGTGAGAAGTTCGTCGGAATAGGATAATTCGTCTCTTTTGTTGTCCTTCACAAGAACTATGTGGTTGAAAACTTGACGTTTGGGTTTGTCCCCTGCGAACGCAGTGAGACTGCAGAGAAAATTCGCACGGTGATCACGAGATTCCGTGTTGAGCGAAAATAGTGCGTTTGGGAACTGGGTGTTCTGTGTCCCTTTGGGCACACGCCCCTTTCATGCACCCCTTTCAGAGCCCAGGACACGATAGAACAGGATGCAATGGGACAGGGACATCCTGGCCAAGGTGCCTCATACAAAAGTGTTCTTTGGGGAAAAAACCACACAGCTCGTGCCCTGAAAGGACATCGCACAAAAGTTTGAGGTTTTGTCGTGTCACGACGGACGGAAATAGCAACGCGCGCCTCGCGCAGGCGTCGGACGGCGATTGCAGGTTGACATTTGAAACGGAGCTCCCGGCTCCCGACGAGACTGCACATGTCTCCTGTCAGCGGCCACATCCAGATCGACAGAAATACCCCGGCGATAAATCCGACTCGCTAAACTAATTCGTTTCCCTTGCTCAGCTCGTTAGCTCAGAGCCGGAGGAAGAATGTGTAAGCACCCCCGTGTTCGTACGGTACATTTCGGTCTTATTCAGGGGATCGAATTGGTACTCACGCCTCAATCATGAAACAGGATCTTGATGATCATCTCGCTGCAACAATTTTTTCGTGCATGCAGTGTGCAGAAACACGCTTCTCAAACCGGTCGCGGTGTGAGATCCCTGTCCTCATTTCCTTGCAAGGCGGCGTCTCGCACTGCACTCAGCATCTGGGTCTCGTACTGAAGTTTCCCCCGGTGCTAAAGACAGAGCACTGCGCACGATACTTGCTTGGGTCGTGTTGCATCAAACACGCAGGATCCAGTGTCTTGTCAAAACAGCCGACCCCCCAACCCCAGGTCCAATTTCAAATTTGAAAAATTGACTTGGAACAAGGAGACATGCCTGAGCACCTTCAGCGCATAAGAAGAGGTTTGTTCAGGGTGTCTAGCCCCACACTCTCTGGATCTCCCCCCCCCCCGGAGCCTCGAAAGGAGATTCCGAGAGAAAAGCTTGTCAGGTAAAGAAGATGTGTGAGATCCGATCCGTCTTCTGAGCAGCTTCTTTCACATTTTCTGTCTTATCACACAAACTGCATCATGTTTTTGTGATGTAAACTGTGCTTCCTATTTTCTGTCCTCCTCACTCTAACATCTTGGAACCCACCATAAAAGCAGCGCATTCGGTTTTTTTTCATTCTGCAGCAGTGGAATATCAAGTTCCTTTCATTCTGCTGCAGCCACAAAGCCGAACCGTTGAACTCAATATTTGAAGAAAGGCAGACACCAGCTTGCAGCCAAGAACAATTCATCACAGGACAAAAATATGGTTTCTTCTCCCTGCACTCCCGTCTGAAGAAAGAGCGCTTTGCTCAGTCCCTTTGAAGACTGATGCATCGTTCTTGTTGCAAAAGCAAAAACTCCATGCCCGTTGCTTGAAATGCTTTCAGTCCAAATTTGGGTTCCGGACTGTGTGTGGAACCTGGAAACTCAATTGTCAGAAGCCTTTCAGCTTTCTGCTTTCTGGTGTTGGGGGCAACCGCGGCATGTTTTCGTCAGTCGATCTCGCTTGTGTGATTACAGGCCTTGGCACGTTGACATGTCATGACTCAGGTCTAACGACAGCGATTTCTCTCCAGCAAACGGAAGAAAAAGCTGTATCTGCAGATGGAACATAAGTCATGTTTGGGTCTCCATGCTCTTTGCTTCAACATCATGTCTTGTGAATGTGCTCAAAAGCGAAGCGACGGATAAAATTTGGCAGCTTGGAAGTTCATTACCATTCCTATTGTACCACAGACGCCGACGCACTCAAGCCTCTTTGTCATCTGTGCTGGATTGTGAGCTTCTGCAGATTTACCCTACTTCTTGACAAAAAGTCATTTTACCTGTTGGGTTGCAACGTGTTCACCACCATGTGACTCAGGTTTCTTTTGAGAAAAATAAACGGATAACGAAGGGAGCCCTTCCTTTTGATTGAACCAGACTGCCTGACAGTCAGACTGCCCGTGTCCTGTCTCCTGTGCTCTGATCAGTTCCAAATCGTCACGATCGTTCTTTGAAATATTGTTCAACCTTGCGCTGGCATGTCTGCTCGCCTGTGTTCAGTGAAGCATCTGCGTGGCCACTCACTCCACACATTGATAGTGTTGGAGAGGGAACTTCGTTCGTCTGCACATTTCTTTGGTTCGGATGTGACTCAAACATACCGGGTACGTGTTGCATTTTCAAAAACCCCAACGGCTGAAATGCTTTTCTGCACGCACACAAAGAATGCAGCTGAAATTCAAACAATCCAGGTTTTTGTGTTTTCCATCTCAAAACACCACCTTCTTGTCGGTGGGGATTTTCAACAGAGCGATCCTTGGAAAAGAGGTCCGAGAACAAAACTTGTTGCACGTCAAAAATAGAGAAGGCACACGCAAGTGGCAGGCTTCAAAACAATTTGTAACAATGTCATCCACCCGAAACCACTTTCTTGCGCACTGTCCACCTGCAATTCGCGTGTTGTCTTCCGCAAGGTGTTTGAACTTTCATACCTCCGTACAAAGTCAAGGAGAAAATCAAAACTTACTGTTTTCGTTTCAACCCTCCATGTGTCAGCGGCCTCTCTGATGGACGCTTCGTTCTTACCGCAGAAGCTCAGTGTTGGAGAATGGAAAACACAGTCCAAAGCGCACACAGCAGAGCTGCTGCAGTGCTTTCCCTGCAGAGGTACAGCGCCGAAGCTGCTTCCACCGCGAGCAAGGTACAGCGAACACAAAAGAGCGTTCCGTGAAATAGCAAGATAAGAGACAGTCCATAGATTTTCTTTTTTTCGGGAAGGCTGGTTCCGTATTGTCTTTGTTGAGTCTGATTGCAATGGAAAGTTATTGGTTCTGCTTGAGAGAAAGGCTTGCGAGATTTCACTCGACTTTTTCCTCGGACTTTTAATTTTGTCGTTGCCTGTTGTGCCAAAAGCAATTGTCAAAAATTCTGCATCTCCGACAATAATGGCAACGAAACGTGCTTGGTCTTTCTGCAACTCAAGGTGCATGTGTCTGGAACACCCCCTGAGGATGGAGTCACTTTCTTCGTCCCGACTGCCCGTCCACACAGTGTGTGAACATTCGGAGGTCTTGATGGTGGCAAGGGGCAAAGTGGTTACGAGGGAGTCTCCTTATCCTGTAAATATTTTTCAGTCGTCTCTCCAGGGAAAAGAAGCTTTTTTTCAGTCGAGTTTCCTCATTTCTCACGCAAGTGCACCAGATTTCACTTTCTTTGCAAACTCGTACATTCCAGCTTCAATATTCACACAGTTTGCACACGAATTGATTCACTCCTCACAAAGCCAGATCTTTACACAATTGAATTTGTTCACAGCAAACGTCCACCACGGAGCTTTGAATATGTCCCTTCTTTTTTGGTGGCTCAAAAAGATTGTTTGCGTGAAAAAATGTCAGGTGTGCACGCAGCCAAGCCAAAAGGGAGAAAACGCTTACAACAAATTTGGCGAACACCTGATGTGGTGCCTGGAAGGACAAGGACCCAAACTGCACGTGAGTCTGATGTCTCACTCAGTGTTGGGTTCAGCTCCAGCTCCGACGATGATTTGCCTTCACGAAGGTGGGTGATAATGGGAAACGTGGGTGATAATGGGAAACGCCTCAGGCCGGAGACTCATATTTTATTAAACCGCTGCGCACCTCCCATGATGCGCTCCCCACAGCTACCGCAGTTCCATGCTTTTCCGAGCCCTGATTCAGCAACCCGTTGGGAACCAAGAAGGAAGTGGAGAAAGAAGCCTTGAAAAGAACAACACAACGAGATACAGAGGGAAGAAGCCTTGATGGGCAAATCCTCGCAGCGCACATTGATCTCAAATTGCTTCGATGGCAGGTGACACAAGGCTCAGTTGGATTTCCCAGGGCTTCGCACAATCCGCGGATTCAGCTTCAGTTGTCAGCGAATACGAGAAAACATGTGCTCTGCATCAACTCCAATTTAGCAAAGATCTTCTTTGTGTCAAAACATTGTTCTTCGCCCCATTTCCCCATTTTCGCGGCCTTTTAGCTCGATTCAGAAGGAGATTGATCAACGGCAGTTTGCAGGTTCACTGTTCATTGTCCATTGTCATGTCTCTGTGACACTGATCAGTGGCCGTGCATGTCGACCTCGACACCTTGTCCAGGGATGATTTTGGTGGTGTACGCTGCTTTGGTATTGCTTCGATCATGATTTGTGGTCGCCAATGTGTCGAAGCAAGGCAGAAGGACGAATTGTAGACTCACGTGGAAAGCTCTGCCGTTTGGCTCACAATATGCCCTTGACCATTGAGAACTTTTTTCCAGCAATTTTCTGCCCCACACCAGGATATGCAGCAAAAGATCCCAGGAAATTGAGCAATAACTTCAACCTGCAGAAGAGCATCAAACCCCTGCGTCCCGCAAGGAAAGCTTCATCCAAAGTCATTTGACTTTTTTCAATGGCCATCAGCAGAGAAAACCCACCCAGGGGCTTTGATGGCCGAATACAATCCAGAGCCTGATGAAGCCACGAAGTAACAACGACGGGTACCTGCCCGACATTTGACACAGATCTGCACGGTTTTTACGGCGGAGCTCGCAGTGAGGATCGAGCAATTTCTGGGAAAAGCCTTCCATGGGGAGGGGATCGCTGACAATGCCGTTGAGATGCACTGAGAAAACGTTGCACAGACAAGCTCGAGTCAGACCACGTTTTTGTCCTGAAAAACACGTTCTCTGGGTTTTAAATCCTGCAAGCTTTTTGTTCTGATTTTCTTTTCAAGTGTTTTGAGGGTCTTTGGTTGCTTCCCGAGGCAGACGACTGATTCGTACAAGAGCGATAGGGTTTGAAATGGGACGACGCGACGCGACACAACAGTCCCACAACGCACTCGCCTTTCGTTACCATGACGCCTTCAGCAGAATGAAAATGTTATCAAACGAAACACGACTTGAGGCTCTAAATTATGCGACGCCAGTAATACCCAATTAGACGGGGGTGGGGCTCATCAAAAAAGACAGATGATCAGAGCGATTTTCGGATCAGCTTCAAGTCACGTTTCCATGGAGCGCACACGCATGCGCCATGCGCAGCTGCGTCCGTCTTGAGTCTCGTGGTTTTGCGACGGCAAGAGATTTTGTGCGTGAGCGTCAAAACTTTCTCCGTGCGCCACTGATAAAACAACATCCAAACCCCATCTTGATGCAGAAAGTACACTTTTGACGGCAGGCAGAAAACGCAGTTCTCGTCCAGGTATGATGCGTCTCGCGCTTTTCCTTGTTTCAGGGGCAGTTCAGCGATCTCCCACTCGCACTTGCGACTGAATTGCAATGTTGTCATGATGACAGAGACCCTTGCGCATGACAACTTTATTTCTTCACACAAACAAAGCAAACAGTTCTCGATCCATCGGATGAACTTGTCATCTCAACCAGCATGGTCAAACCCTCTCAAACATCAGTGTGCCCAACTCATTTCCTGCGATATTTCAGAGACAGTTTCATCTTTTTCAGATGCCTGGCGTCGACTTTCTCATCAATTTTTTTCAGAATCGCACACTTCTCTTTACATTTGTCTGGTACACAACCTCTTGCATGAATACTCAGTCCTCTTGGCCCAAGCGTGAAAACCTTCCCTCCGATTTCTTCTGTCTCGACCTTGACACACTTCTCACTTGGAGGACAGTTCCCAGACTTGTCACAAGTCTTTTTAGAGACAATCACCCAATACTGGACCACCCATAGCAACCGGACCACCCCTCTTCTGGACC
>JAAUXT010044757.1_pt1 | contig 24170 bp, 25 predicted proteins | sample 7278171 | NCBI WGS metagenome assembly JAAUXT01 (sample SAMN14350112, study PRJNA611818) | marine sediment metagenome | isolation source: surface marine sediment (1.8m) | place: French Polynesia: Moorea | collected 2018-08
AACAACTTTGCTCGTGCTGCCATTTTTCAACAAAATTGAGATTCCAAACAAAAATGTCATCTGCTTTCTAGAGCACAACAATGGCGGGAAGCGTCCCAATTCCGCACAAAATGTGCGTCAAGAAACGATTGAAATTGAAAACTCCATCAAGGAATATTCCACAACTATTCCTATATGAATGCGTCCATTGATGCCAATGCTAAAGTTTTGTCATTGCGGCAAAGTTCATGACGCACGTCATGTACTGTACATTTCATGCATCAAAAATGGTCTATATGAACGCGTCACCTAATTTGCCACACAAAAAAGTTTTCCGCAACCGCAAAACGCATGCCGCAGCTGCAAAACGCAGCTGTATATGAATGCACCTTAACTCTGTCGACCTTGCTGACTCCGGTAGATCTTATCGGGCACGAGAGTAAACTGAGCTCTTGATCAAAACGAACAAGTTTTATTTTCACAAGCAACAAACTGATCATATCACAGACGTCAAAACAAATGATCAAATCGTGTGATGCAATTGACGCGTGCTTTCAAAGTTCTCACAAACGGAGACTGAGACCCAGTATCATCAGAGACCCAGTATCTTCAGAGTCTTTGGTAGCTGACGGCTTCGGGGGACTCAGCGTCCATCAGTCTCCCGGGGTGGTGAATAAGATCGACGATGTGCGGCTTCGGAGGGAACCGCGGTGCACCCGGCTGCAAAAGACGTCACGTCACAACTGACAACCGAGACCAAGCCAGCAATCATTTTCGCAGCGGCAATGAAAGAATTTTTCAACTGCAGAGGCCGAAATAGCGAAGCTCATAACAGTCGAGTTTACCCGAACAGACTCCTCAGTCAGCATAACCACGTTCCAAGCTCGGTTGTAGTCGCCGCGCACTAACGTGCAGCCCACCGCTATTCGGTCCGCCAACGCCTGGAACAGAACCGTGATCTTCGGCAACCGTCCGAGTGCTCAAATTTGAAATTCAAGCTCCGTTGCCATGCTGCTGTGAACTGAAGGGTGCGGAGCACAAAAATAACGCTTTTCTTCATTTCTGAACAAAGACCGTCAGGTCTTCAGAAGCTTCACGGTACGTACCTTGAAGAGCAGAGCCCGATGGTAATGGATTCCCCTCGTGATCATTCCAATGGGAATCACATTCGACTTCAATTCAAACTTGATCTGCGAGATTGGCAACTCCCACGAAAAGTTGGACAGTTGTCCTTTCTCAATCGGTCCTCCCATCCTTTCAGCAACGTATCTGACAACCAAAATCAAATGCTTGTTGTTGCACGAAGAAAACTTTCAGCTGTCTTCACAAGAACACATCAACCACAAAGTTCACGCTGTTGAGCAAATCCAAGAATCGTCAGAGCGAGAGTGAATCTGGTTCAACTCGCAACTTCTACAGACCACATAAAGATAACCCCGGGTGGTCATCACTCACTGAGCGAGCGCGACGACCTGGTCGCGCGAGGTCGGGAGCGGCTGGATGAGCTCCTGCACGTGCTGCACGGCTGCGAGCAGCGCCGGGTCGACCGGCTCGCTCCATGCCTCGGGCGCCGCCGCCGCCGCCTCGGCGTCGCGCAGCTGCTGCAGCTCCTCCTCGCGCTGCCGCTCCTCCCGCTCCCGCTGCGCTCGCTTCCTGCCGGCAGAACCACTCGGTAAGGATGCAACGAAAAACTCCCACTCTGACGATGACTCTCACAAGTTCCTCTTGGTTTGGTCTCACGTCGAATGTTGTTCGTGGAGAACCAACATTGGTGAGGAGACGTCAAATCAACGCGTGCACATTTGGAAACACGATCTACACGTGCGCTAAAGGTATCAAAACGATAGTGAACAAGCGTAAGATCAAGTTGCCCAGCAAAAAAAGAAAGTTGCTTCTGTTGCGCTTCTTTGGGCTGAAAATGTGACCTGCAGACACCACGCGACCACACAGAACATTCACAGTGAAACAGGAGTCCAAAAATAAACCGAATGCAAACGCGCCAAAACAAGATCCGGTTGTTTTCAAGAAGTAACTCAGCAAGACGAGCAATGAATTTCTGGGAGGTGAACACCGCAGGTGGACGCTTCATCAAGTCGCATACCCTGCCTCCGGAGAACTAGTTTCTTGCGTGAGCGTGTCCCTTTTACCGTGGAGAAGAAAGCGGAGCAAAAACACATGTTGACATTTGCATTGTTTCATTCACTAGCGAGAATTGAATTCTATGTTGGTGTCTGCATGAATACAACAGGTCTTTGTACAAATACTCTCTGTGACCGCGCACACAAATGTGCTGCCATTGCAGTCTTACTCTCGGGGGAAGAATGAGGCGGGGAGGGGGAGAGAAACGAAGAACAGCGTACACACCCCTTCGATTCTCGTCCAGTTCTGGATACGCGGCCCCCGACTGACGTTCGCGACGCTCTGTCTCCAACGTCACTGTCCGAAGCAATGGAGTGAGACACACTCGGCTTCCTGCAATGACACTTCCCGTCACTTCGTGCAACCACAGTTGAATCTTGCAATATCACTCAACATTTAATTGTCTGTTCTGTGTTCTCACTCAGCCTTGGCATTGATAAGCAGGATTGGTCTCCTCTGGTTGACGTCCTGATTGCAATACTCTTCAAGTGACTTCAACTCAGCATCGGGAGGCAACTTGCCCACGTCAATAAAGCCGTCCGTAATGTGATTGTTACAACCTGGAACACAAGTGAATCAGCTGTCCACAATACCAACACCAAATCAGAGCTCAACATTTGACACTTCGCAGAATTCTCGAGTTGATGAATCCGAAGACACCGAGACGGTAAACAATGAAAACAACCACGGCAAGGGTTGCCTTTACTGAGACGTTTCCCGTCCAACTACCCACAGCAGACAGGCCAAATTGACTCACTGAGGTGTCCTTTCAATGCGTATTTGGCGGATAAATTGTTGTCCAGCAGTTTCCCCAACGCAATGTCAGAGAACGGATTCTTTCGGATGGTGGACAAATTGATCTCTTGGAGCTTCTCGAGGCCGCTGCAAAAACACTTTTCAGATGATGGAAAGCGGAAATTGTGGCCGCAAAGTGCAGAAAAACATGATGCGTAGGCACGCTTAGATCACGCAAATGGGTGCGAGAATTCCCCGACCCCCCACACCCGGGTCCTGCATTGTTGAAAATCGCAATCCTCACCCATGTTTGCAGACCTCCAGCGAGGACGCCGGGTCGGCTGCCAGCACGGACATCGCCCACGAGGCGGCGCGCCGCACGTCGTCCGAACTCGACTCCAACAGCGCGACGACCCGCTCCACGCCGCCTGCCTCCCGAAACTGACGGAAAAGGTCAAGTGTGTTCAATGCAGAAGACTGTAGCGAATCGCTCCGAAGTTTGGCGGCCTCAGCAAAGGAAACCACAAAGACGAGGTTGAGCGACAAAACTTACACTTGATCTACAGCTCTGATCAATGGCGAATGCGGCGATCGCCTGGGCTGCATTAGTCTGGACTGCAGTGTTACTGCAACAAAAAGAATGTGTGTGAAAATAGTGGTCACTTGTTTCCTGGGATAAACACGTTTGCTAAGAGAAGAAAGATGTTGTTTTTCATGTATTTGCCACGACATGCGCGACAGTGCATGGCGCTGACCTGGATCCAAGCGGCTCGATCAGTGCTGCTGCGACTCCTTCACTCTGAATTTCAGATCGTAGACCTTCATCGCAAGACATGTTGGTGAGGATGACCGAAGCATTGGCAATGGCCAATTCCTTAGAATCAGCCAGCATGTCTATCAAAGATTCCACCCCTTTCTCCTTTGACAACTTGCTGAAACAAAGACAGGAAAAGTGAGATGGCACGAAGCAAAGATACCTGACGGCAGGGTGTCCAGCTCTGCGAATCTGATACCCACTGGCAATTGGTCATGTTGGAGGTGGTGAGGTTGGCCAGCGCCATGGAGGCAGCTTCCCGCACGGCGGGGTCCTCATTCTTCAGCATGACCACCAAAGGCTCAATTCCGTCTGCAGGAACGCAACACATTTCGGGTTCCACGAAAGAACGAGGCTTCCGCGGAAAACAGAATGGCGGAATGCGCGCGTTATCTCCATATTATGTTCCCTCTGTGTGACAGACCTTGCGCTGTTTGAGTCTCATTCGCTTCAAACTATGTTGCGACCATTGCAATCATAAAACCCGCTGCGAGGTACACACCCCACGTGCCGATGGCGTCCCTGCAGACGAGGTTTTCCGCGAGCACACCGAGGGCGTGCGCCGCCGCCATCTGCACATGCGCGTCGTCGAGCGCGAGGAGCGTGATGAGCGCGCGCTCCACCTCCTGCTCGTGCAGCAGCTTCCGGTTCTCAGCTGCAGCAACGCGCACAGGGTGGGTCTCACAAATGAACACCCTTGGTCAGAAAAGTTTCTTTGTTTCTGAACTGTCTGTTTGGAAAGGAAGTTGAATAGATGGGCGACATCATCTGCTCATTCCCCACAACAAGAAGAATGCTCACGATTTTTGGCCGCCCTGGCAATTGCTCGCGCTGCGTGCTCCTTGACCTCGGGAAAAGTGACTCTTCCGTCCGATTCACCACCCTTCCTTCTCTCTTCTGCAAAATTGACAGAATTACAGTGTGCAGGGCTGCTGAAATTCATACTGCCCACAGCATATTTGGATTCAGCTTTGGCATTGTTTTGACAACAATGCAGACTTTGGAACGAATAACACGAAAAGACAAGGTGAAGGCACACAAAGTTCTTCACGACGCTGAAGCAACAAGACAATGCAGGCACCTGAGCGCGTCAGGTTTGGTGCGTGACACCTATCAATATCGGTGTTCTGATCAAATACAAAGCTGCGCGCGGCAAATGCTAAAAAACAGTTTCCGTGTTGACACCAAGTATTTTTGATCACATCTAGACAGCAGACTGGATACCTTGATAGTACGAGTACGCCATGTACTCGTCATCATCTGCTTGAGCGCGAGTGGAAAAGGGACAATCAATAAAGACTCGTTAGCGTGTCAGCTCAACTTACAGCACAAAGCAAATGTTTCACACAAGTCAGTTTGTTTAAACATTGGACGCAGCACTCCTGAAAGAAAGGAAGCGTCAAGGAACAAGCGACTCATCCGATGCATGTGAACAGAGATTTGCAATTCAACGAAAACATGCGATTCTCTGAAGTCGTGATCTGCAAGGATAGTTTCAATAAAATGGAATCCCTATTCGTCAGTATGCACAGCATTCTTTTTCAGAAGCAATCATGCAACTGCAATCGTACGTGTGTTCTCGCGCAGCAACAAACTTACGCTCAGGAATGGGAGTCTTTCGTCGTTTCCCTGAAAGCAAGGTTGAATTTGTTCCTCGAGCAGGCCAAATTACCGAGTGTGGTTTGACAAGCCGTCGGGCAGTTTCGATCACACCAAACCCCGTGAGAGCGTAAAGCGTTTGTTTTGTTTCCACATTCTCCTGGACCAACTCGAGCACATAACAGCTGAGCAGCTTTAGTTCCTGAAGCAGCGTGACGCACACTCACCGTCGTCGCCCTTGCCCCTCTTGCCCGTTCTCGACGGGGCGGCCTTCTTGTCCTTGTCCCCCTTTCCCTTCTTGACGACCTCCTCCTCCTCGGTGCTCGCCGTGTCCGTGATGAAGGCGACGAGGCGCGCCAGCCCGTGATTCTCCTTGATCGCCTGTCCAACAGGCAGCAATCGACCAGTGAGTTTCAACAGCACAATCCAATCAACAAGCGAATCAAATTCGAGAAGTGCGAACCGGCGTGTCACCTCCATATTCTGAGGATCCTCGAGACAGTTGGCGAGAACCATGACGGCGAAGACATGCAGGTCGCTCCACTCCGGGTGGCCGATGAAGTTGATGAGCCTGTCGAGTCCGTCCAGCTCCCTCAAAACAGCTCTGTTCACCGCTGAAGTCGAAGGCAAACCAAACTTTCTGTGGACGAGGGTCATTGTGCAAGAGTGTCCGAACCCCAAAATGAATGGTATGAAAATGAGATCACCAATTGAAAGAAATACCCCTGCACGTATGATTTGAATACGAGCAACTTTGTTCACATGAAAAATTTTCTGTGACAAAGACATTTTGTTCACACCTCTCGGCTCCAAATCGAGATTGAGCTTCAATTCTTTTTGGGTTGTACTTATTCTCACCCAAAAGAATCCCACTGAACAACATATCAGACTGGTAACTCGGAAAGAATATTGTTGCCAGGGAAACATTTTCTTGGTCGGGTCTCAGCTCCTTCCTTTTGAAGTCAAGAATTTTATTCAGACTCCATCAAGGAGAAATTTTGTTCAACAGTACCCCACGGACATCGTACCCGTGCACAGCAGCCTTGCGCACTGCTTCTTGTTTGCAAAATTCTGTTACTGTAAACCGAAATGCTAACTGTCTTCTGTGGCTCTGCAAAGAGCGTCCAGGGCGAGTTTCTGAATGATCGCGTATTCTGATTCCAGCAGCTGCAGCAACGGCTCCAGGCCTCCCAGTTCTCGCAATCCCGCTTTGGTTTGATAATCCTGAATAAAATGACGCCAAATGACACTCTTATTTCTTCGGAAATTTTGCATAAGTCACCAATCTTTCGGAGGAATCCTGACCTGCAAGAGCGAAGCAATTGCTTCAATTGCGTTTTTCTGGACATCAGGGTCCTGGGAATGGAGGCATCGAATCAGGGGCTCGAGTCCGTTCTGTTCGTAGATCGCGACTTTGCTGCTGTAATCGTTGGCCAGAGACACAAGACACAGAGCAGCAAACTCGTGCACCACTGAGTCTTCCTCTGGTGACAGAAGTTGAATCATGCCGGGGATCGTCTCTGCCCGCTTCTTCAACGCTTTCCGGCAGTCCACTGAAACCAGAAAAACATTCATGCATGGTGTTCTCGCTGCAACGACCATACGCGTCAGTTTTCCAGCTGGTCGGGGGTTGGAAGGCTTTTGTCATGGTTCAAGTTTTCAAATCACTGGTGCACAGACAGGGTGCTGCAGGCACATGAAAATTCTCTTGTGTCCCATGCAGTGTTGAGGTCCTGCAGCGACGAAGCACTGGCCAGTGCTGCACCACTGCAGTACACATTCGCTTAAATTGGGAGCACTGCGTCACGTTGACATTGGTCACCAGATCACACGTTCACCGACGGGACACCCTCTTACCAAAAACCCACACAACTGAAACTTCGAACCGTTTTCTCACCTTGACTCGCCATCACCCCGAGGCACATGCACGCGTTGCGTCGCACCACTTTGTCCTCGTGCTCGATCAGTCGCAGCAGTGCATCTATGGCTCCAAGATCGAGCAGCGCGACGCGGTTCTCGTCGCACTTGTCGACAAACTTGTAGATGGCCTCGCACGCCTTGGCGAGCACGTCGTCCTCGTCGCTGTTGAGCATCAGCACCACAGTCTGCGCCTGCCGACTCTCCACCAACAGAGGGTCGAACTGAAGTGAGGTGCGTACGGTCGGGATGAACACTATACTTTCCAGTTTCCTCCCGTGTGGCTCAACGGTTGTGGAGGAGCCCCATACACGTACAGCACCCCTTGCACGCCAGTCAGAAACCCCAGTCGCTCTTACCACATCATCAGCCGGTCCTTTGTCGTCCTTCTTCACCTTCTTCCCCATGTTTGCAGGACACTGCTGACGAAACTGTCCTCTGGTTCTGCAAAAGCAGAAGAAGCGTGTAGTGATATCACAAACACACAGATTGGTATCTCAGGAGAGACTGTTCCCGAGGGCGGGAACCTCCATATTTATTGACCTCATTCCAATCATGCCATCTGGTGAGCAGTGGTTCTTACTACTTTTTACCTGTAGCTGGTGTGTCACACCACACTCCTCCCCTGGTAGGGGTGTTTGCATCAGCAGATAATTTTTAATATTCTGAATATTTTTACAACAATTAATTAGATAGAAAATAGATGGAAAATATCACAATATCACTATTTTGCTGGCTTTAGCCTGTATTCCTCCCCCCATGGGGGTATCACATGATCACGTGACCCCTGGAGGTTTTCCTTTTTCAAAATGGATGCTGTGGAGATTGAAGCCTGGAGTTTTCTGAAGTAACAAATTATCCGCAGACTGTGTTTTGAATCAAATTGACTTGGGCAACAACACTAAAAGGTTGTCTCGAGGGGTTATAGACCTGGTAGTTCAGTACTATTCAGCAGGAGCTCCTGTATGGAATTACAACCTAAGAACTCTTGTCATCAGGCTCGCACTCTCGCTTCACCTCGCCCAGCACTAGGTGAGTAGCTCGTGGTTCTGCGTTCATGTCACTCCACAGCGTACTGCATCTCTTTGTCAGCTGCCTGTTTTGGCCACTTTGTTTAACCAAACGCTCAGCTCACATCGTGTCGACTTGAGGCTGCCTCTGTAACACCGGCAACAACAATCACATCGAAAAATCATGCGAGAACATTGCAACAGAATCTGGATGTTGAACATGTTCTCCGCGTCAACACTCGATTGTCTCCAAGTCGAGCACCTGTTAGAGGTCTAGGCGGGAGAGGTGTGGATATGGACCAGTGAGTTTGAAAATTAGGCCGCGTTCGATTTGGCAACCCGAACAACCCGGATCGCTGAATTCTGTCTTTTCATTGGCTCTCAAATTTTACCAGCAAATGAGAAGACAGATTTCATCAATCCGGGTTGTTCAGGTTGCCAAATCGAACGAGGCCTCAGACTTTCGGTCTCGGATCTGACTGAAGAACTCAATGAACCGGCTCAATCAAGTGCCAGTAGAGTTTGAACACAATCACCGAAATATGTACGATGCTGTTGATGTTCTATTTACCTGCTTGAACTCTGTTTTCTGGCTCGACGAACGTCAAATTTTGTCCGGAAAGTCCAAAGCTAAAATATAAAAGCCAAGAGTGGAGCCGCACAGTTGCTAAGTGACGTTGCAAACTTCGTGCACAGAATCGCCAAGCAGTGCAAAATTTGCGCACCGCTCGTCCGATGAAATTAGATATTAGACCTACAACTCGATTATGGATATGAAAGTCTGAACTGTTTTTGTTTCATTGGGTTCCCTCTTGATCTTTCGTTAATGAACAACGTTGGATCCATTTCCTCTGTTGCATGGTTGGTTGGATGTTTTCTGGGATGTTTGAACTTTGTTTTGGTGGACTCCTGCTTCAGCTCTGGGAGGTGCTGCCACACCCGCGATGCGGCGATGGTTGAAAAATTCCGCGCGGTCTTTCAAACTTCGTAACTTGTAAGAAGCGAGTATCAGTTCCAAACCGTCGCACTTCCCAGCCTTCTGGAACATTTGGAGACTTTATGAACGAGAAGTGCCAGATGCGCCAGGCTCTAATTCGATCTATAAATCTACAACAGGATTCATTGGGATGGAACGGTGATAAATATATCAGTGGGGTTCCCATGGCCCGACCCCTTGCGCACACCCGCACACACGAGCACATGCATAGGATTCAGGATGTTGGTTCCTTGGGGCTGATCAGGCGAGTGGGATTCTCCCAAGTTTGGTATACAGCTGTATCGCATCGTGGCTGGATTCGCTGAAAAATCACACTGAAACGAATGTGTGTCGGAATTGGACACCAAATGGAGGAATCCCGTGCCTCGATGTCGACGGCAACAGACTGGTGGAAACGACGGCTGGAGAACGTTTTCACACTGATTTCAAGGCTTGGTTTGCCTCTTTTTCTTTTCTTGCTGTGAAGAGTCCTTCTGGTTCAATCCTCAGCCAAATTCCATCTCATTCAATTTCATACGTCCGGCTTTGTTTTCTCACCATTCTCTTGCCAAATGTCGAGGCAAATATTTGATGTGTACCTACGTGCGCATGAATGTAGGTTCAGGCAGGTTTCAGCTTCGAAATCTCACTTTTCATGACAACCTTGATGTTGTGAACAATAAAGGGGGGAAAATGTGTGAAAAAATATTCTTTCTGTATTTGCAGAGAGTAGAGCAAGATCCACCCAACCACCAGTCCGTGGTTTGTGTTCTGCATCAACCGATTCAAGTCGTACAATTTTCACCAGAAACAATTTCAGAGGTGTTGTGAAATGACTTATCTTTTGTGTTTTTGGCAAAATCGATGTTCGCGAAAATCCTCGTGGGGGAAAAGTCAGAAAATTCGAAAGAACAAAAGTGTTGATCAGATCTAAAATTTTTGCAGTCGAACATGAAGTCACACTCGAACACCAAGAAAAGAAGTATCAAAACAGCCCTTTACCTTTCCCCCTTCGCCCCCACCTTACCAAAAGAGATTTTGTTTTTTCAGGGTTTCCAGTTGAACTCTCTTTTCAAAAGGAACAAAGTGTCCTTTCTTTTCTGAAAAACCCGTTTCTGGCGAATTGTCTCGTCTGTTCCAACAAAACAGAAACCTAAACAATTGGGACTCAGATTTTGTTGGCTGTTTGGGCACTGACCAAACAGGTTTTCAAGGAAGGTAAAGGGCAGGCTTTGCACAGGAACGTGAAGTACATGACTGAAAAGAGGACGATCCGACACAAGGGATTGACACCTCACGACGTACATGCAACGAGCGTGTGCAGTCTGTTGAACCGGGCGCCAGTTTCAACTGGAAAGTAAAACACGAAGGAATTTAACAAACTTGTTAGCAATTTTGAATGTCAGGTAAAAGGTACAGCATCATTAGTTTTATGAAGTTCAGGGTCTTTTTTGCTGATGTTGCGAAACGTTGGGAACTCCCTGGATCGTCAGACGGAAAGGTGCAGGGAAAGGTGATTGTGAGTGACGCATCCTTGCGTCTCGAAAGCGCAACGCATCACCTCGGCGCGAAAATCGTGTTTCTATCATTGCATTATGATGAATGTCATTTGCTCAGATTGTTGGTCAATAAAATTGGTGTTGATTGCATTATTTGCATAGTGTTTGGTGGCCAGCTGAGATCACCGTTGAAAGAAGATGCGGTTGAAACTTGAGATAAAGTCACTTGGTAATGTGATAGTGCATAAATAAACCGTGTAGGCGGATTGGCTTCTCATTTGTATGCAAGATGTCACTGAACAGCTTTGAATTTGACCCCAGAAAGGTTCAATCTGCCTTGCACTGAACTCACCTGCCTGATGTCCTGCCAATTTCAGAATTCACGTTTTTCTTGCGTACAGCTGTACTGCCCAAACCTGACGGAAAATAGAAGCCTCTCGAATCCAATTCTTTCTTTTCAGTTGTGCGAGAATGACATTTCTGGTCTGTGTGAACGGTTTGAGAGTTATTCTGCCCTTCAACACGCGTGGGTGTGTGATTTTTCTCGTACAGTCCACGTGTGTCTGACTGAAAACAAAACGAACAACCAGACAGTTCAAATTGCGTCTTAGCCCCACCATTGTTGCCCACAAAATAGGTTTTCAATACATACAGGAGCTTTCTCTCGCTCATCAAAGCTTCGAACAAAGAACTTTACGTTCGTACGAAATAGAACTTAGATAGGCAGGCCACTCCCAATGGGATATAAAGACTTCAAAATTCCCCTTCCATGTGACAGAGTTGTCATTGATTGAACGGGAGAACGTGTTGTCTGTTGTTCCACAATATACTTTATTTTTCTGACCCATAACCACCACAAAATACAGAACTTTATTCTTGCTGAAGACTTCATCAGTGTGTAGGTTCTTTGACGTGGACCTAGAAAACGACTGCGTGATCCAAATGCTGTTTCATTTCACAGGCTTTTCACTACGACTGCTGCGAGGTAATTATCTCACGTTGTATATTTGAACTTGTTTTGTAGCCTTTCATGGTGTTGGAAATCAAATATTGACAGACGCATTGAATTGGCTTACGGGGTTTCGGCGCTTCCGTGCAAAGAACCAACTGTTGGGCACAAAAAAGAGTTTGGGCTTCCAAACATCTGAAAACAAATTTACACAGGTTGAAGCATCAATTTAGAAGTGAACCGTGACGAAATCCGAAATGCATTGTGATGCTGGAAGACAGAGGTGCTTCAACAGCAAGGTGTGGGGCCAGTGTGGTGCCCGCATGGTGGGACTCACAAGTTCACTTCCGCCTCAGCCTTGTGTGCGTGAGCTTTCCTCTTGCACTCACGCACGGTCAGCACCACAGTGGTTGACAACCAAAACAAGTCCGGTAAACGGACCCAGATGATGGTCACGTCACTTCCCCCCCCCCGGGGGGGGGAGGTTACATTCCAAAGTGTGGACAGACGCACACATGAATGCTACTGGTTTTTAAGCCGTCAGCGGCACCTAGATGGCCGGCTACGCGACCATCAACCAGTCAATTGCCACGAGATGCAGGTCCAAACACTTTTGCTGAGAACAAGGTTGTGTCTTTGAGCAACTCGTACCATTGCAAGAGAGGATAGTACGATTCGGATAATGGTCAGCTGGGGTGGAATGCTGACTGCAGTCAACATTTGGCTGGATTTTCAGATTGTTCTTGTCCCAAACACCTGAGTGAGTGACCCTGCATCTGTGCCACACGGAAGGCTATGTATGTGGCAGCTGTCGTGATACAGCTGTTGCTCATTTTTGTGCACAGCTTCTCCGACTTCCCTGTGCGCCCCACACAATTTTCTTTGTTGGTTTGGTCGAGGAATAAACAAGACTGATAACTCTACAATGGAACCAAAAGTGCAAAACTTTGAGACAGAATAAAGCAGTCAATCTCAACACTTGAAAAGAAAAAAAAAAGAAACAAAACAAGATCAAATCCGATCAGCCTTTTCCTACGCATGTTCAAAGTTATTTTCAACTCTGCAAAATATAATTTTTGACACAAAAGTACAGTTTCCCGTGCATGGGATACATTTTGAGGGTGTTGCATGTGTACATGCAGCAACGAGATGCAAGCAGCCAGCGAGAAGCAAGCGAAGCTCGACAGATTCAGGGTGACCAGAAGAGCGGGAAGGTTGAACGGGCGAAAGAATACGCGTGTATTTGCGAAAGACACTTGAAGCGACTTGACACCGGTCGAATTGAGGTCACCACCGCACCTCAAGACTGTCTTTCCAGCACATCCGCCCAAGAATTGTTGTGACCTCTTTTTCTCACAGAACTCCGTTTTAGATTTCAACTGAACCTGGAGAGGACGGAAGAGGTCAACGGAGAATTTGAATCGGGACGAATGTGCAAAGAAAGCAAGAAAGGTGAGAGATAACAAAATTGTTCTGTTGTGATTCTGAGTGATTGTGTTCAGGACCCAAAAGTACAGATCACCAAAAACAAAGCAAGCAGCCCGTGTTCCAGCCCCCTCAAGGCTCAACCCTGTCCTCGTATCCCTATTTTATGTGCAAACAAATTGTCCCCCCTCCCAAATAATTTACTTTCCCCTTCAGAGCGTCCTTTGGCCTAGTACTGGGCGGAGTCCGAGGTTGTTTCTGTGCAAGCTTTGAATGCTGTTCAGCTGGAAGATAACACTGATTTGAGGTGATTTGCTCAATCGTTTCAGGTTGCTCACATTTGAGCGACCAAAATGGTGGGCGACCGAAACCTGTAGGGATGTGGACAGAAAGCATGTGAACAGCACAAGTTTTCTTGGTGAAGATGAATTTCAAATTTGGAATTTTTGGTCTTTTTGAATTTGTTTGGGTGTAGAATAATGCTTGAGTGAGGAATTTATCAAGTAAAAAATAAAGGTTTGTGAGAGTAAAAGTTCAAATTTTGGAAATTTATTTCAAAATTTTGGACTTCATGCACAAAGTGTGTGATATCTCAAAAAGCAGAAATATCAATGAAATGTAGTATATTGATTACCTTACTGTCTCGTGTGCAAGACACACTCGTATTCTGGACACACCCCAAGTTTTGAGTGAACAAATTGCCTTTTTTCAACATACTCACGTGTACGATGTACCCCAAGTTCAGCTATCAAAACAAATTTTCAAAATCTGTCAACTTGACTCAAAACCCCTCAAATTCAGATTGATCATCATTATCTCTAAACAATTCTTCCTTGCCTTCCTCAGTTTTTCATCTGTATCCCTGTTTGGGATACCATGAATGTGGATCTTCTCCCTCCTCTTCTGGTTTGTAGTTTCAAAACTCATTTGGAATTTGTCAAAGAAAGAAGAGTCTTTTTTCACTCAACAAAAAAAATAACCATTTCTCCCTTTGTGTCTCAAAAACTAAACACACTCATGCATGAGACACACCACTTCTTTTGATGTCTGATTTTGGGGGCAATAATAGCTCCACAGAGCTCCAGGTGATTTGAGAAACCATGCAAGCGACTGAAACATGGCAACCTAAGTACAGCAACCTAAACACAGAATTCACCCAACTTGTCTATATATTGAAACTTGTCACCTAATTGCACTTAAAGCTTGCCAAGATCTTTGCCAAATGTCTGTTTTGAACACTTTCCTAAAATCCCAAATTTGTACCCAAACTTTGGCCCCACCTGAAAACTATATATAATTCTTTTTGAAAATAAAACAACAAATAACATGAGTCAAAAACCTAATCATTATGCTACATTTCATCAACATACATACTTCATCAAATATTCATACTTTCTGAGATATCACTTGCTTTGTGCAGTGGAGTCCAATATAATAAATTTAGCAACCCCAAAAATTTTAACTTTTTGCCCTCAAAACCCTAAAAATTCAAAATTGACATTCTTTACTGGTGCATTATCCTCAACCCACACAAATTCAAAAAGACCCAAAAGATCCATATTTGAAATTTATCTTCTTCATGAAACTGCTGTACACATACTTTTCGCAGACGCTGCTTTTTGGTTATTTGTTTAGGTCGCTCAAAAATTGAGCTCTCTAAAACAGCGCAACCTCCTCATATAACCTAAAAAGTGTGTCTTGTGTGAGATGGTACGGTAGATGTTGCACTGGTGTTATTATTTTTCATTTTCAAAAATTTGTGCGTGCTTTTAGGTGGGGTCAAAGTTTGGGTACACATTTAGGATTTTTGGTGTGTGGTTTTACATGGATACCACAAAGTCCCAGTATAATGTGAATAATTTCTCACATTTTATGCCTTTGTACAGGGGAGTCACAAATAAACAAGAGTGCAAAAATGTCCACCACAAATAGCCATCTGAGTAATATTCCTTTTTGCACAGGAGTCTTTTCTCAAGACAGTATGGCAGCCACCAGACACCCAAGGTGTGGCAAGGTTGCCTCTGGACTTGACTTTGAAGGGTTTTATTTTTTAAAGGATTTTGTGCTTGATTTATGGTCTCAAACTCAGGGGGTCACATTGTACACAAATCGCACAACACAATCCCAAAGAGAAAAAAAAAAAACACCGAAAGAAAATGGCCCGGTTCCTATGTTTCGGTCGCTCCTGAATTCACCGCGAGTTCCATGGAGCTATTTCTTGAGAGGCGAATGTTCGAGAAGCAGACCATCCCTTACTCGTGCAAGTTGGTGGGAGGTAAGTGATGATGTAGGCCTCATGATCTTTACTTCTCCAAGTTAATGACGAGCGAGTCTGTTGTTGTGCGTGTTCATTGTTTGAATGATGGATGTTGAACACCGTCACCTTCAAATAACTTGTAACCAGAAGAGAAGGAAGCCATTTTCTTCATTGTATGGCAAGAAACGTTTTGCTCAGCGACCTGCGACCATGTGTAGACATCGATCAACGAACTCCACCTCAGTCATCTGAAGTATTTCAAAGGCGCACGCTCTGCCTACCTGGTTACTTGACTGAGGTCAAAAGGTAAAAAATGTCTTTCAGCTCAAATCTTTGAGTAAATACCAAATCGGAATCAACAAGAACTCAGATATTCACGTCGCAGCTTGACCAGATTTTTGCCAAAGATGCGATGCGAGTTTTGCTGTTGAGCTGCGCGGGTTACGCAGCGCACTCCCGTTCCCCGTGATTTTGCTTGCTGAGTGCTGCTCTCAGCAACGGCCGCACAGCGCAGCCTTTGGTGGCGAGCGAGCCTTGGCGCACACAGGACGATCCGCGTGCCATTCTGAGATGCTCCTGCCCCAAGTACACACGCATTTTTCCGTGTGCAGTTTGCTCCATTCCATCGGCTGTGGTGATTCAATTTGGTGAATTTAGCTCGGATATTCTCATTTGCCAGGATTAACATCTCCCGCCAGTAAAAGGAAACCGGTTTGTCTCCACGTCCAGGTTCGTGTCAACTTTTCATGAACAAAATTCGCGCAACTAGTTGATGCTTTGCAAATCGTCGCATCTTCCAAGAATGACATTTTATTTGGCCTGTTTTTTCGTCGTGAGTGTGGGAGCAGGTTTGAGTTCGGACGCTTTGTGGATGCTCTAAGAATCGAATTTACGTGGCTCGTGTCTGTTTTCTCAAATTTGGGAAGAATAGAACTTGCTAACAAGACAAAACAGCAACACAATGACATCATGACAGACTGTGATGTCCTGTTGTGTGTTGCCCACAGGCTCGCAGCAGAATGTGCTCGACTGCGTGAAAACTGTGTCCCTTCACCTCGCAAAACTTTTGCATCCCGCCAATGATTTATGAGATTTTCATTGTGCGATGCGCAAAAACATGTTTAACGATTTGAACACTTCCGAAACGTGTTTTTGGGAAGAACACTGACGTTTGTACACCGTGGGCGTTTCAAACTGTTTGAACAGAGCAAAGTGTCGAATGGCTGAAAGGGGAAATTTAATTCTAAAATTACAGTAAATATTTTTGTCCTTTGGACGTCTGACCGAGATATCAGATTTCTTGGAGTTTGCGTTCGTATTCATAGGTTTCCAAGTCAGGTTGGTGTCAGAGAAGTGTCTCGTCACACGACGCGACGCGCAAGGGAAATTCGAATCCGTGTACAAACATCAACATGGGGGTGTGGGAGAAAATAAAATTGAGGTACAATGTATTTCAAGTTTTCGGGCCTGATAACACCTATTTAGTGGACAGAGAATGAAGTGGACACCAGACGAGCGATTTTGTTTGGTGCGCCGTTGCGTACATTATGAATATTCTCCAAACGCCGTTTTTCCTTTGGACGTTGCCAAATGTGACGAGTTCCTGAATAATTTGAGTTACTATCATTGCAATGTTGCGTGTCAGTTACTACAAAGCAAATAACCTTTTGACCAGTCATAAGCTGCACTGAATTTTAATTTTTACACAGGCTCGTCCTTTGTAGCGAGCTTGTAGGATGTAAACAACCAGAGGCTTGTGGTTCAGGTGGAGAGGGGTGTGTGTGAACCTACTGATGCCCCGCCCCCAAAGACCTACCTTGGCCAAGGTTTTTTGGTCTTAGGGGTGGGAGTGGGCCAACCCAAAATCTGGGAAGGTCCTACCCCACCCCGGTAATGCAATGCCTTGCGACGCGGACGCCCGTGTGTTCAACGCTCCGCTTTCGTATTATTGGTTCTGAAGAAATGTTGGTTGGTGGACCACTTGACAGAAGAGCAATGGAACAGACGCCTTTGTCAAACGGCAGGAAAGGCTCAGTACTCCCCCCCCCTGTCAAGACGTTTGCCCCCTGATCACCCTCATGCCCGGTTGGACCCTTGATTTGCCCAAAGCCTGGATCTGCTTCTGCCTTTGGTTCTAAAATTTCAACGTTGATATTTTGAAGGCGATAAGATTGTCAAGCGTCGTCTCTGTTGGCGACAGTTGCAAGTCTTGATCCTATGTTACCCGCAGATAGATCACGGACACAAAAACATGTCCATTAGATGTCTTTGTGTCGCGGTAAAATCACTGATGGTGTTTTTTCAAACAGAATTGATAACAATCTCAGCAGCCAGGAATACCCTAAAATTATGCGGAATGTGCGCAATGCAAAAACCTGTTAGTGGGGGACAATGGCTGTGGGTAAAGATTTGCTCTGTCCATTCATCGACGAAGAACACTCCCACAGTAAACGATGAGTTCTCATCGAAAGACGTTGAAAGAAACTGGGAAAGGGTCCGGTCCCAGAGAGCAGGCTGCCATCCTGAATTTTAGAGGAAGATGTCCACGTGCGCTGTCGATGTCGGCCGCGAAGCGCGCTGATATTGGTTTCGTCGCGTATTTTTTGTGTACGAAAGCAACTAAAGTTGGTTGCTTCAGCCCCCCCTCCCCGAAGTAACTGACTTGAGACGCTTTCACGAAACAAATATAACTTGGTTGCTTTGCCCCCGGTGAATGAACCAAGTGAAACAATGGTTAAATTTACCAGCTGCTTTTGGAGGAATGGTCCAACTCGGGGTTGTGAACAACAAGTCGCCGACGAGTGAGCTTGAAATTTGCTGCGAGTACAGAGGGAGTGTGCTGACGTCCATTCAAGAATGCGAGGGTCCAGGTCAGTACACAGCTATTGTTGTGTTTTGCCAGCTGAGTCGACGTGAGCAAGCATTTGCATTGTGCGCGGACAGGGATGGCGTTTGTCAGTTTTTGCCAGTCCCCACACCACACGAACATGACACTGACGACCGCCCGCCTGAATCAAACGTTGAAACATCAGTTAACAGACATTTCCAACTGCATGCGCGCTTTGCAACAAAAGGCAAAGTGTGTCTTTTTTTGAGCTCAACACGTGTACATTCAATAACTTTCATTGACAACCAGGAGACGCACATACGGCGCTCATATGTTTTGTTCGGAGGTTTTCTGTTTGAATTTTGGCGCCTGGAACTTTTCCAGAGTCCAGAAAGCAGAGAAGAGGTCAGTGGGGTCGCGTAACAGGCCTCATGCAATGGGTATTGACTTCAACCCCACGGACAGCAAACGAAGCCTTCCCTCACCTACGAACATCAGTATCCTTCCAGTTTCACGCCTGTTGCGGTGAAGAAAAAATTCTTGTGTTTTGCGTGTCTGAATCCTTCGACCAAAGGAGGAAACCAAAGGCCAATTTAAGGCGAATTTGCAGCAACACGTCCCAACCTGGCTGAGGTGATGTCCTGTATGTATGTCCATTTGTTGACACAACTGGGGGGGGGGGGGGCGAGGTGTGGACTAACTTTTACCCCTCGCCTCCGAGTCACCACAAATAGCAAAGTGGGCCACAATTTTCGTTCGTGCTCAGAAACCAGTAAAAAAATTGTACACGCACACCAGAGATCGCGCGCTCTTTGGACGAAGTCTTGCGCACGATCTGTTCGCTTCTTTCTTCTCAGGTGAGAGCGGTCAGTTCACAGCACACATTTGTCATGGATCATGGATTTACTCGTGCAGGACGAGAGCTTTTCTTGATTGACCATCTTGACCCGAACTGACATTTTGACGAAATGAGGGGTCTGCTTAACACACAGGTCATTCCCATTGAAACTCTTGCCGCGGTGGTGTACAAAGACAGGCGCGACCTGTCCGCTGTGCACGGTCACCGTCAGCAAATGTCAGGTTTCGATGTGTGGTTACTGTCGTATCTCATGTCCCATCGGTATCATGCGAAAACGAAATTGAACTTTGCCAGGCCATTCAGGAAAATGTCGGTGTCTGCATGGGCAAGAGGTGAGTGTCGTCTGCAGCACAACAGAGAAACATAGCCGTACCAATGCAACCTGGTGGAGTGTTTGCAGATATTTGCCACAACTTGCAAAATGACAATGTAAACACAATGTCAATGACTTGTCGCACATGACAAGAAAAACGAGAAACGAAACATCGTGGAGATCTTGCGGGTGAAATTTGACGTTGAGGTTCTGTCGGTTCAGGCTCGTGACATTTGTACCTGCTATGTACGTACCCGCACGTAACTTTCGTGAAGTTCAGAAAGCAAATCCGTCACCTGAAGCGCTGTGTGCGCTCTTGTCTCGGGAACGTCTTCGTTCTCACGGCGAGACTTCTCTTTGATCTCGAGGGAATCAACGGACTGAGCTGTGAGCGAGTCGCTCAGAAATCAGGTGCCTGCGCACTCCCCTCGTGCTGGTTTGTAGTGAGAGTGTTCGCTGCTCACTTCGGAAGAAGGTTGAACAAGGAGGAACAATGAACCTCTGAATACGATTGCTCAACCCGAAGGTACGAGTAGTTCTCGATGTGCAAAAGGAAGTTCGTGTTTCTGACAGGCTGTCAAGGTAATGGCTGTCGACTGAAAACAGATCGTTTTCGAAAGAAATCTCATTGTCCACATGTCCATCAAGTTTGCATTTGACAAACTGATCATTCTCGCACATCAAAGGAGTTGTTTTTTGCAATCCAGTGAAAGTTTTGACGAGTTTTACAATGTACCCGAAGGGGATGCTGAAGTCACGGTTCGTGAGCTGAAGATCGTTTGACTTCGAACGTTTAGCTTCTCAAATACGCGCAGAACATGGGAATCAGGTTGTGTGAGAACAGTACCAGCCTTGTTCACTTGTGTGATATATTTCTTGTGAAAACTCTTCATAAATCCCCACAAGTGCACTTTCTCCCTGATAAGGAAAACAAAAGATGTCTGAAACACAATGTCACCGACGCAAAATTGCAGAGGGGCACAAATTCTTGTCACATTCACAAAGTGGCTGATGACGAATTGCAATGTTGAACTTGCTGCGGACTCTGGTTTCATTTGCCTACGAAAATGTCCCGTTTGCGTACAAGAGTTAGAGGTTGACCAAGAGACAGTTGTTGAAAGCGATAGATTGCTGCACATGAGATCTCCAAACAGAAAGGGGCAATTGGTAATTCTAGTGGACAGCCCAAGGCCTTGTGATGCAACTCAGTGCAGGAATTCCCTGCCTCAAGAGAACTGCCAATTTCTTGCGACCTTTGTCTGTCGTGTGGGTGCTCAGCACAAATTGTAACTTCACCGCATGAAGCTTTGGACCTGGTCACCGCAGTCATTGACTGCAGAAAGGCTTGTTGTGACAGTGCTGCTTGATCTCTGATAAGCCGATATTGGCACTTCAGTAGAAGTGTGCAAAGTCTGGTTTCATTCTGCGACGTGTCAATTGCAGCTTCAGACGAAGCCCGAGACCTGCCAGGAATACAAACAGGTTTCTCCACATTCCTGGAAACGAATTGAATCAGCATTAAATTCTGCTTTGTCTCCATATGTTAGAAGTTTTGTGTCCAATCAACAAAGGACGAAGAAGTCAAATATCTGCAGCACAAGCTGGACGTCTAAGCAGAGCAAAAAGCCAACAATTTCCTCAGAAGGCTTCACAGAAACCCTTTTGCATTGCGAGCCACAGATGAGTGTTTGACGCAAAGTGCAGCGTTTCTCAGTGAGTGTGAGCGAAATCCACGCGGTTGTATTCGGCCTAAATTGGACAGGAAAGACATTGGCTGGCAATCCTTTATCAATTCCATATCTGCACAATGAACTCGGCAGGTTGTTCATCACAAGATCATCCCGGGACCACGTGCGCCTGCGGACACCCATTTCGTAAATGAGTTCTTCCCGACAGATTCTGTTTGCAGATAAAATGCAGCATACAAATACTTATTTTTCATTATGTTGTTACGATTAGATTAAACCGAGCCCGTAGTCATTTGTCCCCCCGATTACATCTGATTGATGGCTCATTTCTGCATATCGCACAACATGCTTCTGAAATGTTTTGACCCAACGTGACCACTGGATGTTTTGTTGCATCAAGCTGTGTGGTCTGCAGGACTGCATTATCAAATCATCTTTCATGAGCATTCCATTCTTCCTTCAGTCGTGCAACGCAAATTGTTCACTCAGCCACATGAAGGTCCAGATCATCCGGGTCATTCTGACCTTTTTGTGGATATTTGACTGAAAACAAGGCGCGGTGAAGAGAAGACTCCATACACCTGACAAAAGTTCTGAGAATTAGACTTTTGGTAGAGACAATAGACAATGCAGATAGAGCGAGGTGGGTCTGATGAGATGTGGACTCGATCGCGTCCTCGTGTGCAGAGGCATGCTCAAGGAACAGTGGCAATCTACGAGGGGAATCTCACTCCAATCCGGTTTTTTCTCATTTTTGACAGTCCGAATATGCATGAAAATTTCAGAAACTGTTGTGTCAACTGTTCAGACATCCTGCCATGTGATGACAATGTCAACACTTGTGTCAAGGCTGCGATCGGCCGATCATTTGACCTTGTTTGCATGGTCACGACAGGTCAGTCTGTGGAGATCAGTGCAGCGCATCCAAGATGTTGGTGGCAACCTTTTGGCTTGTGTTTGCTATGGCTTTCATGCCACTTTCCCAGTGACTTGAGCAAAGAGCGACCATCAAATTCATGCAGAAGTCAGGCCAAACAGTGATGCAGATCTGCAGGGCACTACAGACTGTTTATGGTGAAGCAGCCCTCGGCAGGAGTCAAGTCAGAGTGTGGTTCAACCGATTTCGAGCTGGTGACATGACAACAACGATGAAGGGATTTCGTGCTCCATATGGACAATGCGTCAGTGCATGGTGGTTTGGAGGCTCTAACTTTTTATGGAGAGAACGATTTTACCATTCTCAGCCACCCCCCTTACAGCCCTGACTTGGCCCCTTGCGATTATTGGGCATTCCCCTCACTAAAGGCCAAACTCAGAGGCACCAAATTCAGGAACATTGCAGAAGTCCAAGCAGAATTTTGCCGACAATTCTGACTGACACCTCAAGCAGAATTCGAGCAAGCCATCTACGATTTGCCTGTCCGCTGGTCCAAGTGTTGCTCTGCAGGAGGAGAGTATTTTGAGGGCACTAACACTTCTTTTAATCCCAAAGACCTGCCTGCTGAGGATGCAGAAGAAAGCCAGGACTCAGATGTGTCTTCTGATTGACAGTGCAGTACCATCCCGCCGACTGATTGATGCCACAGACTTTTGAACTCAATTTTTCAGCATGTTGTTCTTATTGGATTTGCAAATTCAGCATGTTGTATTGTTGTTTGCATTTTAGTTTATGTTCAATACAAGTTTCAAATTTTTCTGACATCATTTACCGACTTTTTTTGAGAAAAAACCGGATTGGAGTGAGATTCCCCTCGTACGATCTGTGTCATGTCTCCGGACTATTTGTCTTGATCGCTTTCTCTGATCAATAGGGTAGCGCAACAAGGAAAAATAATCACTGAAATGACAGAAGAGATAACAAAAATGATGAATGAAGGCATCAAGGGAACATTGATGCCAATAAGATAAGATGGCTCGCATCGAGAATGAAACAAATGCAAGAGAAATATTCGTCACACTTGCAAAAGCCAAAAGCGCTTTGCATAAAATGCAACTCTCCATGCAAATAAATTCAGCTTTTATGCAGGGTCTCGGAGCTAAACTTCGCCACAATCGAAACTGAACACAAGACGGCTTGGATGCTTTGAAAGCGGACGTGGATACAATGAAGAGTGTTCAATTGTCATCAGTTCTTGCGCCGAACGAAGCGGCCGCGTCTGCTCCTCGCACATACGAGGTCCAGCGAAACAACCGGCTGCATCTGACGCGCAGCTGCCTTTCCTTGGCATCTACAAATATCGCAGGTTCTTAATGCCTGTTTCTCAAGGGTTTGCGACGGAGACATATTGATCTTGTGCAGGACACTATGTAATTTGTTGCAACAGTTTCATGGCCCAAGTGCCAACGATAAGACCTGGCGCACTTTGTAACGCTTCAACGAAATGGACCCGGAAGAGAAACAGAATCGCAAGACAAAATGGGCGTTGCCCTTGCTCCCGACAACCTTTCATTGCTGTGTGAATGCATTTGGTCAAAAAGTTGGCATTTCAAAAAGACGACATGGAGAAAAAGAAAGACAATTACCACAGCGTTTTGAACTCGAGCCAGCTCTGTTGTGAATCAAAGCTTCTCGCTTCCAGCTGATAAACGGACACAGCAGCATCTGATGCGGACTGCAAAACGCTGCGATTTGTTGTTTTAATTGATGTGAAATGGTGATGATACAAAAACAAATACTTCTCATCAAACACGGCAGATGCTCTTTGACGTTTCACGTCGCTTGAAAAGTAAGAGTAAATATTGAAAGGTCTTTGCAAATGGAAACGAATGGAAAAGACAAATATCACATGTTGTTTCAGAGACAATGCTTAGGCAAAAAGTGCAATTGAGCCACGGTCTGCGCTCCCAACCCTGCGTCGCACGAAGGTCGGGTCCGCCCAGCTCAAATGTGCACGTTGTCCCAACACGGCTTTTCAATTATCGCTGCCGCTGTCACTTCTCGATCGGTTTGCAGAGTGCATAGCTGCGCAGCCTCAGCTGTACTTCTAATTGTTGAATTGAATCCAAGGATTTTCTGACTCACTCGACATTGGAGCAGCCACCCCACCTCGGTTGGCTGTTTGGTTCCGAGACGGTTGTAGAGAAGAGCCCCCCACTATGGGGCAGAGATAATGAGGGCGGGAAGGCCTCTGATTGGTCTAGAATTCAAAATCCAGCCTTCTGATTGGTCCAGAGGCCAAGTGCC
>JAAUXT010114899.1_pt1 | contig 24168 bp, 28 predicted proteins | sample 7278171 | NCBI WGS metagenome assembly JAAUXT01 (sample SAMN14350112, study PRJNA611818) | marine sediment metagenome | isolation source: surface marine sediment (1.8m) | place: French Polynesia: Moorea | collected 2018-08
ATGATTACCTTTCTGTCCATTGTGTGGATATCAGACATACTTTTGGAAGAAACTATTGTTCTAACAGAAGAGATTTGGAGGGCAGGAACTGCATGTTTCACAGCATGTCAAGTTGTTCTGTGGTACTCAATTCTATCACAGTTAACCATAAACTTTCTTTCATTATCACGAATGATGGTGGTGCTTTTTCCAATAGACACCAAGTTTAAAGGCACAAAGTTTTCTATCAAATGCCTCATTGTTTTGTTCTTAGCAACATTCATGGTGAGTATTTCAATAGTTTTAGGAACAAAGTTCATAGCCATCATGATGCCCACTATTTTGTGTATTCCCTTCTTTGACCCAGCTGGTCACACAACTATTATTACAGTTGTAACTTGGTGTGTTGTGATAATGCAAATTATGTCCACAATAGGTGTCACAGTTCTGCACATATTGCTTGTGTACAACTTTCTAAAATCTCAAAACAACATCACAAAATCAAAAGCAGACAACTCACCTGTGTTTTTAATTGCTCAGCTGGTAGTACTGACCACATTCAACATTCTGTGTTGGGTTTCATCTGATGCTGTCTTTTTGACTGCCATGTTCTTGCCAAAGTACCCATCACCTCTTGTACCATGGACTTCTGTGGTAATTTTGCCTGTAAATTCTGTCAGTTATCCAGCTACATTTGTAGTGACACAAGTTCGAAAATGTTGCTGTGCAAAGCCAAAGAAAGGATTCTAAGGATGCTCAGTTGTCTCTTGGATAAAATCTTCTTTTGTGTCTGGTTGCCTTGCCCTTTTTGAAACTACCAAAATGACAACCTGTTTATTGATATTAAATTTAATTTTGATCTGCAATAAAGTCAGCGAGACACCAGATCTGAACAATTGTTATGAATTTGGCAGCCTGGATGAGACCATTTCTGGTTTTTTCTTTGTTTAGACATTTGGACATGGTATTTTAGTGACAAATGAAAGTTGTCCAGCAGCTGGCTGTCAATCCAAAAGAGTTCACTCCTGGCATCAAACATATTTGATTCTCTGTGGTATCTATTGATTTTCTAAGTGGCACAGAAGGTCCTGTCAACAATTGGTTCTGTTCAAACAACTCTCCACACAGTCTGGAGATATATCAATTGGATACCCTTTTGACACTGCAAAATGTGTGCAAAAAGACACATGATCCTCCTCTGTTGGTCAATCATTACAATCTCAGAAGTCCATTTCATTCTGAATGTGGTTTCATGCAGCCAGAGACAGTTTGAAGAATTCTAAATTGTGGGTTCTGCACACTGTGCAATTTGCTCACCAAATAAATGGGTTGCTGTGCATCCTGGTCAATCACAAAAAACACTGAAAAATAACTCAAATGTACCCAATTTGTATGAAGTTTCTACACTATACCTGATTGCAGGAAGCTACCCACAATGTTTGCAGACCTTGGCTCTATTGGGATGCAAGCTGCACAAGACCCTGCAGTAGAAATATTTGAAAACACATATTCAAACACAGATTGGACTTCAGAACAGGAGTGAGTGCTGACCAATGATGGATCAGGAACAGTTCCTGACACACAGCCAGGATCTGTTCCTTACTGGTCAGAAACATGTTCTGGGTAGTCAGCAGCCACTTGTAGATTTTTGGGACCTGTGGCTGATCATAGGTGGTAACTGGTCATGTGACATCAGAACAATAAATGATATGTAAATAGCACTTGGTCAAGATTCATTTTCTTACTATCAGAAATGTGTACATAGCTTTGAGTGTGTCAAAATTGGGCACGCAAATTGGGTTTTGAAAGGTTTTCCAAATTGAGCAAAGATCAAGGCAGCTTTGCTTGTAGTCAGGTATAGACCTATAATTTGGGTGCAACTGGCTCTTGTCATCACAAATAAATTCGATAACATAAAAAATAGAATAAAATGTATATTTCCTGGTGACTAACATGTACAGTGACAGGAAGGCACAGAGAGAGAATTCAGGAATGGTCAACACCATGAATTCATGGTGGTTTTGTTTTGCTGCAAAACATGTTGGCTTGACTGAGACCCACATTTTGTTGCTGTGCAAGTCAAAGGAGAAAGAAGTGGGAACTGAGGCAGAATCACACTGGATATCAAGGACAGTAGTGTCACAATCAGAATAGCCAAAGGCCTTTCCTCGCATTCAATTCTCGGTTTCTCCTCGCCAGGAGGACCCATCCTGAAAGGGGTCAATCCCGAGTTCCTTGTCTGAATGGTGACTCAAAGGTGTTTTCAGGTGATTTGAACCATACTTTCTCATTTGCCAAATGCCAGACCTTCCAAAATCAGTGTTGAGGCCTGTCTACTGTCAGAGGTTGGAAGTTTCTGGTTCATACAGCACAAATTTCGGTTTTTTCGGAAACGTTTCTTTATTCGGTTATCCAGCGTCATCAGGCCACCACTGAGTGTTCTATTGCAAGGACTGTGGTGATGGTGAAAGGTGCAAACCGAGTAATGAATGAGTGAGAGTCTGTTCTGCCGCAAAAACAATACATATCCCGACGCTGTTGACGGTGATAAATCATAAGATCAACTTGTACTTGGAAGTTGTATTATCGGGTCAGTACTATCAATTCTGAGAAGAATGTTGTCGACAGAAAAAGACTAGAGTTATAAATTGACTTGGCTGCATGAATATGCATCACTAGCAAATAGCTGAGATAGAAGTGTGAATGCCCGGATGTAAGGAAGCAGCTGTGGGTCCAAGTGAGTACTCAGGGTGCAGAGTGCGATCTCCTCTGGTTGACTCAACAGCTTGGCACAAAAGTCTGTGTTGGTTATCAGACCGCTGCACCGACTTGGATCACTGTCACAGATGTGTGACAGCCGGACTTGTGAGAGCTAAATGGGCTCTGACGACAACTAAAGCACATTTACTTTCTGGTGTACACACTTTAAGAGACAGAACACTATGCTTGTTGTACCCAGGCCCGCGCATTGCAATTGGTCAAGTCTAGCCACACGACACTGTGACTCCATGAGTGCATTTACCCCCCACCCGCGTGATCAAGTTTCGTGCAGCTTGCCATCAACCCCTGTCTGCACACATGTATGTGTGTAGACAGGATTTTCCTGGGAATTTTTTGTGACACAAAGAAAAACTTTTTTCCTGAAACATTTTTTCAGATTTTATTCAACTTGTTTGGTAAAAACATAAGTACTACTATATTTTCCCCAGGCACTTTTGAAAACAAATATTGAAAATTTTGCCACAAAACCGAAAGAATGTTGTGATGCCATGCAGCTGGCCATTGAGCCCACACTGAGAGCAGAACACCCTGTCTACACACATGTGTGTAGATCGGGCTTTGGGGGTTAACTGGCTGTCCGACTTGAGTTCAGAGAGTCTTGTCTTGTGTGTCTTTACGTTTGTATGTGTCATGTTGAATAATACTGGAGGAATCGTCATGAAGAAGTTTGCCATCAGTCTTTCTTTCGCAGTTGTAGTGAGGAAACAAGAAGCAGTGCTCAAGGCAACAGCAGTGTGGTAATGTCCCTTGCTGGTAATGTCATCCATTCTTCCTTGTCCTTCTTGCCTTCCACAAGTCATGTTGTCCGCGGGGGGGGGGGCATCTGGGAGCAGGGGGGTCTGGGGCAGGGGGAAGGCATTGGGGAGGGGGAGGGGGTTAAGGGGGAGGGGGCAGGGAACATTTCATCTACCTTGCCATATACTGCCCCACTGCATGATGGTTCCCTAAAGGGACTTCACACAATGATTTTGCTGGTGCAACTTGTTGCAAACTGGTGACCAATGTGGAGTGCCGCACACCCTCAAGTTGGTCAGGACTGAGAAAAAGGAAAACACTTGGGATTCAGAGGAGGTCGAGCTCCACTGGAGAGGCTGGGTCTAGAGTGGTCAGACAACAACCAGCGAGAGGGTTGTGATGCAGGAACCCTGGGAGAATTGACAGTGTGCTGGTGAGAGAAAACAAACATCATTACCGACCGCAAATTGATGGGAAGAGCTCAAAGAGATGATTCTGTAAGAACTGGAAGGGGAAGAAAAGCGAGCTAACTGGAGAATGCTAGTAGGTCAGTTGGCATGTGAAGTGAAAGTGGGTTGCTGAGGTCATGGCAGTGCAACACTATGAGCTGCAACCTTCGCCGGGTGCGACATGCGAAGGGAGGGTTGATGCATGCAGTGGTGGAGTGTGACTTGCCATGGGCAGAGCGATCTGTGACTTGCGACCTGCGACCAATCAACTGTGATTTGGGGTGGTCACAAGGATCCCATTAGTAGCAGCACGTGAAACACACTTGGACTGAAGTGCGACCTGTGACTCAGTGTCAGTGTTGAACTGGGAACTGAGTGCAACTGAGATGGCCTTCTGTGTGTTAGTGTTGGATGAAGAAAGGAGGCCAGATGTGTCTTCACTGTGAGAGATAGGTGGGAGCCAGAGGAAATTTATGCCACATTGTTGGCTGATCCTCCACCAACATTCAGACCAGTGAGAATTTATCATCGATGTACACAGGCTCCCAGGCTCAGAACCAAAAGGTCAACAGTTGTTGTCCATCCTGAATCATCTGAGACAATTTCTTGTGGTCTGTTTGGATTGGCCTGAGTTTGAGTATATATACCCTTTTTGTTTTCTTTCTATTTACTTTGCTTCAGGGATGGTTCCTGGTGGACAAACCTGTTTTGTTATTGTTGCACACTGACCTTCTTTCGCTCAACATCAGAGTTTCTGTTCTTTGGGGTCTGCTGAGTTCTGAAGACAATTTGAGGAACTCTGAAAATGATTGGGTGATCATCCACTGCACAACTACATTGAATTTACTACCCCACCCAAAAATACTTTTGTTGTGTAACGTCGGTTGTGGGAAGCCTTTTGTGTGTGCTGAAGACATCCAAAAATACTTCCAGGGAGGTCGGGTGATTTGCTTGCACCTGGGGTGGTTCAGACAAGCACAAAGGTCAACATTATGAGACAAGTGGAAAATAGAACATAAATTAGAATATTCTTGGAAGATTGATTTCATCAAATTCCTTACTGGCGCATTATCCTCAACCAAAAACAGACCAAATATGAACACAATTGAGTACCATTTTCATAGAGAAAGTGCTGTATACATACTTTTGGAAGAGGATGCCCATAGTGTTTGCTCTTGACTGGTAGCAGCGCAAATCACTAAAGAAAGCAATGAAGAGCATCCACATTCCATGTTCAATGAGGCCTGTTGTCTTGGTGAAGATCTTTGCCCTTGACCTCAACTTCAGCAAAAGTATATCACAATTGAGGAAAGTTGCAGTAGAATTGCATCACACATCAAGCTGGAAATGTTAAGTACACAACAAGCTGGCCAATGATCACAGAGTCTGCAAAGATGAGTGAACTTTGTTGTTGTTGTAGCAGAAACTGTGAGTCATTTCTTGAAACTGATGGGTGGTGTGCAATTTTTACATTTTTTAAATTTTAAGTTTGACAAATGAAAGTTTCATGGATGAAAGGCTTCAAAATGAGAAAGATGACCCTTCCATCACAAAAACAGAAAAAAAGACTTGAAACATGTTTTGTGTTGTTTTACATTTTTGCCAGTCTTTTGGTGTTTTTGTTTGCCAGAAGGATTCCATAGGATTCTGTGTTGTTTTGAAGACAATGGTGCACAACATTTCTGCTGTGTTTGTTGTTTTGCAACATTTTGTTCATCATACAAGAGAACATGTCCTTTCACCAGTTGTGTACATTGGCAGAATCCTGTTCTCCGAGGGGTTTTGGCTTCATGGTTTGAAATCAGGTGTTGTGTGAAAGACTACAATGAATTTACAGAGAAGTATCAGTGATTCATTGCACCTGACCCAGCTTTCATCTAAACCCCTTCTGCCTCTGCTAGTCAATGATATTTGAACAAACTTGTCATGTGACTTGACACCAGGGATTTTTGTGAATGTGTAAGTCCTATATATGATCAAATGGTTGATTCATATGCAGTCAACAATCTATAAAATGTTCTATCATTCAGTTGTTTGCAAATACTTTCCTGGAATTTGAAGACCTTCACAAAAATTGTTCTGTTTATGTTCTTCCCCTGCAAATATTGCATGGAATGAAGTGGAAAGACACAGGTCTGACATTATGGCTGTATTACTACATCCAAGACAGTGAACATCACAAAAAATCATAAATTGTGACATGCAAAATGGGAAGACAGACAAATCCAAAAAGCCTCAGATTCCTTGTATGTCTGTCAATGTGTCTTGCACTGCCAAGTGCAGCAAACACAGATGGCATGTGTACAAAGTGGACTGGGCAGAGCTGCCCAAATGACAGGTGCAGAGACACATTCATTCCAGAGAAACAGTTCTTCTTCAGAGAAGGCTTGGATCTGACTAAAATTCCTCAAGACATTCCAAGGAATTCTGTGAGAGTCATCCTGAGAGCAAATATGTTCACAAGGCTTCCTGTTGGAATATTCAACTATCTCACCAGTTGTGAGTGGCTTGTGTTGTCACTCAACAGAATTTTTGATGTTGAGCCAGGAGCCTTTACTGGATTGAGCAGACTGAAGGCACTTTTTCTCAGAGTGAATTGCATCACAGTGGTAAAATCCAACATGTTTAAAGGACTCAAATCTCTTCAAAAATTACATCTGAAAGATAATGAAATAACAGTTGTTGAGAAAGGATCCTTCAATTCTCTGGCATCAATCTATCTTGTTGAACTGAGTGTAAACAGGCTGACAACAATCAGTCCTGATGTGTTCATCAATCTTCCACGTCCGCTACATCTTCCTGATTTTGCCCAGCAAAAAGGAGAAAGGATAAACTGCTCCTCCCTCTGCTGGCTGTTTCATGAGCTGAAACATAACACTGTGAGTGACCTGTTTCCTAAGAGTTTCACAACTTGTTCAGAAGGAACATGGTTACATCATCTGACTTGTGGAGATGAAGGTGAGTAAGAAGAATCAAAATAACACAATTTAATTCACATGAATTTTGTCAGAATTGTTCTCAACACACTAAGTTTGGTCTTTCTTTTGTGTACTTCAGGTCTGTGTCCAGAACCAGGAGGCAAACCAAACTGCACCAGAACCAAGTACAGTGGGCCATACAGGTTGGGCTCCCAAGTCATCTACACATGTGGAATTGATTTAGTTGAGACATTTAGCAAAACCAGCACATGCCAAAATGAAGGAGAAAGGGTGGAAAGAGAAGGCATAGTCACCTCTGCTGTTGAGACATCAGGCACACCAGGTACAGACACAATCATATTCAACAAATATCAGTCTCTGATGTTCACCTGGAAAGAAACCTTGAGTGCCAAGATGCAAGCCCTTCTGATTTCAGGTGGTGTTGCCCAACCTGATGTCCATGAAACACTTTCAGAAGATGGAGCTAATGTCACCCAACATATGGCTGTGTCCATACCTGGTGTGCCAAGTGCAATGCAGTCAGATGAAAACAGAACAAGAGGTCCAACAGCAAAGTGGCTTGTTGCCAGAACATCTCAGTTCAAGGCAAAAGATGATTCAACAGAGAAGTCATCAGGAGGTAGTGAGAAGGGTCAGAAAAACATTTTGTTCTTTTTACATCTGACATATTCTGAACTTTCATTCACGGATGATGTTTTTTACTTTGTTTTTGAAGCCAATGTAAATATGTCACTTGTTTCTTCATTGTTGTCAGAACCATTATTGCTTCAAGCTTGTAGCTTCAGTCTCACTCTGCTTGACACTTTGAAGCCAAAATCCAAGTCTGCTCAATTTGAATATCTATTCAGGAGGGTTCACACTTGCCTGGATGGTACTTGGATCACCTTGCTTCTTTATTTGCATTGTTGTGTACAAGAAAAGGTTGGTGTCCATTGAGAGTGTTATTCTTGCAAGTTTTGTTTGCAACCAAATCTGAAAAACAGTCTGGAACCAACAATGGTGAATACTTGAAAATATCATCAAATTCCTGCTCACAACAGCCTTAAATTGGGAGAGAGCAGATGTTGGGACTTCAGCAAACACCAAAAGCTTTGAACAAATGAAACACCATCCAGTCAGAGCCATTTTCTGAGACAACCCATATTTCACTGACTACGTCAAAAATTTACTTTGTTTGCAGGAAGGAAAAGCAATCCAGACATTCTACCACAGAAACTAACAGAATGACAAATCAGCAAGTTCATTCAGCCACAATTAATCTTTCCAGTACCAATGACACAGAAGTGGACTCTAAATCTGCTGAAAACAACCTGGAGTCCACAAATATGCACTATCATAAAACAACAGACCAAAGTGAAGGACTAAACAGAGAGAAAACACTGCCAACGTCCTCAGCAAGCCCAATTGCTGGATCTGACAACAGTCAAAATGCAAGGAAGAGTTATATTGACCAGATTGCTGAGGGTTCAGCCAAGCAAAATGAAGCATCACTTCAGAAGACCACCTCAGTTGTTTGTGCTGAGAAAGTGGCAATTCACAGCTCTTCAAAGGCACAACCAGACACTGACTGCAACACTGCTGACATCCAAGCAGAAAACACAGCCATAAAAGCAGAAACACAACCAATGTCCAGCAACACCACCAACACAAAGGAAGCTACACCAGCACTTGCAGAGTGTGCAGCAGAAAAAGGAGCCAGGTGCAACACAAAGCATGGAGGAGGCACAGTTAATGGAGACCAAAGAGGACAAGATGGAGGCACTTGCTGTATCAAGGCCTGGCTCAATGCACCTCACAAAAGCAGTGAAGATTAGACCAGTGAATGAATACAACAGGTATGAGATATCAGAAGCCAACACTTTGAGCCTTGACAAACAAAATTCTATTGCAACACAAAATGTGCATGAAACCACACCAGCTGCTTCACCCAGTGGTGAGGAGATGGTTCCAATAAAAACAAACATGCTGGGACAAGGTAATCACCAAACTGAAGCAGCAAACACTCAGAGCCAAGAAAACCTTGAGTCAATGAATACATCCAGCAATGGAAGGATGGTGGTTCTGGACAACCCACCAACTGCTGAAGTAACATGTCAAAAGACCAATAAGGGTTTTGAGCCCTCAGATACACACAGTTATCCAGAAGGATTTCAGTCAGTGTGTGCACCTGGCTCTCCAACAATCAAGTCAGTTCATGTTCAGGAGGTCCAGCAAGAAAGAGCTGGTGAACACCTGTGGTGGAAAAATCATACCAAGGAGAAAACAAAACACACATCCACAACAGCACACTGGTACAAATAGCCAGTGATCAACAGGTCATAGTTTATGCAAACCAACTGTTGAAAGGTACCCAAGTAATTCCCACACAAAAATAGGATCAAAGTAAAAGTGGATATCACTGATTCTTGAACCACATTGGTCAACAGAATTGATATTGACCAATCTCATGTGCCATCAAAGTATTTTTACCCGAAGGAGATCATGTCTGTCATGTTTGTGAACCAAATTAAGGCTTCAGTGGGCCAATGTCAGCTTGACAAAACACAAAGGAATGCAAAGGAATACAAAGAGGGCTTTCCTCATTCTTTATGGGTGGGCAATGTGAACAATTTTGTTCAACAAAATTTGTCTGCATTTCATTGTTTATTGTGGCACTCTTTTGAATCAGGATGTTTGTGTAAAATGCACAGGATTTGAGCTCTGTGCAAGTGTGCACCCAAACTAAAAATACACACAAGCTTTCATGGTGCCTCATCCAGACCAATTGACACAGTTCCAGTGGAAGCAATTTGTGCCCTGCATGAAATGCACAAAATATGGAAAGCCTCAAACATGGAATTGTTGAACAGATGCAAAACACAGTGTTGTGTCTGACCAACATTTCAATTCTTATCTGTGTTGAAAGACTTCTTGAAGAACATAACACAAAGTATTTTTCTTTCCTGTTGGGCAAATGTTCAGGATACTGTTTATTTCAGGAGGTACCGTGTTGTTCAAAACTGACAATGACACAGGAAGGGGTGGGCTACAATGTAAAAATTGAACAAGCAAATCAATATCACCCTTTTTGTTTTGAGAATGGTTCAGAGGATTTGCTTTTCTTTTGTTTTGCTTTTGGTTTACATTCCAGTGCAATATTGACTCTTCACTAGAGATGGTTTGGTTCAGTGCGAGTTTACTTGTTTCAGCACAGTGTATTCAGCCTGTGTTCATTGTATGCAAAGTAAAACCCCCAGAAATGCATAGATTGTCACTTCAAAGAGTTTCCTGTCATTCTGACTGCGTAGGGACAAGCCAAAACACTCATTGGTGTAGCATGTCTGTTCTGAAAATTTGGAACTTCATTTTCGTAGGTGAGTCCTAACTTTCAAATCAGGGGTTTTGTTTCAAACACACAAACTTTGGTGAACTCAATTGATGCTGAAACAACTTGATGGTCTTCTTGAAGGAGTGGCAATGGCCAATGGAGACAAAAATTTGGCATTAAACAAACCTGCATACCAGAGCTCAACTCATGTGCATCCAACTTTACCAGGCCCTCAAAAAGCTGTGGGTAGGTCAGCCATTGCTTGTTCATTTCAAAAGCACTTTGGGTGATTTGTTCAATGACATTCTTTTTACACCTTGTTTTTGAAGATGGTAATCCTTGTACTGTTTTCAATGATGGATTCTGCACCCACACTGCAGCAAACAATGGTGCATGGTGGTTGGTGGACTTGGGACAAAGATACAGAGTTGGCAGAGTAAAAATAACAAACAGACAAGACTGTTGTGGTTTGTTCAGAACACATAACCTTCATTTCCCTGTGAATATCTGTCCCTTCTTGTTTGTTGTTTTCCACCTTTCATCCTCAGACTTTCTGCTTCAGGTGACAGACTTTCAGATTTCTACATAAGAATGGGGCACAATTTCAATCTATCAGACTTGGCTACTTTTGACCCAACCACTTTCTCAGTTTGCCATTATTAAAATGATTCAATCTCCAGTGGAGAAACCAGAACCTTTTACTGTGTTGAGCCTGTTGAAGGGAGATATGTCACAATTCATTTCACACTGAGCAAGGCTGAAGCACTCACACTCTGTGAAGTTGAGGTTTATGAGTACAAGGAGCCATTTGGTAATACCCACAAAGACAATATTGCTTTTGTTTGGTTTGTGTGCTGCACTCTGTATGATATGCTTTATTTGAATGCTTCAGAGGCTGATGCAAATTGTCAGATGTACCAGTTTCACAAGAAAGCACCGGGAGGTTACAGATTGTTGAGTCAGTACTCTGAGCAACTTGTGGTCTGCCAGGAAATTTGTATCTGGACACCAGGGTGTGCAACTGTGGGAATCAGTGACCCTCAGACATGCATGGTCTTGGCTGCTACTTTCCCGTGTGAACATGCTGAAGTGTGGGTTCAGGAGCCTTATGAACTTGACATGCCTTGATTCCTGTGGGGTTTGATTCAATTATATTCCCCTGTAGTTGTTTGTATTGCATTTGAAATAAAATGGACACCCTGTAGTTGATACAGACAAAATTAGTTGAAACACAATTTCTGCATTAAAGCTGAAACACATCTTGAGCAATGTCTGTGTGTGTGTGTGTGCATGTGTGCATTGAAGGAGAACAGAATGTCAACTGGCAGAGAACGGCTTGCATGAGAAAAGTGAAGTAAGTATCAGCAGATGCTAGGACTGCTTGGACTGTGCAGGAACAACCCAAATGTCAGCAAAAGGAAACATTTGTTCTGGCATTTTGCTGTGTTTTCTTGGTACTTGTGCTGTGGAGTCATGAAGCACATTGACAATCCAACCAGCTCTTCTGGAATAATTTCAGCACCAAATGAACAACATCCCTGTGACCTTGCTCAGTGGGTTGTCTATTTGAATGCCTACAGTGTAAACAAGCCCTGGCTAAAGTTATCAGGGGGTTGTGTTGCACAGGGAGACTGGCTTGGAACAATATGTGTGATTACCCCAATTACCAGACAGGCAAAGAATCTGACAAGTGTTCTGTCCCTTTAAGTGTGAAACCAGTAAGTAAAATGTGTGTGAATCTATCCGCTTGATCTGCTAGATCTCGCGAGTCTGGCTGTCACATGTCTGTGACAGTTGTCCGAGTCGATGCAGTGGTCTGATAACCAATGCAGACTTTTTGTGCCAAGCTGTTGAGTCAACCAGAGGAGATCACACTCCGCGCCTTGAGTACTCACTTGGACCCACAGCCGCTTCCTTACATCCAGGCATTTTGACTCCTACCTCACTCGTGATGCATATTTATGTAGCCGAGTCATTAATAACCAGTCTTTTTCTGTCAGTTACATTCTTCTTAGAATTGTATTTGCGGACCCGATAATGCAACTTCCAAGTACAAGTTGATCTTGTGATTTATCACAGTCAACTACATCGGGATATGTATCATTGTCGGCAGAACAGACTCTCACTCATTCACGCTTTACTCGGTCTACACTTCTACCATCACCACCGTCCTTGCACAAGTGACCAAATTGCCTCTGTTTCTCTGGCATGGCACTTGCAGCACAAGACTGAGAGGGGACATGCTAAAGCAGGTCATTTCTGCAAACTCAATTCTGTCGCCAAGCTTGTCATTGGTGACACGGTGTCAGATCTACTGATCACGGAACCAGTCACACAGACCATTTAATCGGTCCTTTTCTACCAGGAGAGAATTGCACTGTGTCAATTTCCCAACAAATGAAATTGCACAGGCATGAGACATGTGATCAGTGAGTGAAATATCCGTTGACACGTGTTCTTCATGCTGAAATGCACTGCGACTGTCTCGGTGAGATATTTTGAATAAAAAAATTGATTGGTGTTGTCTTTAGTTTTACTGGATTCAATGAATCAATGTAGCGCGAAGTAACACCGGCACCTCGAACAATACAGCAGTTCTATTTTCACCATGAGGGCAGGAAATTAAAATGTATGGTTGAAGGCAGAGATACACCACGAGTTCCAGTGTCAGTCGGTTTACATCAGGTGTTCAGCGTGAGTGTTGCACAAGGGCAGCACACAAATATTGCTATTCACTTGATGTTGTGTTGCTCAATGTTGGCTGCGTGGCACTACCGGGGCAGGATAGCATGACTATATTCTCCATTTGCATATTTGTGACCACAGGCAAGAATGTTCTACTTTCTTGCTTTGACTTTCAGAATGAAAAGATCGAACCTATTTTGATTTTGCTGGTGGAAAATACAATTGTGTTTTTTTGTTTCAGGTTTTGTTTTTGTTAATTCACTGACCAACTTAGCAGAAACCAGACCTGCATTCCAGAGCTCAACCTATACATACCACACCTTACTTGGCCCTGAGAAAGCTGTGGGTAGGTTCACCCACCTTCTCATGCACACATACTTTTTGTGTAATTTTGAGTATTCATTCCCTGTGATATTCTTGATCTGGAAAGATTTTTTATTCAGATGGTAATCTTGTCACCAGGATTCGTGGTTATTCCTGCACACACACCAAGTTTTACAGTGGCTCCTGGTGGTTGGTGGACTTGGGGCAGACTTACACAATAAAAATGATAAAAATAACAAATAGAGGAGATTGCTGTGGTAAACTTGTTGAATGCAGTATTCCGTGTTATTTTCTGCAGGAAAAAAAATATTTGCAACAAATAACATTCATGCTTTCTTTTGTTCCCACAGCCAGTAGACTGTCTGATTTCTACATAAGAATTGGGAATAATTTTAATGCATCAGAATCAACTGCTTTTGATCCAACTACGTTCTCAGTTTGTCAATATCAAAAGGATTCAATCTGCAGTGGAGAAACCAGAACATTTTACTGTATTGAGCCTGTTGAAGGAAGATATGTCACAGTCCATTTCCCACTGAGCAAGGCTGAAGCACTCACACTCTGTGAAGTTGAAGTCTATGACAAACTGGAACCCAGGGGTAAAACACTTGAATACCTCAAAACAAATAAACACAACAGCCACCATTGACAACAATAAACAAAGTTTTGATGTTGCAGTTTCACAAATGATTCAACATTTTTGTTCTTTTCAGAGACAGAAGGAAACTGTCACATGTCTCTCTTTCACAAGAGGCCTCCAGGAGGTTACAGGATGTTAGCTCAATACCTAAATGAACTTGTGTTCTGTCAGGAGGTGTGTGTACAGACTCCAGAATGCACAGCAGTGGGGCTGAATGACACTGCTATAGAACAGACATGCCTGGTGATGGCCACACCTTACCCATGCATAGCTGCAGATGTGTGGGTGGATGAGCCTTATGAACTTGATACCCAGTGCCATCCACATTGATGGGACCCCAGTCTCACAAAGAACAGCTGCGCTTTTTCCTGACATGTAGCTTCAATACATCCAATGAGAGCCAGAGGACCTGGGCTCCCAACCACTGACCAAACAATTCCTGAGCTGAGTTGGATTCACCTTGTTCACTGACAAAACCTCAGCCTCAACCCTGGTCGCTAAGAGTCCACAGCCACAGTTCCGAGAATATACAATATGCGTGATTCGTGTACATGAAAAATGAATAAATTTTTTGAAAGCAAATATACAAACAACCCGAGAGAACAAACCTTTACACATTGTTTGTTCTGTTCTTGGAAAATGACATCAAAATTGTGAAACATGGAGCAAGAATCAAACAATCTGAAATATACAAGTCTGACACACTGAATATGTAAAATCTACATGGGGATATTGACAAAATAATAAGGGGGTGATGTCTTGATACAAATGTACAGAAAATGAAAACAACAGGAGACAAAGAAGGTGTTTCAAGTCAAACTGTTGCCCTGGGTTGCAAGTCCTCACTTCTAAAGAAAAGTGAATCGGGAGTTTCTCACTCATTGTTCATATGAAGGTTGTGGTAAGTTCCAAAGCATCAAACTTGTAATGATTTACCAGACTGTCTCACTAATTTGCTGCCAATACATCTATGTGTGGACAGCTGGCAGGTCCACATACACAGGTTCAGACACCAGTGTATAGGTGTCCTGGCCTGCAGCCTGGGAGTAGTAAGGGCCTGTATCTCTGTTGGTGTCACTGTTGTCAGGGTCAAGGTCAGGGACATTGTCTGGATCAGGGTCAGTTTAGTCAATCTTGTGGTCATAGTGGGTGACTGATGCTTCTCCAAGGGTTCTGACACCTGCTTCTCTGTACTGGGCTCTCTCACCAGTGTAGTGATCATAGGGCTCATTGTAGATGTTTTCAGTTTGCTCATCTTCATCTGAGCTGGCTCCACCTCTCTCAACAAGCTCATAGCCATTTGTAGCATTACCACCATGCCTTCGTTCATTTCTTGACAATATTTTTCTGGAACAGAAATAATAACCTGTCAAATCAAGCATCATACTTCTTCAGGCACATGAGTACATTTGTCATTTTGCCACATTATTTTCAGTTTGTTGAAATTGATGTCCTTTGGTTTGATTTTGGGGCAAGTTTTGTCATTGGAAAGTGTGGACAAAACCAACCTGCTAACCAAGACACCAACAATCCCAGCTGTCAACACTATGACTGCCTCCACAGTAAGAATACCTGTCCAGGCCCAAGAGTCTGAAGAAAACAACAAATTGTACTTGGCTGTCAGTCTTTTTCAAACCACAACTTGAGAACTGATTCATCTTTCAGATCTTTAGTCTTGCAAGAAAAAATGTTGCTCAAATGGGAAAATGAGGGGTAAATATTTGTTCTGGAAAATGATCAGCCAGACAAAGAGGACCATGTGCTTACTGTGCAACTGAGACAGGCAGTTTCTTTGAGCTGTCCAGGTTCCATCAGGTTTACACCAGATGGAGCCTCCACCCGTGTACCCCTGATCACAGGCATACACAACCTGCTCCCCTGCATGATAAGGACCAACAGCTCCAAACCTCCTGCTAAAAGGCAGCCCTCCTGGTTCTGGACAATCACCTGGAAGATACATTTTTAATTGTTTTTTGTGCACCACCAGACCCATTGCTTCAAATTATGCAGGCAGCAAATGGCAATCACTTGAAACTTTTTTTCTGATGAAATGTTTGTAACCAAGGTGAACAGAGACCATTGTGTTGACACTCTGTGCTGTCCAAATTCTTCCAACATGTTGGAACAGACTGGTCTACATAGATCCAAATCAGTGTTTGAAATCTCTCCTCAATCTTCAACCAGCAAAGGGAATGGCAGTTCCACTGGCCATTACTTCTGCCAAGAGAAAGCCCCAATGGCCTTGGAAGGTTGAGAAATGGCTCTGGGAGAAGTGTTGTAAACATATTCAGTGCTAGATTGAGTTCCTGAAGTGAATACAATCCACTGAAACTGTCTTTTTCCAAACTAGACAACTGGTTTTGGTCCAAGTCTAGCCTCTCTAATGAGTGAAGTCCAATAAATGTCCCAGAGGGTATTGTGGTTAGTTTGTTACTCTCCAGATTTAACTTGTGCAAAGAGTTTAGTCCTGTGAATGTGCCAGGATTTATAGTGCTGATCAGATTGTAGCGCAATTCCAAGTTGTAGCAGTTCCCCAGTGTGATCAAGTCCCCTGGAGAGAGGGAAGTAATTTGGTTGTGGTCCAAAACCACTCTTTTTGCGTGGGGTAGAATATCTTTTGGAATTTCAGTGAGACCCCAGTATGTTCTGCGAAATGTGTTGCCCTTGTAAATGTTTTGACATAACCTAAATGCCATGCACAAAGTGTCGACAGGATGGGGCAGGCAGAAGACTGCAGCTGAAACACAAAGAGAATGTTCTTTTGGTGGAATCACTTGAATACAGTGCACACTTTGGTTCTGGGCTTCTTGGGTTCAACAATTCTCAGTTTCAAGAGGAGACATGTCAGATTCCACATGTTGGTGCTGAATGATACTTTTGTTTTCAGTTGAATGTCAAAAGTCCACATTGGGTGAACTGAGCCCTGGACAAAGCCAGCTGAACAACAACAAAGCAAACAAGCAGGTGAAGTAAGTGTCCAGTTCAGGTGGCTGCCAATTGAGCATAATTTGGTGTTGTTTTCTTTGTACACCACACTGAATGAGACTTACCCAACAACACCAGGTTCCACAGCCAATTCATTCTCATCCTGAGAACAGTAACAACAAGACAAATTGCCCAAAGAAGAAGCTGACAAACGTGAGTGTGAGACAAAACTGGAGCCTGCTGTCACAGAGCCTCTGGTACAAGAAAAAACTGTTGAGTTTTTGTTTTCTTATGTTTTCTGTTGAACTCACACAGTGTCCTTCTTGGACAATGCACGCACAGACAATATCCGGGATAATCACGCACCACACGTGTGGTACTCACAGTCGCGCTGTTTCGGCTGCTTGACAGAAATCAACACAAAGAGGATTGTTCTTTCCTTTCAGGATCTCACTTTCAACACAAGGCTGAGACTTACCAAGAAACAGAAGAAAGCCAGTCATTTTCATTCTGAGAAACACAAATGAAAGTTGAAATTAATTTCTTAAGTTCAGTTGATCTTCACTGTGCAATGTCGGAGCTCTGAAAAAGTGAAGCAGAAACGCATGCTGCCAAATTCCATGAAGAAAACACTGACAATCTTTCTTTTCGTGTGCCAAAATGAGCAAGCAGACTTACTCTTTCCTTCACCCAGTGAGAAATGTCGTGCCAACGTCACTGCAAAAGCTCAGCTTTGCCTTGACACCACAAGTAGCCAAAACGGGAGACCAGAAACACACTGATATGTACGAACGTGATATGAAACAAAGCGTTCTTCTGCACCATAAGAACAGCAAACAAAGAACGCAGTGTCAAGAGCTCTCACAGGTGTGGTCAAGAGGCCATTGTGGCTTGTTCAGTGTTTATTGTCCTTATCTAGGTCCGTGTTAAAATGCTCAAGAGTGTGATAGAAGGGAGTCAAGTGGCCATTGCTGGAGTACACATGTACACACATTGTGCACCTGGCATGCTGGTTCACAGTGCAACCGTGGTGCAGAAGATGCCAAAATGTCACGGATATGGACAAATCATACACAACCAAGTTTAAAACCAGGGAGACAACTTTAATTTTTCACCTTAAGTGCTTCCCACCCATGGCCAGTTCTGAAAATACTCTACCGCTTTCCCTCTTTTGTCATCATTTGCTCAGAACGCAGCTGAACACACAGTCCTTTTCGATTCTTCACAATTGTTAGTGGCCTGGCCTGAGCATAACAGTCATGGACTGTGAGACAGACAAACTGAAAAGGACCAATCAAGTGCAGCCATAATTTTGTTCTACATGAAGGGCAGACTCACCATATTCTTTTTCAACTCCAAGACAATTTCTTTCACAATTGTGGCAAATATTTTTGTTCAAGAATGATTGTTGAGATTCTCAAGTGTAATTGTGCAAACTGGGTACGTCTCAATCAAGCAGGACTTTGGAATTCATTGTTATCTACATGCTGAGCTGTGGTGTCCTGTTTGACTTCAATGTGTGGACTGTCAAGAGATCTAGAATTTTTACTGGGTTTGTGAATACATACATGTGAAGTGCACAAGTACACAAGCAAATCATTTTGTGAAACTGTGTGTATTTCAACACAGTAATTTTGTACTTTTGAGATCTGTCAAAAACATCACTAACAGTGTCAGCATGTAATGATTGTCACTTGTGTGTTAGGAATGTCAGTGAGAGAGAAATATGAATAATTCACAAAAAATGTAGTGACAGTTTGTGTTGCTTTGTGATGGTTCTCTGAATGTGGTGCACCTTTGGTGTTTTATTTGATCAAAATCATGTTTTCACTCAAACAATAGTATTTTCAGAAGGATTTGGGAGAATTGCTTTGGTACCCATCTCAGGATCTGTATGGTGGGTAACTGAGACAGCTCCCAATGTTCTTGGCTCTGGGTCTGTCAACTGTGTCAGTGTAGTGGTCCCAGGCCTCAGTGTAGATGTCTTCAGCCTGGCTCTCATTGTCTCAACTGGCCCAATCTCTCTTCACAAGTTCCATACTTTGGTCCCTGTTGACTTCTGTGGGAGTTTCACAATTCTCGAGGAGCAGATTTTATGTGCAAGGAGAATTATCTGCCTGACACAAGTAAATGAACCATTAAAGGGCGTCTTTCTGAGTCAGGTGTGAGAATGTAACTGAATAGAGTTCTGGTGATTGTGTGACGCATTCCAGACAGAATGAAAAGGGGAAACCTTTCCACACCAACCAGGGTTCTTTTCGGAAGGGTGGTGGTTGATTCCTTACACCATTGATAAACGGATTGTTTGGCAGCTACCAACGCCTCATCTTGGCAATTTCGTGGTTTCAACTTGTTTGAAGTCATTGTGATTCCCTACGAACGTGACATGAAACAAAGCGTTCTTCTCCACCATAAGAACAGCAAACAAAGAACGCAGTATCAAGAGCTCTCACAGGTGTGGTCAATAGGCCATTGTGGATTCTTCAGTGTTTATTGTCCTTATCTAGGCCCGTGTCAAAATACTCAAGAGTGTGATAAAACGGAGTCAAGTGACCATTCTTGTGCAGGTGGCATGGTGTGTTCACAGCAGAAGCGTGGTACTCAAAGTCCTAGGATATCGTGGAGATGGACAAATCACAAAAGGGTTTTCACACAATTTACATGACACCCAATGGAGAGCATCAAAATTATGGTGCAGCCATTCCTGGCGTCGCGTCAAAATTTTGATGCCGCGTCATTTGTGTGAAAACCCTGGTACAAACGCAAAATTTTGAAACCAGGGAGACAATTGAATTCCTCACTTTTTGGTGCTTCTCACGCAACCACGACCAGTTACGGGACCTTGGTCCAATTTTCTTTCTTTCACCTTTGCTTCCTCATTCGACGAACACGAGGTTCTTCACATGAGGAAAAGTATTGTGTCAGATCTTCTTTCTGAGGAGAACAACAGGTCAAATTATTGTAATCAATGAAGCATCGTACAAAACATTGCTGCCCTGCAAGAATGAAATAAACGAATGAAATCAAAGCGTACTTCCTTTGCACAAACACAATCAATCACTTGTTGCAGGGCATAAGTTTGTACAGCATATCACTGTTGAAACAGGGTCCTAAGGAGCATGTTCAAACAAAACTAACCCAAACAGACTTTCATCACATTGCGCAAACGAATGCTCACAAGCATAGTTCACACAGCAGATATGAAAGAAAAGGCAAGTATCACGCGAGAATTTTCAATCTTCATCCACAGGGGGCCACACCCTGATTTGAGACTCAGGATTGTCTTCCTCTTCCAGGGCACCCCCTCAAGCATCCAGTGCACTGGCCTCAGCTTCACCATGTGGTTCATCTGCTGCTGTGGTGACCAGAGTTTCATCCGCATTGTCATCCTCTTCATCTCTGTGCTCTACATCATCAGCTTCTGGCTCTTCACTCAGAGGTTCGTTCTCCATCGGTTCCTCCTCTTCTTCCTCTTCATCTCCATCCAGAAGATCCAGCTCCTCTGACCGTTGCCCTCGGTGCCTTCTGTTGTTTCTTCGTGATTTTATCGTTCTGAAACAAAGCAAGAAAAATATCCTTTGTGCAAGGAGAACAACTTCTTGCTCATGTGTCCCCAGCAACTGGATCATAGCCACACACGGGATGGTCTTGAACTACAATGAAGCCAGCAGAACCAAAACCCAATTCGCTCGCAGTTCATAAAGAACTGACATACGACATTCTCTAGTTTTGAGCTGAACAAGAAGAAAAGTCACTAATATCCAGGAAAAAATTGCCACACAACTGACATGATTTGGAAGAAAAGACAGTTTTGAAAACCCAGAAAGAAGCACGACTGAGATGCAGGAAACTTCTGCAACACAAGAAAAACTTTTCGCACGCAAAGTGTTTTTTTGGTAGAACCCACCTTCTGAGAAGTAACGCAGACACCAACACAGCAGCCACGACTGCCAGCCCGACACCAGTCCACATCGCGATCACTGAAAAACAACAGACTCGCTTCAGACAAAGACATTTAGCATTCAAGGAAGCGACAAGAATTCAAGGTGGGGACAAGGGGATGACCACCAAAACCCACTTGATTTGTGCTTTTGGGGAGGGGGTATTTTTAGTGATCCTCACAAGTTTGAAAACAGCACACCTTTAGAAAAGGACGGTTGTCGACTTCCCTCGTGGTAGAGAAAACACACAATGCAGGCGACCTTTGCAAAAACTCTCAGCCAACGCTTTGACATGCGTCAACACCAACGCCAACGCCAAAAGCGCCAAAAGGTTAATTTTGATAGGCCACTGCCATGCAAACGGTGCTCTGGTTGACGTTGACGTTGGCGCGACGTGCGTCTCAAACGACTCGCCCCTGATGGAGACAGGGAAGATGTCAACCATTTTGGCTCATTGGGCGAGCCACATGCGTAAATCGAACACGACCAATGATGCTATGACTGTTGAATCAGGAAACTTTAACAAATGATCTGAGAGTGAAAAGTTCTTGAAACAAAAGAACAGCTCCACTGAAAACCAGGCAAGTCAAAATTTTTCCCTCAGAAAAAGTGCTCTCAAAATGAATACGAACCGTTGTCATGGCAACTGAGTGTGTCCCAGGTGCTGCATTCTGGGGGAAAGGGTCCACCAGAGGAATACTTGTTGGTCCAGGTGATAGTCTGAGACTTCTCTTCTTTTTTGAGCCAGCAGAGGGTATTGCAATCCCATTGGGCATTAGTTTTCCCCAGAAACAGGTGAAGTGGTCTTGGAAGATTCCTGAAAGGTTCTGGAGTCAAAGATGTGAAATTGTTCTCTGCCAAGTTGAGAGTCCATAGAGAATACAATCCCATGAAGCTGTTTGCTTCCAAACTAGACAACTGGTTTCCTTTCAAGTTCAGTTCCTTCAAAGACTCCAGCCCATGAAATGTGTTTGCTGGGATCACAATGAGCTCATTATTTTCAAGGCTCAAGCCAAGTAAGGATGAAAATCTACTGAAAGTTCCAGGCTCAATGGTGGCAATCAAATTGCAGCTCAAGTCTAAGAAAATATAGTTCATGTGGTGAAGTCCCCTGGGGAGAGAGAGTTGATCTGGTTGTGTTGCAGACCCACACCCTGTGTCCCATCAGGAATGTCACGTGGTACCTCAGTGAGGCCCCACCAGGTCCTCAAGAGTATTTCTCTGCAGCCTTTTTTGTGGACATTTTTACAGAATCCTTCCCTCATGCACACAGCTTGAGTCGTGCTTGTCAAACACAGGAGAGATGAAGCTGAAACAAAATGAAGATTCGTTAATGCCTTTTTCAGTTTCTGTTTCAGTTTCCTTATAAGGAGGTTTGGTTCCAACACGTATGACGTCCCCGTGTCACGTGCGACGTGGCATTTCACCCTGGAAAATATGTGCTGAATCTTCTCTCATGTTTGGTGGTCACTTGGTTTGAATTCATAAAGTATTTTTTCTGCAGAATAAAAAGGTAGTGGATCAGTATCTGTAAAACTATACTTCATTTCAAAATTTGAAAACAGGTGAAACTGATTTTCAGCCTGTAATGCTACGTCGCACGTCACACGTCACACGTGTACCTTCCCACGTGTTGCAACCAAACCTCCCTGTTCTATGTGCATTCACTGTGTACTGTGTAACCGAGCCCGAACAAAATGGCACAACTCTCGTGACTCCACTCATGTGGTGTGACACAAAGGGATTTATTTGGTTCCGACCGTGTCTGGTCAAACTGCACGCGCCAACCAACAAGCCCATCCAAGTACAGTATTGTTGTGTCCTGAAACCATAGGAGACTTCTGCATGCCACATGATTGGGCGTATGTTTCTGTGTGGCAAACCTACCGATCAGAAGATAGACGACACCCATGATCCCTTTCGTCTTGGCAGAGACGCTGGAAAGATGTGCGAACGCTTGTGCAGACGTATCAGAACGTTTCTTCAGGGAAAACGAGTCGTAACGTGCAGTTGGCTGAATGTTCCTGGGGAAGGTTCTTGGGCTGCAAGACAGGTGAAGACAAGGTTCTCACACTGTACACAGAATGGTGATATTACACAATAACTTTCATCACACAACGACTGTTCCAGGCCTTTAGAAAAACGCAATTTCTGCTGGTCTGCGACCACGAATAGGGGTTTTCACGTTGGTGACGCGCGGTTGGGCGGCGTCAGAATTTTTGAAGCGCAAAAAAGTCAACATGACGCCCAATGGAGAGGGTCAAATTATCGGTCCAGAATGATCACACTTTTTTGATGCGGGCTTCATTTTTTTGACACGCGCGTCACCAACGTGAAAACCCATAATGGCAGGTTTGGTGACTGCAGATTCACAGAATAGCTTTTGTCATTTTTTTGTTGATGATTCAGTCTGATATGCTTTCGCCTTGCAGTCATCTGCATCGGCTGCAGCATGCATAGGGCTTGCCAATCCAGCCCAACAAAAAAGAACATTTGCGATGGCAAAATTATGATTTTTAGGTGATTTGAGGAGGTTGCGCTGTTGAAGAGCGTTCAAAGATTGACCGTAACAAGTCACCTGGAGGCAGGGTCCATCAGAAAGTGTGTGTAGAGCTGTTTTACGGTCAAGATAAATTTCAAGGTGAAAGAGATGTTCTATTCGCACGTTTTCCCTGCAAATAAATCTCGCCACACCAACCGACGATGTGCCCCCCTGTCAATTTGTACTGACATTTGAATCCACCCTATAGAATCCGTACGGCCTGCAAGTCAAAAGACGTCAAAAGAAACTTACCAATGTGTACGTCAGTTCCGCGGAACTTCGTTCAGCAGTTCGTACTCTTCGTATGCTCTTGATTCAGCGCATTTTTGGTCTTCTGGAGTGACTTGTCTTGTACAGCCTGTCCAAGTATGCAAAACTAGGACAGTTTGTTTTGCACAGTTGTAACCTGTATATGCACCTGGGCTCTATAGAAACCAGACCGTGACGTTCGAGATTTGGACTGGCTGCCTACTCGCTCTAATGACCACACGCGCGCGGGTTGGGTTTCGCCCGTTTTGGTATTGCTGTGCATGCAGTGTCTTCTCTGAATTGTTGTGATGCGGTGCTTTGTATGCGGAGGGAATTGTTCGTACCGCCTTTGCTGGTTGCGTGTTGTTTTTCTTCAATGCATGTGAGATTTTTTGCGGGTGCGTAATTTTTGCAGGTGTGTCATTGATCGGTATGTGTGTCTTGAGTGGCGCAAGCATAAAAAAAATAGCTCCATGGAGCTCGCGGTGATTTGAGGAAATTCTGATTTCGCTCACACTGATTTCCCTCACTCTGATTTTGCACACTCTGATTTCCCTCACTCTGATTTTGCTCACTCTGATTTCCCTCACTCTGATTTTGGTCATTTTTTGCCAAAAATTCTTACTTTTTTCACTTAATATTCACAACTGGGGAACTCATTTGGTACACATG
>JAAUXT010074789.1_pt1 | contig 24165 bp, 44 predicted proteins | sample 7278171 | NCBI WGS metagenome assembly JAAUXT01 (sample SAMN14350112, study PRJNA611818) | marine sediment metagenome | isolation source: surface marine sediment (1.8m) | place: French Polynesia: Moorea | collected 2018-08
CCCAGTGAATCCAGTTTTGCACGTGCATCTGTAGCTGCCGACAGTGTTGGTGCACACTGCGTTGCGAGTGCAGAAAAAACTGTTCTCCACACACTCATCAATATCTGAAAACAGTCTCAGATTTCTGCAGACGCGCTGTACGATAAGGTGAGAGAGAAGCCTTGAGCCCGAGCCCGATAAAAGTCAACAACTCTTTCCAATGAACTGACACGAGAGAGAGCGTGTATGCTGGCTGCCTGTCAGAAAATGGGTACACACCAACGCAGGGCTGTCCATTTCCAGAGGATCGGAACCCTGTCTGACACAGACATGTGTAGCTGCCAACTGTGTTTCTGCATAGTGCTGCTGAAAGGCATGTGTGTGACCCCACTGTGCACTCATTGATGTCTGAAAACAAACACAACAAAACACTACTACTGTAGTGTTCTGCCAGTCAGCCAAATTGGATGTGAATCATAAACAGGAAGCCATGTTCTCACCAGTGCATGTCGTGCCAATCCCAGTGAAGCCAGGGTTACACACACATCTGTAGCTGCCCACAGTGTTGGTGCACACAGCATTGCCATTGCACAGAAACCTGTTCTGCGCGCACTCATCCACGTCTGAAATCACAAAATGTGCCACACAACCGCAGAAACAGTGAGCCATCTCATCAAGAGAAGCAACATGTGCACGGGAAGATGTTCTTACCAGTACAAGTCGATCCGTCCCCAATGAAACCAGCGTTGCACGCGCATCTGTAGCTCCCAACTGTGTTGACGCACGTGGCATCAGGAGTGCATGTGAACAGGTTCTGAGCGCACTCATCAAGGTCTGAAAGTGCACAAAATCACCAGTGTTCTCATCCTGCAGAGTGGCCAAATTGAGGCTGAAAGTGATGGCTCAGTCAAGGAAATGGGTGGCCTCACCAGAACAAGTGGTCCCATCCCCAGTAAAGCCAGCATTGCACGTGCATGTGTAGCTGCCAACTGTATTGGTGCACACTGCATTGCCACTGCATGTAAACCTGGTCTGAGTGCACTCATCCAGGTCTGCAAATAGAATTCAGTTTTCAGGCGGAAATACCACCAGAAGGCCAGTTTTGATAGAAATGTTTGGTGAGTCACAAACACACAAAGGATCTTTTTACCTGTACAAGTAGAACCATCACCAGTGTAGCCAGTATTGCAGAGGCACCTGTAGCTGCCGACGGTGTTGCTGCACACAGCGTTGCTGCTGCACGTAAAGCTGTTCTGGGCACATTCATCGAGGTCTGAAAAGAATCAAAATCTTATTTGCAGTGGAATGAAACAAGCTGCTCCTTTTGAAAGAGCCAACAGTGAGCCAAGCTTTGGCTTGGATGAAGGAACTGACACATTTCTCACCTCTGCACGTGGTCCCATCCCCTGTGTATCCAGCATTGCATGTGCACGTGTAGCTCCCAACGGTGTTGCTGCACACTGCTTCTCGACTGCACAGAAACCTGTTCTCAGCACACTCATCAATGTCTGCAAAAATATAGGTTCCTGCAGAAGACCTGTGCAGAGCAGCGGGAACAAGGGTCAATGCCTCAGTACCCACAGCTTTGTCTCTCCCTCTCGTCTGATAACTCTGTGACCCATTGAAACAAAGGCAAACTCAAAAGGCGCACCCCTTCGTTTGGTGCTTTGTTCTGGGAGGAAAGGGTGAGCTTTGCAACGAACGCTGACAGGGAAGACACGGTGTTGAGCAGTTCCCACTTCGGAGCGCGAATACCCACCGACGCAGGGCTGCCCAGGCCCCGTGGACCGGAACCCGGCCTCACACAGACACGTGTAGCTCCCGACCGTGTTCCTGCACAGCGCAGCCGACGTGCACGTGTGCGTCCCCAACGTGCACTCGTTGACGTCTGGAAAGCCAAACGCAATTTTCTCAGTGGTGCACCAGTCAACTAGAGAGCCAGTCCGTCGAAAGGTAAATTTAGATTGGCTTGTGTTTTGGGAATGAAGGTGTTTTACCAGTGCAAGTGGCGCCATTCCCAGTGAATCCAGTGTTGCAGGTGCAACTGAAACTGCCCACGGTGTTGGTGCACTCAGCATTTCGACTGCACCGAAACCCACCCCGCACACACTCGTCGATATCTGCAGGAAGACAACTCACGAGTCATTTCACACAAGATCAAACAGAAAGAAAGGCGCGAGCGTCGCGCCCATCAGAGAACCAGGCCACCAAAGGGCCAAATGAAACAACCTGAAACGAGGCACAAAGACGGGAATGGAATTCTCACCAGAACACGTGGTGCCATCTCCGATGAAGCCGGGGTTGCACCTGCATCTGAAGCTCCCTATGGTGTTGGTGCACACCGCGTTCTGGTCACACACAACACCAGTCTGAGCACACTCATCTACGTCTGAAACAAACCAACTGCTCTTCAGTGGAGTTGCAGGTGACTTCCAATGGACACAGGTTACTATTGTTGATTGAGGTCTTTGGAGCATCAGCCACGGGAAAGTCACAGTCTGGAACCTGGCTCTGGCACAGAAAAACAATGTTCTCACCAGTACAAGTGGTCCCGTCCCCAGTGAAGCCAGGGTTACAAGTGCAACTGAAGCTGCCCACTGTGTTGCTGCACACTGCGTTGCGACTACACGCGAACCTGTTGCACTCATTGATGTCTGTAAAGAAACAGCAGGACTTCAGTTGCAGGAGAGTAACAAGGTGAGACGTTGAATGTGAAGAGGAAACAGCCATACATGTTTTACTGACCAGAACACCAACACACTGGAAAGATGAACATCTCCCAACCTATCCACAACACAAACTCAAGTTTGAGCACAAAATAAATACAAAGTTCTCACCTGTGCAAGTGGTCCCATCCCCAGTGAAGCCTGTATTGCACGTGCAACTGAAGCTGCCCACCTCATTGGTGCAAACTGCATTGCTGCTGCATGTGAACCCATTTTGGAAACACTCGTCGATGTCTGAAATTCAGAACAATTCATACTGGTGTACTCTGAGGGTAAACAAGTTCTCCTGTCAGGTTGACACATGTAGGTAATTGATGTTCTCACCAGTACAGGTAGTTCCATCGCCAGTGAAGCCAAAGCTGCACGTGCATCTAAAACTGCCCAGAGTGTTGAAGCACACTGCGTTGTCACCGCATGGATCGCCCTGCAGACACTCATCGATGTCTGCAACAAGAGAAATGGTGCTCTGGGCAACTGCTGTTTGAACTTTCATCGCAGCACAAAGAACAATTGTGAAAGAAACAAAACGAAAACACAAGGCACATGCAGCACTCATTTGAGAGGATGTTTATTATCGGTGGTGGTCTGGGCCCCTGGACCCCTGGGCCATTTGGACTTGCTGTGCAGGGGACGGGGCAGTGTAAGATCCACTGCCCAGTGTATCGCACGACCTGCGTTGCCCTGGATGGGAACTTCGTTCAATGAAGTGCAGTTCGTCACAAAAACAAATTCGATGCAAAGCAGTCAATGCGTGAGTTTGAACAGTAAAATCCACCAGCGAGCCAACTCAACAAGGCTCACAGAAGGAAACGGATGTTCTCACCAGAGCAAGTGGCACCATCTCCGGTGAAGCCATCGTTGCAGGTGCATCTGTAGCTCCCAACTGTGTTGCTACACACTGCGTTCCTTCCACACAAAAACGCATTCCGAGCACACTCGTCGATGTCTGAAAATAACGCCAAGCAGTTTTCAAATTCTGGTTAACCCATCATGCAGAGAAACTCTCCAACACAGAAGGCAAATGTGCTCACCTGTGCATGTGGTTCCATCCCCAGAGAATCCAGTGTTGCACGTGCATCTGTAGCTGCCGACGGTGTTCGTGCACACCGCATTGGGACCACACACAACCCCACTTCGCGCACACTCATCAACGTCTGAAACATGGGAAAATAACAAGTGCTTGCTCAAGAGAAGAACGGAGCAGCACCTGACACAGAGACATGATCCTTCTGTCTTCTGTCTTTGGCCAGAACAGAGCAGATTCGTCCCTTGCGGAATCGTTGTTTGGGCATCGGCCTCTGGACCCATCACCTCCACCCTGGACCCACCCCTGCAAACAAACCTTCATCCTGGACCCACCCCTGTGGACACGAATACTGGACCCAGGACCGATCCATGCAGACATACTGAATACCCAGACCCACTCCTGCAGACGCATCCTGGATCCTGCACCCACCCAGCAGGTCTGTACACCCTGGATCCTGCACCCACCCAGTAGGTATGTATACCCTGGATCCTGGACCCACCCCTGTAGACATACCCTGGACCCAACCCTTTGGACACACGCACCTGCGCACGTTCTCCCGGTCCCGACGAAGCCGTCCCGACACGTGCACGTGTACGACCCGGGCGTGTTGGCGCAGTCGGCGTTCGCGTCGCACAGGAACCTCATCTCCACGCACTCGTTCACGTCTGCAGTGAAACCGCGGGCGCTTCAACTGGTGCATGGTCAGTGTCTGTCATGTATTGGAATAACTCAGAGGGGGTTATCGTCCCCATTGGATGACGTTTTTGCAAGAAGCGTGCAAGTCAACGAGACTCCGGTTTGTGGTCGACACACCTTGGATCAAGTTGACTCCACCCACGCCCCTCTTCCCGCGCCCTCCCCCAAGAAAACAACTCAAGCTTGACTTCCCAGGCGCGGACTGACCGGTGCAGGAGAAGCCGTTGCCCCGGAAGCCCTGCCTGCAGGTGCAGAAGTAGCTGTTCGCAGTGTCAGTGCAGTCCGCGTTCTCGTCGCAGTTGTGCGTTCCTTGTGCACACTCGTTCACCGACACGACTACAACAATGTATGCGCGAATCAAGTGGAGACGAATCCATCAACGGTTGTGGTCACCCCTGTTCACCACCGAGAATCTCAGCAGCAATCACCCCCACCCGAGCGATCAGGGTCGCAACCTGATTTTTGTAGCGCGCATTGATGCGACGTGGCTGTGAGATAATTAAGTCAAGAGACTTTGTTTGATGATTGTGAAGATGAGCGACGTACCAGTGCAGGTGAAGCTGCCGACGGTGTTGGCGCACCGCTCCCCCTGGCGACAGGTGTCAGTGCCCAGCGCACACTCGTCCACGTCTGAAACAACACGGAGAAACACATACTTGTGGAAACGTGACCCACTTCCGGTTCTCTCACTGTGTCGCAAAATGATCGCGTGACTCACCTGTGCACGTGAGTCCGTTGCCCCGGAAACCCTGTCTGCAGGAACACGTGTAGCTCCCGACCGTGTTCACGCACTGGGCGTTCGTGTCGCACCGGTCCTGGTTCGTGGTGCACTCGTTCACGTCTGCAATGATGCTGCAAGTTTCACGCTCATTCAGTGAGATCAAGGTTGGATTGCATATTTCGTCCCCATGCAACAGAGAATCGAGTACGTCCACGTGGTAAAGAAGGTGTCGATCCTTTTCCCTCCCCTACAAACCAGACATGTAGAAACAGTCACAAACACATTTCCTCAAACCTGACCTGTGCACGTGAGTCCGTTGCCCTGGAAACCCTGTCTGCAGGAACACGTGTAGCTCCCAACCGTGTTCACGCACTGGGCGTTCCTGTCGCACTGGTCCTGGTTCGAGGTGCACTCGTTCACGTCTGTAACATTCACAACACACGCGGCTGCGTCACGTCAAACTCGGCCTGGGCCCAACGGTCTGGCGCAAAAGGCCGGAGCTGCGCACACGGACCCGGATGTACCTGTGCATGTGGTTCCGGTTCCGGTGAAGCCTGCGGGGCAGGTGCAGCGGAAGCTGCCCGGGGTGTTGACGCACTGCGCAGGCGCCGCGCACTGGCGGCCAGAGGCGCACTCGTCTATGTCTGAAACAACAGTGCGTGCGTCACTCCCAGGTCTCCCGGTGCCTGCCGCCAGCGCACGTACGACTCGTATCCGATTAACAGTAAATACAAGGACGGAGCAACATGCAACCTTGATGGAGTTGTTCTCAGGGTCAGAATGAACCTGGGGTCAAAGGACTGGGACATGTGCGTGGCTACAGATTCTATGACCTTGACCAAGGAAGAAAATTGTTCATAGAGATCCAGGGTTGCAGGTCGCAATCCTTCTCAAGGAGATACTCCGTTTGCATCAATGTCAAACGTTCAGACAGGAACCAACCGGGAACTGACTCACCTACGCAGGTGCTTCCCTGTCGCCTGAAGCCCGACGTGCACAGAGCTGCAAAATTGGCAAATCTTTGGATGTAGATTCTACAGGATTGCACTGAGGGCACGTGTGGATTGCAGTACAAATTTACGAGGCTGAACTGACGTGGCTAAAAATGTCTATTGTGCATGCATTTTGTGGAAAAGAAAAATGTGTGTGTGTGTGTGTGTGCGTGCGTGTGTGTGTGCGTGCACTCACAGCACTGCGAGACGCTCGTGCTGCCCTCGGCGGAAGTGGTGGAGCCGACCGGACACGAGGTGCACGCCTGCGCGCCGCGCGTCGGTTTGTACGTGCCCAGCGCACACGGCGCGCACGCGCCGCTGCTGCCCGACGGCGCCGACCCCGCGTCGCACCCGAGCGGATCTGCGCGCGCACGGAGCTCACGTGATTACTCTTGGTCCCTCCTGATCCGAAAGGGCCGGGTTCGAATTTCGATGACATTGACTTCGTTGGGGTCAGGGAAGTCGAGTGTAAGCAACGACACAGCGTTCATCATACAAGTTTGTGGAACTCCTTGGTGGAAACACACGGCACTTCGCTTCGACGGAGCAGCGCCCACAATTTGCGCGTTGCCAAAGCGCTCCAAGACGCGAAGCTCTGCCCATCCTCAGGTGTTTGAAAGTCAATGAAGAATGATAAATCCTCATGAATTTTAAGGCGTTTACGCGTCTGTGTGTGTGTGTGTGTGTGTGTGTGTGTGTTGTGTGCGTGTGTATGTGTGTGTGTGTTCTTGCGTGCGTGCGTGTGTTGCGTGTATTTTCTGCGACTTGACTTGTTCAATTCAAAGTGGAAAGTCTGACTCGTGAAGTGCGCACTGACCGCATCCGCTGTCGAGGATGAGCACGTCGTCGAGCGCGATGTCCCCGAGCGGCCCCGCCGCCTTCGTGCCGCGGAACAGCACGCGGTGCGGGCGCGACGGCGACGCCGGCAGCGCCACCATCGCCTGCCGCCACACGTTGCCCTGGTCCCCGGAGCGGCTCCACGCCACGTCGCCCAGCTGCTGCCCACCTGCAGCGCATGACACCACACGGCGTGAAGAGCGGAGACTCACTCGATTTGGTGCCATTTGGTCGGCAAGCAAGGACACAGCAAGGACAGGCAAGGAAACAGAACTCCAAACCCCATGGGCACACCCAACAATCATTTACTGATGTGGTAGTTGTGGCAAAGCAATTCACATTGGACAGTGCAAACTTGGAACACAAGGCACAAGAACTTTTCCGTTGTCAAGTCAGGAGGATTCGGCTGCGTGGGACATTCCAGTCACAACGTTTCGGAATTCGGAATGAGATGACCCAGGTGCAACACATTCACGTACCTTCGTCCGCGATGTAGACTTCCAACTGCCCAATATTCTGTCCGTACATGTGGTACCAAAACCTGCAAATGCCCAACAATTTGTTTGACAAAGATCTGAAGAGCACGTGGCCGAAGAAAACTGCCAAACTTCAATGCTGTCCGGGTGGCCCCGCAAGAATGCGTCGCAGACAGAGTGATTTCTACTTTAGGGAGACTCTACGTGAATAATCCATGTTTGACGGCAAAATGCATCGTAGCATTACGTGCCCGATGTTTCCGTCTCCCTTTGCTGAAACGTGATGCACCAAGCGTGACCCGACGCCGTGACCGACCTGAGGCAGCGTCCCTCTGAGGACGGCGCCAGGGGGCGACTCTTGAGCAGCGCCGTGTTGCCCTCCGCACCCAGCGACGACTCCATGTAGACGTACACTCCTGGAAGAACCACGTGCACACGCTGCTGCAGGTCCGCGGCACTCAGGGTCTTTGGACACTATGCGAAGCCGAAGTTTGGAGTCTCTGCCCCGTCTTTTCCCACCCTTGCTTCAGCCTGCTCCACACCAAATCCCACCACCATCTGCACCCAAGCCCATTCTGCCTCATTCTGCCTCCGCTGCCCTCCCTGCCTTGGCTCATCCCATGTCGCCCTCCTCTCTCACCCTCGCCCCGCCCACCCTCGCCCCGCCCACCCTCGCCCCGCCCACCCTCGCCCCGCCCACCCTCGCCCCGCCCACCCTCGCCCACCCCGCCCTCGCCGTACCCTGCGCGGTGTTGAGGGTGTGGTCGCGCTGCGGCCCGGTGTTGCGCGACACGGTGGCGCCGCGCTGCCGCGTCCACTGCAGGTTGTCGACGGTGCCGTCCGGCTCGTTCGTCCACAGGCAGAACCCGTCCTCGAATGTGCACGCTGCGAAACCACAACATTGCGATTCTCAAGGGGCGGCCACGCAGGCGTGTTTATTTTTGACGCGCGTCAAAATTGACGCACATCAAAAATATCTCCCACTATTTTCAATCAGGGTGGCCACACAGCAAATGTTTGTGAAGCGTTTATTTTTCAGAACATCTCAACAGATATTTTTGACACGCGTCAATTTTGACGCACGCCAAAACCCTGTGTGGCCGCCCCTTCAGCCAAAACAGAACGTGGTTCTTGTCAAAGGGGGCCTTTGCACTTTTGCCTGAGGCTAGGGATTCCCATCCCGGCGCTGTTCGAGGCATCCTTTCTCCGGAATGACCTTTTCTGACCGTATCTCATGCTTTCTTGCAGAGATCGGGTTGATCCGTGCACTGAAGGTCTGTCACCTGCCCCTCAGATTACAAGCTCCAATTCTGCACTGAGGTGCTGCTCGGTGTGTCACTCACTGCACGGCGTGTCCTCGACGCTGACGTCGTCAAGCGCGACGGCGCTGTCGGTGCCGGCGGCGCTGCGGGCGGCGCGGAACTGGAGCCGCGCGTCGGCGTCGAGCAGCAGCGAGACGCGCCCGAGACGCCACTCGCGACCCTGGTCCCCGGACGCCGAGAACACTTCCCGCAGCGAGTCTGGTGGGAAGAGCCGGAATCACATTCAGGATCCAACTGGTCAGTGCATCCCCGGGATCAGAGGAATCCCAGGATCAGGGCGTGGTCCACATCGCCCCAGGGTCCATGCACCTCTGTAGTCAGAACATCCCCAGCGCGTACCGAGCTTCAAACCCCATGGAAATCAGCGGGATCCCGGCCTCCACTGACCGTCGGCGGTGTTCTGCACGGTGACGGTGAGCGCGTCCTGGCCCAGGTCCGCCCCGTACAGCAGGTAGTAGAAGGTGAGGCAGAACCCGGCGTCCCCCGCCGACCCCTGCGCAGGCGCAGTCAGCACCGGACTCTCGATCTGTGGGAGCCAATCAGCGGAGAGGTGTCAAAGCGTGTGCTTTGGAGGGTGTGTGTTGATACGTAGAGCTGGATTCCGCCTGTCCAAAATCACTTTGTTGCCATCCTCGCGAACCATGTGCAAAACAGCGTTCACGTAAAGTGCGCGCAGTGCGGCAGACGATGACCTACCACTGCTGTGGAGCCGGGCGGATTGGAGCCCGGCCAGAAGAGCATGTAGCGGCCCTGCTCGGTGGCGGTGGTGTGGTCGGTGATGGGTCCGGTGCGCGGGGTGGCCCCGCCCCCGCCCGGGGCCGAGTAGGGGCCCTGCTGCCGCCACCAGCGCGCCGCCGCCCCGGGAGCCCCCGCGCCCGTCAGCGGGTTCGTCCAGCCGCACAGGTCGCGCTCCACGTCGCACTGCAGGGACGCCAGCTGCGCCGCCGCCCGCGTCGCCGTCGTGTCTACAGCGCAAACAGAAAAGGCGTTTCAAGTTGGGCTCAGGGGAACCGTGGTCGATCCAGGGGACAAGGCCCTGGCCTGACCCCCAAGTAAAGAATTTACTTCGGAAGGGAGTGTTTTTTGACTTCTCTGAACCCACCATACAGCACCAGCAAACAAGAAGCAGTGCTCAAGGCAACTGCAGTGCGAAGTCCCTTGCGGCATTGGTAATTTTGTCAATTCTTCCTTGTTCATCAATTGTCCTCCTTGTCTTCCACCAGTCATGCTGTCCACAGGGGGGGTCTGGTGGTGGGGGAGGGGGGTCCAGTGGGGGAGGGGGGTCTGGCAGGGGGAGGGGGGTCCAGCAGGGGGAGGGGGGTCTGGCAGGGGGGGGGGCAGGGGACATTTCAGTCCAGCTGCCATAAACTGCACCACCACATGGTGCTTGGCCTGAAGGGACTTCGCACAATAACCCTTTTGCACTGGATTGCAACTGTCAGATGCAAACAGGGAATCTGCCAGCTCGGCCGGTCAGTACTTATCACAGGGTGTTGTTGAGTTGAGCACCTCACTGCGGCCCTGTCCCACCTCACCCCGCCCCACCGTGCCCCACCCAACTCCACACCACCCCACCCCACCCAGGTCCAGCCCAGCCCACCTCACACCACCCGCCCGTCAGTGTCTGCTGCACAGTGTGTTGAAACCCTGTGGTCTTGTTCATGGCCCTTCCCCCACCCTGCGCCCCACTCCGCACTCACCGCACGGAACGTTGAGCACCTCGACGTCGTCGAGGGAGATGGTGGAGGCGGGCGCGGCGCCCCACGTCCCCCGCAGCACGAGGCGGTGCGGCCGCCGCGACGACACGGACACCTGCGCCGACACCCACTCGCTGCCCTGCGACCCCGACCGGCTCCACAAGACGCGCTCCCGGGTGCCTGGTGCGAAACAGCTGGATTTGCAGAACACCTGGTCTCCCCTAATGCGAACACAGCTTTCTGAAATCGATCTAAATCAGTGAATACTGTACTTAGACGTGGTTCTTTGCTTCAAAGGTCAACAAGATTTGCCGATATGGGCACTTCGACAGAAAAGCAGATGCAGCTCCCCGCAATCTTCCCCTCCGCTCTGCACGGAGGTGGAGTTGGTAAGCCGCAGCACAGGTGCAGGAACCCGCACAAACCACGGCGGGCCCCAGGGTGTGAGGGCGCGGCTCGTACCCTCGCGCAGCACGACCTGCAGCGACCCCACGTCCTGCGTCGCCGTCAGCATGAAGAACCAGAAGCGGAGGCACTCCCCTCCGGGGGGGCGCGGCGACGAGGGCAGCGTCGGGCTCACCAGCTCCGCCTGGTCCCCGCGCGTCGCGCTGAAGCCCGCCGTCTCCCCCAGGAACAGGTAGCGCCCCTGGTACCGAGCCACGTTCACCGGGTCTGCGGAGGAACACGGGTTCAGTGGATCAGGTTCCAAACACTGCGCCGGAAGTCGTCGCTCCTGACCGTCTTGTTCCGGCTCTGTTCGAGGCGCTTTTTGCGCAAAAGGAAAGGTGGACAAGCTGGTCCATTTCCCCCCCGCTACGAAGTGAACCTTGTGTTTAATGCACGCGAGAACACCACGGGGAAGCCACGGCTCCGCAATACGGTGTTCAGGAGTCAGGTGCCCTGTTGTTCAGCCTCATTGAGAACTGATCCTATCCGTCGCTCACTCCACACAAGGGGAGAAGCGTCTTGTGGGTCATGAAAATCTCGTGAGCTGTCGTGTCACTGTGGGTCCTGTCGCTCTTACCGTAGAGCCCCTGTCGAGTCCTGTCGGCGAGCGGGACGCGGTCGGGCAGGGGCGTGGTCTGCGGCGGGTGGCACGCCCACGCCACGCTGTCCGTGCTGCCCGACACGACCCAGCCGCAGACGCCGTCCTCCGGCTCGAAGCTGCACCTGCCGCCGCCCTCTGGTGCCGAACACAAGAAGCTGATCACTCTTGCTGAGATTCCCCTGCATTTGCGTGCAAGAATTCCATTTCCATCTATTACCAACTGAAGCACAACGTGCAAAGGTCAACCCAAAGGCCCTGTCGAGTTAGATCCTGAGCCTTGTGACCTAATTGAGTTGGCCCCTGAACCTTGTGGCCAGTTGGCTCCTGAACCTTGTGGCCCGACCCAGTAGGACCCTGAACCTTGTGGCCCCACCCAGTTGGACCCTGAACCTTGCAGCCCTCCCCGCTGTAGCCCGTACCCTGCAGGTTGGTGACGAGTCGCAGCGTGCCCTGGTCCGCGCCGTACATGTGGTACCGGATCCGGAGGCAGTACGAGTTGGGGTCGAGCAGCGGGCTCGTGAGCACGGCGACCCGACCGGGACTCGAACCGTCCAGCAGCAGGTACCGAGCTGAAGAAGAAGCCGCAATCAACACAATCCCGACACAGCGACGCGTCACTGGTGTGTTGTGAGCGCAGACCTCAACAACACAATGTGCCACTGGATGTTTTCATTTGAGTGCTTTGGCTTCTACCTTGTCCAACGGAACCTGGCCCATGGTGCACCGCGAGCCGCGCGGCAGGTAAACGGACAACATTGAACCCATCAAAACTCATTTTTCTGCAAACCGTAATGAAATTAGATTTAGACAAAAGACACCTTAGTCGGGCCGAATTTAAGTCGGGCTTTCTTTGCCACATTCAAGTGTCGGTTATGGCCTGCTTGTGATATTTTCCCTGTTTTTCTGTACAAACAAGAAGATCGACATACAGAGAAATGTTTGTCTGTCTCAGTATGTCATGGTAGGCTACAAATGACCAGTTGTGTGGCCCGACTTACGAGGTGCGAGCCCGACTTAGATGTGGCCCGACTCAGGTGTCTTTACTCTACGAGTGCTCACTGTTGATGGCGTCCGCTGCGGGTCCGGTCGCCCTCCCGGCGCTGCGCTGCGGCGACGCATCATTCCCGTCCACCGGGGTCCACTGCCCGGCGGCGCCGCCCTCCGCCCCGCCGCAGCCCCCCGCCCGCCACCCGCAGAGCCTCGCCCGCCCCGCCTCGTCCTCGAACACGCACGCGTCCGAGATGGGCGCGGCTGAGCCTCCTGCGAAAAGTACGCCGACATCTTGCGCTTATTGTTGAACAAACTTTCCTCGTTTGTCCTGAACTTGTCTTGATCACAGGTCTGGAAATCGTTGTGTGCAACCATGGACACTATTTCACTGTGTGGGACTGCCAAAAAGATTTGGACGCGTTCAGCTCCAGGGAATATTCTCCAAAGTAACACTTCTCCCCGGAAAGCTGTGTTGCAGATGGTTGCCATGGCAGATGGGCCACATTTTCCAAGTTGTGCATGTCGTGACACAACGACACCAAACGTTTTCAGCTCGCTCATTCATCTTCAGTGCATTCCGGATGAAGCTCCGTCCGGTGGTGCCGCCCCTGACCTACTTTGCGGCACATGGCATTGTCCTGTGTGACCTACTTACGGCAGGTTCCCTCGTAGATCGACGCCTCTACGAGCGCGATGTCGCTGAGCGTCCCGTCCGACCCTGAAACGGACGACTCGGCTGTGACACGTTCCACTCGCCTCACAGACCGAATGCGAAAACAGCACTTGGGTCAATTTCACTGTGCGTCAAGCCCTGCGTCCCTGTGCAGGTCAACGGACTGATGCAGGAACGCAGCACTGTACTCAGGCCAGCGAGCGCTTCGTGACAGGACGCCAAATGGAACACGCCGTTGTGCGCCGGCGCACTCACCGGTGACGCCCTCTATTGCGAGGTAGAAGTCCTCGTCGGAGTTGAGCTGCTGCTCGTGTACCCGCAGCGCGTCGCCCTGGTCCCCGCTCACAGACCACGGGGTCCCGCCTGGGGTGAGAGAGAACGTGGGACATCGAGCACGTGAGGGGCGGGGTGTTTCATTCGCAACATGTTTTGAGTTTTGTGCGTCTCTGGGAACCCAATGCACTGCGCACAACGTCCTGGCGCCAAGTTTTCTGTCGCTACAAGAACACGGTGGATGATGAGCGACAGAGAAACTTCGCTGTGCTGGAGCTGTCAGGACGACAACCAGTGAGTGCGGTGTAGCCGCCGCGCTCGTCACCTTTGTGAGGTGCTGGGGAAATTGGATGCATGGCGGGCTGGGTACTTTCTGAAACTGACTTGTCTGAATCACAACAGACTACTTCAATTTCCGACGAACAAAGATTTGTCTTGTCAGAACCAAGACGAGCGGACCTTTTGGAGTCTTGCGTGCGATTACAACACAATTGAACTATGATCGGTGCCCCCACCCCCCCAAACGATCTGAACTTGACCAAATACGAAACACAACATTTTGCAATCAAAATGGAGAACAATTGAGGAAACGTACCTTCTACGAGCGACAAGTGACAAACAGTGACGACCAAAAACAATCCAAACCTGAAAGAATTCCCCATGTTCAAAGCCTCGGTGTTTCTCACACCGTCCGAAACACGCAGACACCACTTTGGGGAGTGGACAGGGCGGATCTACTCAACTACCTCTCCAACCAGTCATGAGAATCCGAGGCCCAGTTCACACCCGGTGGATCGTACTCCTCGCTGCGCGGCTCCGCACACGCTGCGTCGGCGTCTGCGCATGTACTGTACGGGAGCGCAATGCACGACGCACCCGGCGTGAACCCCCAGTGAGCAAACGGTGTAAGTTCGGGGGCGCGCGTGATGCGAACACAGGAACGGCGCGGGTTGGGGAGCGACACGCACAATCGAACCGGTTTACTCGGCACACACACCCTCTGCTTAATGAGGGGCGACACCTTTGTTCGTTTCAACAAACATTGAAGCGTGAGAGAGTAAAGTGATTCTGCGTTTCAACAACTCCTGCCCCTCAAGACAGCAGAGCCGGCAGACACTCGATGCTTGAGGCTCAGACGCGTCAAGAGACCGAGCTACTCGCGCATGTGTGCATGGTCATCTCGGGTGCTCGGGATTGCTGAGTCTGATGAACGCCGCATGAAAGAACTCGATTTCGGGGCTCACGCTTTTGACTCAACACACTTGTCTTGCCGTACATTCTAGACTCTGCCTGGCGGACAGCATGGTTGTCATCACAGCTTTGCCGCAAAATAAGACGCACAAACGTCAACGAAGGGAAACTCCTGTCAGTGTGGATATGTGCCTCGCCCCTTTTGGTGGCGCCCATTTTGACAACAAGAAGGCTATCGCCAAAAAGCGCGCGGTCTCCTGCGAGCTCTGACCACGGTTCAGTTGGCCAGTTCAGTTACCCTAACTGAACCGTGAAAGTTGCTCAAAATGGCCTGAAAAACATCCTGGTGATTTTTTGTGACGGTTCAGTCCCCCCCCCCCCACGGTTTGGTTGGGGTAACGTGGCACAACGCTTTGTTTTTGGGATCAAAACATCTTGCAAGGGGGAGCAAATTGTGTTCAAAACAAATATCCGAGAAGATCCGAGCGTTCTTTCCGGATTCTCAGACAGTCTCCAGTCCTCTCTGGTGAAAAGCTGTTCCCATTTCATCAGAGAAAGCCTGAATCCTCGGAGGCAGACAGAACACCATCATTGTCCAACAAAGACTTGTCGCGTCAACAAACATTGAAACGGCGCAATTTTAGTCTCGGCACCAAATTGCAAATGAAAACATGTTTACCAGTGAAAGTTTTATTTGTACACGGACTAAAACCACAAAACTGCGCGTGCAAGACCCTTGCTTGAAGGTCAACATGGACGTTTTAGTGGGTCTCAAACGCGCCAAATCGACCTTCCCACGAGGATGATTTCAGTTTCCCGCCCGAGCTCAGCAACATCGTTTCGGCATACTCTCCAACGACTACGTTTCGGACACAAAACTGAAATGACCCTGGAATAGCCGCACTGGCAAACGGCGCTCGGTTTTCTTCTCCAGACAGAACTGTCCAACTGTTGAGCCACCAGGTTTCCGAGGCGCTGCGGCTCGCGCGGCGCTACTCGATGTCGAGCTGCTTGAGGAGCTCGTTGCGCCGCCGCTGCAGCTCAGTCTCCGAGTCCGAGTCGGACGACACCTCGCCCTGCAACACAAGCGACACACAGTGAGTCGTGAACCACTGCGACCGCGAGTCGAGTCCCTCGGATCTGACAGGTAAGGGGGGGCACCTCAGGCAGGACAGGACATTATTTTTCCACCGCGGATGGTGATTGGCAGGTTGGTCAGATCTCGTGATCATTCCCTCCTTGGTCCGTCTTGCTTCAGAGCGAATGAAGCTGCACCCACCTTTTCCTTCTCCTTCTTCGGTTTCTTGGGCTTCTCGGGCTTCTCGTCTCGAATTTCGCCCTCCGCTTCCGAACTGGACGAACCCTGCTTGAAGCGGCAACATTGTTTTGAAAGTGTGGTCACAGAACGACTGTATGTTCACTATGTCACACAGATAAAGGACAAAATCTTTGAGCAAGGAGCGAAACAAAGCGAGCCCAACAGCACAAGCAACGCACCGACTTCGACTGGTGTTTCTTCTTTTTCTTGGAAGACTTCTTGTGTTTCTTCTTGTCGTACTCTGCAATGGAGACAACACGTTGTTGGTCTGCAGCCCCCTGCGCGCGCCATTCCACAGACCGTGAGCTCACTGACAGGATCTGTTGTTGCGTCAGCGACGCGTCGCTGTGGACGCCGCGTCTCAGGCTGCGCGGTTCGCGGGTTGTTTGTACGCACCTGAGTCGGTGGACGCGGCGGAGCGGGAGCGGGAGCGGCGCTTCTCCTTCTTCTTGGAGCGGCCGCTGCTGCTGTGCTTGTGTTCTCCCTCCGACTCCGAGCCCTGCGACGAGAGAACACGGCCAACTGTCCTGAATGCACCGCCCACGCAAGTCGCGTGTTTACGTGCGCTGCCACAGTGGTGACCTCGACAACCACGTCAGACGGGGAGGCTCCTCGTCCACAGAACACAGTCACTACCAAAGCATAACACGCCCTTCTTTCACCTGAAATTGACCTCAACAGAAACGGTGCGCATGGGTGTGAGTTTCCCATCATTTCAAAGTGTCTTTCTCTTTGCCCAAAAACATCAAAACCACCACGCGAGGTGACGCGCATTACATGTGCATGACGTTGTGCGGCAACACGACCATGTGCAACACGTGACAAAGCGTGCAGCTGCGTGTACGCACCGGGAAACCACGAGCATGCGCACAGCTGTACAGAGAACTCACGGAGGACTTGGAGCGCGAGCGTCTCTTTTTGTCCTTCTTTTTCTTCTTCTTGGAGTGGTGGTGCGAGCAGGACTCCTCCATGGCGGTGAGGAACTCGCGGAAGAGCCGCAGCCGCTCCGACTCGAGCGGGATCGTCTCGAACGCCGCGTCCTTCTCAAAACGAGGCCGCACCTGACGACGACAGGACGGGAAAATAATAGTGGGTCCGCTTTTCGCTTACTGTTTTGAATGGAAATCAACAATAGAGTCTGTTCAGGAGACAAGTGTTCTGTGACACTCAAGACACGCTGCTTCTCTCCTCCAGAACCCACCAAGAGACAGGAAAATGTTCAAAGTGCCATTTATTTCCAGGTATAACAACACAGTTCACAGAAAGAACTGCACTGGAAGAAAACCAAGGCGCTCAGACACCAGAAATCAAGTCGGTCGTAAGATCGCCTCAGCAGTACCAACGCCGCAGTACACAACAATGGAAACGTACGTCGTCCCTGGCACACAGAAGAGGGTGCTCACGCCATCTCCTGATGGAGATGGTACTGATGGAGATAGGCAGGTAGGTACTCACGTCGTCCCAGGAGGCGTTCACGTCGAGCGGCGGCGCCGCCTGCTTCAGCATGTTCTTGAAGCCGCTCTCGAGGCGCCGGATGCGCCGCGCCTCCTCCTTGAGCCGCTCCTTCTCCCGAGCCTCCGCCTTCTCCATCAACTGTGGCAACAAACGCGTGTGTGCGTGTGATACAGGTATGCGTTCGCGTCCTCAACCAGAGTCAAGCTGCATACGTGGTGCGCTGCATCTCCGCTCATGTCTCAGACCTTGGCGTCGAAGCGCCTGTTGATTTGAGCATAGATGCAATGCACGACACGCCGACTTTTGTGGCGCAAAGGCCGCGGTTCGTCTGACCAGTGTCAAGCAATTCCTGTGAATCAACTCCTATCTCCTGTCAACATCAGCCAGGATGCATCGTGCAACGCTGCCACACAAGTCGCAAGGCGTGACGTGCCCTGTGTCGACCCGCCCTTGTGAACGAGAGGGGGACTCACGCTGTTGTAGGTCAGCTTGATGTTGCCCGTGTCGAGCGTGTGGACGCGCTTGTCGTCGCCCAGCATCGCCATGAAGTCGTCGAACGTCGTCGTCAGCTCGACGTGGACGCCGCGGTCCTGCGGAGACACGGGGCCGTCAGTTCTCGAGAGGAATCACACATGTGTCGGCCGAGTTTGACTTGACCTCGGGGCACCGCTCACAAACTAACTTCGGGCGGAAGTAACCCGACCTGAACCAAGCGTGACCAGGACGCACCTTGAGGATCTCCTTGACGACCTTCTTCTCGTCATGGAAACGCGCCTTGAGATCCTCGACGTAGAACTTGAACAGATCCAGGGGCGTCGAGCCTGCAGAGGCACATTTCGTCTTCAGTTTGAACCCTACATTCTTTTCGACTGAGTTCAATAACAATCAGGACAAGTCGTCTCAGGGTAAAATCGGTGATAACGGGTTCACCCACTGAGCCTCACTGGATGCACTGTGCACTGCCGTCCCTCCGCAAGTCAAGGCGACGTCAACACAGCGCCGTTTGTAGCCTCACAGGACCCTGGAGCGCCTTGGCTTGCGCAGGTACGCAATACTTGAAGCAACCAGTGTTCTCCGGGGGTGTGCGTCCGCAACGCAGCGTGACAGATAGAAAAGGTCGCGGTACACACCAGGCTGTCCGAGCATGTTGTTGAAGCGCACGTCCTGACTGATGATGTGGTAGAGATCCATCCACAGAGACATCGAGTGCAGCTTGCCTGCCTCGTGCAACTCGTCCAGTAGAACCTGCAGCAGGCGACGTGTGTGTATGTGTGTATGTGTGGTGTGTGTGCGTGTTTTGTCCCCGAGTGTGCGTGATTCGCTGGTAGTCTTGTTGCACAAACCACGAGTGGAACCCGACAATATTTTTGCAGTGATCTACTCTGGGCCGTGTGCACCCTTCACTGTTATTATCTGCTGACCACGAGCCCCTCGCGATACGCGTGTGTTACACACGCGCACTTGTGCCGACCACAAACGCTCTCGGCTCTTGCTCGCACTCGGGAACACTGACCAGGAAGCCCTCTCGGTTCTTGCGCTGCGTGCGCTTGAGGCGGCGGCGCTGCTGCTCCTTCTCGTCGTCGTTCTCCTGCTCCAGCATCCGGATGTGCTCCTCGAAGCACACGAGCGCGTCCTCCTTGTCCATGTCTGCGGTGCAAGTGCGAAAAGCACATGTTTGCTGCATGATTCAAGTTTGTTGTGTATGTATGCCCGTCGCACTCCGAGCAAACGCGTGGTGTGTGTGTGTGTGTGTGTGTGTGTGTGTCTGTCTGTCTGTCTTCCTGCCACTCACTATGCAGGTCAGGGTCCTCTGTGAACGCTTGCGTGTGTGTGTGTGTGTGTGTGTGTGTGTGTGTGTGTGTGTGTGTGTGTGTGTGTGTCCCACTCACTCTGCAGGTCCGGGTCGTCCGTGAAGCTGGGGTTGTCGAGCAGCATCTGCTGCGCCTCACTCCACGTGGTGCGGAACGACAGGCTCGGCATGTTGTCCAGGATCTCCGTGAACACCTTGATGTTGCGCTTGCGAAGCTGCTTCGCTTCCTCCTGCGCGGGGAGGAGAGCAAAAAGTAGTTCCAGAAACGCGCAGCAAGACCCGAGTTGTCACTTTTTGCAACAAAACACGATGAGAGAAAAGTCCCCAATCTTATGCATCTCTGCGGATGAATTGCTGAAGGAGACGCACAGAGAGCGGGTCGCTGTGCGCATGCGCACCTTCTCGCGCTTGGCGAGCTGCACGATGGCGTCGTCGTAGATCTCGCGTCGGTCGCGCTCGTGCACCGCGTTCCACGTCTCGTTCGTCTCGAAGATCTGCTCCGCTTTTCTGCACACACACAAAACACGGTTCCGTCTGTTGTCCTGTCGCCAAGGGAAAACACGACACAAAACTGACGTCGAGCACAAACTGCGCATGACGCGGTTTCCGCGCTGCGCACACCGCACCTGTACTTGGTGAGCGAGTTGATCTTGTCGGTGCTGAGCAGGAAGTCCTCGAGGTCGCTCTTCGCCTGCTTCACGCGCAGCCGCTGCTCCTCCTGCGAACCGCCCGGCACGGGTCATCAGAGTCAACCAACCAACATAGAGCAGCAGACATTCAACCAACCGGCACGGAAATACGAGGCTGTCGCTCAGCGTGACTTGCACTCAGAGTCTGTTTGCAAACAAGTTTGTTGTCCGTGGTCATCGAAGCACACATGCACAAAGGGAACGGGGTAAACGGTTTGACCGTTGCTTCTCATAACGATCGACAGCCTCGAACAGGTTTCACCACTGGATAGGAAATGTAAGGAAAGACCGCAAGACTGTTCAACTTTGTTTCAGTGTTCGTCGCTTCAGTCATCACTCTGCCATCGGAGTACACACGCACACACACACACACACACACACACACACACACACACACACACACGCACGCGCGCACTGACGGACCTTTTCCTCCTTGGCGCGCTGCGTCTTGTACTGGTGGAAGGCCTGTTTCTTCTCGTTGAGGTGTTTGAGCGCCCCGTAGCGGTGGTCGTTGATGATGAGTTTCATCGCCTGCTCCCACGACGCGTTGGACGGCACGCTCTGCAGCGGAGAGACAGAGTGAGGGCGGGGTTCAGCTTCGCAAGCCAATCGGCGATGTGTCGGAAGTGTTCGATGCAACGCAAAACTGTTGGCACACTTGTTCACGGACGCAGTGAATATCAACGCCGAGCGCATCCAGCGTAAAACAGGCGTGAGCGCTATCTGCAGCAGCGAAGAATGCTGCTGCTTGTAGCTTCCGGTACTGCTTTTCACATGTCTGTGTCGTACACGGCAATCTGTGAAAGTCTCGAGAACTGAGAAACCTCCACCTCACCAACACTGCTTGGACGTGTGTACTCACCTTGTCTTTCAGCAGCATTTTGAACGCCTCAATGGCCTCCTTCTTGTTTTTAAATTGAATAATTTCTTTCTTCTCCGGCTTTTCCACTTTCACCACTTCACTGCAAATCATTCAAGGTCAGTTATGGTGTGCACCAACAGAAAAGCTCAGACCAGCTGCATAATGCACCATTTTTCCTCAATGGGAGCAAAGCAACGTTTCCTTCGGCTAGTTTCAGACTCAACGCGTCAAGGGTTTCATGTTTTGTTGGCCGCTGCGTCGCAAGAGACGACACAGCACCCTTCAGTCCTTCGGTGACCCAGCGCGCGGTACGCCCCGCCCCCTGGTGTGCGAGGCCTGTACTCACGGCGCCTCCTGCTGCGGTTTGTTGGGCGGCGGCGGCAGCTCGATCGACGCCAGCGTCGCCTCCATCGCCTTCTGAATGGCGGACGACGGCGTCGAGCTCTGCTGCGGCAGCTGGATCCCGGCTGAGGACGCTGCGATCGTGCTGCGGGGAAACACGACGAGATCAAACACCAGAGCGCGCCACGTGGTCGCGCTTCCGGAAGTGGAGACCGTGACCCACCAGACACGTTCAATTTGCCCAGATCCACTTCGACGTGTTTGGCAATTTCACTTTTACGTTCTGAAAACACATGCTTCTTGACATTTTGGTTCTTTTTCCAGAAATTGTTCGTTGCGGTTGTTGCTTCCCTTTTGAAAGGCAAACAGGTTGCGACCACCTGGGTCTGTCCCCAAGAAAGGAAAGGAAACTTACGGCGCAGCGTTCTGTTTGGCAATCATGGCTGAAAACAAAGGGAACAATGTATTTAGGCACGGTTCGGAGACGACACGGAGACCGAGTGCTCACACACATGACCCACCAGACACCGAGCAGCTGTTTCACACCAACGAAGAAGTGTTTTTGACAACGCTTCTCTTTTGTCTTTTCTGACGAACAAACAGAACACAAACAAGAAAAAGAAGCAAACTCAACAAGATACGCACTGTCATAAATTATCTGCGTGTAAACTTGCACTGAAAGTTTGAACAAAACAAATGTCTGTTTCCTCCAACACGCACTGTGCGCACCGGCTCACTTCTCGACGACGCAAATGGTCAACACTGGCGTTGAAGAAAGAGGTTGGAAATTTGAGATATCAAATCAAAACAACGTAAAAGAGTTTGACAACGGTTCCTCCAAAATTGTCCTGCCTGAAGGTGGCCCGACCCCTCCCTACAGCTCCAAAACGTGGTGGATCTACAGTCGGCACGCACCTTCTATCTCCTCCAGCTCCTTCGGTTTGGTCCACCGCGACTCCTTGGTCTGCGAGTTGTGGAAGTACACTTTGCCTGTGTCCGATTTGAATTCTTTCCACGGGCATTTGGACAGCATCAGCTGCAACGCACACAGACCACCGAATCAGAAGAAAAGACCATGTTTGCAAAAGGCAACTGAAGCCACCTCTGCTCGTTTGTTGCAAATCAAGTCCTTATTTTCCCGAGCGACTTCATACCTCGGCCGTGCTCTTCAACTCGTCCGGTTTTTCCCAGGACGACACCTTGGTCTCCGAGTTGAAGTAGTAGGTTCTTCCGTCCGGTGACTTGTGCTCGGTCCACGCCGTCTTCTGTTGGCACAAGCAAACACCAGGATGTCGACAATGCCGTGCGAGCTCCCAAGGTCCCACAGGCGTTTTGTTCGAGACCTTTCTCATACAGACAATTGACAACGTGCACCACATGTACCCCCCCCCTCCTCTCATGTTTGTTTTAACCACGTGACGTCATCACATGCAGCCCCGGTGCCCTCACCTTGGTGGTCTCGCCCGCTGCACTTGTCGAGGAAACGGTTCCTGAAATGACAAAAGGCACAATTCTTGGTCAGTAGCGACACGTTCCTCGAGGACGTCGACCGCGCAGATTCGCCGTTTTGTTCAAACAGATTTGAACCCGACTTCTGGGTCCTTTGGTCACTTACCAGGTGCAACCGGCGGCGCGCTAATGACAGGCCCAGAACCTGCAAAGAGATGGCGAGACAAGTTTGAGACCAGGGAACACGGGGAAACGCCCGCTCTGGATTATTTTGTGTGTTCCAGTCAGTCACTTTGTCTCGAAACAGATTCTCGGGAATCTTTCATCTTTCAGGTTCGTGCAAAACAAGGTGTCACAGCACATCACTTTTGAACTATTCAAGGTCACAAGTCAGTTTCAGATCACAACAGGTCAGTATAGGAGTCACATGTCAATATTCAAGGTCACAGCAGGTCAGTATTCAAGGTCACAAATGGTCGGTATTCAAGGAACACTCACTGGTTGGCATACCTCCTCCTGGCATGCCCATCGGTGGCATTCCGTACCCTCCAGGACCTGGCCCAGACATACCTGGCGGGGGCCCGTACCCTGAAACATTCAATGGTACAAGCTGGCGACAGCCTGCAAAACTTGTTTCATCCACCGCTAATTTGCAAGAAGTGTGCGCTTGAAAACTGTCATCTCTCTGAAAACAAGACATTCACCAGATTCCGTTGTCATGTGGGTAAATGCGCCCTTGTGCACAATGGTTCTACACCTCGCGAGACTTACCCTGCGGCGGCATGTAGGGTGGTCTGCCGCCTGGAGGCTGCCCCCCACCAGGTGGTCCCCAGCCGCCGGGGGGTCCTCCGCCCGGCGGTCCCCCTCCACCCGAGGGCGGACCTCGGGGTCCTGGCGGACCCATCTGCAAAGGAAACACACGTCACACAATCAGCAGAATCGAAATGAGTTGGATAAAACAGAAGATTTTTTTTCTTCAGTCTGTGTCCGTACGATCATCCCACCACCTGAAGTTAGCTATCTTTTGTTGGATGGACACAACTTGAATCACAGCAGGCGATGCCATGCGAACATTGTTGTGATCAACTCACAGACTCCAAGTGAATTCAATAACTACTCGACCGTCAATCATGGGTCAACACCGACAACACGCAAGGGGCAAGTTTGCAAAACGTGAACGGAACGGGCAGCACTCCAACAGAATCCAGTTCGCGGTCTGTTGGTGGTTAAAAAGACCCCCACCCACCTCCACCTTCTGAAAAGGTCCCTCGCCTGAGCTGAGAGCTTCCACAAGGCTCAGAACGAACACCTGAAAGACTGTACGGACCCACACAACGCATCAACATCACGCGTCAGGTTTTCTCCCACCAGCGTGCTGCAAATCCACGGTTTTCCACTGGGGGGTGTTTTTCCAACGAGAGAGTGCTGGTAAGTTCCCAATATCCCTGTTAAAGTCACTCAAAAGTCACCAGTGTTTCCTGCCAGTGTTTTTCTATTTAGACCCACCCCTGACCAGGTATAACTTTTACTGGTAAGTCAGGTACTTACCAGTATTTTTACCAGTGACAAATAAAAATCACTTATATTTTGGA
>JAAUXT010086728.1_pt1 | contig 24156 bp, 36 predicted proteins | sample 7278171 | NCBI WGS metagenome assembly JAAUXT01 (sample SAMN14350112, study PRJNA611818) | marine sediment metagenome | isolation source: surface marine sediment (1.8m) | place: French Polynesia: Moorea | collected 2018-08
AATGAGTTCCCAAATTGTGAATGTTGAGTGAAAAAGTAAGAATTTTTGACAAAACAAAGTGAGTGAAATCAGAGTGAGTGAAATCAGAGTGAGCAAAATCAGAGGGAGCGAAATCAGAGGGAGTGAAATCAGAGGGAGCGAAATCAGAGTGAGCAAAATCAGAGTGAGCGAAATCAGAATTTCCTCAAATCACCGTGAGCTCCATGGAGCTATTTCTTGGTAGGAAAGGGGCCGATGGCATCGTAAGTGGAAGCATGGGGAGATACGAGAAGTGGGTGGCGATTCAGGTCTCGGGGAATCTGGCTGCTGTGCAGAGTGGCACAACGCATCGAAGTCTCTTGACCGCAAAACTTCAAAGGTGCGCAGCAGAAATTTCGTTCCTGTCTTACTTGGTTCGCTTTTTGCTGGGAGTGTTGTGTGATTTGGTCAGCATATTCTTCAGTATACCCGCCAAGTCATCTTCGGAGTCTTGAGACCAGTATTTGAGTATGGACACGGTAAACATGTCGTTTTTCCTGCACTCCCGGTTCAGAATCGGGCGCAGCAGGTCCACATTTGGACTGAAATATGAGTTTTTGTTTTTGCATTTCAAAGCTCAATTTGATGGCAAAAATACGAAACTGGCAAACTTGTTCTGTTGAGTCTTGGCAAACAACACACCTCTCTTGCTTCAGCAACACCAATATGCTCGTCATTGCTTCTGCGTGGTCTGAAAGGTAAATTTCAAATGAGAACATCTGTTTTCGTCTTTCCTGCGAAAAGCCATCGCGAGTTCATATCGCTTGAGCGAACAGAATGTCAAGATTCTTACGCACTGAGAAACTCGAGCTTGGGCAGGATTGGCATGACGTGCTCCACCGGGATGTTGTGAACTGAGATAAGCTGCCACAGGAAGTATTGCTCAATTGTCTCCCATTCCAGACTCGCGTCTGCAAGAACGTCGTTTGAGTTCTCAGGCTCCACTGTCCTTGAACTTTCGTGACACGCAAAGTGAAAACTTGCTTCATGTACTTACTCAACACGTTCACAAACGAATCTTTTCTGAACATCAGCAAATGTCCTTGCAATATCTGACAGATCAAATCTTGCAACTGAAAAAAGAACATTTTCGTAAAACCTTGACGTTAGGTTGGTCGAAATCACTGAACGTTTCTTCGCAAAGGTCGCTGACACACCTGAGTTCCATCTATACTGGAAACGATGAGGTGCAACAATTCTGCGTTTCCCACAGCAATGTTGGCAAACTGGGTGTAGATGTCCGGCAGAAGGAACGTGAACAAGCGAACATCATCTTCTTGGCACATCTGTAACACAGGACCTTCATGGGTAACAGCACTCGACACAACTGCGAGACTCGCGAAGAAAACATCTCGCTCTTTTCTCGCTCTGCTGAAATAAACTGGACAGGCAACGTCGCCGCGTGTCATGTGTGAAACCTGGTCACCAGCGGCACAATGGCACTGAACAATCCGCGTCGCGGCGCGCACCACTATGTTCTCGATACGAGCATTGTACACCTACGGTATTTTTGACAGTCCAAACACGGTGCGCGGGACCAGGGTCTGGGTTGGGGGCACAACTCTGATCCCTGCCAATCAAAAGGTACTTTCCACCATGCCAACTTGGCTCACAGGAACCTTGCAGACTTAGCCTGGTTGGCTGAGAATTTTAGGCTTTGGCAACTAAGCATTGTTGGCCCAGGGCGACTTATGACAGGAAGAGGTAGGGGAGTGCCCTGGTCACCTGGCCAAGTCACCCAAAAGGCTCTTGTTTTGGAAAATATCAACATCAAATTCTGAGCCACCCGAGTGCAGACACACAGAGACACACACAGAGACACAGACACACACATACACACGTGTATCGATGGTGATTGCACGAAAAATGTTTTGCAGCTTGTGATTGGGATGGGATATCGTACCTGCAACCAGGGGTGGAGGGGAACAACTTGTGTCATGTCAGGACAGGGATTCAACTTTTGGAAATTTGGGGGATGATGCACGCGCACACTTGCACACGCAAGTGTCAGGTCAGTAGCCCAGTTCACTCACTCGAAGGTCACTCATGAGGCACGAGTGAATATCTCTGTCTTCCATGCTGTTGCAGAAATCCTTGTACGCAGACATCTTCTCATCGTGAACTTTGCTCACTTTGAGGAAATACAAAAAGTAATATCCGATCCGGGGTTGTTTGTTGTACATTTCTTCCAACAGCAGCAAAATCGGCTGTCGACTCGGATCCTCCTCTGGTGTCTGACACAAGTTCCTGAAAATCAAGAATCAACTGAGACATCTTCTTGTTCAACGTCACTGAATCTTGAGTCGCCTGAGTCTGGAGAACAGAAGTTGACTGAACACTGCACCTGAAGATGACGAACAATGAAAGCCCAATGGAATCCTCGATTGTGCTGAAACGAGACGAAACAGTAGAACCAGCTCGAGAATACATTTTGTCAATCGGGTCCTCCAAAGCGAACTCAAAAAGTGAACAACACTTACTCCTCGTTTGGAACCTCTGGGTAAAGGATCGTGGAGAAATGAGTGCCCAATATCTGACAGAGACACACAGCCAACGGGATGGCCACATCTTGTTCTATATCCTCCTGCGAAACAACCGAAAGTCAAAAGAAGTTGGCAAAATTCCAAAGACAGATCTAATAATTGGTGTCGTGTGTGGAGAGCTCACCTTTATGACTAGCTGGACGAGTTTGTCCATAATTTCACACTGATCCTCGTTGTTTCTGCAAGGAGATGAAAACTGATCTTCAGAAATTATGAAACAGAAGTTGAGAATTCCAGTGGAACGAAATGAGCGAACTCAGGCTTTTGCAAACATGGGGTCTGGCCATTTCAGTTCTGACTAGTTGAGGTTGGACCTGAGACAAAGAAACACTGTGTTTGGGCATTTCAAAGTTCAGGGCGTCTCGCCGTATCATTCAACGGATTTTTCCTTTTCGCGACACATGTCCTTGGTTTTCACGCGCCACTCAAATCATGTGAAGAACCATGTGCACTTACGTCTCCTGTTGCATTTGCTCCACACACTCCCTAAAATCTTCATCGAGCTGCTCTAAATGTTCTCTGATGTCTACCGGTTCAAACTTGGCCAACTCTCGAATTGGGCGGAAGGTGAACTCGTTCCGCAATTTTCCTGCAAAACAAAATGTACAAAAATTTATTTTCACAAACATGGCACTGGTCAAGAAACGTTGATCTTTCCCTTCTTCTGTTAACCTTTTCTTTCCTCAAAACATTTTCCCGCACGTAAACCAAAACCCAGAAGGCAAAGTGTTGTGTGAGGAAGGCATGCAATGCACTTAGAAAACAGATCTACTGCTGTGTTGCAATGTCACTTGCTCATCCTTGTCCCATGGTTTGGTGAAGTGATGTTGAGAGGGGTTGAAAAGTTAGGCCAGACCACATAACTGTTGCACCTTGTCTCGCCTTGATGGCCGCCAGGCCAACCATCAACAAACTGAATGGTTTGGGTTGCAAGCGACATCACAACCACATTCTGGCCAAATACTGGACTGGTCTTTTGCTGCCGAAAGTGCCATTTGTCAAACACATTTCAATCAACACCAGCATGAGAATTTGCACCAAAACCGGGCAACTGGGAACAACGCAACCACTGAGCATGAAATAGACTGACGGGGAAGGGGTGGGGTGGAAGATCTCACTTGTACGAACAACTCGCGTGATCGTTGAGTTGAAAGAAAATCCCGTTTCATGCCCAACCACTTGCACTCAAACAGGCTGAACGTGCGTCTTTAGTCTCCGGGTGAAAACGAACAGCAGAAGAATGCCCAGCCACTTACAAACTGCTCACAGCCAGCAACAAACGGGAAGCGAGAATAAATCTGGGGAACCGTACCCTTACCAAGCGGAATGTCGTCATCGTCATCGCTAAATTCGGCTACTTCACTAAGACTGTCGTCCCGTGAGTCCCGGGATCGGTCCAGGTGGTTCGTCGGCTCAGGCGCGTCCACCACGATCACTGAATCTTTGTGGTTGTTTGCTTGAGGTTCTTCTTTCACTGCAACACAAACTTGCAAACTTCAGATGGAAAACAAATACAGAAAATTTGCATATGTAGCCTTGCGTTCTGCGTAAAATTGACCGCAACTGTAATTGTTCTTGTTGATCTCAACTTGTCTCTGTGAGTTGCCAGCAGTGAGGTTGTAACTAACCGTCAGCTGAACAGAACTCTTGGAAACTCTCCCTCAACATGGCCCGCAGCTCCTTGTCCAACTTCGGATTGTCGAACAGAGGCGACAGAGACCTGAAATTGGGTTTGCATGCTATTTCACAACTTCATGTGAAAGGAAAGCTTCGTGAACAAGCTTTGGATGTTTTCTTCTCTTACCCCAAAACCCGCTTTTCCTGGATGGTTCGCAACGAAGTGTACATTCCCATCTTGATTTGTGGTGTCAGCGGTGGGTGGAAGTTCGTCATGATCTGTGTGTACGAGTCGTATTGCAACGGTGTGAAAAATTGTCAAACAGAGCATCATCAGACTGAAAATTTCACCCCAAATTACGAGGGAGGAAGAGGGTCCAAAACTTACTCGACACATGAAGTCTAGAAGTGTCGCAGTGATGGCCGGATGAGGTCGCATCGAATGATACATCACTAGGACACAAGGTTCTGCAAGACGAAACGACCAAACTGATGTCGTTTCCAAGGACTGCTCAATTTTAGAGGATGTGAGCACAAACCAATTGTCAACATACCAATGTTCATAATGCTGTCCTTCTCAGGACCAAAGAACAACCAGTCGTAGAAAAGGGCGAGCTTGGCGTTTGATGCTGCGACATTGGACTGAAACAGCAAAGGAACCACGACTAAGAATACAAAATACTTGAAAGAACAAAGGTGAAAACGACACCACAGAAGGCTTATTACTCACGGTGCAAGTGGTCAAAAGCCAACCAATCACAGCCCACCGAGGTATGATGTCCGACGAGAGAATTTCATTGGACGGATGTATCACAGCACAAATGTAGCGAATCAGATCGCACCGGAGCGACTGACTCTCTGGGGTCGACAAATATTGTCTTTGAAACCAGTCTTGATATCGTTTCTGTTGCCCAAATCGGACCTGAAAAAGCATTCATGTTCGTGTTGTTTCTTGTGTTGCAACACGACAAACAAGCGGTGGACACTGAAGAAGAAATATCCAACGTTAGATTCTACCTTCGACATGAGAAAGCCCAACTTGTTCTCCATATCAGGAGTGAGAAGACTGGCGATCAGACGTCTGGATGTACGCATCTGCATCAGCTGATGAATTCCTACAAACCATTTTATTCGTGAAACAGCCAGCACAAAACGAAAACAGCAGTGCTTTGGTCGTGGCCAGTCGCTCTCACACTTCACACCTGTGAATGTCGGGCTCAGTGAACTGGGATTGTGCAGAATGTCTTTCCACAACTTTTCTACTTCTGGAACTCTCGCCACACCCTGCAGCAACCTGATGAGATCTCGACCAATTGTCATGCAGTCGGTCCACTGAAAATATATCAGATCAGGCTGGATACTCAGAACTTTTGAATCACAATTGCAATCCTCTCCCTGATTTTGGTACACAAGTGTTGGGGTGTGCAATATGGGCGATGAAGACTTCGAGCTCAAAACAACAGATCAGCGATTAAAAACGCGTGATTTCTGGTCTGCGCTCTTTTCATTTTCTAGTCTGCGGGAGGATCAGTTAATTTAATTTGGTGGATGGTCAGAAAGTGACAAGAAAGTGTTTCTTTGATTGTTTTTGAACTTTGCTGCTTCACCCTCAGCAGCAACCTGTTTGCACACAAACAACACACATACAAACGACCAACACCGCATTGACAACACTGCTGCCGATGCAGGGACACAAGCGACAGCCATCATTCACACCAACAGATTTTCAGCAGGTCGCAGCGCTTGCAGTCTATGAAACGGCTTCTCACTGGATGAAAGAGGTCAGGCACACGATGCATACCCGTTCTCTGAGAACCGCAACACAGAAGTCCACTTCCTTTTGCCGAAGGTTGTGATGCGAAGAGTTTTGGTGGTCAATAATTAACCGGAGGTACGTGTACACTGCTGTGGCCAACAGTGCCTGGAACTTGTCCAACCACTGCCTGCAAAGAACAGGAGAACGGGGAATCTATTCTCAAGAGCAACGTAGTTTTTGTTGATGTCTTTCGAGTAACTTCTCCTTTGCCCTGGACAGATGAGACAGACCGTTTCTCACCTGTTCTCGGACAAAATATCCAGTACGCTTTCGGCCAGGTAGAGATTCTTTTGACTGATATCCCCACCAGCGATCTGACGAAACAACGAATGACACACACTGTCGGCGCCCGGCGCTCCGTTTTTCACCAGTTCTCGACACAGCCAAATGATCTGCAAGAAACACCGGTGACGCAGTCTGTTATGAACGAAACGTCCCTGAAAACCGCGACAAGAATCCACAAATTCATTGACACCTGTTGTTTGGGAGTATCCAGTAATTTGATCCATTTTTCATGGATGAGCTGGTTCGTTCTGGTCAGCAAGGCCGCCATGCCATCTCTTGCGAGCAAAGTTGAGTCTCTGTATCCCTGGTAAAATAACAACCCCGACTACAAAACTGAAACACGCTTCGCTGAAATTCTTACAGGTGATGAACACGAAAAGTTTTCACCACTTGGTACTCTGCAGGCAACCTTTATCTACCTTTGGTGCTCCTTTTGGGTCCGTGAGAACTTTGTACAGGCATCCATGTTGCACATCGTCGTGATGCTGGGAGCCTTTGCTGACCTGGAATGGAACATGCGTGAAGAAATGAAGGTGAAAATCAAGTGTTGCTTTTGCTCACTGCCAATTTCGTGGCAAACTAACGTGTGCAGTCAATGCGTCGTTGCTTTCCCTGTCTGAAAGCCCAGATGTGAGTTGCACGAGAAAGGCATGACTTCTCTCTAACCGCTGAAAAGAAACAAGAATGTGCAATGTTTTGCTGGTTTGAATCTTTGTGGGTGCCACGCTGGACTCTGGGGAACACCTGTGTACAGAAATCTGCAGTACAATACGAGACACAGGGCTACACACACTGGACAGGCGGGGCAAAGATTTTCGGGGTTTCGGGCATGAAATTGGATGTTTTTGTCCACAAAACAATTCAGTTTACGAAAGGAATGAGTCACTTTGGTCTTGCATTGCTGTGACAGCTTCTGTAACCCTTTCAGACATGCTGTGCAGTGGCACGATTGTTGCAAGAGAGCTTCATAACGGCCACGTGCATTTGTTTACATGCGATCCAGCTGAAAATAGTGCTGGAGGGCGAAAATTGAACGTTTGCGTGATGTACCTCATCTAGCTCGTCCTTCACTTCCAATATGTTGTAAGCAAAAAGTTTGGATGGTACACTTTTCGTCTGCTCCATGACACTGGTGGCATTAAAAGCAGAACGTGGAGAAAACAACAAAAAGCCCTCTTCGTCTTGCTTTGGGTGCCATTTTGTGCGCAATGATACAAATATCTGTACACAAAATGTAGATCTCAAATGCCTGCCACATTTCAAATTTTCTCGCAATTTTGTCAACTGATAACATTTTCTTTGTTTGTGAACTAATGTAGACTAGACTCTATATGGCGTCTGAAATGCAAGAAAGCAGGACGTTTGGAAAAGGAGCAAGTTCTTTTGTCCGGAAGTTACACGTGCAGGAAGTTTGGTGCTGCCATCTTTCTTCCGCCGGTGAAAGGTGATGAAATCTGGCTGATGAAATCTGAAAGTTGGTTTTCGCTGGTATAAAAGAACAACGAACACAACATCGACCAAGTCTTGTCACAGACAATTCAGGAGATGTCTGGAGATTCAGCAGAAGGTGTCAACAAAATGAGTTTGGGTGAGCGATTGCATGTTTGAGGTGACGTGAATTTTGGTCTTTGGAGTCAGTTGTCACCAAACATGCATGTCACCAAACATGCAGAGTGGCATCAGCAGGTTAGATTTCCATTTGTCGGTTCCTCACGCTCAAATTCGTGTTGCAGCAGAGATCTACACGTCCGAGAGGGACGGAAACGACGAGAGTGGAACTGGGACCGAAGACCAACCGTTCAAGACTGTCCTACAGGTGGGCAACTCCAATCGTCCTAACGAAATATGGCACATCAATGTGAGATCTTGGGAGTCAGGCAAGGAGAGACATGGTACAGACCTGGTTGGGCTCTCGAAGCCCCAACTGAACAGTTTTCCAGTGGAAGGTGAAAAGTATCTGTCAGGCCAATTTGTCTTTAGCTGGGGGTGGGGAGCATCGACATTTCTCTGGGTGTTGCTTGTTTTTGGCTTCGCGGTTTCTCGGTTGCGCAGACATTTTTGTCAATGTTGCAGGCTTTGAGGAAAGCGGGGAAAGAACCATTTCCAACCATTTATGTGGACGCGAAAGAGGAAGGAAAGGTACGCGGCGTCTGAAGTTTTTCAAACTTGGCGAAGACGAGTTGCCTCTGAACTTTTGTTCTCTTTGATTGTCCAATTTGCGTGGCACAGCTCAGCCCCGTGATAAAATCGGATGGGAGTGAGAGAACGTTCCATTTATCTTCCCCTCCCCCCTCTTTTTGCGATTGCAGAGATGGGAGCCTGCAGCCAAAGCGCAAATGAAGAAAATGACAAAGGTGTGGCAGGGTGAACAACGGAAGGCCGAAAAAGCACAAGAAAAAGAGGTATGGCGATGTATTCTGCTGGCAAAACTAACAAAGCGTACTGGCCACATTCGAATGCCACAATGTGATTTCCCGGCTGTTCGTGTCTGTGCACGAATGTCGATGAAAGAAAAGACGAGCGTGGCTCAACGTCATTGCGGTTGTTTTGCAGGCCGAAGATGTGGCAAGACGGGAAAGGAACTTGGAAGAAGCAAAGAAGATCGTGATAAAGGAAGACCCAAGTTTGCCGACAGCAGAAACGGTAACGTACGATTTACAACAACAACTTCTCTTTTTTACAAAGTCTGAGCGTCGTGTTGAAGTTGATCATTGCACATGCTTCTCTATGTTGTGAACTTTGCAGATAAAAATCCGTGACTCTGTGGCAAAGCGCAACCAGAGGGTGAAAATATTCGGTTGGGTGCACAGAATGCGAAGGCAAGGTGAGCATGTTGCACATGAACCCGTCATGATCTCAACTGTGTCGATTGTTTCGATATTTACATTTTGTTTGGTGTTGGTTTCATGACCAAGTTTTTGCTTGGTGTTGTTTGCAGGAAAGAACCTGCTGTTTGTGGTCCTCCGGGATGGTACGGGATTGTTGCAGTGTGTTCTGAACGATGCTTTGGTAAAGACCTTTCAAATACTTTTTGGAGTGTTGTTGGTTTTTGGGGTTTTCCCCCCATTTGTTCACGCACGAAAGTTCACTTCTACTCACCGTCTCTGCTCCCTCCTCAAGAGGCAGACCCGTGCTCGCTTGGCATCGCTTGTCCTTTGAGGCGACTTGCGCTGTCAGATATGCGCTCGTTTTGACGCCTTTGTGGCGAACTTATTATCAGGTGCGGGGTCACCATCAGTGGCCACATGACCAGCCCCCTCCGGTGGACAAAATCCTGTGTTGTGCTTGGAGAACAAATCCGAAACATTGCCTTTGCAATTTTTTCAGTGCCAAACGTACAATGCTCTCGTGTTGTCAACTGAGTCGAGCATCTGTGTTTACGGAGTGATCAAAGAGTTGCCAGAAGGAAAAACTGTAAGTGTCCACCGGCTTGCCAAATTTCGAGTTCCTTCGTTTTTCTTTTGAAAACAAGATTTTGCCCAACAAAATTCGGGTTCCCAACGCTGGTTGAGAGATTGTTGTATTGCAGGCTCCTGAGGGACACGAGATGGTCGTGGACTTCTGGGAAGTGGTTGGACTTGCTCCAGCTGGTGGAGCCGACAACTTGGTCAACGAGGTACTTTTGTTGTGTACTGACGCTGAAACCGCACAGCGTTGTATGTTCAGTGCGCGGATGTTTTTGCTTGTGAAATGGTCCCAGTTCAAGCTTCATTTCATTGCATCTGCAGGATGCCAATGTTGACGTGCAGTTGGACAACCGCCACATGATGATCCGAGGGGAAAACGTAAGTGAAACAGCTTTTTCATTGGAAATCCACTTCAGCCATGATTTCATTTGTTGCACTGACTTAAACACACGCACACTTCGTTGTAGACCTCGAAAATTTTGAAGATGCGGTCAGTCGTCATGCAGGCTTTCAGGGCGCACTATTTCGACAAAGGATACTTTGAGGTTCGTTTTACGCCGTCTTTCTTGACTTGAACGATCCAATCCATTCAGTTCAGACGACGGAGGTGTGTTTGTGTTTTTGTGCACACCATTTTATTTGCTGCTGTGGTCTGGTTACAGGTCACACCTCCAACCATGGTGCAAACTCAAGTGGAAGGAGGATCTACTCTCTTCAAGTTTGACTACTTTGGAGAAGAGGTAAATGCTCGTGCTCACTGAACGTGGTTGTGATGTCTGTTTGTCTCCGCGTGTGAATATCAAACTGACAACGATTTGGAAATGTTTCACAAACAGGCGTACTTGACCCAGTCCTCTCAGCTTTACTTGGAGACGTGCTTGCCATCGCTTGGAGATGTGTTTTGCATTGCCGAATCTTACCGGGCAGAGTTGTCAAGAACCAGACGACATTTGGCTGAGTACGTTTTCCTGAGCTCTCTTCTTCACAAATCAATTTGCGCGAGTGCCTGTGGTGACTTCAGGATGTGATGATGCCCTACACTGACATCGTTTTGCAAATTCAGGTACAGTCATGTGGAGGCCGAGTGTCCATTCATAACATTCGACGACTTGCTGGAACGCTTGGAGGATTTGGTGTGTGATGTTGTGGACCGTGTTCTCAAGTCGCCTTTGGGAGCTCTTGTCAAAGAACTCAACCCCGTAAGTTTGTGTTTTAGTCTTCTTGGCTGTGTGATTCCTTCTGAAACAGTGAAGATCATGTGCAACAAAACACTTTTTGTCGTTCATTTACATTTTTTGGTGCACTCTGGCTTCACCAGCACTAATTCCTCGTTGAAAGAAATCTCACTTTTTATCTGCAGACCTTTCAACCGCCAAAGAAGCCATTCAAACGGATGAACTACGCGGACGCGGTCGTGTACTTGAAGGAACATGACATCAAGAAGGATGATGGCACTTACTACGAATTCGGCGAGGTGAGTGGGAGCGTGCGTTTGAGAGCTTTGCTCAACCTGAGCAATCCTGTTAATTCGTGTGGAGATAAATGGGATTGAGCGTTTTTCTACAATTTCAGTTGGAACCGAGTTTGCTTTGACAGTTGATAATGTGGTTGTTGATGGTTTCAGGACATTCCAGAGGCCCCTGAGCGAAAAATGACGGACCAAATCAACGAACCGATATTTCTTTGTCGGTTTCCACTTGAAATCAAATCGTTCTACATGTCTCGTTGTCCGGAGGACAAAAGACTCACAGAATCAGTGAGTAACGTTTCTTTAAACAACAACGTAGCCACTTCCAGTGCGTGTCCAACGCTGAACTTCCTTGCCCGTGGTTCGCCGACGTGAGCCGCTGTCACGGGCTTGGTGCAATCACAAGTATGTGCGTGTGTGCGCACCATGGGTTTCGGGGGGGGGGGGGTCACACATGGGCCCCCCCTAAACTCACCCAGGGGCCACATATGGCTCTGGGAGGGGGTGAACCCACATGTGCCCCCCCCCTGAACTGCTGTCTGGTCCACATATCAGGGGGCACCAACGTGCGGGAAGAATGTCTTTCATTTTTGCTGACTGTGTGAAGAAAAAGACAATTCGCCTGGAAGGTGTCTCCTCTCCAGTTTATCACGGTGGTTCGATGTGATATTGCAGGTTGATCTGTTGATGCCTGGTGTTGGTGAGATCATTGGAGGCTCAATGCGTATCTGGGATTACGAGGAACTTATTGAAGGTTACAAGCGAGAAGGCATCAGTCCAGCTCCGTACTACTGGTACACCGACCAGGTACGAATCGAACACGGCGATGGTCGTGAAGTTCCGGAAAATGAACCAAAAAAATGAAGAGATTGTCAAAATCAGTTTCTTTTTCTGTCGTTGCAGAGGAAGTTCGGTACGTGTCCTCACGGTGGATATGGTTTGGGTCTGGAGAGATTTCTCACGTGGCTGTTGGGCCGGCAGCACATCCGCGAAGTCTGTCTCTACCCGCGCTTCATCGAGAGATGTAAACCTTGAACGTGGGGCACCAAAGAGTCTGTGCGCCCAAATGAACTATTTATTTTCGCTCTTGGCTTGCAGGTTTTTCATGTCGACAAAAATGTACGCTTGTTTGCTTGTTTTCTTTTTTCACGCTGTCATGTCAACTTTCCACCCGATGAAATAAATGAACACACAGGACAAATAACGCGTTCTCATTGTTGTCCCCGTAAAATCCAACTCTGGTGAGAAAACAAGTCATTGCTTCACATGCGCCAGAAAAATCCATGATGATCTTGAAAACCAACCATCATTAGATTGCGGGAGGCTGTGGGGAAGTAAAGTACGGATTGGCTGGAGTGGGGGCTCGGTCGACTTGTACGCCAACCCTCGGAGAGTTGAAAACACGCACGTTGTAGATCTAACGCTGGCAGTGTTTGAAAAGGTTTTGCCATTTTCAGTGCCACTAGCGGGAGGATTTTTTACTGAAGTCGATTGTCAATGAGACCTGAAATCAACGAACATTCACCGAGCAACAGGTGTTTGTTGCCATATGGAAATTAGCCACGTGCAGTGTGTGTGTGTCACGTGATGTGAAAAATGGCGGATTAAAACACACCTGGACGTCATGTCTTTTGGATGATTTTGATCGAGTTGTTGTTCACTGCTGTCTGAAAGGGATGCGCGATGGCTCAGGACGTGAAGGAGGAACAAGCGACTGAATCGTTGTCATCATGGCAGAGCGGGCTTCGATTTCGCGGCCGTAAGAGATTCAAAGAAAGAACGAAGAGTCTTTTTGGAGCGACATGCATTCCATTTAAACGTGCAAACGGGAAAACATTCGTCGTTGCTCTGTGTCAAATTCTGTTTGTTGCTGAGCAGTTGAGACAGAATGTTGAAACAGTCAGTGTTGCGGATCACACGTGCCAAAAAGTTGTCGCGACTTGTGGCGCGGGGGAATCACTGACAGTTTTGTCCGCAATGGAGTCTAAATCGTATACAGTGCAGATAGTCTTTGTACAAAATCCCTCGAATGGCAGTTAATCCCAAGTGCTTGAGGACTTGTCCGTTGTTCATGTGCAATCAATGAACTCTTCTGTTTTTCAGCAACTCGCCTGCTGAGCAAACGGTTCAGCAACACGTCAAGATTTGTGGTTTCAAGCAAAGTCTGGATGAACACCATTCCAACTCGTGACTGTGATATTCTCATGACGTTCCCAAGGAAAACTACCGACACCACTCTGATGTGGCTGCTGGCGCGGTTACGAGCCCGAACCCCACAGCTGTGTGTGCATGTGAGATATCACAGCAACACGGGCATCTATGGGTTCTACTTGACTGCTTCCTACGAGAAGTAAGTGAAGCTCAAATGAAGTGAATGTTTGCGACCATTTAATGTCAGGCGAGCATGCCGCGCAGCAGGAGATTAATTTGCGTGTGTGTGTTTGTAAGTGTGAGTGTGTGTGTGTTCGCGCGCGTGTGTGGTTTTGGACCGTCTGGTGGCAGCGGAATGTTCTTCGTCTGTGACTCAATGTTGTTTTCTCACTGTAGTTGGAGCTTCCCTAAATTGCATGTTTTCTGTCAGTTGTCGCTTTTGAAATTCCAGCCTGTTACGAGCTGCTGAAGATATGACACTGCACAAAAAGATACGAAGTGAATACGGCGGTGGGCTCAAGGAATTTGTCTTCGAGGATCAAGAATACTTCGAAGGCGTTGAAGATTCGACGACATTCCTCAACAGTCAAGAACGCCAGAGCATCGTCAGGCACATGCTGCACAACCTGAGAGCCACCGAGGACGATCAACTCGGCAACATCAAATTTCTCGACGGCCAAGCCATTGGTAAGTCACACCTTGATGTTCGCCTGCTTTCACCATTTCATTTTGAGAACATATCGAGCGGCTGGTGGCTTCGAACAAATATCTCCGCAATTGCAGAAGCTGACCAACGGTGGACGATCAAAATTCACCTCTTGTTCACCACTTTGAATGTTTTTCTGCTTTATTTTTTGATTCAGCAAGATCCTTTTGTCTTTGCTGTGTTTACACTCGTAATTGGCAATAGAAGATTTGCATATCGACGCTTTACGTGTGGTGGCAGATGTTTTTTAAACGTGAACGATCTCAGTTTGCCGTTGATACCACGCCGAATCAGCGTGCTCGAATGAACGTGTGTTTGCATCTTGTGCATGAGCGATGGAGACTTTGCACAAGGGCCCCTTCCCGGCGAACCTCATCACAAAGCGAAAACTTTCGTCAGTGCTCGTGCTTGCATGTTACGTAGCGACAACATCGTTTTCAGATCGAAGGATTCAGGTATCGTCGGACCCAAAGCAGTTGTGACTTTGCTCGATTCTCGTGCCGTTTTGAAAAGATTCCAGCATCGCCTGTCGTCAGGGTGGTTGATGGTTGAAAGTCGGCCTTTCGTGTTGCACACGGACACAGACACGTCAGACCCTGACATCCACAAGGGAACTCTTCAAACCTGTGGTCAAGTGAAGTGTCTTGACCAGTTCTCACACAAGCCGAGTGCGAAGCGTACAAGTATATGATTCGGCGCGTGTATTGTAATCACGCTTCGGGAAAGGTTAAGTCCCCCCCCCCTCCATTTATCGGCAAGTTTCCTGTCAGGCCAAGTGCTGGGGCGTTCTGTTGGCCGGGCTAGGTTCGGGCGATTTGCTTGTTCAGGCGGCCATTCGGCGTGTGACTAAACTGCCAAGTGTTCTTCTTCATAACATGGACGAGGGACTGACGTTTCATTCAGTTCTGAAGTGCCTTGGGGAACCTCGGCACGATATTCTGCCTGTCGCTTCATATTTACCATGATATTTTCCACCCAAACGGAAGGTTTTCGTTTTGTATCGAAGACAGAATAAACCAAAGACTTTCGGTTGTCTGGAAAGCACAACGATGTTCGCTGGTATCCGTTCTGGTTTCAGACACTCACCAGGTGTTTGGCTGGCGCTGTGAAACACACCTCACTGGTGGTGTTTTGCGATCTGTAGCAAGATCGTAAATATGTTCTGGGTACATAAGTAATGTCGATAAAGAAGCTGCGTGAACTTTCACAGGTTGCTTTTTGGCATTTTTGTTGGATTGTACGGATGTTTCTCTTCCCGAAGAGTCGGTCACTGGCTGTTGTTTCTTTGTCACCCCGAGCGTAACCCGGGGCTGCAGTGCCTTGCAACCTTTGTAGCAGATCTAATTTCTGGGTGTCTCCAAATGTTGTGTTGTGGGATGTGGTCAAGAGAGCGACCTCGCGCAATTCGTTTCAATGTTCGTTTGAAAGCTTGATCCCGCCTGATCCACGATGAATTCGCTGTGGCATGAAATCAAGTTCTGAGGGTTGGCCAAGTGAGAGGGAGCGGATTGGGTTCTCCATCACAGTGGCCTTTCCTTCTGTTTATCCAGAAGGTTATTTTTAAAGTTGTGTGCGTAATTTGGTTGAGCCCCCACAGGTGGATCAACGTGAAACGTCATTGCCTTGAGTGTTGAAAGACTTGCAGGAATGCTTCAAAGAAGCTTCGATTTCACCTGGTGATGTTTGCGAAACTGTGGTCTTGAAAGTTAAAAGCAGCAATTTTCAAATTCCCTTCCTGACCTAATTTTTTTTTTTCATGTTTCCAAAGCAGAGGAGAGATCAGATGGATCTTTTCGATCAACAGCTGCTCGCGTGCATAATAACTTTCAGTGAATCTTCGTAAATTCAGCTTCTGTTCATACGTTCGTAACATTTTACCCTCAAGCAAGTTTTCACCTGCGGTTGTGTTTTGAGAACGAAAGCACCCACTCTTCCCGTGAGTTGAGTTTGTGTACCATTGGCCCTCACCTGTCTCACCTTTCTGTTGTGAAGTACTCGTATACTCGATGCAACAGTTCCACCACGACGTCACGCGCGGCGAAACACTAGCGAGGTTTCGCGAATTGGAAACGTAGACGTAGGCGTGAACGTGGACGTAGATTGTCACCCTGTTGGTTCCTCTACACCACAAAATAGTCAACTTGAAAGTAATACATGATGATAATTTTGTTTGTCAGGGTTGTTTGTTTTCTGTTTTTCTTCATACATTCCCATAGAATTTAGTGTAGAACTGGAGACAGAATTGAGAAGTGTCTGAGGAGTACTGCATCCCACAGGGTGAAATTCCACGTCCATGTTCACGCACACGCCCACGTTTTCAATTTGCGAAAACTCCCTGCTGATCACTTGCCAGGCAGTGAGTGGTTTTGAGTACAGGAAGTCCAGAATCTGAGCACCTTGGAAACAACCACATACCACCACCATGACAATGATAAAATTGCTTTGCATACCCAAACAAGTCTCCAGGTGAAGCAAACGGTTTGAACCCCAGCAGCATTCATGCGCACATCCGTCTACAATTTTGTGCTCCCCCCCCCTCCCACTTCAGACCTCCTCCCTCACCTCAAACTTCCTCCCCCACCTGAGACCACCTGAACTCAATTTTGTGGTTTCTTTGCAATTTTTGGACAGGAAACCGTGTTCATAAATATTGTCAAAAGACAAATGCATGAAACATGTTTGGGTAGATCTACTACCGGTATTTTTGGAGTACCGGGTAGCTGCTTGCAAAATTGTTGTAACATTCACACGCAAAACATAAAGGAAAAGAATTTATCTTTGTTCAGACTCTTTTTCAGAACTTATTTTCATGCACCCTCGCTGTTTGTTCCACTACTGATGTGTTGGGTCAATCACCAAGCCTGGGAACAAACAGCAAGGGTATGTGGAAATACCAAAAGTCAGTCCGCTTTGTTGTCACTGGTTGGAGAAATTAATGTCTGTTTTGCAGGCATGCCGAAGTCGAGTCAAGCACCCGTGCTCTCGCACCGCTTTTTGTGCACTTTTAGTCGTTGAAAGCCTTTGTTGTGCGAAGTCCCTTTTGGGCGAAGCACCATGTGATAGTGCAGTATATGGCAGCTGGATAGAAATGTCCCCTGCCCCCTTCCCCCTTCCCCAACCTCCCTCCCCCTGCCTGAGCCCCCCCCTGCAGCTGGACCCCCCCCCATCCTGGTGGACAGCATGGTTGGTGGAAGATAAGGAGGATAAGGAAGAATTGATGAACAAGAAAGAATTGATGACATTACCGGTGCCACAAGGGACTTCGCACTGCAGTTGCCTTGAGCACTGTTTCTTGTTGAAATTTGTCCCTGAGTTGTCATGAATCTGCTCGAGATCAAACAGTTCTCGAAGCACACAGCACATAAACCACTCTCATGTGAATACATGGTTTTGTCTTCTGCTGTAGTTCCCTACTTGGTATCGAGAGGCATCATCAAGCAAGTGTTGCCTCTCCATCACAGCGAAGATCTGGATCACCTGAAGAAGAGTTGGGTGCAAGCATTCTTTCGAAAGCAACCACTTGGTAATTGCAATTTGACAGTTTATCACTCAAAAGAGACGAAGGAAACACAGCACCCGAAATTTGAAACATCGGTCGAGTTCCGCTGCATTTCCTGCTCGTATTCTTAATTTAAACGAACGTGTCAGATTTGTGGGTGAGACGAACAGTAAATTTATGTGTGGCTTGAAGCGCCACAAGACAAAGCTATTGCTGAACTCAATCCAAAGTTGTGGCGTCTTGTTTTCCTTTTTGCAGACAAAGTTTGTGATTACTTCGGGGTCAAAATAGCAATGTACTTCGCCTATTTGGGACACTACACCAAATCACTGACATTCCCTGCCTTCGTTGGCTTCTTCTTCTGGATCATGGCGTCGAAAAACCAGGTTCGTGGGGACTGTCGTTGAATTTGACCAAACTGTCACACATCAAATTCGCACAGGGTGACCATGGAAACTGGATGTCTTCGTTTCAGTATGTAGAAGACGTGATATTTGTGGTGTTTGCACTCATCAACATTGTGTGGTCAACTCTGTACTTGGAATCGTGGAAGAGGCGCAGCGCGGAGTTCGCCTATAAGTGGGGAACTCTGGACAAGGAGGATGAACTGCTAGTTGAACCAAGACCTCTCTTCACAGTAAGTGACATTTGGTTGCACGAATTTGGACAAAGTGGAGGAAAAAGTGCAGTGGCGGAGCGTCCAGTGCCCTCGATCCTCAAGCCTGCGGTTTTGAGTGACCCGCGGGCTTCGTGCAGTCTGTGCACGGGAGCAGGTGCAATGATACCATCAGGCCAATCTTACTTGGGCTCTGGCATGATGCTTGTTATGCTGCCCCCGAGCTGCTTGCTATACTCATGACTCCTCTTCTTGGGTAGACTGACAGCAAGCATCATGTGTCTGCTCGTATTGTGAAAAAAAAATTGTGTTCCTCTGAATCAACTGTAAATTAGTTACGCTTGCTTTGTTGATTTTGGTCAACATCTCAGAGACAATTGGTCATAGAACAATTCCAACGCCAGTAGCAAAAGGCATTTGCAAGAAAGTTACTTTTGACAGTCTATTGATGTGGTGAAAAAATAATTTTCAAGGACGGAAAACAAAACATGTTTCCTGAATCAATTGTAAATCAGTTACACTTGCTTCAGAATGTTTGAATTTTGGTGCAAAAGTGAAAAATGTCATTTCTCAGAAACCACTGGTCAACAGAGCCAAAACAAATCGAACCAACGTTCCTGACACTCACGCATCTTGGGTGTTACTTTGTGTGTAGGGCAGCTTGGTTGAGAGTCCGGTGACGGGGAAGCTGCAGCCGGAATACCCGTCATGGAAGCGCAACCTCTTTCGTTACTTCGTCACAGCGCCAATCATCCTCGCCTGCCTCAGTCTTGTCTTCTACGTCATGCTGATGATTTTTCAACTGCAGGTACTGCAGCAAGACAAAGAAAAGTAAATGATGTGGTCTTTTTGTCACAGAAGCGCACTTGCTTTGAGCCCGATGTTGTGTTTTTCAGGACTGGATCAACTTGAACATCAAAAAAGGAGAATTTCCATTTTTCTTCAAATTTCTTCCAAAAATACTGCTGGCATTGTGCATCGGAATTATGGATGACATTTACAAGAAAATTGCATACTGGCTCAACGACCAAGGTGGTCACATACAGAACAACAGAAAAGTTGTCATATTGTTGCTCGTGTGCTGTAACTTTGAAAACACAGTGTGTAAGTCTGCTGGACCCTGAAAATAGCTGTGGTTTCTGCCTCTTCATGTACACTTGCATTTCCATTCATACAGAAAACTACAGGTTGGAGGAGACGTACGAAAATCAGCTCATCATAAAACTGGCGTCGGTGAGTAGACGTGTGTCTCTGTGATGACGCCTCTTCTTGAGGACCTTGCATTGCTGCAATGAAAGTGATGTAGAAACACGTTTTTTCGGGGACTTCCGCAGCAGAACACGCAAATGTCATTTTCACTGGCTGAGAAACGTGGCACGAAAACAAAGGCGCTCTTTTCTTGACATAGTTTCAGTTCGTGAACAGTTTCCTGTCGTTGTTCTACATTGCATTTTATCTGCAAGACATGGATCGCCTTCAGGACGTAAGTGAAACTGAAGGGTTTGTTGAAGCTGTTTGGTGTTCGCAAAATGGCATGACAAAATTATTTCAGTATTTTCGTGCATTTGCATTTTCGTCTTCTTTCTTTCAGCAATTGGCAGCAATTTTCATCACTCGACAAGTGATCGGCAACGTCAAGGAGGCAATCATTCCGTTCGTCATTGAGAAGCTCAAACTGTACAAAATTGGGTACGACATGACGGCGGCCATGAGTCCAGACACGCTGGAGAGGCACATGAGGGAAATGACAGGTGAGGTGTGCGTCAAGAGTATGTTGCAAGACCACAGCGTTCAGGTGTTCGTCATGTCGAATTTTTGCAACATAATAAACGACGTCGATGAACCTTGGAGTGGGATTTTTGGAATGGATTCCAAGTTGAGCTGTGTGATTGGTTACGATTGACTGTTTACATCCTCCACTTCCTCGACTGAATTTTTTGCGAGAAATTTTCCACGACCCGTACACTTCCAAACGTTGTTTCTCACACACTTTCAGAACAAAGGGTGAAAGGGAAAAGATTTTGATTTTTTGCTTGAAAATGAAAAAAACTCCGGTTTCTTCGTTCAGGGATAGACACAAGACGACGCTCAGGGGAAGCTCATCCAGGGAAGAGCAGGAGTGCAGAGGGTAGATCCACTGACGAAGGGGACGAGATGGAACCTTTACTGGTCAGAGGTACCCCAGAGGAGGAAATCAGACACCTCATGGATATGGAGAAGAGACTCTCCCTGGTTCAGGAGGATTCTCCAGCAAGAGACAACAGTCAAGCGTCGTCCAGTTGTCAGGACACGACTGACGTGAAAGCGGCGAAGGATACTGAGGACACAGCCGAAACAACGAGAGAAGCAAACAGTTTCAAGGAGAGAGACGGGTCCCTGAGCAGCGACAAATCATCTTCGAGAGGAGAATCGGAGGAGAGATCGTTGGAACAAGAATCCTTCAGTCTGGAAGACGTGACGTTCGACAATGGTCAACTGGCGTCCAGCGGTCCAACGTTGACACAGGCTGAAGTGGAAGCCACAATGAAAAAGGTATCTGAAAAGAGTTCTCGTTGTGGTTGCAAGCGATTTTTCTTTGTGGTGAGGACGGCAGATACATGGTTGTGTGATTCCCTCCAAGCGGTGACATGTTTCAACCACAAGGTGTTTTTTGGGCAGTTGTTGCTGCACGTCATCAACACTTTTGCACAAAAAACTTTGTCACCCTTGCTGCGGCTGTCCGGTGTCTCTCACGCACCTTTTCAGGAAAGGCCAGGAATCGCGCAACTTGTTATGTCCTCTGAGGAGAAAACTCATTTCGTGATGGCGTCGTGGAACCACGTCGAAAAAAGTGTTTGTATGTGTTACAGTACGAAGACACGTTTGAAGATCAACTCGAGATGCTGGTGCAGTTCGGTTACGTGACACTTTTCTCGTCCGCATTCCCCATGGCAGCCATGTGCGCTTTGCTCAACAACATCATCGAGATTCGCTCCGACGCTTTCAAGCTCTGTTGGTCGTTCCAGCGACCGTTTGGACAACAAGTTCAAAGTATCGGTACCTGGCAGGTGTGTACTGTGGAGATTTTGTCATGCACTCACATTTGGTTTGACCTTGCGTGTGACTTTGTCCAAGTGGGTGACCATTCCAAGTGGCTGAGCACAGCAGAAATCCTGATCAGCAGGATTCAGAACACCTTTGTTGAGATTCCTCGTGATGAGTCAAGTACGGACCTCAGAAAAAGCTTCAAGGAAATTTTTGGAGTGGAGACGTCATGTTGGTGAATGAACACGACGCAACAACTACAACAAAGAAAGGTTCATCTGCTGCCGTTGCCAAACACAGGCTGTTGCATCTCCTTGTTTCTCACTCCTCAGGACGCGCTCGAGTTCATGAGCATCATCGCCGTGATGGTGAACTGCGCGCTCGTTGGCTTTTCGGGTCTCGCCGACCGCTTGTGGCCCGACATGACGACGACACAACGAATCGTCTTCATCGTGATGTTGGAGGTGTGCGAAACGCTCCGGACTCCAGCTTGTAAACCAATCGATCAGCACAAGGAATATGTGGCACAAATGTTGTCTTTACGGGGTGTTTATGTCTTTGTTCATTGTGTAATGTTTGAACTCTTTTTCAGCACATCATCTTGTTTCTGAAGATTTCGCTTGCCTATGCGATACCTGATGTTCCGATGTGGGTGACTGAGAAGAAAGCGAGGCTCGAGTTTCTGCGGCGAGAAGCGCTCAAGGTAAGACGCAAATGAGAGCACTTGAATGTCATGCTGTGCTATGATCCGTTCAGCCCGACTTGAAAATTCATTGTTGTTGTCAAGCAACACTTTGCAACGTTGATGTTTCCAAATCTAACGTCAGGTTATGCGGATCCAATGTCGTAAGCTACAATTGCCGACCGCAAACGCACCTGTTCCCAAATATTTTCGCAACAAAACATGACATTGCTGAACAACTCTCATGATCTGCTTGTTACTCAGGCTTCCAGTGAAAAATGTCATGTGCTTTGGTGCGTCGCCATGCACGAAGATTTTACTTGCCAAACTGAATTTATTTTAGGACTTTCATAGACAAGATAGGCTTTCGGTTCGTTCACTTCCAAAATTTCATTGCCCCACGTTTGTCTGAAATCTATACTTCACATTTTCAACCACGTGTTTGTGTGCTTCGTTGAAGCCTGATGCAGCATATCTTTCATTCTGGATTCCATTTCGTGCAAGGGAATATTATTGCTGAAACTCTTTAAACTCTTCTTGCAAGTTGCCTTCTGTTGTGGTGTTGTGGAAAACAAAAACACATTCACAATTGACACAAGAATTTATGCGCGGCAAACCCTGTGTTTCTTGTCAGTCACATTGCGGTCGTGGTCGGACGGTTGTTTTTTCCTGCTGCTGAGCGATCTGAAATGAGCGTTGCTTGGTCGTTGTTGACTTGTCAAAGATTGATGCCTATTTTTGATGCACGTCGTTTCTCTTGACAAAGCCACCTTATCCCACAAAACTTTTTGTTCTTTGGAAGTGCCTTTTTTGTCGCATCTCCCACCCAACCTGCACGCATACTTCATCAACCGTCCGACCAGGAATCCACGGCGGGGTCCCAGCTGTTTGATGCTGACAGATTTAGGCTCTTAAAGACTCACGAAAAATCCCATCGTGTGTGTGTGTGTGTGTGTGTGTGTGTGTGTGTGTGTGTGTGTGTGTGTGTGTGTGTGAGGGCGCAAGGTGGGGATAGGTTCTTCACAGCAACGACGTCAGTGATGTTTGCGCATGGGGCCCATGTTTCATACCACAAGTAAAATGTTGTTCACCAATCAACAGAAGGAAAACTTCACCATTCTGCCCTTTTATCTGCACTTTTTCAGTGTTTTATGCACACAACAAACGTATCTTATTTTCTTTCCTTCTTTCCGCACATAGAATAATTCGTATTTGCCATGCACTTGTGGTCGGCTTGCACAGGTTGTGTATTTGCTGTACTGTAGACAAAATTTGTTTCGCACATTTGTGTCAAACTTCCATGTTTTCACGTTGTTTCGTTTCATGTTTTGTTTCTGACATTTTCTTCAGAAACAGCACAGGAGTCTAAGGATTGGCAAGCATTAGATAAATCGAAGGTCGAGGTAATGCACTTCCGGAATGTTGCACACACACGAACTGTCAACGAAATGAAGGCGCACACATGTGCAAAGAATCCCCGTGTCTCCAACAACCTAGCCCTAGATTTTGTGAAATGCACAGAAAACAAATGACCAATAGAAGCTTGCGTGAAAGAAAATAATTCAGACGGCTTTCGTACCGACTAACCGGTCACCTGGTTCAGTCACTGACCTTCACAAATTGATTTGTTTCTTGCTGTGCTTTTGCGTTTGATTTTCGTGGTGAGTTTGACATTTTAGCGAATTGATTCACCTTTATTTCCATTTCGTTTACACTTGATCGATAATAGATCTATCAGTTGGGTATCTTTCATTGCTTCACAGTTTGATGTTTCCCGTTTGATGTAAACTCGTGATTGTTTTTTTCTGAGATGCCACAATATTGCAGAAGATGGAGTCGAAAACCTCCGGTTCTGCGACAAGCAGCTCAACTGGAACTGGGGTCCCCGGTGAAAAGCTCGCCCCTCGTGCCTCAAACGCACGCACAGCGACGCCGCCGTCGAGTCTCTCTCGTCGCGTGGCAGCAACTCCTAGTCCCACGTCAGCAGACACCTGCAGCCTGATATTGGAGGAAGAATCTCAAGCAGTCCGATCCCACATCGCGAGCAGTCCCGTCAGTGTGCAGTCCCGCGTGGTGCAGCGCCACCTTCCTGCCGGGGAAGGCATTGTCGGCGCCGCCGGCTTGCGCGGGGCGTCACCTGTGCGCAGGTCCAGCGCCGGTTCGAGCGTCGACCCACCCTCAGGCGTTCCGAAAAAAGAACTGTAACTGGTTGTGTGTGTCTCACGAAGATGAGCTTGGATTAAGATTCGGATTAAACGAGACGTCGTACGGTTGAACGTTTATTCCAAAGCTAAGAGAGTGCATTATGGAACATCCTCCTTTCA
>JAAUXT010094640.1_pt1 | contig 24150 bp, 21 predicted proteins | sample 7278171 | NCBI WGS metagenome assembly JAAUXT01 (sample SAMN14350112, study PRJNA611818) | marine sediment metagenome | isolation source: surface marine sediment (1.8m) | place: French Polynesia: Moorea | collected 2018-08
GCACTTCGCCGAATGAGACTGACAGCAGAGTTTGACAGATTGATATTGACATGTTTGACATGTGAGGAGACAATCTTGATGACAGGAAATTGCCCAGACAGACCCCAGGGTTGACTGAGCTGATTGACACGTGCTTGTTCCCAAAAAGGCGACGCGCAGTCTCTCATGTTCATCTTCATTTGGACAAGCCTCGTACAACTTGCTTCTGCCAATATCAAAAAGGAACCAAGCAATTCAGGCAGGGACCTTGCCTTATTTGTTTGGTGAGGATTGGGATGAACTGACACAAGTTATCGTGTTTGCAAAAGAAATTGCCAACAAACCCAGATACCCACACAGCTGAAATTAACACCTCCCGAAAATTTCTGGAATTTTGGACGGTAAAAATCTCAAGTTCACCTCCCGACAAAACAAGGTTGCCTCAAAAGCAAACCCAGCAATGCTTGGCCGCACTTCAAGGAGAACGAACAGAAGTACCCACAGGAAAGCAGAAACAAGAACACTTGCATGGTTGTGTAGACACACGCCTGATGGCCAAATCGGTGATAAATTTGATAGCACTTGGCCCTGCAGCAAACTTGCAGATTTTGCCAAATATGCGTCTTGGGGGTAGGTGTCCAGACCCCCTACCTGCCAAAAACAAATTCAGGCAAATTCTGAAAAACTGCCAATTTCCTGACCGGTAAAAACTCACTCAATGACAAGAAACTTGCAGATTCTCCACACTTTGAATCATCCGCAACAATTTTCCCGAAGCGTGATGGCAACACAGAACCCCTAAGCACTTCGTATTCTGTGCAAAAAGACACAACAACACACAAGAAACCACCAGCCTAGCAAAGAACACTGATCTTGTTTCTCGTGAATGTTCAACTGTCGCGCCCCGCAATCCACCGTGAACTCCGGCGCGCACCCTCGGAGAGCTCTGATAAATGAAAGAAAGTGGAAGAGGAAACCACGAAGTAAGCGTGCGCACACACGATAAGGTGTAATTAATCACAAAATTAAATCCGTGGTCATTTGATTAGGGCGGCAAGGTGACAAAGAAAGAGTTCGAGTTTCCTGATAACAACGGATCTGTTGCTCTGAAAACAATTTCATGCCAATGACTTTCATTTGTTTGAAAGTGCCGTGATTTCGTGCACTGTGAAGTGCCTTTTCCTTTGTGGAGAGATCACAGATCAAGTTTTTGATTCCCTGCCGACAGGAATTGGTCTGATGAGATACCGATTTCTAATCTTCTCAGCGATTAGAAGGACAGAGTGGTGCAAAAACAGGTTCATTGAAGCTTGCATTTTTGGCAATGGCTTTGCACATCAAAGATTATTTCTTTACTCAATCATACAGAACCATCTACTAATATCATAAAAGCATCACTTCTAAAAGTCTCCCCGGCAGCAATAGAAACATATCTGCAGCAGCTTTGCCAAAGTAATATTTGCCTCTGTTCAATAATCACCCATTGAGAAACAGTTTCGAATGAATCTTTCTGATGACAATGCTTCTTTTCAGATGTTGGGCGACATTACAAACACAAACGGCCGATATCAAAGTGGTTGTGATGCCAAAGAGATGGCATGACAAATCTGCGAAAATACTTGGAGGCCCCAAATGCAATCGTTTTATGGTTTCATTGAATGCTAGTAATTAAGAGAACTTTATCTTTCAGAGTATCTCCTAAAGGCCTTAATCTCTTAGTTGAAATCAAATAAATGCACCAGGCGTAGTCATAGGTGCAGAAAATTGCTTGTATGTCTCATCCGCCTGTAGCATGAAACCGTATAGCCAAGCTGGGACAATTGAACATCGACGGGGGAAATATCTGTGATCGATTGAGTCGACCAGCTTGTTGATTGCTCTTTTGTTGGTTTTTACCGGGGCCTATTTGCTAAACGTTGCTTTGTGGTTCGCTAGCGGTACAGGAGGAGGAGGCCCTGATTCATGTCAGAAAAATAAGCAGCGCCTCCATTGTTCGCCTGTTCTACCCCACCCACTTTTCAGCGACCATTTTGCCTTGAGTAAAGACTCTCAAATACATTTCCCATCAGGTTTAATTCATTGTCCCATTCAACCCCTTCTAATCACTGATTGAATTGCACATCTCCAATAAACCCATTGTTGGAGCACTTGGCAGAAAATATTTTATATCCATCAGATATCACCTGCATGATTTGCGCAAATGCGCCCTAATAGCTCCAAGGGTACATCAGAGTTCTTGATCACTAATTCATCTTCAAAACAAACCTCATATGAGATTAAAAATCTGTCAAAAAGTTTGCTGGGTCATTTGATTGAGTGCGTGGAACTTTTGCGAACAAATGTGAACAGTTACGACTTCAATCGGAGCCTCCAATTGCACGTCATCAACTATTGATGAGCTGGCATTTGCTAAAAGGTAACACTCGGGAAATGACAAGAAATTAAAATTGACAAAATGCACACGAATTGTTCAAGAAATGACAACAGCTTTACCAGTCAGTCCTGTTGCGATCATTCGTTTTTTCGTACATTGGACAGAAAACGGCCATGTTTCTCTGCTTGGCCTTGTGAGTTGCTCAAGCACACTTCGTGAATCAAGTCAAAAGACTGCTTCGCCACAAAGGTCGACAGCGGCCTGTTTGACATTTTTCCAGATTTGCAATTGAACTTGAACAAATTTGACATCGGCTTCTCTTTGAGCTTCATTTTCGGGTGTTGATTTCTTCAGTTGTCAAGTCAAACAGCACCCCAACACAGACGTGAACGCTGCTGGTCTGTACGAGCTGCATCCGGGCCGCGGGCGTGGAATGCAGAAAATCTTCCTGGCCACCGTCATGATGGTCGTCCACACAAAGCTGCAGATTTCCCTTCCAACTACACATAATAGACACAATTTAGAAGTTGGAAGACATTCATGCAAGAGGTCCAGTAAAACTTTCATGAGGCAAAGTAGTCATTAGGTGATGCAGATTTGGCTCCAGATGACGATCCAAACATCAAGATTTTATGTGTAGCAGCACGCTCGCTCCCGCGGAAAGACGGGTAATTGCGCGGACCGCACCAACAAATTTCCCGGAGAACAGCGAGAAATCGTTGGCAAGCTGTCAGGAGAGTGCAACGTTTTCTAAGGCTGCTTCACCGCCGCGCTCTATAATTCACAAGATTCTCATTGAATCACGAAATGCCAAGCGAGAAAGATATTTCGCAACCAACGCGCCAATTGAGCCGTCTCGTCTTCAATTATTTATGAATATTATTCCAACCTAATCTTCTTTTCACATCTCTGTGAGGTAACGATTTTCCATTTTCTTGTCTTTTGCAGTGGTAACCCAGCTCAGCACTGCACACACGTATCCGGGACGTAGAAAGGCCTTTGTGCTCTCGGCGACGGCTTTGAAAACTGACGATTCAAACCTCTGGAAGAATAGTCTTCTCTTTCCAGCAGAATAATTCTCTGCACCCACACACAAGCAAATAAACCCACCTTTTCTTCTTCACAACATAATTAACCAGCAACTCGTAAATAGAAGCGACAAGTTACAATTATTTCGTATCATTGACTCCGCTAACTTATTGCATCTGACAAGAGAAAAGTTTCTCTTGGGATGACAGGAAGGCAGTCGAGGCTTAATTTTCTCGGTTTGTGCTTTTCACCAAAGCCTTTTTGAAAAGACAACACGAGTCTGTGTGAATTGCTGAACAAAAGATAAAGACTGACTTGGCGGCTTGGCAGCAGTCTGCGAGCAAGATTGATCCTGCAAGATTGGAGTAATTGTTCCCCAGAACGACTACTTTGCAGTGATAATTACCAGCGTCCGCTCTGTTGCCAAAACGTGAGTCAATCTGGTCCCAATTTTGAAAGAAAGCAAACAAGCATTTCTCGAAGAGGACCAGTATGCAGAACGACGGGGTGTGGCACCACTCTCGACCAACCACCGTCCCGTTCCCTTTTCCACTGGTGAGGTCATCTTCAGAACACAATTCACCACTCGGCCAGGTCTCTGGAGAACCTCAGAACTAGTGCAGAGCAATTGGCCTGCAATGAAGAAGTTGGGACCAGGCAAAGCACGGGAACTGAATGGTCATAGTTTCGGACGAACTGAAGTCAGTCCAACATCAATTGCTCAGAATCACATAAAACACACGTTGCTGCAAAGGTTCATTCAAGTCTACCTTCTGCGCCCACCCTTGCAAAACAAAAAGGATATTTCCAGGAAATAACTACCCAGGATTTTTTTCACCCATTCAACACATTTTGGTTTGAGTTGTATTCAAATCCAATGACATTTACTTTTGCCCCTGTCGAAAAAGGAACTAATGGCTCAGAGTTGGCTGAAGTTCATTTCCAGGCACGTTTTTTTTGTGAACATTATTGAAAAGGATCGAGAATCTTTTGTTTGTTGAAAACTTTGTTCTTGGTTTCAGGTGATTTGAGGAAGTTGGTCAACTGTTTGAGGTTACTCATTTTGAGTCACCAAATGATGACTGACTGGAACAAAGCACCTATTGGCATCCAGGATGACAAACATGTGAACAGCACTTTCTTGGTCATTATGAGGTTTTATCTTGGGTCTCTTGGGTCTTGGTTGGACCGAGGATGATGTGTGAGGAAGGGATATGTCAAGTTCAAAGTGTTCAAGAGGTCAAAAAGTTCAAATTTAGGGAGTTTGGAAATTTTGGGACTTGGTTGGATAAATTGCACTCTGTTTCTGTGTGGTTTTTGGAATGTCAAAGTTCAGGGTTGAAATTTGACATTTTCAGAAAGAGTTGGTTTCTTTGTAAGAAATTAGGCTTTGAGGATTTGGACTTTTTGTTTTTGCAAATTTTGGTGCGTATGGGTGTGTTTTTGTAATGGAGGAGGAGGCTTGTGATAGTTTCTTGGAGGCTCTCAACAGTTTCTCAAATCATCATTCATGAACTCCATGGAGCTATTTTCTGTCAGAGGGTCTTGTTGGGGCAAAGATATTTCCACCTTAAATGACTGAAAATGGGTCAAAATAGGCACAAATACAAAATTGAAGAGGGGAGGGTCAGTTGAGGAGGGACTGGCTGAGAAGGGGATGAGAGCTGACGGGGGTTGACTGAGAAGGGGGGCTGGAAGAAGGGGTGAATGAGAAGGGTGAGGTGGCATGGAATTGTGGACGGATGGACACATGAATGCCGCTGTTGTTGGTTTGCTTGTTTGTTTTGTCATTTGCTTCACCCGGACGGACCGCAACGCGATCATCAATGAACCGCATCGCCTGGGCACGCGAGTTTTCTCAGCCACTTGGAGGAAGCTTGGTTTAGTTAATTCACAGCTCCAACTTGATTGTCCACCTTTACTGCTAATGGCCATAAACCTGTCAAATGATGCCTTCACCCAATATGCTCCCTGCCTCTCGTGGGTTTCATAAAACCCTTGTAGCTACAAGTGCTTGCAAATATAGACCCTTCATAAATAATAATCAGTTGACACCCTCAATGTCTTGCCCGTCACCCTTAAATCACTGCTGGCCAGCTTCTTGTGATTTGCGACAAGAAATGAGCCAATTTATATTCATGCAGTCCATTTTCTTTGTGGTCAGTTGGCCCAGGAATCACTCCGGGCTTAAGTTGAATGTAAGGCCAACAAGTGTATAATTACACTGGTAAAGAGTTTCCTAATTTTCTGTAATGCCCGGCCCAGGGCCAATAGATCAATTGGACTTGCCTTGAAAGGGTCGCCTGGAGGGATAGATCACTTCTTATTCAGAACACTGGTTATGGTCATAGAGTGGACAGTTCTGCCGACACGTGGGTAACTTCAATTAGTCAACGGAAACAAGGTTAAAGTTGTCTGAGTTTGCTCGTATGAGAATGCAGCTGAATTTCTGATTTTGCATCGGTGGTACCAGCATCGTCAGCCAAGTCAGTTCCTGGAACCGCCGTTACTGCATAGTCGACATGACATCCTGTTGCACAAAAGAACAAGCTGCCAACAAAGAACCTTCATCTGCCGCCGTCCACATTCATTTGCTTGGAACAAGAACCTTTGTTGATCCGTCCTAATCTATGGCTGACCCTGCTCTTCGCAACTGCATAAAACGAGACCCACATCCCAACGTACATCACATCAATGTCCTATTTGTATAACTTTGCCTGGTAAGGTTAGGAATAGTAATTGAAGCTGTCATGCAAGAACACAGAAAGGATGGCGAGAGACTTTCCTCTTGGATGCAGAAAACCGCATCGTATTTTTGTCCAAACTTGCCAAATAACGACCTTTTTCACTCTCGGAATCCACTCAAAACGAAAGTGAAAAACAACGGTTGGTATGCCTACAGATGAAAATGTCCTCTTCGTTGTGCTGACTGCAGCTTGGGTGCATGAAAGTGGCGCTTGAATCTAGCAGGGGCCAAACTGCTTATTGTGTTTCCCTGGCACAAAGAATGACAATAAAATCATCGCAGAGTCGGAGTCTGAACCCCTCTGCTTCCTGGAATCTGTTCGGCCTCCATCCAAACATGAAGCCGTCGCGTCCATTTTCACCGCACACGCAAGCAAGGAGCTTTGGCTGAAGACCTTCTTGAGACGAGTTCTGCAAGGACACTTCCCCCATGAACGCTGCACAAAATGCACAGCAAAAGAACATTGATGACTTGAAAAAAAGAAACAGCAAGGAAAGTCGCAAAAGATCTACACAGCCGCCAGATCGGACACACGAGACACCGGAGGAGAGAACGTTTCCACAGTTTTCATCGGGTCAGTCACGCCAGTGAAACACAGTTGGTGGAGAGTGCAGATTGAGCGCACACTGCGCCGAAATCCTATTTGCAGCTTCTCTCGAAAGACCTGAAGCAGAAATTATGAAGAATTTCATGTCTCCATCCTAACCCTTGAGCGATCTATCAACCTATTCGTGTGTGACCAGCATAGCCTCTTTGCATTACCCTTTGAATTAACTCCTGAGAAAACTAAAATCGCATCTCTGCTGCCAGTTGCCCCCGAGTCAAAGAGATTGTATTTAGAAAACTGCCAATAAATCACACATTCCCCGTTACTTGGGAGGGGAAATGACGAAGGCAAATTTCTCTTTGACACATTAACGGTAAGATTTAATGTTCTTGTGTCGGTAGATTATGAGAGGTGGTCCGGCGGGGTTGCAACAATGACTGCGCGCGGGTTTATCGCCGAGGCACCACACTCGCCATGTCAGTGCGTCGGGCCCTTTTCATTGCCAAGTCAACGCTGCGCCCATTTTTTTCTTGTCATTCCAAAGTGCCTGAAACAGGCAATAGAAGCCTCGTAAAGAACCAATATTTTATTCCCTGTAGTGCCACTTGAAAGTTTTCAGTGGTTGAGCACAAGAACTTCACGTCATATGTCTTGACTCAATCGATAGCAACATTTCGGCTTAAAAGCCTTTTCCTTGGGAAAAATTATGTCTCCTTTATCGCAACATTCGAGGGCAACTTTACCTTGGAGAATTTGAATCTGAATTGTTCCTGCAGCCTGGAAAATCGAGATTAAAGCTTTTACTTCCAGCAGACCTCAAAATTGCTCAACTGCTTCTGAAACAAACGTGGAACTTTGCAGTTTGCACAACTTATTTTTGAGGGCTGCATGCAGGCGGCAGCCACAGATGCTGCGGTGCCTTTTGATGGCCACAGATGCTCCTTGACTTCCTTATGCTTGAAATGAGTCAGATACAGACATATCGCCAAATTAATTTATTCCTCTTTATTCTGGACAGCAAGAGCCGACGGCGCACAAGAAAGCCAATCAAGATAAACAACTGGTTAGCGCAAGGCTTTCACGGTCATCCATCACCGCCCGCCCTTTTTTAAATATTAATAATTTGCGCGGTGACAAGATAAAGGCAGTGGACACCTGAAGTTCGGCAGTCACATTAATAGTCCTACAACCTCCGGGCCAAATCTTTTAGCATAATAACCTGCAGTGATCATCAAAAACTTCTAATTGCCCTGAATAAATTATGAAAACCCCACGCCCCCATTCATCTTGCCTCAAAACGTGTCCAAATGTTTCTGACATCCAGGCAACTAGAAACATTGAAACTCGGAGAGATGTCGGGAAATGGGAGACGCGGCACGTGGCGAAGTGCGGCTTGGGACCTCGGTCTGTTGACACCTGAAGAAGATGTGGACACGCACCTCTGCCCCGCTGACAAACGACACGGGACAAAGCGGCCCATCTGCTGCGCCCTGCTGCTCCCTGCAGATATTTCCAAACAAAACCCTCAATTGATTGGTTAATTCATAATTCATATGCGAAGGTACATTAAGAAAATTAATCGCATTCAAGAGGCAATAGTCACATTGTCTCCCAGACGATTTTGCTGTTTCTTCAGGCACTGTTCACTTGGTGCAAAAGTAGGACCTGCTGCCGCGGTGTCATTGGGACAGTGGTCTGCAGGCAAATGCATTCGTCTTGTGGAAGTCGTCGGTCGAGCACCTGTGTTATCCTCACTACTCCTCTTGTCAAACTTGCACTTTGTCAGCGGCTTCATTCCAAAAGCATCGACAGAACAGAGAGCACAATGCGAGAATCTTCAAGCGGAGTCGTTTTGAAAGACGCAGGGACCTGCAGAAGGATATGTCGTCATAACCTTTTCGAGGTATCGACGCCGTTCTTGTGGCTGATTCACTTTGAATAATTCATCTTGGCTCGCTAATAATTGTTGGGCGCTTCAAAAGATTGGTCGAAATGCAAGGTAATTTTAATTTTGTTCCTATTACATGTCAAGTGAAGCTTGAACGGCCATTCTCAGCAGAAACACAACACAAAAGGAAGACCGGTCGTCGTGGAGCTTACGGGGTGAATGGACGCAACTGCGATCTATCGGCAAATTTCCTTCCGTCCCTCCGCGTGATTTTTTCGAATCAGCCAATGCAAGATTGTGTCCCATGAACATTATTACTTCTTGGCATCAGTGCCTTATCAAGCCAATAATCGCCAAATCATAAATTGAGCGACGTTTTCTTTTTCAAAAACAACTTCCAACCTTGACGGGGTACCACCCAATTGAGAGCGACAGCAATCCGCAAATTGTGCTGTTGCTTTGTCACGCTGTTCCAACAAAACTCAGTTGCCAACAAAACCTAATTTCCAAGGAAACATCGTGCAATGACGCCCAAGTCAAGAACTTAATGACTGTCTGCAAGAGTCCATCATCAGAAAAAGACAAGCCGAATCAGATAAGGAAGACATTCAATATCTGGACCACAAGTTGCGCTCACAGACCAACAATGGGCAATTAAGACCGGGGGTTGTCACTCGCTGAAACTGATAGATCTACCCTCGCGCAGAGTTTGACGTTCGCCTGCAGTCTGCCACTTCAGATTCAGAAGATAAAGGTCTCCACACCGCTCCGCGGATTCTGCAGGCCATCCCAGAAGGGTGTGGGAGGGGTGGGGTCTGTCTTCATTTTTCCCGAAGCGTGATTGCAACACACACACACACACACACACACACACACATACACACACACGGCAATTGAATTAAAGTACTTCGTATTCCGCGTGTACGAAAATTCCTCACCGTTTACCTACACATAAACGCCCACAACCAACTCAGATTCTCCACCAACCTGAAGCAGGTGCAAACATCCAAGTCAATCAAAGTCAAATCAAGCATACTGCGTCGGAGAAACATTTAAGGATTCAGCAAGGCAAATTGCTTCTCAAAGAGAATCAAAGACACGACACTTCTGGCCTCTTGGTGAGGGTGGAGTTGGCTGTTGCTTCTACTTGGCTGACTCAAAGAAGAATTTCACTTCTGGGAAGACTTACACGATGGGTGTTGCCCATCGAGACAAAGATGAAAGACTCAAAAGACAGAAACAACATCGAGGCACAGAAACAAAAAGGCGTTGCATCTCCCGGTTTCTTTGGAGTATCAACGTGATGAGGCGTAAACAACAGCGGTTCTGCAGCTGCAACACACGACTCATCAAAACGGTTCAAAGTCTCACAGATCCATTGCGATCTGCCGACTGACTACCTTTCGTGGTTCTCTCACGAACTCCAGCCAGTCTTGTGAGGAGTATAAAAACCGCTTTCCCACCAAAAGTGCCTCACATGCGACTGTCATCACAGCAGCGCACGCCACATGGAAGGAGGACAACTGAAGGAGACAAAGATATACAATTACCATTGTCGTGTGACAGTCTGCTTCGCATTCCCAGGAAAGACGAGGTTTCATTGTGCGGATGTGGCAGCGAATAAGCAAAGAGGAGCCCGTGAATGAGCTTTCTATTACCTGCGATCAAACCATGCATATTGCCGACAGTGTTTCGCAATCCAAACCAATCTTCCGCCTCACGTCACCTGAATGCTGCGCCTACGGACGACATGCGTCGCCAGGAAGAAAAGAAATGGCTGACTCCTGCTTCGCCGCATTGTGTCTGATGAGTTTTTATTTCGGTCACAAGGGCCCGAGCAACGGCGACAATCCAGCCGCGCAAGGACCTGGTTCAATCAGGTAGAAGATTGTGTTCCTGTGAGAAACACTTCAGGAGCTCAGCAAAAACGCTCCAGGCATTCCTGAATGTTGGATCAAAATGTAAACGAAATGAAATTTGAAAGTACTTGAAACAAACCAACTCGTGCTCTTGGAAAGAAGTAGGAAAATGTGTGTCTACGAGGCATGCTTTTTATGTTACCGATCGGCCTGCGCTGTGCCAGATCACACACATTTGTCTTTGAGAATTAACTTCAGTTGAAAAGAAGATCACAAACACAATCCAAGCATGCAATCTTAAGTTTTCAGTGACAACTTTGTCAGTCTCTGTTGTCCAATGAAAGTAGTCATTTGTGCACAGTGTGGCGGAACAAACAGCAACAACACAGACTCAAATGAACAACACAGAATTCCGCCAGAGCTCTTGTGCCTGTTTGTTTTCAAAGTCCATTTGGTCTGTGATCTAATGACTTTTCATTCAATGTTTTTGTGTGTGAGGGAAGATCAGACCTTAGACTTTAAACATAAAAATTTTGAAAACTGTTATACATTCCGTTCATCTTATGTGCGGTCCGATTGGTTACATAAAAAGCAGGCCTCGTAGCAACTGAGCACTTCCATACGAGTAATACTCGTATTTGGCAATATTCACAAAAGAGCTCGACAAACCATTTGTGTCAGTCGTCGACAATCTGAATGGTTTTTTTTAGACTTCTTACCAAGTTCGCTTTTGATGCTTCTGTCAGAAAACTCGTAGCTTCCCGAATTTCAACAGACGGAAACTGCGGGCGACCACGTCTTTTGTGTTCACGCAGGCAACAATTTGCCAGGCTGACGACAATGACAAGTTCCTTTCTTCGGCTCCGCATTTGTCTTCCACAAGGCTTGTGTTGAGCGGAAATTAGGCGCATTTTCCGCTGCAAGAATTCTGTCGTGTGCCAAGTGAGCATCTTTAATACAACCTTCTACGGCACATTAGGCTTCATTAGCAGAAAATACTTGCTCCATTGCTTCCGAAAGCCAGCGCATCAAAGAGAGAAAGCGGCAAAGAGCAACGCTGTGTCTTGCTGCATTCAAATTCTTACTAGCGAAGAAATAATTGAGCAAATGAGCAATGAAAGGCCTTGCCCAACCGCAAATGTGATTCCTTTTGCAGAGAGACGTGATCACTTCAATTTAGCCAAACGAGCGAGCAGCCAAACAAACCTGCAATGTGCCTAATTTGGCCAGAAACGGCGCAGCAAAGTATCAAGGCGAAGAAAGAGAATCCCCAGCAAATGAAAAGGAATGGCCTTCCAATTGCGAGTGTCCGCACAACCGTGATTACTGGGCAATTTGCTCAGATTTGCAGAAGGATGTTCCCCTCGCTTAAGTGACATGAAGTGCATCATTTGCCAGCTCAAAAGACCACCATTGATTTTCTAGGTGTTCCCAGGAAATTGACGGATAAAGACACTGTACAGCTTGATTATCCTTCCACTCCCTCCGTTCCCCCAGACGCAGTTTCTTTAGCGCAGCGAACCGTGTGAAGCGATTCTGTCTAGATGAAGCGGAATCAAACTTCTACAAGAGATAATCAGGCGCTGTGGTAACAAAATCTACCAATGTCAGCCACTGCAGACATCACCCAGCCGGGCGTCTTATTTGCCACATTCATGCTGCGAGCCTTTTTCACACTGGGGGAACTTACATTTTCCGAGACTGGCTCTGAATTTCTGCAAGAAAACATTTGAAGCCATTTTTTTTCTGCAATTCTCAACGGAATGACAGAAGAATTGATTTTGTGTTGTTGCAATGGTTTCACAAAAGCTGATGGAAGAAAAGCAAGTCTCAGACTACATGTGCAGTGCGCTTCGTTCGAATTTTTGCCTGCCGACGTACGACAGAGTGAAGCGAAGACAGGGGACCACATTTCTTTGCCCAGCACGGTGTGCGTCGCTGAAAGGACAGGAGCCAGACAAAACAGCTCTTCCTCTGCGGAATGACCAGCGACAGCAGCTTTTTCAGGCGAGTCAAGCGCTGCAACGAAAAGGCCTCTTTTGCAGAAAGTTTGGCGCTACCACTTTCCCACCAGTTGAATGAGCCTTCAGGGAAATTATCTAGCTTAGGAAACAAGTTTCTACCAAGCAATTAATCTTTTGGGTCATCAACGCAATATTTTCACTTCAAATTTCATTAGTGCTGGATGTAAGGGAAGATGTATAGCATCTGCAGAGCTCAGAAATTAAAAAGCAATTACAGCGGTGCATTGCACAAACAGCACTTTCTAGGAGGCCTTGTTTGCTTAATTTTCTCCGTGCCAAATCCCAGACGGCACAGCACTAATTTCGAAACCGTGTCCTGGAAAATATTGTTCTGACTATGCACACCAATCTCCAGTGACTCGGTAATGTCCAAAGAATATCCCATCTGACGAGCAATAGTGGCCCGCAGCAATCCTCGGGGATGATTTAAGGCATTCAAGTGGGAGTTTTAGACGAGCGCCTCATTCAAGCTGGCTGCGCAGAGTCAACTGGCGTTCAGACATTGCGTCTGAAGCGCCCAAGTATGGAGATTGGCGAAGGGCAGCCGTGATGTATCTGGTGGAGGGATTTGGTGATTATCTGCGCACTAACCCGATATTAACCCTGCAGATTACTCACTTTATCTCGGCCCTTCGGACACCATCTTGTCGGGAATCCACAGACCCATGTTTGAAAGAGACCCGGTTCCGTGCCACTTCTTAATCAAAATGGTAATGGCGGCGATCGAAGGTTAAATGAAGCCGTGTCTTCTTGCCTGTACAACTCAGGATTCGAGCGGACAAATCATCCTGGGCGAAAGTAATCATAAAGCATCATATTGGCTGCAGATCCTCCAGTGAGAAATGACTACCTTCCTTGTATGAACACATTTATATGCTGATTGCTACTTGACATGGGTGAATTCTGGAGTGGCCGCTCCCTCGGTGCAACTTACTGATGCATCTCATGAAATTTTGGATATGTCTGTTTTCATTACTTCAAGAATTACCTTGTCAATCAAATGATCATGAGGCGCTGTATGACGGATAGCTTCTCATAAATAAAGAGAGAACGAGTTGGACAGTCAATTCTGAAAGGAAGAAGAACATCATCTCACTCCGGCCTCAGTTTTGAAGTGGGTGGGGATTTCTACTCAGACCCACATCACGCGAAGCCGCTTCGTGTTCGGTGTCTGACTGGGACGGACTCACTCCCACTCCACAGTGCATCAAGAAATTCAAGAAGATCTGACACCAGTGCACGAGGATCAGTCACCAAAGATCTGACACCACAGACTACTCGAACCTCTGCTCTGTGAATGAACCTTCCGTTCTCATGAATCAACCGGAGAGAAGAGACTACGATTCTCCAGCTTCGTGATGCCAATGTTCAATTGATACTTTGATCCTTCCCTTCGCTCTTGTTCTCGTGAAGGCATCACGTGCACCGATCTGCCCTTTTGGAAGCAAAAACACGGCGCAGCCGCAGCTCGTCCTGGTGGATCAACAACATCATTCAAAGTTAAAGAACGCAAACACGAAACCAACCAAAAGGACTCAATTTAATGGAAATTGTATCCCCTTATGCCATGTAGGCAACCCAACTTTAAAGGGACAGGTAGATGAATAGCCAAAATATGCTTCTTCTGATACAATGAATCCTTGGAGACACAAATCCACTTTGCGTTACATTTGCTGTCTGTTTGAAAGACCAGAGGATTTGCTTGGTAAATCAACTTAAGGCAAAAGGACCTCTGTACAGCAGAAGGCAATTCTCTTATTGCCCTTGCAATCTCCTTGCAAACCAATTACGAAGATTAATTCTATTCTCCGTAGGCACCTATAATAATGGAAATGTCTTCGAATAAACAGTGAAAGCCATGTTCCGTACATGTTTGCTCGAGTCGCTTGGGTTTCAAGATTGGATTTCTTCGCCGTGAGGGAGGGAGGCGTCTGCGCGAGCAGAGCTCGGGCCGTCACGCCCACCGCGTCCGTCCGCACGACGAGACGCGCGGCACCCGACGCTGCTTCTGCTCGTACCTTGTGGCAGCAGTGGCCGGAGAACTTTGTGATAAGCTATTGACCTGGCTGGTTTTCTCTTAGTTCAGGGGTGAAAAAGCACCATGCTGCTTGAACAGAACGAAAATTTCCGGAAAGAAATGATCTTTGGAGCAGCAGGCCACAGGCAAGACAGGTCTGTACTCGGACGTACAATGCAAAAATCGCCTGGCGGGTGCCACTGCATGAACCAACTTGAAGAACTGCATTAATACCAACAACAGCAAGGTTACAAAGGGAGAAATTCTATCCATGAGTACACACACTTGTCCCAGCAGTCATGATGTCTTCCGACACACACAGAACCCTTTTAACAAATTAAGCCACAACTCTTTGTCATGCCTGCGGTTCCTAGGACTTACGTTAACTTGATCACCGAGATCAACAAAAGGAAACAGCCTTTGATTAAATAGACAGCTACTTAGCATTGGTGATCACTCACTTAAAGTGAGGTGAGGCTTCTCTTCCACAGCTGCGTTTCACTGGACACAGATAATGGTCTCACTTTGCTCGTATTCCCGCTGCGTCAACAGTGTTCCTGGCAAATGTAAGATGATGAGGCTTAAGTGGAAACCAAATTAGGGATGTGCGCTGATAGAGAACAGGCGGAGGTCCCATTTCAAGGAAGCTGGGCACACAGTCGGGGCAGTTAAGATGGCATCTTGATCTATGGCTCAATGTCCACGCAGAACGGGGGATCAGGCCCCACTACAATAGGCATTCTGGCCATCAAAACCTAATTAGTGAGTCAGGCTTTTCGTCGCTTCTGCGCGGTGACTGCGCTGACAAGAGTGGCACAGGTTTCCAAATCTCAAATGTTTCAGCGCCCTCCCACCCACCCCTACAATAGCTCAATCTTCAACAATCTTGATGACCAGTTTGCATCACCTCTGCTCACAGCTGTTTCAAACTCAGAACAATTTTTATGAATCTGGTACTTTGGTGGTCTCTGCACTTGAACAGCGAAAAAGGCATGCAACATTGCCAAATTTTGACTATGACGAGCTTGTTGCGATTCCTCCCTGGGAACCAGTGGTCTGCTTCTCTTCTGCAGACAGATTCGAGATGTTGTGACAAATTTTGTCAGCGTTTAGGGCTGTGTGGAATGCGCTATGATTCAAAACAAGGAAACCCCAAAGCCTGAATTCCTGAGTACCAATTAATCATTCAACGAAACGTTACACCTGAACACCGCGGTCTGAAGCCGATACGTTGCACACCTCAGCGAGAAAAAAGTCAGGGCCTTACCAGGTCCAAGTGACTTTGAAGGACGGAATTAATGACTCGTCACGGCCACGGCGGAGATCCGGAGATCCCCGCGCCCAAAAACGCGCATTAATTAACTCAGAGCAAAAGATTAAAATGTGTAAAATAACTTTGTGAGTGTGGAATTACCAAGAACATTGGAACACACGGTACAAAGATCACATTTCTTTTCTTTTCTGTTACACTGTTTAAGGTGGGTGCCACAAAAGCAACCAAGTATGGAACAACCTGCACGCCAAAAACTAATGTTGAGAAAGAACCTCACACATGAAAAGAAGAGCGAACCATGGCAGCTTTATTTTGTACCCTTTGCCACCATCATCATCCTATCTTCACAGAATCACTTGATGTTCAAGAGGCCTCTGTGGAGACAGCTTCGCACCCTCGACAAGATTCCCTTTCTCCTCAGGACAGAGATCAAGACACTGCTCGATACAAACACGTTCTCCAAAGAACCAATCAGTGGCGAATGACTGTTCTGTTTGAGAAGCAGCTGAACAAAGAATCAGCAACCTTCAGCAAAGTGTGATCCACTCCGTCCAACTTTCCCTTCACATCACCGGAACGAATCTCATGCTAATGACACGGAACAAAGCTTGTGGTTTAGGAATACAAAGAAATTAATTTGCAATTACAAGAGGCAGGTAATTGATCGGATGGGTAACTTGAGCGCCAGCAAAGGGACCCAACTTGGTTAATTTCACAGTGCAACTGATCCAGTCTTGCTTGGTGTTGTGGCCTGCTCAAACTTGTTGTCGTTATAAGTGCCGCATTGTTCCAAAGACAAGAGACAGCGGCATGGTGGGGCAAGACGCTTTTCGCCCAACCAAAGTTGGTATCTCGGAAGAGGTATCTTCTCTTTCCGAGACACATCGATACTGAAAACCGAACTGCGTTCACACAGGACAAGCCTTCGTGCGTTTGAGAGAGAGACCCCGAAACGCAGAAGCCTGCTTCCTTTGCCAAGCGCTGTAAACAAAGTGAGAAGAGCTTGCTTGCGTGCTGCCCGTCTGCACGACACAAAAGGAAACCACGGGTAAGACACACTATAATTGGAGAATCATCTAACAGTGGGCAACTGCTCCAGGAACACAAAAGGAAGTTTCTAAATAATGGTAAGTGATATCGACGTAAAGGGAACTAATCTGACATTTGGCTCAGACTTTCGTGCAAAACCTCAAAGACCACTGCTTGACACCCAAGCTTGAATGGCACCCATCACACAAGATCAGAACCTTTGTGATGAAAAGAGAATGGGAAAAGAGAGGGTAATCGGTCAAGATATTATTGTGTGTGGATTCACTTCTCTCGTGCTGATGACAACGAGAAGACCGTCTAATTGTTACTCAACTTCCAAGGCTGACAAGCCCACAGATGTATCTGAAACCACATCAAGACAGCAGAAAGCTGCAGCCAACGTACACGTAACTACACTTCACGGACACAGAATATCTGTGGCTGTTTCGTTGTACGTTTCATCCGTCTGTGGTGAAGTAGAAGAGGCACAGGGAGGCAGATGCGAGCCAACCTCAACAAGATACGAAAACAAAATGGTCTGTCTCTCGATCCTGAAAAAAGTCCTGTCCTGTCTCTCAATAAATGACAACTGCATGAAGCATCCGGCAAAAGGCAACTCGGGCCGATGTCGTTGTGCTGAGCGTGACAGCTTCTTCATTACCAAAAGAAAAATGTGCAACTCGAAAGCTCGGCTCGGGTTGACTTGTCAAGTTATCGCATAAAGAAGAGAGATTCATTCGCAAATTGGCTGAAAACTGAAGCCCACGTCAACTTGGAGTACTGCAGAAAATGACAACTTAAGTCGTCTGGAACATTATGAAAACATTAGCGGGGCTTTCAGGTGCCGCCTCAAGTTGACAATTTTTAATGAGAGATCTCCTGTAAGGTCTCTCCATTTCCTCAGCCCACGTTTTCTCCACCAGAAGCAGCACTTCTCACTGACAGGTGCCATCTCCCGCGGATCCAGGATTGAGCCAGGCAAGTCCCCAGCGTGACTGGGTCTGGCCTTGAGAGCCGACTTTCCAGAAAAATACTATGCGCATGTTTCAGGAAATTTTCGGCCTTCTGGAAGAGACACGTGACCAGTTCATTATCCAGGGGTCCGAAAAAGCCTGGGTCCCTGAAGCCCATTCACCGGAGAAATGATTGCAGGGTTCTTACCTTGCGACAGAGAAAAACATTCCCAGAACGAGTTTTCTCGAACAAAGTGGAAAACGTTTCGATCATTGAACACCAAGAGAAGGAGTCCTCTCATCTCAGACTGCTCAGTGACAGGACCCTCCACCGCTGTGTTCTGCGGACAGATCTCAGCGCAAGTAACAGGCAATTATCTCGTTTACGCCGACTGTCTTCCTGAAGGTAAATGGATACAGCCACACAAGATGCCAATTTGAAGAGACAATCTTGACATACTCATTAAGCAACTTGTAAGACAATACTCTGTCTTGTATGGGTTGACTTGAGCAGGTCACAACACCTATTTGTACATCTCCCGCGGGCCACATTATCACTTACAGCGCCGTAATCATCTTCCAGCGCGAAGCCTAAGGCGGCTGAAAGCACTTAAGGAGCAAACGGGACGCATTATTTCACTCCCAGGTGTGAACTTCTTTTTCCACTTTCTCTTTTCCCAGGAAATCAAGCTTGTAAGTCCAGTTCAATTGACAAGTTCAACAAAAATACTTGTCAGTGCGAGCACGCCCCTCTGCGGACGCACAATGGACCCCAGTCAATGCGTCTTGACAGATGTACAGTTGCTCGAGGCAAGGGTTCGAGGTCTTTGGTTTGGTCAAGCAGCCCACGCAAACCTGAGCGACCAAAGAAACCCCTTCTGCTCCCGTCAATTTCTGGAGATCGCAGGATGCAACATCTGCACGTGGACAAGGCAGCAGGATCTCAATTCAGCTTGAAAATTGCTGGTCTTCTGACAAAGGACATGGGCGATTTTGAAAACTTTCTGCCTTGATGTGCACAAGCCCAATTCGAAAGGCAGCTCAACAGTTTTCTGCTCAGAGGCAAAAAGCGCCCGAAGATGAAATCTGCCGCAAAGGGCAGTGGTGGTCACTGCGGGGCGCGGAGGCAATGGAGCTGGGCGTGCGTCTGCGGTGACCCCGCAGCGCGGCGGCGGCGGCCCGCGCGACCGGGCGGAAGGCGGGCTTGCGAGGGATAACGCCGTAATCGCCTTCGTGATGGATCACGCTCATCTTGGACGTCACGCAGCTGGAAAGACAAGCGCATTTACTTGTCACGAGTCGCAAAGACAATATGCTGCCTGTAATCACAAAATCAATTGTGGCTTTCAAGCCTCAGTGACCCTCCCAAATGGGAGGGGAGAGGCCGCTGGAGCTTTGCATACGAAAAGAACCTCAAGGAAGAGAAGCCGGCAAAACAGCAGCTTCAACAGTTCAAACTGCGTAATAAAGATTTCACATCCAATTTCTGCCTTGCCGCTAATATCTTCCTGAGACTACAATGACACAGACAATTCTAATTTGTCAACGGCTTTTTCTTTTGTGGGCATTAACAGCTTCCCGGCTAACGATAAATCACGTTGAGGCGGCTGTAAAATTGAACAAGACAATCCCGCGCAGCGTCAAAGGCTTAGCCCAGCCAATAACACTGCCGTATCCCCTGCAGAGAAATGAATTTACTCTCAATATCCTTACCCAGAAGAAACTTGTAAATTGCTTGTGATCTGTTCCCCGGAGGCCGACCATTTCTCAGTGAGGGACTGCCAATTGTCTGCTCAAAATTCAACAAGGCTCCACGCAGATCTCTGCTCCAGCGTCGCCCCTGCCTTTTTCTTCCGGGAGGCTTTTCACTTAGATGGTGCCAGGACTGCTGATGGGTTCATAAATCTACAATATTAGAACTAACTCGCATACAATGGAGGAGAAAATATCATAAGTTCCACTTACAAGGATAAAGAGAGGGTTAACCTCATGCGCCTTTTTGGAGCAAACCATCTGTCAAATGTCACCAAAGTTTGTCTATTAACCAGCTTTGTCCCAGCGCCGAGCGCAAAGAAGCGTACAGTCATGTATCACTCTGACAATCAGCCATTAAGATCAAACAATAATTACTAAATTGGGAGATGTGCAGATGTAGGCAGCCATGTCAACTTGTTCAACTGAACCCTCATCAGAGTCAACCCGAAAAACAATAATTTACGCTTCAATTGTTCTTTTACTGCCTGCCCCACTTTCAGCCATCATTTATTCGTCACTTTCCTGCCATTGCGGAATTTAATTAAGAAAATGTGGGAAATGGTGGTGCATAAACCAACCAAAGTCGCAATTCTTGACCTTTAATGGGTCGCTCAGTTTTGCCTTGCCCTTCGGAGTCGGTGTTGCTGCCTGCGTGGCCAGCAGTAGGCCCAGCTTCGAGCATTTTCAGTGACTGCAGCAGGGTCTCAGCCGCAATTCTGTTCAAGTGAGAGTTCTTCTCTCCCAACAGGTAGTGCACCTTTGTCAGAGCAGAACAAATTTATCAGACCTGCAGAAATAAAAATTCACCTTTTGCCGTCAACACAATAAAGGCGAAGAAAATTGAGCACGAAGCATTTGAATTTATTGCAATTCGGCGACTGCCGACTGTTTCCTGATCACGAAACGAAAATGCCGCATGACTTGTTACCAAGACCTGCAAAATTGACTTCAAATGTCCTCGATAACAATAGGTGCATTACCCGAGCATTTCTCGTCACCGACGAAGATAACTCTACCTTTCAATGCCCTTTACCTTCACTTTTGTTTGGGAAGTCGTCATGGTTACCATTTCCTGGCACTTCCTTTTGATTCATATCTTGCTGTGGTGGCCTGTCAACTTATCGGCCGGTGGGGGAAACATAACGGAGAGCGACTTTTCAGAAAGTTGCGCGCAAAATTAAAACTGGCATGCAATCTGCCAATATCTTCTTGACGTCTTATCATTTTATGGCATTCTATTACTCAAGCACAACAAGTAAATAGGAATGGGCTCCAAGTAAAATCTATTGTTGCCGGTGAGTTACAGCTTCCTCCAATGAGTCCCTTTGTCCCCGCAGTGAATAAATATAAATGGTCCTTGGATTGAAGCGAAATTGCGAAATCTTTAGGTATTGCTTTCTACCTTGCAGGGCTTGTGTCAAAGCAAACAAAGTCCAACTTTCAACGCAGGAATCAGTCATATTTCACCCACTGGTAATGTTTCCTTCAAGACCGAACGACCATCATGCAAAGCCACGATTCCTTCATTTAGATCATTTGTTATGCGCTACCCAAAGGTTGAAAGGCACGAAAATCAAGAAGCATCGTCCATTGAGACTTCCTTATTGCCGGCTACTTTCCAACTAATCATTTCTCCACTTTCCTCCTCAGATAGAAATCCAATAGGTGATTATACAGGATTGTACGACTGAAAGCAATCATCAACCTTTCTGCTTTGGAGAAAAACAATATCGGATAAACGGGAATAAATCAAAATTATTGACTTCTATATGGAGTGATAATGTCGACTTGCTTTTTGACGTCAAGAAATAAGGGAGATTATTGGGTCGAATTATGATGAAGGACCCAACTGACTGCAAGATTCTCACTCCAGGTCAATATTCACACTGTGCTCAGGAGGCATCGACAATTTCAGCTTCAAATCGTATCTCACGACTTTCGCTTCAACCGGATAAATGGTTCACAAATCAACTGTGTCTCAATTCTGGTGATGATGATCGAGACAACGTTGAACCTTCATGTTTTGTGACTTTTGTAACATTCAAAAACTCTCGACCAAAAAAGTCACTAAGATACCGCAGTTTCCGTTGCGATTTGATCGATTTCGATATTGTTTCTTTTATTTTTCTGTCGGTTGGCACATGTCACACACACACACACACACACACACACACACACACACACACACACACACACCCTGATTTCTATCCCCATATTCTGAACCATCTGATTGCTTTTGCTTGCGATCGACAGACGCTCCATGCGTGCGCTCCTGTCCAAAGCAGACTTTCCTGACACATGTGCACAGGTCAGGGGCGGCAAAAGAAAAAAGTTCAGTGTTGACTCTTCGGTAATGCCTCTCAACCAGATACTGACGTGCAACCCAACGATCATATTTTGGTGGAGGGCAATTTTAATTTCTTCAATCTGAACTTGGTGCATGGGCGATTTGACGGATTCGATGGGCTTTCAACACAAAAAGGTCGCAACAATCAAGTTGTTTCGACTTTGGCATTCGCAACAGTTGTTGTTTCGACTTTGACACAATACAGTACCTGCTCAGTATGCAGCTGACATCTGTCAGTTCAAAGCACAGTCACCACTGTCCTTCATCTTGTGGAAAAAGGGGAGCCACGACTACGAAGTGATCCATTCAATTTGCGCGGTGCACACCATCCTGCAGGTGGCTCTGACATGCACAACTGCAGGTGGCAACAGCTTCTGTTCCTTTTCCCGCTTTACACATCACTTGCAAATCCATTTTGTCAGTCAAGAAACACGAACCCGGTTTGTCGCTGAAGAGCTTTCCAAAGTCGTCATTTTCATGAGATGTCTTCGTTCTTGATGGCGTCTGCAGTGGGGGACTTCTCTTGAGAATCAAGACACGAGAATCTGGAAAAAAGAACAACAGAATGTCCTGTTATTTTGCAAAAAAAAAAATTGTCAACCAGGATTGTCTGAACTCGAAGAAGCCAAGTTTCAGCTCCTAAACATATGACACGCAACATGGGTGAGCAATTTGAGAAATTTGACATTTTGTTCATTGTGTGAAATGTCTTGGCGATGCAAGATTGTCAGCCAAGGTTCTTTCCACCGCCGGGGGGTGGGTGGGTGCAATCCCTGGATTCAATGGATAAAGTACATGTAATTTGGTCGAAGCTTTCCTGTTGGCAGCAGCACTACAGACTGAGAAAAGAAAACTGACCCGAAGTGTTCCTGTGTCCGTTTCCTTCCTTGGGTGTTGAAAACCACTGAATGGGAAATTTGTGTACATTCGGTTTCATCCAAGTGCTGACTTTTGCACACCCCATGGACAGTACGAATCACATCCTCTCCAAATTCAGTTGTTACACTCCCAACATCTACAAAAAATACATACAGCGGGTGTTTTGACAATCACTTTGGCCTGCGTCGCCTGAATAAGGAAAGATGCCACCTCGTGTACCCACTGATAGGACAGACGTCGCGCAGTACTGTTGGATCTTTGAGGGAAGTGAAAATATCCTGGCATTTTCCGTCAGCATGATCTTCAAACTGCTTAAATGCTGGACGCATCACCAGTTCGATACCAAAGAGTTGTCGTAATCTCGAGGCGGGTGTTGCAGACACCATACTGGAACCACAAGAAAAAGAAACTGAAGACACAGCTGAAACCGGTTTGTTTTCTCGAAAAGTCTGGGTGGATAACTACCTGAAAAGCACACAATCTGATGAGATGTCGCCTTTTATTTCAATGGCAACGGCACCGACATGACTCGGAAGAACACACAAGATCAACAAGTGGCTTGTCTGTGCAACAGCTCTGTTGTTGTGGATGCATTCGACACCACTCCTTATGAGGTCCACTGCAAAGGTTGAAAACGAAAAATCTGTGGCAAACACACATCAGTTGAGCCAGAATTTGTCAAGTGGGGCTGATGTGGGGCTCAACTGGGGTGGAAGTCTCCAAACGGACCGGTAGAATAGAGAATTCTGACAAAGCAAGTTTATCTGGGGTGAACCCCATCCAACAGCCCTGCAGCGCAATGCATGCTGCAAAGGAGTCATGAAAGTGCTCGTCTTTTTGTTTCTCGTACATGTATTGTTCGTGACAACTTTGCCTGTGAAGACTACCGAGTGTTTCTGGTCGTCTGGTTGATATCCTGAGCTCCTTTGGCGAAACCACTCCCAGTGACAAAAGACATTTTGCAATGAGTGTCCCAAGATGACCACAGCCAATGATTCCAACTGATCGTTTGTACACACTGGATCCACCGAGGTCTTGCGATTTCACTGTTGTACATCTGGCTCTGCAAATGATGCTATTCGATTTACACTCTCGGGACCCGAGAATCACGTTTTTCTCGGATCCCGAGAAATTTTGTCTATTCTTTTTTACTCTCAGGTCCCGAGAATTTTGAGTCTCTTGACCCAGGAATCTGAGAGTGTCTTTTGTTCTTGGATTCCCGGGTTGAGAAAGTAAACAAAAAGTTATTTCTTCAATTTTTTGTGAAATAATTGTTATTTTGAGCTTGAAATGTGATTTATTGAGTTGAAACCACTGACACGCAAACATAGCAATGGCCTTGAACCCAGCAGAATGCGCCTTCGTGTACTGAAGAGTTCCACATGCGGTTTTGAGCAGAAATGTCATCTGCGGAGGTAGGATCTGCAATTTTTAAAGTTTTAAGGCCCAAA
>JAAUXT010004854.1_pt1 | contig 24147 bp, 23 predicted proteins | sample 7278171 | NCBI WGS metagenome assembly JAAUXT01 (sample SAMN14350112, study PRJNA611818) | marine sediment metagenome | isolation source: surface marine sediment (1.8m) | place: French Polynesia: Moorea | collected 2018-08
CGTGGTGTGGTCACATGGTGTGGTCACGAGGTGTGGTCACGTGGTGTGGTCACGTGGTGTGGTCACGTGGTGTGGTCACGTGGTGTGGTCACGTGGTGTGGTCACATGGTGTGGTCACGTGGGAAGAAACGGTGCTGGTGTGATGAAACGGGCGGACCCCGAAACCATAAGATCCCATTCGGGATCCAGGGGGCATGTGGCCAATTTTTGAAATTCAAACTGTGAGGACCGAATGAATCAGCAAGACCCTGGAAGACAGAGATGTCTGGCCATTTCAGGTCCCATCTGAGAGGGGCAAAAATCAACAAGGCTGCCAATGGCATTTTCAAGAGGTGTCTGGGTGTTTCAATTTGGACGTGCAGCAAACAGTAGAATCTGGTAATTTCAGGTCTCACTCCAACATGACCAGATCGCCATGCACAGGAAAAAGCTTGTTGCAAGTTTCAAGCTCAGGAATCTGAGGGAGGCCAACCTGACCCACCTACCCCCCCGGGCCTGGCGTCCCCTCAACCACAGGTGTGGTATCCCCCCATGGATCCTGTTCTCCGTGTGGATCCCCCCCGGCGGCATCACCTGCCTCCTCCTGCCTCTCACCCTGACAGGAACCACGTGCGCGGGTTACAAAGTGGAGCAGGAGCCAGACGCGCCACGTGTTTCCGGTCTGCGTCGGCCTCCATCACTCTCTCTCTCTCTCTCTCTCTCTCTCTCTCTCTCTCGGTCTCATTCTCTTTCTCTCTACCTCTCTCTTCGTTCCTACTTCTTTTTCTCCATCCTTCTCTCACTTGATTTCTCTCTGCCTATCTCTCTGTCACTGCCTCTCGCTGTCTCCCTCCATCTTTCTCACCACTTTCTCTCACTTCTTTCTCTCTCAGTCTCCATCTTTCTCTCACTTTCTTTCTCCCTCAGTATCTTTCTCTCTCTCTCTCTCTGCCTCTCTCTGCCTCCCGCCATCTTTCTCTCCATCTCTCTTTCTTTCTAGATATATCTGCCTCTCTGCCTCTCTGGCTCCATCTCTGTCCTTCTTTCTTGCTCTCTCTCATTTCCTCTGTCATTCTCGCTGAAACCAGAAAATCCACTCCCCCCCCACCTGCCGGGCAGTCCGACTCTGGCACCTGCAGCCTGGCGGGGGGGGGGGGAGGCAGGAACCTGGAGAACCAGCAAAGGGCAAATACCAGGCTGATCACGTGGGTGGGAAGGTGAAGGTCACGGGACGCTGAAGGTCACTTCATCCAGAAACAGATGCGATAGAAGGGCGAACTCTGCATGACGTCATTCCTTTGGTAGACATGAATCCACCAGTTGGGGGAACCAGGGCTGAGGCGAAATGGACGTTTTGAGATTGCTCTCAAGGTCCAGCCTGTGGACAAAAATCCCTCGGGGTCTTCATCAAGATTGAGTTGTGGAGGGTCACCCTGAAGTGTAGAGAACAAACCTAGATCTCCAGCACCTAAACCTGACCCTCAGCCAAAAAAGCTATTCTCTCCAGGGTCAGGCTCCAGATTCTCGCCCACTAGGTTCGCCACACAGTGAGCCGACCCCCTGCACTCGGCCCAACCTGATACTCCCCTGACCCCTTGACCCTTACCCTGGCTGTGAGGCCAGCCCCCAGAATTCCAGGGCTCAATACAAGGTGCTGACGTAAGACGCCCTGTCTGGATCTTCTGACCTACGGCTCAACTCGCGGTCAAACGCCCCAACCGACCCCAGAATTTCACAAATTTTCTGCAAACTGACTCTTGTACTTTATGTGTTCCAGGAGTCAGATCCTCAACTCAAAAACAGTTTGACTTTGAAGGAACGAGCTGGGTCTGAGTTTCCAAGTGGGTCCAACGGGGTTTGGCGGCTGACCCTCGCCTGCTTCACCCGAGTCAAAAACCTTGTGCCACACGGCTTTGTGTAAAATTGTTGATGCCTTGTTTCAAAATCAAAGTTGAAGGCACACCAGGGTGGGGCCAACACCCCGCACTGATCTGGATCGTCCATTGGGGACGGTCTCGCCTTGTTGCACCACAGTCCTTCGCTCTAATGAACTCAATATGAGAACAACGCAGCAAAGACATGTGCCACGTGCGTTTTCATGACGTCAGCATTGCAGTGGAATTTCTGCTGAGTCAGCGGAACCGCGTACCGCATGACGTCAGCATTATGATGCAAGGAAATGAGGTCATAGCGTCTTACCTGGAGCGAAGTAGCCGGTGCCGATGACCCAGAGGGAGGCGAGACGGAGCAGCAGCAGAGCCCAGTCGGGGCGCAAGACCACGTGCGGGTGCATGATGACGTCAGCGATGGTGCAATATCCGCTCAGGGAGGAGATGACGTCAGCAATAAATCCAGAGTTTAATCGTCAAGATTCAGCCGAAGCGTAACATCCAGTGGATGAAGTGCGCTGACGTCAGCAAAATTTCCCAAGAATGGCGCAACTTCTCGAGAAGATGGTGACGTCAGCAATGGTCGCAATATCCCTGGTCTGAAATGCTGATCTGAGCACGGCGTTGCACAACTCTAGTCACGTGCTCACAGTGACGACTTCCGGCAAATCCGTGGTCACTTCCGGTGAAGAGTCCTCTCTGTTGAGGCAGCCTGAACCGAAATGCCTGGATCAGCTTCCTATCCAGGGGTGAAAACCACTCGGCGCTGGTCTATCATACACAGCAGCTTCAAACTCAGAGCGCGCTGTGTGTGTGTGCTGCGGTCGCTTCAGGCTGCTGCGCGCTGTTCACCACAGCGTGGCTGATTCCTGCACTCCCAGCGAGGTTATGAACGGAACCCGCGGAAACCAGCCTCAGGCTCCTTGTTTACACTCAGCCACGTGGAAGCCACGTGCGCACCACGTGTTCCGGAAGTGAGCGGAAGTCGTGCTCGTCTTCATTCAGCGGCGCCGGAAGTCTGTTGCGTTGGCTGCACGCCGGGTTGCGTCGCGTCCGGTGACGTTTCCGCTTCGCCGAGTGCACCGGTGTGACGTGATGACGTAACCTGTTGTTTGCAGGGCCTGTTTCACGCTGGATGCGTCCAGAGCTTTCTCCACACAGGTTGTAGTGCTGGAATAGTTCCTGAGACCCCAGTATTGTTTACAGCGCAGACCACGTGACTCGAGAACCACCTGGAAAACACGTGGACCGGAAGAACCTCGCTCTGCTCACTTCCGCCTGTGTCTGAACTCACAGCTCAGTGCACTGAAAAGAGAAACAAAAGGAGATTGAGTCGGAGCTGTCGATCCTCTGCGGAGTTCAAGAATGCACGCTCTATGCAGTTAGGCAAGGTTGTAAGGGAGGGTTCCTCCACACCAAGTACCTCTGCAATCCGTTACACCGGGTCTGGTAGTGTCAGGCGGTTTGGGGCGTCTCCCCACCAGCAGGTGTATTGAGTGGGGTGTTTCTCGATCACGGGGAAAACTACAGCCCGCCACACCTGGATTGTCTCATCATCGGGGGTGTGTTGTGTAATAGAAAGACAGTACAAACTGTTGTTGCTGCCTCCCTTCATCAGAGTTGCTTTTCCATCACGATGGTCTCTTCAACCCAGCACACCAATCTGCGATTTGACATGTGGACTGCAGTATAACGCCAAGTAACAAACCAACAATTGCTTCCATTTTCCATCCTGTGGTATCTTTCCATCACTCAATCTTTTCAATCCACTACATCTGTCCAAGCCACCACAAGGTATCTCTCCATCACGGAAGACTTTCCAACCCACTACACAGTGTTCAGATTTGATATGCAGTCTGCAGCGTAACGCGCTGTGACGGATCGACAGCTGCAGCTGATGGACTCGTGAGAAGCTTTTTTACCCTGAAGCTTTTCACCCAGGAAATCAACGAAGTTTTCTTCTGCGGAAAATCATAAGAAAACCACCGGGGGCGGAGCGAGGTGGGGCAGCCCCCTCACACGCACACGCACACACACACACACACACACACACACGCACGGGTTTGGAAACATTACCTGACCATGCTCCTTTCCTGCTCTTGTTCTTTTGCAACCAACATAAGGGTTTTCAAAGTTTAAAGATATTTTTTGCTGCAGTCGCAATCTTTGAATTTCCAATGTTGAAGTCGACCCTTCCGAGCCCCTGATTGCCAGTTGCCACAAGCCACTCATGAATGTTTCTGAGTGTCAGAATGAGGGTGGGTGTAGAGCGAGGCATGACACATCCGATGTGAAACGACCCCAGATCTGTCAAAGCTGTGGCAAACGATGTAATCAACGCCTTGGAAGAGGGAGGGAGGTGCACACATGACGCGTCCTGCGTCTCAGAAAGGCTCCGCGACGCCGCGTCGCAATGTTGACGCTGCGTCCACGTTCCATAGACGCTGTGCGTGGCGACTGTGAAAGGAGTGGGGAATTCACTGGATGAGTGCCATGTGCGTCACTGTCTAGAAAGACGTGATGACGTCACATCATTGTGGTGACGTTGCGTCATGCGCGTCAGTGAAGCGAAGCATGACGCAGCCGACAGCGAGACCAACAGGTCTTCCCAACAACGTCACAACGACAAGGGTGACGCAAAGCGACGCAACGCGTGACGCAATGATACACGCAGGCTCGCACCAGTCAATAGGGAGTTTTAGCATGATATGTATAACCCCCAAACGTCGCGCCAACGCCACGTCACCCACGCCACATTTCCTCAAATTTCAACTGCATATTTCAAACATTGAAACAGCGATTTTGTCCTTCAACGTCATGTGGGTCACGTGACGTGAGGCGATGTTGAGCCTCATGCTAAAACTCGCTATTGTCCCCATTGCACGTCCACTGTGTGACGCTGCGTCGTTGTTTCTGGGCGCGTAGCGTCGTGCGCAGCGTCCCACAACACGCCTGACGACGCAGCCACGCCTCCGGTGTGAAGGACACGCAGGAAGTATCAAACGTTCCTCACAAGTATGTTTCCTTAGAGACGCTTTTTTCCCTAGCAACACAAACGGCTGTTTCTTGTTGTTATTACCTGAAGTGTCTCAGGTAAAAAGTTCCCTCGCAAACCAAACACGTTTTTCTGGCGGGTGGATCCAGGGATGGAGAATGCTCAGTGTACACCTGTTCATGTCCGCCCCCTCTCAGTTGCTCTGGATTCGCCCCTGTGGGGCACTCGCCCCCCCCCCACCACACCCAAAATCTGGATCCGCTCCTGTAGCAGCTCTCACAAAAACATCCTCCCAACACTTCAGCTTCATATCTTCTCACAGGAAGGATTTGTGCAATGTTTCTCCTCCTGAGAAATTTCCGCGTTCTGTATGGGCCGTTCTGCATTTCCTGTTTGCGCAATAAACTGTGTATTCGAATCGTTGGAACCCCTTCCCGGCCCCAAAAGAATTTCAAACTGTGAAATATTTTTGGTGGCCCAGACGGACAAAACAGCGTGCGTCAAAACTGTCATTGTGCAAAGTCCCTTCAGGGCGAAGCACCATGTGGTAGTGCAGTATATGGCAAGGTGGATAAAAATGTCCCCTCCCCCCTAACCCCCCTCCCCCTCCCCCTCCCCCTGTGGCTGGACCCCCCTCCAGACAGTATGAATGGTGGAAGACAACTCCTGGGGACAACGAAGAATTGATGAACAAGGAAGAATTGACAACATCACTGACGCCGCAAGGGACTTTGAACTGCAGTTGCATTGAGCACTGCTTCTCATTTCGTCAGTAAAAATGTTGACCAGAACGAACAAACTCAACAAAACATGACAATAAACACTTGGTCTCAATAAACACACCTAACAACTTTGGTGGACCACTCAGCTCGCTCTTTCTCTAGCAGCAGTCACTTCTGGGTTGTGCGCAAGGTAATGGTCTGTTTGTGTTTGTGAGACCCCAGTGGCTTGCTTATGGGTACGCAACGCCTATGTCCGTGTGTATGACATGATACAAAGGTTTTTTTTGCACTGTGATTCAAGTCTGACTCTCACCACAGAGAAGAAACAAATGACTTTGGGAAAGAATACTTCTTTCTGAAAGAAAAGAATCAGGCATGATTTCATCATTGGAAGCTCCAATACACATCTTTTGACTCTGCACATGTCCTCTTCTTTCAATCTTACTCACATGGTTTGGCTCTCTGATGCCACATTGTTCTCACCATGGAAACAACAAAAACAGTTGGATTCACAAGACAATTCAGAGGAGCCACAGTCACAGCTGTCCAGGTCACCAGTTCTGAAGGGTATTCAGCAGCAAACAGTGACACCAAGTAAATGATATTGGTGGGAATCCAGCAGATAATGTTGGAAATGGTGAGGGTGACAAGCTGAACATTCCTCATTGTGCCAGAGTGCCTGTGAGATTTGTGTTTCCTCACCCTTTCTGTGGACTTCTTGAGCTCCTGAATCAACAGAACATGACAAAGCAATATGGATATTGATGCTGACAGCTGCAGCAATGTGACAATAACAGTGAGAACTTTGGGAAGCAAAACACATTTTGTTGGATCAAGGAAAGGTGAACACAAGCTTGAGGGAAAAGTTTTGATTGTGGTGGCAAACAAAAGGGCAATTATCAAAGTAAACAGGGCAGAAATCAACACCACACTGCAAATGCATATGAGAATATAATTTGAATTTTTAAATTTGGACTTGAGTGGATGTTTTACAACCATGAATCTTGTGAGTGAGAAGAAAACCAAAAGTAACGGATCCAGACAAGAGAAGAGAAGAAGAAAGCTGGAGGCAGTGTGACATCTGAGACTTGATCTCCATAGCTCTTCTTGCAACAGGAAGTGTCCCCTGAAAACAATGTCATTCACCCACACAATACACAGATACACACCACAAAATATCTCAATGGTGCATATTGAAATCATGATTGTTGAATTGGAATTGTTCATCTCTGAGTTGGATGTGACAATTATAGCAACAAAGGAGAAATTTAGGCAGAAAATGAGCATGGAAACAGATATGAAGGAAACTGTCATGGCTGGATTTGGCAGAAGATTTGAGCTACACACATACCAAGGTTTCTTGTCACTGCAAACTGTGTGGGGGGAAAGCAAGCAGCAAAGGTGGTGGTCACTGGTTTCAAACATTTCCAGTGTGAGGTGAGCAAAGCTACCAACATTGTAGCTGGTCAGACTGGTGCCATACAGTGAGAAGACTTTGAGGTTGGTTGTGTTTGAAAAGGCAGTTCTGGGAACAAGTGTGAGAGGATTGTGTGACAGATTGAGGCAATGTAGGGCAGAAAGATTGGCCAGGGAATACTTCTCCAATCTGAAGATGTTATTTGCACTGAGTTGAATATTCTTCAAAAACAGACTCAGTCCAAAGCAGAATGGCTCCAGAGCAACAAATACATTTTGTCTCATGTACAACATCACCAGGATTTCTTCACACAAACTATCGCAGGACAGTGGGTCAGGCATAGACACCAGAGAAAAATACAGTGTGCCTTTTTTCCTTTGAAAGTTTTCTGTGGGTACAGAAGTGTTGATCAAAGTTAAGAAGAGAGCACTGTCTAACTGATATTGGTTGGGAACAACAGCATGAATGCAAAATACAGAAAACAAAAGGCATTTGCATAGAGTTGGGCAGGAAACACTGTTGAGTACACAAAAATGTTCATCCTCTCCATCAGGACAGTTCTTCACTCCATCACAAACTGTCCCCAGGGACACACACCTCACATTTCTGTGTGTGCATTTGAACAGATTGTCACAGGAGAATGAGGTGCAAAACCTTGACTCATCATCCCCTTTAGGACAGTCCCAATTTCCATCACACACATATTCCCAGGGTATGCAATAGTAACTTGGGCATTTGAACATCCCATTGCAATCAAATAGAAGACAGTTCTCAAGATGACCACCATTTCTGCAAGGGAGAATGTGCTTGTAAAAGTCGAGTCTGTATGTACACATGTCAGAGACACTGTAGCACTTTGGATGACCCTCCACACAAGGGATATGGCTGTAATTTTTGCAATGAAATGTAACTCTGTTGAGGAGCAGATTCTTCAAGACTGGCTCATCCTCTGCCTCAGCTCCACAGTCATTGATCAGGTCATTCAAGAATATGTGCTTGACCTTCACCATTTCATGAGATGAGCAAAGGTCAACATGGCCTCTGACAGGGAGTGAGGTGTTGGTCAGGAATGTCTTTGTTCTGTTTTTGGTGTAAAATAAGTGCTTTGTCAAGAGGCTCCCTGCACATGGCTTACTGCCTGATGTTACAACATCATCACATCTGCAGAACAGCTCATCTGAACCACCATCACAATCTTGTGTTCCGTCACAGACTTTGTCTGCAGAAATGAAGGTGTTCTTGCATTTGAACAGATTTCGCCCAATTTGGACCTCAAGTTGAGAGAAAAACAGAACTTGAAATCCTGCAGCAGGCTTTGCTTTCTCAGAACTGGACATTTGGAATTCATTGAAGGCAGCAGAATACTCGAACACTGAGGCACTTCCAGATATGTATAGAATCAGGGGAGAAACCTTGAAATTCTCAGTCAGAAACTTGAGTTCCTTCACATGCTCCAAGTGAAATTGTGCTTTTCTGTGTCTTTTGTGTGCTTGAATGCTGTCCTGCTCACTATCAACCCACCTCACTAACATACAGTGTGTCTTGTATCTGATGTAATGTGGTGAGCACAAAGTGTTTGGATTCCCAAAGGGTTGTGAATTCTTTGTTTGGTTACCACTGAAACTGCAAACTATGAATTTCACAAGTGATTTTGTGCAGTCAATGCCAATCCACTCTGGTGAGGCCAGATTAAACAGCAGCATGAGAGTGCACCTGTGTTTGTGTATAAAGTGTGGTTGCAGTGTGTCTGCTGTATTTTCCAGATAGAACAGAGTTCCTGATATTCTGAGGTCACTCTTGATGTAACAGACCCTTTTGTATTTTACTCTCTTGGAAAATAGTTTATTTTTGAATTGTTGGAAAGCCACTGGAGAATCATCTTCCCACAAGAATTTCTGAAATTGATGCAGATAGATAAGTCCTTGCCAACTTCGAACATGGCAATAAAGTAATGAAGAAACCATAATAATTACAAACTTAGTTTTTACCTGTTGGGTAGCATTGCTCATCAGGCCTATGAAAAGAACTTCCAAATATGAAAAGTCTTCTGAATGGCGCACCAGGCTGATCAAACCTCCCAATTCACTTCTGTCAAAAATTCTTGGCAAGTGTCCTCCAAGAGACACACAGAGCTCAGAAGCCTGGATCCAGGATAAGGCATTTTGTACCTTTGGGTTCAGTGTAAAAAAGAAATACTTTGGAAGAACAGAGCAGCCTGTGATGTACTTAGGAAGCAGCACACAGTGATTCTCATGGACCCCACTCTGGGCAAAACTTGTACATTTGTATTTGTGTGTCCAAGAAGAACCGGGCTGACACTTGCTGGATGTGACATTTTGTGGCTGTGGATCTGCAGGTTGAATGAAAGCAGAAGCAGAGACACTGGTGTCATCATTTTTCCTGTGTGGTATGTGGAGTTCAGAAATATCCATTGTCATGGTTGGCACTGGGAGTGAAATTTCATGAACCTCATTGAAACAGACCTGCATATCCACCCGAGTGCAAGGCAAGTCCAGGTATTTCCCTGGGAGGCCCATGCCAAGAGATGCAATGGACAAGTCAGACCTCTGCTTCTTGCTGTGGGTTTGCTTGGGGTTTGGAAAGAAGAGCCTGAAGTGAGGAGCAGAGAAGGAGCCCAGCTGGGCTCCAGGCCTCAGAGGAATCCTCATGGTGCCCCTGGGGAGGGATGCTGGTACTGCTGTGCCCAAAGCTCCAGAGAACTTCACTTGAATCTCAGCCCACACTGCAGAGTAGTACTCTGGGGCAATGAGGAACAGAAATTCCATCAGATTGGGAAGCCCTGTGGGGTTAGTTTTGGTTGAGATTTCCACACTCATATCTGCCTCCAGTTGTTGATCAAAATAAATATCATGACTGAGGTGTTTGTTAGACTTCCTCAGGAAAATGGTGTCCACCAGGGGCTCAGGCATGAAGAATGTTGCCATTGGATTCAGAGTGGGAGGAAGAGACACCATCACATGGTAATCCACAGCTGACTGAAGTGAGGGCAAAAATTTGTCTTTCAGATGCAGCTGGCAGTATCCAGAGTGAACCTTGTTGACTTTCCTGAAGATGGCTTTGGAAGACACTTGGATCACCAAACAAGTGTTTGTGGGAAGGGAGAAGTTGAAATGTTTGAAATTCTTTGGATCTTGCTCCAATGAGAAGACATTTGAGCTTTTGTGAGCCAAATAATCCTGACACAATTTGTTGTGGTTTTGGTTGCAATAATTGTGGATGATACAAGGATCAAGATGCACAGACTGGCACTCAGTTGCCTCTGCTGTAAAATTCAGGGATACAGTTCCAGACCCTTTGTACCAGTAAACAATCAGAAACATGTCGGATCTTGATGAGTAAATGTTCCTGTGGAATGTTCCCTGAGCCTGACTTCTGCATGAAGATATGATCTCTTCATAGTTGTACTCTAGCATGCTGATGCCTCCATACTGGCATTGGTAAGAGAAGGGGCATGTGAATGTGTCATCTGCTGTATTGACAATTTCACCCTGTGGTTTGCTGCAGTGTTGATGTGAAAAATAACTGGCATCATGGACAGTCTCCATCAGGCACAACAGCTCCAGTGTGGCCGACAGCTTTCAAGTACATTACTGCTGACAGTGGAGACAAAACTGACTTGAAATGCATCAAATGAGGTCCAGGTGTCTGTGGACTGCTCCGCAAGGGTTCAAGCATCATGATGAAAGCTTGAAAAGTGGACGTGTTGCATGTAGAACTGCAGGAGCTGAGGGCATCAGACAATGAATTTGGACCATCAAATATCTGAAATGTCTGACATACAGAACTGGGTATCATGATGGTCAAGAAGAACCTTTTGTTTGTTTGCACATGGTAGGATCTTATTGATTCATTCCTTTTGAGCACAACCACATTTTTCAGCTGCATCTGAACCCTGTCTGCCTGAGAAGACCATGCCTTTGCCTGGTTCATAATGATTCCAGTGTCTATCACTGTGAATGAGAAACTGATGTTGAAGCCATAGCACCTCTGTTCTCCCCTTGAGACTGTGGTTTGTGGTGCGCAGTCCATGTGCAGCTCCACCTGGTGATGAGGGGGGTACAAGGTGAAGAGTGGAATATAGCCACAAAACATGAAGGTTTGTCTTTCTCCACCAAGACTCACAACTGAGAAGGATGTGGATCTGTGGCACATTCCCTGGAACCCAAACTGGATGCTGATGTGGTGAAACGTCAGTCTGGAAGCAAGTTTTCTGTCCATGTCAAGAACCCACACCATTTCAGTTTTGGTGTTGTCAGGAAACTGTAACTTGCATTTGGCTTGCATGAGATCAGCAATGATTGTTTTGGTTGGTTTGAGAAGCTGCATGGATCCATGGAAACACTTTTCAGTTTGTTGGCACCTTTGCTTTTTGAGGCAATGTTCAATTGTTTTATGAAGGAAATTTGGTTTCCTTGAGGCATTCAGGTAAAACTCAGCACTGTTCAACAGGCCAGTCAAGCAGTCAATGTGTAACCTTTGGTTTGTTGCAGATTTGGTGATGAATTCAGAGATTTTCTCTGAGTAGTATTGTTTTGACACACAAACATCAACAACATTTGCCAAAAAGGCTTTATAAAAAGCCTGCCATTCTTTTGGACCTTTCTGAGAACTATTGTCTATTTTCAAGGTGGTGAACATGTTTTTCTCCTCAGTCTGCTCAGAAAAAGTGACAAGCATAATTCCTGCATAAAAAAAAGCTTCACAGGCTCCTTCACACAGGATGAGCGCACCATCAGTTCACTCTGCTGCTTCCTCAGAAATTAACTGGGAGTTTCTATGGACTGCTGACCAGTTTGATGAGTTGAAGGTCAAAACTCACTGCAATTTTCTGTGCAATGTGATTTCATCAGCACAAACTCACTCTCAACAAAGAAGAACAACTTCCAGAATTTCATAGAAATAAATGTCATGCAAAATGGGGACATTGCGCATGTGATGAGCAACAAAGAGCATCACGTGATGTATGAAGAAAGCGTCGGTTTGTCATTTTATCAGCAAACAATAGTGCTGTGAAGATACTGATTGGTTCCTTTGTGTCATTTCTGCACCCAGTGCCTGGAGACGCAGCAACAACGAAGCAAACGAGCGCGTGGCTTTTTCTCTGAAAACTGAAATTGTTTTCCTTTTTTGAAATTGAAGAAGAAGGTTCTGACAAGCACTATCAGGAACTACAGGACACCAAACTGGATATTTGGTTGTGTCACTGAGGCCCACACAGTTTGTCGCTTCCAACAGGAGAGAACAGCGTTGTCTCCCAACCAGAAGTGCGATGCGATACGATGATAGTGATACAGCTGCACTGTTTGGTCAAATTGCAACGCTTGACTCCCAAGTTTCTGCTCCATAGACAAGATCACTAAGCGCTGTGTGCTGCCAGGACGGCGCTGGGGACATGTGTCATGCTGCGAGGATGGCGTTACAGGCCTGTGTTGCGGTACGAGGATGGCACTGCAGCCTCAGATCCACAGTCAGGATAGGGCTGCAGCATTGACGCCACACTGCAAGCACGGCGCTGCAGGCCATTGTCATGCTGCAAGGATGGCGCTACAACCCCACCTCATGCCGTAAGGACCGCGCTGCAGCCCCACGTCACACTGCGAGGATGGGGCTCTCGGTCTGCCTCATGCTGCGAGGACGGCACTGCAACCCAAGGTCATACCATAAGGACGGCGCTGTAGTTTCGCCCTGCGTGTATCTCTATGCGGGAGCGTTCCTGTTTTATCGCCCGCAGCTGTGAGCCAAGTGGAGGGAGGGAGACACTCGTTAGGGACGGGGGAACTGTGAGAACAGTGGTGTGCGTGTGTGTGTATGTGGGTGTGTGTGGTGGGAGTGTGTGCGTGCTTGTGTCAGCTGTGAGCCAAGTGGAGGGAGGGAGACACTGGTTAGGGACGGGGCAACTGTGAGAACAGGAACGTGTGTGCGTGTGTGTATGTGTGTGTGAGTGTGTGTGTGAGTGAATGTGTGTGAGAGTGTGTGTTTGTGTGCGTGTGTGTCATCTTTCTCCCTCCCCCGGGGGACACAGCGTCTCTCACAGCGTCGTCATGGAAACGTCGCGATCTGCAGCGTCGCACGTAACGACGCGGCGTCTCCTAACGACCGCTGCGCCACGTGACCTGAACACGTGATGCGTCTCACCAGGGAACCAGGCGACCGTCCCTCCCCGGTGTGAAGAAATGACCAGACACCCGAAATCAGGAGGTACGGGGTGAGGGCACCAAGGTTCTGCAGAAGGTCAGCCAGGTCTGGCTGCAGATTCCTTGTCCTTACCCCTTGATACGAGTTGCTACAGCTACAAGTTTGGAGGCTTGATGAGGAGACCCGTGTCCAGCCAGTTCAGGATCTGGATCAGAATGGCCTGACGCCCGTGTCTGCAAATACCTCTGAGTCTTCACCAATTTCACTTCTTGACTTGTGAACGGGTTGTTCATTCCGCGAGTTCGCCCAGCCACGCCCCAAGCCCTTCAGACCGTGGAAGTTGGGTCCTCTGCAGCCGGCAGGGGGTGAGACTCTGACGGTGCGCCCCGGCCTGTTGGAACCCCCTCCTCCACCCCCACCCACCCCCGATGCACCACGCCTGCCTGGCCTGTGGTTCCCAAGTAGAAGACAAAACTCGCCGTTTGTTTTGGTGCATAGATTTGTCCAGGTTGGACACAGAGCCCCTTCCCGCCACATGCCACTTGTGCCGTGGTGGGGTGGGGGTGGGGGGCTACACACCTCAGCTCCACCCTGCAGAGGCGCAAATTGTTCCTGGAGAAAGCATCAATCAGAAGGTGGGTGTGTGTGCGGTGTGCGTGGGGTGTGCGTGCGGTGTGCGTGGGGTGTGCGTGCGGTGTGCGTGGGGTGTGTGCGTTGTGTGCGGTGTGCGTGGGGTGTGTGCGGTGTGTGTGCAGTGTGTGTGCGGTGTGTGTGCGGTGTGTGTGCAGTGTGTGTGCGGTGTGTGTGCAGTGTGTGTGCGGTGTGTGTGCAGTGTGCGGTGATGGACGCGCCAAACTGTGGGCGCTTCTGCTCTTCGTTTGGCGCCGGACCCGGTGGGTCAATGGGTGACCCGAATCATGGGTCCACCCCTCTCATCCTGGATCTGCTGGAGCCCCCACCCCCCCCCCGGATCCTGATTCCACTGGAACCCCCTCCCATCGGATGTGCGTTAATTTACGAATTTCCAATTCCATCGCTCGCCCCTCGATCCGTAGATCCGTAAATCCTCGGATCCGCACGACACGCCGCCATTAAACGGGTTCCCGCGCACAGAGACGCGCGACGGCGTCACCAAGCGCGTCCCACAGCGCCGTCCCTGCAGTGCTGTCCTTTGGGGGTCACGAGTCAGAGGCGTCCTTGCAGTGTGAGGCTTGGATAATAAAAGTGCCATCCTTGCAGCTTTAGTCTGCGCAGTCCTTGCTGTGGGAATTCCCCAAGCATCCTCACACCCACACAACGCCGTCCTTGTGGACGTTCATGGCGGACTCCAAAATGCCGTCCTTGCACAAACGGACAGCAGCGTTACTCATCATGCTGAAGATACACCGACGTCCTTCTATGCAGTCTCAGGATTTCAGGGTATTGGGACTGCTGCGCCATCCTTGAAAATGTTGAGCCAGTGGAAAAAGTGGCAAAGCAGGGACATTTTCCGAGTTAAATCCATGCTTGAAGGGCTGAGAAGGAAGGCGCAGAGAAGAACTGGACAACAGGATCTTGTGTTGAGTTCCCGAATCAAACTTCCATGACCCTGTGACACCCAGAAAGGTCTGCAAGGACGGCGCTGCACGCAAATCCCAAAATTACGTCCCCCAACTGAAATTTGAATGAATTTAATGAATAAAATTTGCAGAATTCAAAACTGTGTGCGAAGGGATAAAAGATGGATTCATATTTGATATGCATAGAAAATTCAGAAAAAAACTCCTTTGCACAGAAAATTTCTTTTTCTGTTTGTAATCTTGTTTTGGAAACATCGGAAATTTGACGTCACGTGGAACACACGTGTTTGTCACAGCTGCCAATCAAACTGACGCGTCAGGGGGACGCTCGGCTGCGTCGCGCTGGATACGTTCCGCGTTGTTTTGAGTCAACAAGCGCTGCGTGACGTCATGACGTCACAGACGCGGCGTAGCGATACAGCTGAACGCGACGCGACGCACGACGCAGCGTCGTTCTCACGTGTTACTCCCAGAGGCCTGTTTGCCCACAGAACGGGAACGAAGCGAGGGGAAGATGGGCTCAACTTTCTCCTGCGTCTGCGCCCCAAACAAACGTCATGACGTCAGAGACGCGGCGTCGCGACGCAGCTGAACGCGACGCGACGCACGACGCTGAGGCCTGTAACGGGACCGAAGGAAGCGGAACTCAACTTCTCCTGTGTTTGCGCCACAAACAAACCATTTATCACACGCACAGAATTTCATCAACATTTCAACAAATTCACCACATCACCCACCCGCCCCCCCCTTCCGCACAACGCTTGGTCCACCAAAACCACGTGGTATGGGGATGCTGGCCGTGGACATTGATGCTCTGGGAATTCATTTCTCCTGAAAACTCGTCAAAAGTGAGTGGTCCCTGAGTTGTTGCTTCATCTGGAAACGCAATCAAGAGAACAAACTGCAGATTCACATTTTGGCCTCTTCTGGGGGTAGAACGTCCTGCCAAAACTGTCGTGGTAAAGTTGATGTGTCCTGCCCTAGTGCAGTTTTTTTCCGGGGTTCCCCCAATGTGAGTGTGTGACACTCCAGGCTCCCCGCTGTAGGGAGGTGGTGGAAGAGCCGGGATTTTCCCATTGACATGTGTATCGATCGAGGGGCTGATCCAGGGTCTGCTCGACTGGTGGCGCCATCCCCGCCCCACCCCACCCCACCCTACAACCGCTGGACCCTCCCCACCCCATGCACCTCACCCAACCTGGTGATGGGGGATTTGCATGTCACGCCCCACCCACCCCACCCCACTCCGCCCACCCCGCCCACCCCACCCCACCCCTGCCGTCCCCTGGCCCATCGATCCGCCCTGCCCAGCTGATGGGGAATTCGCCTGTGATGCCCCGCCCCGCCCACCCCTCCCCTGGACCCCCACCTCCCGCCCCACCGCACCGCCGCCCCACCCCACCCCACCTCACCCCACCCCACCCACCCCCGCCGTCCCCTGGCCCCTCCCCGCCCCTCGCCCATCGATCCGCCCTGTCCCGGTGATGGGAGATTCACATGTGACGCTCACCCCACCCCTCCCCCTGACCCCGCCCTCCCCAACCGCTGCCTCCCCCGCCCCCCCTCTCATCGATCCGCCCTGTCCCAGTGATGGGGGATTTGCCTGTGACGCCTCGGAGGATTTGGTTCCAGGTCCCGGCAGATGCGAAATGTGTCAACAGCAATACATGGCGTCTCCACAGTGGTGTGCGTGTGTGTGCGTGTGTGTGTCTGTGCGTCTGGGTGTGTGTGAGTGTGAGTGTGTGTGTGTGTGTCTGTGCGTGTGGGTGTGTGTGAGTGTGGGTGCGAGTGCGTGTGCGTGTGTGTGAGTGTGTGTGCATGTGCGTGTGTGAATGGTGTGTGTGGCATGTGTGGGTGGCGTCTGTGGGTGTGTGTGTATGTGTGTGTGTGTGTGTGAGTGTTTGTGTGTTTGTGTGTGTGGATGAGAGAGAGAGCTCTGAAGAATGCACGGAGGAGAAAGAACCCTGTCCCTGAGGTGTGTCACCATCTGCACGAGGGACCTTGAAAGCGAAATGGGCTTCATGGACAGCAGCGATTTTGGACCTGGGATCGGGAGAACTGGGGGAGGGGACGCACCTCTCAGCTTGCGTTCAACTTCTTGAGTCTTTGTCTCATATTCCGGGCTGCAACAAAGGGCTTGCCTTGGGTCACACACACACACACACCACACACACACACACAACACAGGCACCCACCTCCCACCCACACCCCACACTGGATCTTTCCTCATCCAGAGAACGTTTTCAGTCAGACCTCCCCCAGATCCAGGGTCCCTGACATCAGACGAGGCCGGTCCACTGGAGCTGCTCCGTCCTGCTTTATGGGTCCAGGATCAACATTTGCTGATGGCGCAACCTCAGGTGTGGCTCACACTGGATGCGTCGCGCCTGGTCACAGCTTTCATTGAATCAATGAACCACACGTACACCTCTCATTGGGTACTGAATCATGCACGTTCACAGCGCATTGGCTGGTGCGTCAAGCGTTGCATTCTTTTCTCACCCATAGATGCTGCGTCAGGCCTGATGCACCCTGCATATATGGACGCGCTGCATTACTGACCACGCCATATATATGGGCCTTGTGCAGCACCTGTTTGCGTCAGCACGCAACGCCTGACGCCCCCAGTTGGGAGTTTCAGCACTGCGGAAACGTAACACGTAGACGTAGCTGCTGCTACGTGGCGTTTTCATGTAGAAATTTGAATTTAAGTAAGTTGCAGAGGTCTGTCATAGCAAATGGGAAGAAAAAGACCTGCTGAATTCTGTGGTGAAGAAGGTTGTGTTGTCAAGTATTTATGTGTCAAGTTTGGTTGAGTTTCAATGAAAAATAACTGGTGAAACTTGCAAAACAAGGGAGGGTGTTTTCTGTTCTTGTTTGCAAAGAAAAATGAACTCTTCCAAAACAGGGAGAGTTTTGTCAAAAGCTACGTCTACGTGTACGTTTTGTGGTTACGGAAGGTGGTGCTGAAACTCCCCAGTGAGAAGCGTTCCCACGTTCCCAGTGTGGACGTCTCTGTGAGAACCCTCCGAATCAGCGCACCTCAGACACGGCGACCCAATGTAACGAGCAGGACGGGTCTCCACGTGATGCGTCACGTGACAGGACTGTGTCACGGCGCATGCGTCACGCCTTGCGTACCCTCACAAGACAATGGCTTACAGCCTGCAAACGGGAAACCCTGACGTAACATTGACCTTCACAACATACCAAATTTCGTTTGGGGTTTCAAGGTTGCGGACTGTTTGGTCTTCGTTGCACGTGACGCTCAGAATGTTAGAAACGTCAGATTACGCAGGGTCCACAGACAGAGATCCTCAACCGTGTGTGCAGTTTTCGTACAACTCATAGATCTGGCATCAAAGGGCTGGAAGTGGGACTGCAAACAAGGACCTGTCAGGTCCAGGACAACAGTCCACGGCGGTCCCTCAGACAAATCTCCCACCAAAACGCAAGCAACACATTACACACACACACACTTCATACACAGACATCTCAACACACCCACACCCACACAACCAGACACCGCAGACACTCGTACCACACACACAAACACACGCACCCACCACACACACGCAATAACCATGTGCGCACACACAATTGCAGCCGCACACCCCCACACACCCAAACGCACACACGCACACCTCACTCAGTGTGAACCCCTCCTCACCCACAACCTCCGCACTCCCTGCCCTTTCTAGACTGACACATACACACACAAAACAACACACGCACACACACGCACGCACACACACAAAACAACACACACACACGCACGCACACACACAAAACAACACACGCACACACACGCACGCACACACAGAAAACAACACACGCACACACACGCACGCACACACACAAAACAACACACGCACACACACGCACGCACACACACAAAACCACACACCCACACACACACGCACACACACACCTCACCCTGTGTGAACCCCTCCTCACCCAGACCTTCCCCCGCCCTTTCTGCACAGACACACAGCAATGCAACACACGAATACCCCCGCACACACACACACACACGCACCTGCACCGCACCCAGTGTGAATCCCTCCTCACCCAAAAGTTCCGCACCCCCCCTTGCTGCAAGTACGCACACACGTTCGCAAACACCCTCACACACGCACACACACACCTCACCCTGTGTGAACCCCTCCTCACCCAGACCCTCCGTACTCCCCGCCCTTTCTGCACAGGCACCAGAAGCAAAACAATAGCGACCATGCCCGAGTGCGTCGTGTCGAGCTGCATCAGGGGATGGGCGGTCAAACCGATCCAGGGGCGGAGCCAGTGAGGAAAACCGCCGTGCTGCGACAAGACAAGGGGAAATCCTGTTTCCCTGGGGAAACGAAGTCAATTGCTCCTGAAGACACAAAGTCAGAGATGCGTTGGGCAGGATGGGGGCGATCAAGGCCGTCAACTCGAGGGAAGGAAGAGAGGGAGTGAAGGAGGGACGGACAGACGGACGCATGGATGTGTGGATGGCTGGATGGATGGATGGATGGATGGAGGGAGGGAGGGAGGGAGGGAGGGAGTGATGGAGGGATGGAGGGACATACAGACAGACAGACAGACAGACAGACAGAGGGAGGCAGGCAGGCAGGCAGGCAGGCAGAAAGAAAGAAAGAAAGAAAGAAAGAGAGGGTTGTGAGAGAAACAAGAGAGAAAAGGAAACAAAGGCAGTGCTTCCCATGTATGTGCCATGTCTGTGCCCGTGTGTGCGTGCGTGTGCCCGTGTGTGCGTGCGTGTGCGCATGTGACTGTGCGCAAGTGTTTCTCTGTGTCTGTTCGTGCGTACTTGTGCACGCTTCTCACACTGGTGTTTGTTTTTCTGGTCGCAATGCGGCAAAAGGGCAGTTTTCACGGGTCAGATTTTTTAGAGCGTAGCACAGCGAGTCAAATGTGGCAATATTCACAGTTGGCTGCCTTCTGCACCACAACAAAGCCATATATGGGTGACACCACTACATCTAAGGGCTACAACCCAGTGGGTGCGTCACGCGCTGCGTCGCTATGCAAAACAGCGTGGTCAGGTTGCCATGGTGACGTCAAGTTCGGGTACGGGACAATGGGTGACGCACCCATTGTGAAATGGGGTTTGGGGGCTGTTGGAGAGAAAAAGTTGGGTCAAGTTTCTGCATGGGGGCTTTTGTCGTGTCAAAGTGGTTTGGGTTGGGTTGGTATCTGTGAGGAATTGGTTCCAGGAGCAGAAGGAAGAGTTTGACAACCACACACAGGTCAGTCGATTGCACGCACACACACACACACACACACACACACACACATACACGCTTGTATGCATGCACACACATGCACGCACACATGCACACACACACGCAAGTGTGTAAGCATGAACACAAGCACGTGTACACACACGGACACATGCACGTATACACGCACAGGTCCTATACTCGCAAAGGCACGTATACATGCACGCATACACGCATGCAGACCCGCAGACCCGCACTTACATGCAAGTGAACACAGACGCACACACAAGCAAACACGCACACATACACATACGCACAAACATACGCACACATGCACCTACACACGCACACACGCACGTGCACACGCATACATGCACATACACACAAGCACATACACATGCACACAAGCACGTACACACGCATACACGCACGCACACACGCACGCGCACCCACGTGAAATCTGAGGAGACTCACGAAGAAGTGAGACGTTCAAGTATGTACCAACACACGGTTCCACGCACACACACACACACGCACACACACGTTATATTTTGTTTCCAATTTTTTTCCAAGAACTATTTTGAGTTGGTGAACATGATAGCGCACGCACATGCACGCACACCTCACACACACGCACACTCCCTCGCTCTCCAGCTCGATTCAGCACATCTTTCCTTTCCGAGCTAGTTAGCGGTCATGATGGCGCACGCACACACACGCACGCACACCCTCACTATTTTCACTGCACACACCGTCGCTCACTGGCAATTTTTGGCACATCTTTCTCTGGTCGGGCAGTTGGCGGTTCTGATGGCGCGGATGACGTCACCGTCGCTGACGGTTCCGGTGGCGTCGCTGGTGGCGGTACCGGTGGCGGCACCGCTGACGGTGCAGCTTCTACTGGGCTACGTCATCGCAGTGACCCGGGTCCGAAGCCAGAGTCCCTTCGATCAGGAGGAGCTGCCGAAAAGATGCATCCAGGGGAGCACTCACAGGGTACGCACGCACACATCGACACACGCACAGGGTACGCACGCACACATCCACACACTCACAGGGTACGCACGCACACATCCACACACACACAGGGTATGCACACACACATCCACACACGCACACACGCACAGGGTATGCACGCACACATCGACACACGCACACACGCACAGGGTATGCAGGCACACACGCACACACGCACACACAGGGTATGCACGCACACATCCACACACGCACACACTCACAGGGATGCACGCACACATCCACACACGCACACACTCACAGGGTACGCAAGCACACACACATCCACACAGGCACACACGCACAGGGTATGCATGCACACATCCACACACGCACACATGCACACACACACAGGGTATGCACGCACACATCCACACACGCACACACTCACAGGGTATGCACGTACACACACACATCCACACACTCACGCACAGGGTGCGCACGCACACACAAACACAAGGTACGCGAGCAGACACAAACACACGCACGCACAACTGCCAAGCACCCACAAGGAACACATGCACACACACATAAACACACACGCACAACGGCACAGTTCGCAGAGGGTTCCCACACACACACACACACACACAAACACACACGCACAAGCACAGACCAGGTCCTCCGCACGCCTACACAAACACACGCACACATGCACATGCACATGCTGGGAGGCACGCACACACACACACACACACACAGACACACCAGCTGTTTGTTCATGCTCAGGACTGTTGTTGTACAGCAGTAATTATACACAGGACCATAATTAGTCTTATGTGACTCATTGTTCTGGTATCGGCATGATGCTGTGCGAAAGCATCCGTGTGCAGCTTCATTTGAATATATAGTCATGTGTGCGTGTGTGTGTGCGTGTGTGCGTGCCGCGGTGCAGGCCTCCCCAGTGATTCAGCAGGGAGACTACCTGGCCCTCTCACCCTCTCACACACGCATACCCCCTCATACGCACCCACACATGCACGCATACCCAGTCACACACACGCACACCTTGTTGCAGGCTACCCCAGTGACCCAGCAGGGAGACTACCTGGCCTGCACCTCCTGGAGACAGAAGGCCTCCTGCTGTTACCGTGACACTGCAGGGGAGATCGCTGCAGGGCGTGGTCAGACCGGCTACGATCAGCTGTTCGATCGGTGCGGCAACCTCAGCTTCGACTGCCTCAAGTTCTTCAAGGTATTGATCTGCTATTGATTCTTGATTGATTTCCGGTTGATTGAACTCTGATCGATTGAATGATCTGTGATTGATTGATTGATTGATTGACAAGTTGATCTGCAATTGATTTGTAATTGACTGCTTGAATGAGTGATTGATTCATTGATTGATTGATTTATCTGTGATTGGTTGATTGATTGATTGATTGAGTGATTGATTGAGTGAGTGAGTGAGTGAGTGAGTGAGTGAGTGAGTGTGTGTGACATGTTGATGTGTTGATTGTTTTTATTGATTTCCGGTTGATTGAACTCAGACTCAGCCATGTTTGTTGTTAGATTTGCTGCCTCAAGTTCTTCAATGATTGATTTGTGACCGACTGATTGAATGAGTGATTGATTTCTGATGGAATGAATGATCAGTTGATGATTGATTGATTGATCTGTGATTGATTGATTGATTGATGATTGAGTGACATGTTGATCTGCGATTGATTTCTGATTGATTTCCAGTTGATTTAACTCACACTCAGCCATTTTTGTTGTTGGACTTTTTGGAATATTTGATTGGTCCCTTGAATGATTGATTTGAATTGTAATTGGTTCGTGATTGATTCACCTTCGGGTCAGCCACGCCTGTTTCGCTCGGCTGGGAAACATTAGGGAGGTTCAGCCCGGCTTTCAGTTTTCATGTGTGCGGTGCCCCAATGTCAGATTGGTGACACAGATACCAAGGCAGGCTTCCAAAGTGAGAGCCAATCACAAGTGACCAAATGATATCTCTGAATCTGATCTATGAATCTCTGATTGACTGATTGATCTATTGATTGATTCTGGATTGAATGATTGACTCTACAGACTGAGGAGTGTTTTTAGCACTGTGAGCCAATGCTGGTGCGCTGGGAGAGTTCTGATTAATCTGTGGTTTGTCTCCAATTGATTCTTGACTGATTAACTGATTGATCTCTGATTGACAGATTGTTGGATGAATAGATTGATTTGTTGATTGATTGACTTTGTTGGCTCAGGAGTGTCTTTAGCACTGCAATCTGAGGCTGGCCCACTGGAAGAGTTCTGATCAATCCTTGATTGACTGATTGATTGACTGATTGACTAATTAACCCCCTGTAGGCTCAGGAGTGTTTCTACCACTGCAAGCTGATGCTCACATGCTGGGAGCGCTCTGATTGATTTGTGATTGATTGATTGATTTGTCAGGCTCAGGAGTGTTTCTACCACTGCAAGCCAATGCTCATGTGCTGGGAGCACAGTGATTGATTTATGATTGATTGATTGATTGATTGATTGATTGATTGACTGACTGACTGACTGATTGATTGATTGACTGACTGCTTGATTGATTGGTTGACTGATTAACCCCCTGTAGGCTCAGGAGTGTTTCTAAAACTGTGAGCCAACCCACGCACACTGGGAGCGCTCTGATTGATTTCTGATTTATCCTTGATTGATTGACTGACTGATTGCCCTTTCAGGCTCAGGAGTGTTTTTACTGCTATGAGCTGACCCTCGCGTGCTGGGAGCGCTCTGATTGATCTATGATTGATTGATTGATTGATTGATTGATTTGTCAGGCTCAGGAGTGTTTTTTCCACTGTGAGCTGACGCTCACATGCTGGGAGCGCTCTGATTGATCTTGATTGATTGATTGATTGATTGATTTGTCAGGCTCAGGAGTGTTTCTACCGCTGCGAGCCGACCCTCGCACGCTGGGAGCGCTCTGATTCGCCGGGGCAGCTCGCGCATGCGTCGACGACAAGCTCTGCGTCCCTGACCTCAACGGTGTGCCACGTGGTCATGCACGTGTTTTCCTGCCTCTGTGTGTGTGTGTGTGTGTAGTGTGTGTGTGTGTCTGTGTGTCTCTCACTCATTCTCTCGCTCCCTCCCTCGCTACCTCCCTCCCTCCCTCCCTCTCTCTCCCTCTCTCTCTCTCTCTCTCTCTCTCCCTCTCTCTCTCTCTCTCCTTCTCTCTCTCTCTCTCTCTCTCTCTCTCTCCCTCCCTC
>JAAUXT010095241.1_pt1 | contig 24147 bp, 27 predicted proteins | sample 7278171 | NCBI WGS metagenome assembly JAAUXT01 (sample SAMN14350112, study PRJNA611818) | marine sediment metagenome | isolation source: surface marine sediment (1.8m) | place: French Polynesia: Moorea | collected 2018-08
AGGATAGTGGCTCCATCTAGGGTAATGCTATGATTGGCTGTGGCTGTTGCTGTGGCTATGGAAGGCCATGGCAGTCTTAGGGGTTGGTCATGGTAAATATATATAACAAATTTATCCCCGCCTTCCCAACATCTGGATGGCAGCTCGAGCCATGTTGACACGCCGCAACTTCTCTGCTGCAGTGAGCAGGTGGGGGATCCATTTTGCGCTCTTCTTGGAACAATTCAAGGACTTGTGGATGGTTCCAATGCTGAGGTTGCACGTGGTGGCCATCTCCTTGATGGATTTTCTGCGGTCTGCATTCAGTTCACCCCGTATCTGCTGCAGTTTGCCCGGTGTCAGCTTGGTTGGTTGTCCTGGGCGTGGTCGATCTTTGACGCAGTTGTCCCCACTTTGGAAGCGGCTGTACCAGCGGTTCACTTGAGATTTGCTCAGAGTTTGTTGACCATGGACAGCACTCAACATTTGGAAAGTCTCACCTCTTGTCTTGCCACTTTTCACACAGAAAAGAATATCATTTCGCTGGTTTGCTTTCGCTCGAGTCATGGTGCGCAACCTTCACTTTGACCGGTCGACCAACACTCCAAAAATACCAATTTTCCGATGTCAATAACAATTCCTGTAGTGAAGGCACTGTCCAAACTGGGTTCCAAATTGGGTCAAAACATGCCCATCGCCTTACCTGAAAGGTGACATGACCACACACAAAGTACCGACGAGGCAGCGGTACTCAACGCAAATTTAAATGAAGGAACCTCGTAGATTCTACGCGATCTGAACCACAGATTTCTGAAATTTAAGACAACTTGAACCAAGCCTCCCAAGGTTCAGTTGAAATTGAGTTGATACGAGTGTCTTTTTTCCAAAAGTTTTCATATACAAAGTCGCGTGCAGCCTTCCGTCCTTGCGCGACGCACGAGCAGCTCATCCTTTGTCTGCTTTTGAACGCGGAAAAGCCAAACAAGCTTTGACCCTCAAACTCCAGTGAACAAACTGGTGATACTTTCAGAAACCGCACAATCCGAGACAAAGTTCTGGAAGACTGCAAACTCTACGCTTACCAAGCAGCAAGGCTCTCGCCAACATTTTGCAACTGTCACGGGGTGACTCGCGAGACGAAAAAGAGACAAAAACGACCGCTCGGCCATTCTACTTTTACCCCTGAACAGTGTGAGACCAGAGTTCTAGTTCTTCACCTCAAAGCTGTTGAAAGCACTACCCATTCTCTAAAAACGACTGATGTGAGGTGAACCATCTTGATGTTTGTGGTCACAAAAGACCAAGATGGGTTGAAGTTCCACTGCAGCACTGCATCCCAAATCATGTGTGAAGGACCTCCCGCTCGTCTTCGGGGTTCAACTTCACAATCCGGCATCCAAACTAGCGCAGCAAGTGCTGAATTCGAGGTTCAAACCGTATTCAACCACAAACTGTCATTCTTGGGATGTTGTTTGGAGAAATTTCTGACAAGAAGAGGCTTGGGGTGATGCACACGATCACGCAGCGTGGCTATGGGACTCTTTTTCGACAAGACTTTCCTCCGGGCATTCTCGCTAATGGGAGCCCTATGAGGAAGGAGACTCTCGCCAAGACAATGAAGTCCGACAAAGGGAACGTCAAATCCAAGGTGACTTTGCACTCTGGACAACAAGTCCAGTCTGGACAAACGAGACACGTCACAGGCGAATTGGGGCTTTTTCAAACGCTCAGGAGTTTGATCTCCAGGCAGCAGCCCCGACTTGAGCAGTGTTCTGCACAATGTTGTGTGTATTTTCGCAGCCTGGGGGTGTTGGCTGCAATGGGATGGTTACCAGGGTGGTTACAGGAGGGGGGAGCTTGGCCATAGGAGCAGCACCACCACCTGACGAATTATATTTTTGAAAAAAGAATGATTGCCAAAGAAAACAAAATGTGCGGCGGCCATGGGGACGGCCACCGGAGGCTTGTCTGCACGGTGGTTTGGTTGGGGCGAGGGGAAAAACTTGATATGACTTGATATAGGGGGTGGTGCTGCACACACTTGTAAGCTTTGAGCCACTCACACTTTTTCCGATGAGAATAGAACAATCGCGCACCTGCTTTGCGAGCGCGAAACAACGTTCAGTGACATCATTTTGAGTAACGCTCTAACGATCTATTCTGCTGAGCTTGTGTCCACTTCGCAGACGAACAGGGCTTCCAGCGGAAAGAGACAGTTTTGGGATGTGATCACTTGCCTCAGAGATTGATTTCCGTAGAGGCTGACCAGAATTCCTTTGCTTTCAGACAAAAGACCCATAAATTTCGGCCCGTCAAGGAGAAACAACACACGGTGTTGGAGGCCTTGACAAGGGACTTCACATCCACAAATGTGAAAAAACTCTTCCTGAGTACAAAGACATCTCCAACATTACGTATTTCTCCTGGTGTCTTTGCTGTTTTCAATTGTTTGAAGAGAAGCCTTCTCTCACGAAATTTTTCCAGATTACCCTCCTGCTCGTATTGAGGTTGAACAAGCAGCTGAAACGGAGAACGCTGGATCGACAGGTGGAAGTCAACTTGAATATTGGGTTGACCCTTTTCACTCAGCCTTGCGCGCGACGCAACTTGAGCATGTCGTGTCGACAGAGGAAGAGGCATTCTTTCAATCATTGGGGTATTTTTCACAGGGACGAGTGTTTTTGGTGAAATTCCGTCAAGAGCGGCTGAACACATCAGGCCTGGTTTTCTCCGAACAAGAGGGAAACACACAACCCCTTGAATCTGCTGAAGGACCAACCAGAAAGACTGCCATCCTAAATAAGGCTCATTGTGACCAGAAACAATCATCAAGCTGCTTCCGTGGCATGCGACTGTTCTCTGATTAATCAGCGGTGAACAGGACTCTCAACGGAGAAAGCACGCAGTCCGAGACCACAGTGGTTCTTACAGCTTCCGGATTTGGCACGCAAAGAACATTTTACCGTCGTCCTTTTGAGGAAATTGCAAGGATTGGTCAACAGGGAAAGGAACAAGACAAACAAATATATCTATCGCTTCGGCTGATGTCTGGTAAATGAGCACAAGTCAATGAGCAGTTGACCACACAATGTCCGAACTTGGTTGAGATGAACAAGATGTGATGTGTGAAATGCCGCCCATGTCCGGCAGTCCCGCAGGACTCTGGCCCTGAGCTGAATCTGCATCAATCACAAGAAACCAGCTCAGCTCTTGTCTGATTCGCCTCACATTGCGGCCCAGGACTTGGTGTGTTTTTTGGTGGAATATGAGAAACCAAGAAGAGAGAACAAAAAAGGGGAGAAAAGTGTTGGGTCTCACAAATTTTGAAAAGTTACACGTGTGCCTTTTGTTTGGATTACCACAACAGTTGACAGTGTATTTGTTTGTTTGTTTGTTTGTCTTTTTTTTGCTTTTTAACAATCTTGCTCAAGCGCCGCTCCTCCACCAGACCAGACGTCAGCTACTGCACTGAGACTTTGATCCTGGGATGCACATATCACCAATGGACCTTTGAGAACGAAACTGCCCGGTGCAGTGCAAACATATCACATCCTGCCATTTCTCGTGGCAGATGTTCCGCCACTTTTGTCACAGTCTCGCAGTTTTCCAACGTCTCAAAGTTCTGTGCACCGGGAAAAAGATAGAAGTTCACCATGGAAAATAGAAAACAATCTCAGGGTGGCGTGACACCTGGTCCGATACCACACCACCACCAGGAACTTTGCCCCAGAGACATCTCACAGAAACTTGGTCATTTGCAGAAACTGTTTACCTACCACGGATATGAAAAGTTGTCTTGATTCCAATCCACATGAAAAATGGTTACACTGGATGTTGGCAGCACCACAGTGCTGACTTCTTCCATCGCTGCGCTGTATTCCTTTGTAGTTGCTCCAGCGTCAACGACAACATCTTTTGATGGATTCCCAGGCAAAGCATTCGTGGAAATGAAAGACTCATGATTGCCTTCATTCTTCTCGAAGTCAAGTCTGGTGAAATTTTCGGCGATGTCAAAGTTGTCTTGTGCCACGATCATTTTTCCGCAGATCACAAACATCAAACTGATAAGATATCCGGAAAACGTCATCTTGGAAAGAGCACCAGAGGAAAAAGCTTCCTTTCCACCAATTCCTGACACCACAAGCGCAAATCGAGAAGTGCCTTGGCACAAAGAAACTCCACTGGAACCTGTATTCCAGGAGACCAAAGCACACTCTGCCTTCGCTATCGACTGTTGGCTTGAGTTCTATGTTCCAAATGCACGTCATAATGCACAGAACCTATTTTAAATATTGCCTTTTCCTGCCAGGGGACTGAAACCACAGCTGTTGAATTACGGGCCGGTGTATCATGGATCATTAACTCTGCGAAGCCTACCGCACAAAGTTCCTCTGAAATGGGTTTACTGGAGGTCAAGAGCTGATCCGTGCTTATGGGCCCAGCCCTCAAAGAACCGAAGCTCTGGGGCCACAGTGAAGAAACGGTTCATCCAATACCAGGAGGATATTGATGTATGTAAATAGTGTGATTAAATCAAGCATTACAATTCAGAGAATACGTATCAGTTCAAATTGGAAACCGCACGTGGATGGACTTGTTATCCTTTTGAGCAATTTTGCAGATCAAGATTTCATAAAATGCAAAGGTTTTTCCGAATTTGTGTGAGGGTGGGGCTCGGGTCACAGTCAATCCGCATCCCCCGCTGACAGATTTGCCGTTTGGCACTGGCACCACCACAACTTAACTTGTATTTTCAACAAACTGGTCACAGCAAAACAAGAGATGAAAGATCAACGAGCCCGTGACACCGTACAGGGGCTATTGTATCACAACAAGCACTATTTCAGGCCACGTTACCTGCCTTTCAGGAACCACTGCTCAACCCAAACAAACCAATTATTTTGTAAACAAGGAGGGGGGTTGAAATGAATAGTTGATTTGGGAAAAGCAGACTGGCCTGTTTGCGGGAACAATGCAAATGGGGCAAAGCAACAAACCGCTATGCTAGTTTGGTGAACTGCAGTTTTGGTAAACTGCAGTTCCAGTGGTATTGGCCACAGTAACAAAATAATGGTTCACTATTTTACCACTGGGCTAAAAAATTGTTTTTACACCTGCATACAGAACAACACCATCGTGATTGCACCATGCCCGCGGCTCGACGGAATGCCGCGGGCATAAAACAACGCACAAGACACAACGACAAGAAGATCAGCAAACTGGGACCGGAGAAGACGCATGGCAACCACGCTGCAGGCCAAGGCTCGCCACGCCACGCACTTGTCACTCGCGTCTCGCAACCGCAGCAGAGGTGCCTGGCAAACCAAAACCTGACGCGAAAGCCCTTTTTTGCAACACAAGGATTCATCGGCTGAGTTCAAACTTGTTTTAGATCTCGCTATGAGATCAATCAGATAACAATATGACTGAGCACGAGTCATTCTCAGGATGCTGCTCATCACGCAGACTTGTGATTAACCGTTTTCCACCGCAAAGTGGCGTTGAGAGTTTCCACTCTTTTCCCTTCCTACAGGAAACGAACAGGTGATTCCCCTGTACACATGTTTGGACTCGAACTGCACCTATGACTGAAATTTCTTTGTTCTGCTCTCAAAAGCGATTGCACAGTTTGAAAAACAGTTGCAGAAAGGACGGAAGCTTGATGTGAAATCCAAGCGCAGTTCAGACAACATGCACACTCGTTGTAGTTCACTGAAAAAACTCGCAGGGACGCGCTCTTTTATCAAAACATCCATCCAAACATCAGCAACATCAAAAAATCTTCTCATTTCATGACTCGTCGCAGCGAAGGCGTAACTGCATCGACATGCCGACCTTTCGATGGATAGATGCCAAACACACGGAAACTCAGGTGAGACAAAGCCTTCAGAAGGAGAAAGGAGCTGGCAGGGAAGTTGTAAAAACTCTCCTTCTGCAAAAAGACGCTTCAGTTCACGGAAAACGGAGCCAGGCTGGCTGGAAGCTGAACTAATGACTAGGCGTCGAAAGATTTCGCCAAGAATTACAGACTTCACCAATCCAACCAAGAGACCTGGTGGGCAAACTAAAAATTAGCCTCAATTTACTGCCGACATCACGTTATGGGGAACAAGTCGGTGAAGCACCGCCTCAGATAAAAACTGAACGCGGTGCACTCGAGACTCCTGCACCGCAGCAGATAATTCTGCTCTTCACCCGATGACTTCTGCCCAGATGAAATTATCAAAGGAAGCCACAAGAATGTGACGTGATTGGGAAGTCCTCAGGTTGTTGAAGAAGACTTCTCGTGCTGTCAGCGACGAATTCGAACCGACGTAAAGATGTCACTGCACTCTGCTTCAAGGCAGCAGTTGGGTAACCTGACTCCACCCCGAAAACTGACGTCGATAATTCACATAAATATTGGCTGCCTTTGTATTGATTTCGGATCAATTTACATTTGATACAATACAAATTTAAGAACAATTTCAGATTGATTGATGGCTTGATACCCTGCAAACACCCTCGCTGCAGAGCACGCTGTCGGGTTCAATTGCAAATGTGCATGTTTCCGATGAATCTTTCAGTGAGCCGAGGACAACATTGGCGCGGACAAGAATTGCCGGGTTGAATTTCCTGGTTTCAAAATTGTCTTTTTTACCGTTGCTTTGCACACGCGCTGTTCCTTTTCGAGATTTAAATGTGGTGACGAGCAGGATTCTTCTGGTCTTTTGCATTAACCTTTCCTGTTTGGGGGAACTTTGGCTTCCATTGCGCCAGCCATGACTGACACCCATTAGGAAAACAGTTCCACCGAACCATGCAACACTCCAGACTCAGGCGCAGTGGTATTGACACGGCGACGCCAATTTTGCACATGCTGCTTTCCCCCGCATTCACTTTTCACCAATTCCCCAATTTCAGGAAACAAGAAGAGGGTCAAACGAAAAACGTGCAACCCTTATTCTATTTGTCTCAGAGATCACGGTGGCACCCCATGACGAAAAGCCCTTGTACAATGCTTTGGAATTCGACTGATGCAAGCTGCGGAATTAAGCTAATGGATCAAAGTGCTCCAGCAACGACAGAAACTGGAGATATTTGTCCGGATACGCTGCCCACAATGTTATCCATTTCACTCCCGCGCGTTGTTTCCGGCCATTAGAGACTGACATGTCCACCACGGACAGTGAGTGGTCGAATGATACGACACGCCACTGTGTTTTCAATAGGCATCGCCCCTCAAGTACTCTGCTCCCAGGTATCTTCCATCACGCCAACTCAACTTTGTCCAAATTCGTAGATGCACGGTGTTTTGGTATGAACACGATAACTTTGTGCTTTTCTATTTTCGTGCCTAACATGCGAAGAATTTTCCAAGTTCATTGATGCACGCAATGTGCGGTGCTGCTGTTTTTACTGCAGCTTTTGTGAGAGCTGCACGAACTTAGTTCTGTCTTTTGTTCGAACGACGCCAAGATTTTCAATGAACACGTAGCTTTGGTACGCCTCACACCTGCTTGAAACTCACGTCGTACAATCCTACAATCCAGTGGTGCACAAATGTCAAGCAGCCAATTAACCGGGCTGATCAAAATCTCTTCCGCTGTATCCCACAAGTACGAACAGCCAAGATGTGCACAGAAAAGTTCGGCAACTCTCTCATATCAGTGTCACATGGACCTGAAGATTCACTGGTCAACACTCACGGCCCGGAACTCGTCACACTGGAGGATGAGTTGACCTCACCTGTTCAGACGAAGCATTCAGTGCCTCAATGAAGAACACGTCACACCCAACAGTTGTTTGTTGCAAAAAAAGTCATACCTGGCCACATTCGTCAGATTTGATGTACTTCTTTGCGGAAAATTTGCTTTTCATGCACGAGGGGAGGCAACACAGTTTGCACCCACTGTTTCTTCAGTGTTTGGTGCATTCCTGCAGTCGGTGAATTTGAGACGCGTTGCTTCTGCTCATGCAGGCGCACCGGGCTGAGTTTAGCAAGTGTAACACTGAATCAATACATGTGAATTGTTTCTCGTTTTCCTGCTTGTCAATCTTCGCATGATATTGATCCCAATGTGGATTCCTCCATCTTGACTCGTGATAGCTTGACATTGAAACAACAGCGAGTTTGAAATATCCCCACCTGTACCAACACCGTGAAAATGTATCCAAGAACAACAGGCCTGGCGATGGCAAAAAGAATGTGTGTGAAGATTGTTGAGTGGTACCAGTCAGATTGAAGTGGTAATCTGGCATACAAACCCATCATTGCAAGAAAAGATCAAACACAAGTCGTCCCCATGATCATTTTCACCACAGGGATTTTTTGGCTTTTGTTTATTCTGAGTACTACTCACCAAGGAAGTGTCTGCGGATCGTCCCAGTGTGCATAGGGAGGGAAGAACGGGTAGGCTTCCGTGTGGTTCTCTATCAGAGTCCGGGGCGGCTCGATCACATGCTTCACGTCACTTTGTTGCTGAGCCTGCGCCATCGCCATCGCAGTGTGTTTGTCGGCGTTCTGGGCGTTGTGCTTGTGTCGATGTCGACCCGAGGACGATGGAGGTCTTGAGTGGCGACTCTGGTCAGAATTCATGCCATTCCTGTGACGAAATTGTCCTTTGTCACTTGTCCCGGAGTTCTGTCTGTTGTTGGAAGACGACACTGAGAAATCCAAGCACACGGTCAACAGAAGCAAGATGTTCAAAATTCCACCACATTCCCAATCCACATTCATCTTTGCAAACCATGAAATTATTCATGAAAAAGTATTCCCAATTTGCTGATAAGCTTGGTGGCTTGAGTGCATCTGTTGTTCCTTAATTCTGATGTCTCCTCTTTGAAAAAGGCAGCAAGATGATAAGATCAGATTCAAGGACAGTGAATCCATTTCAAAGCTTTTACCTCAATCCCTCGGCACAACAAAGCTGTGGTGTTGGTATTGTTACCAAAGCGACCCTGATGTTTAGCGTAGCTGTTGGTTTGGCTCCTTATTCAATGAAGCAGATCAGAACAGACCAGAGGAAAGTTGTCGTCGTCTACAAGCAGACGCGCATGCATTGGAAGTTTCACCACAAGAGCTGCAGCGCGCGCATCGAATCTGTCGGCAGCTCTACTTGGCAGGTACAAAGGTGCATGGACACCACAATTGCTTCGTAACGAAAACATGCGCGCCTCGCCTTGCTGCAATCCATTCTTCGCCTCAATTATTTGATTCAGTTGATGTCTATGAAATTATCATTAGGGGTACACTGTTGTAGAATGGCGCGGTGAAGCTGCACTCTTACACAGCATTTTCTCCTCTTCGCACCAGCTTTGCTTTCTTGTAAGCTGTCATCTGCTGTTCTTATGCGTCGTTTAACTGTTTCGGCATTGAACGCCCAGTGGACCAGAAAATTGACTTAGCGTGCTTGCACACAGGCAACTTCCCTGGAATCCGCTCATCGTTCGGCGCATTTCCACCTGCCACAGGGGAGGGCCAGACCCGTCCTCCCCGATCTTTGAAGCAAGACTGACAAAGCAACAAGAACCTGTCCTCAACTTGCAGACACAGGCAGTTCTCGTGGGGACTAATTATGGATTTGTACTTTGATCGAAGACAGTGTACCAGAATGGAGAGCACATCCTGACTCAGATTCGTCTTGCGAGCCCTGCATGAACCACTTCACACAGGTTTGGATGTGCAGTGCTGCACAGGTTCACAGGTGTGTGCACAACTTCAAAGCAGAAGATCATTGGAGAGTGAACACAATAACAATTGATTTCCTCGCTGTTTTATATGCATCCGCGACCAGTTTCAGACACGATTTTTCTTGTGTACGAAATGTACGTTTGTTGAAACAGCTTTCATTGTGAGCCACATGTAGATATATCATTAAAACACGCGAGCAATGTCATTGCTGATCGGTGGAAAGTCAAAAAGGGAAATTGTCGATTGACGGCAAATCCTTCCAAATTGGAAAGGAAGACGCCTTTCCAAACGAAACCACCTTGTTTGATTGGAAACCTCGTGACAACACTTTTCAGACCAACAAAGCGATACATTCGTTGTCATGCTCCTCGTGAATAGAACTAGACTCCACGTGAGTGGCTTTGTTCTTCCCCCTTCTCTTTTTCGTCTGCAAAAATTCAAGATGGGAAATGTCAATGCTTCAAGCAAAACACCCAAAGCATGGTACTTGTGCAACAGCAACCTGACAACATCCATTTGCACAGATTCCAAGCTCGCGCGCAAGCTGAACAAGTCTTGTAGGTTTGATTCCGTGGCAGTCCTTGGTTTGGGCTGTTCGCACGAGTGTTCTCGAATCGGTTTGATCACGGACACAAAATCTTGGTTCAACCAAAAATTGTTCTTCGCGAATTCGCACATGTATCTGGACCGAGCGGACAGACATTAGCCACCCTCCTCCAAACTCCAAAATCTTTCAAGAAACATACAGATTCGTCAGTGACGGCCTTTCACATCGGGAGCTCCGGAGTCAGTTGCTCAGGTTCCAAAAGCTCGTTCATCCTTCGAACGTCCTGCGCCAGCAACGACTCGCGAAAGCCGGAACAAATCCGTCAGCGACACTTCAGCCTGTACACTTGAGTTCTGGCAGGAAAAGCACAACGCACAAATTGATAGACACTCCACGATAATGGAATGATATGTCATTATCTGACAGAAAACCTGTAATACCTTTCAGGCTGTGTAAAGCCCATGCACCTACTCGTGATGTATCACAAGGAATCGCATTCGCCGAAAAGGGAAGAACCGCGATATGGTCGTGTGGTGCTGCACGTACATTTATTGTGGAAACTCAGCACAAGCAGAACAGGAGCGGTGCAATAAATTACGACTAATGGAAACGAGGAACCTGATCCCGTTGATAGGTGGTGGGAGTAAATCAGAGGAAATCTAATTGCGAGATTAAAGGTAAAAGATGCAGTTTTATTTTGTGTGCAGTCTGGCTGGAAATCCTGATTTACACACAGCTGTTCAGCTGCATGAAGCTGCACAATAGCGCTGACGCCAATGCGACCAACCTGGCGAGAAACACCATTCACGGAACATGAATGTGCTCGTGTTTCAGGGTCGCTGAAACACTGGACAACCTTTTGAAAAGTTCTAAATCGGAAAGGAAACACTTCACGAAACACTTCACGATCCCCAAACTGTGCTTCGGACAAATGATGACGAACACACAAAGCAAAACTTGCGGCACAACTACGGGCCTCTGAAGAACAAGCTGTGTTCTCTGTATGTTCTGCAGCAAAACAGGAAATGGATGCACACGCACCGACACAACAAGAACTCGTTTGCTCGTAATGTGTGACGAAGAACCGACACTGTCTCGTACATTTCTTGAGTATCAGAGTCAATTTTCCACAGCATGTAAAATTCTCCATCATCACGAAGGTGAAAGAAAAAACTTAATGCTGCTTCTGAAGGAAAACGAAGAGGCGTGAATTCATCTGTCACACGGGAAGATGTCGTTTCGATGAAAATGAAACCTCTTCTGCCTGACAGTATCCCGCAGTATTCTGGGTTCACAGAAACTTTTCATGTTCTGCTCCTTCACACCGGGACACCCTTGTGTCATACGTCACTTTTGTCTTGTGCGCGGCTTCACGACAACACGTAATGACAGACGTTTCGTTGGAGTGGATGTACGATGGATCCCCCGCGACTCAGTCTGCGGAAGAACATTAGGTGCTGAGTGCAGCTCACCATGAACCGTACATCTGAAGGTTTGGAGCAATCACAACTGCCTCACGGACGGAAGAAATGTTTCAGCTTTGTTGAAGTTTGGGCTTGTGCAATATCAAGAGTGGGTCCCTCTTCTTTCATGCCGTTTGCAGCCTTGAGATATATTCTCCTGTTGTTGTGTCTTGCTAACCATTTGCTGTGCTCCTTTCGCCATCATCCCACAGTCCTCTCCCTGTCCGAGTCGAAGAAAGCCGGTGCGTGGCCAGAGCATAGAGACAGCCGCCCATGAGTGCAGCACACAAGTCATCAGCTGAGTGGGCAGGCAGAAGAGCAGCTCAATTGGTAAAGCACAGACAGAAGTTTGGAGTTCCTTTCTCCTCAAGGTTGGTGCACATGGTGGTGCAACCAAACGTGTTCGTCTTGTTGCAACCTATTCTTCAATCACGTTAGAATAGTCAGTCATCGTACGCCGTGCGTCAGCAGGATGATTTTTGGATCAGGGTCCCCACACATTCAGCAAGCAGAAATTCATGCAAGGTTGAGGCTTTTCTGACAAAAAGAGCACAGAGTCATTCTCAACAAAGAAAAAAATATTTCACATGAACATTCACCAGGTCAGCACATTGTTCCATCAGACAAAAATTTCTACACAGCTAAGTGGCTCTCCTGGTCAATAACTAATCAAACAATGTCAAGCATTGTCAATGGGGGCCTTCGGCAAAAGTGCTCATGTGGCAATTGCTGTTTCCACGCCAGAGCATCCAGGGTTACTCCAGCGAGCCATCAACTGTTGATGGGGCGGACTGGGAGTCAAGCCATGAAGTTGCTTGCCCACAAGGGAGCAAACGAGGCAAGATTTCAAAAGTGAAGTCTGTGTGCTTGTGGCCACCGACCATGTGCTCAATTGAGACGTGCCAGAAAATGCAAGATTAGTTGGATAACAAAATCGCGGCCAAAGATCCGAGCTCCAGAATCACGTCAACAAAACTAACACAACTCGTGAACAAGCCGAAGACAATCGTTTGCATAATTCGTTTTCGTATGAACCCTAGGTCTCCTCGTTTCAATGAGCAGTGTGATTCTTCAGTTGTCATCTATTTGTGGTGGTCGTTCACAGATCGTGGCTTGATTTGCCTCGTACATCAGACCTCGATATTCAGACGGGGTACATTTTGAGTCGTTTTTCAAGTGTCATGTGCACCAGAAGTTCTCTCAACTGACCACATTTCTCGCGAGCCAAATTTTATGCAGCTGCATCACCCTGAGCGCTTATAAATCTTGCCCTAATGTGACATGCCAAATCTCTCAAAAGATGCGCAATGGTCGGCTCAGTAAATCTGCATAATCTCCATCGAACACGTCCAACAGTATTCTGGCTTTTCAAGTTGCAGACATGGTGCCGCAACAGAGCCATGTCGAATATGGACACTGTGGAACTTTCCAAAAGTGAAAACAGAAGAGACCTCAAGGTTCGACCTTGTCCTGACCAGAGTCCGACCCACCCGAAGCTGCTCAAACTTCAAACCGTGAAAATCAATCCAGGTGAAAGCAAAATTGCACAATGAAGGGGAAATACTTGTCGGAAAGAGAGCACAAAGCTGTTTCCCTGGATTCACTGTTTCTGTGCATACTTTTGGGACACATGCTTTGCGTTTGGTTTTGTACTGGTGGGATTTGAGGCCTCAACGAAACAGAGGCAGTGAGTCGTTCATGTTACCAGGTGGACAATCACAAATTGCATGAAGCCCATTTTCAAGTTTGTGGAACTACACGAAAAAGTTTCACTGAACCTGAGTTCACTTCTGTGGCCCAGTTCTCTTTTCCCTTTCCTCTTTGACACACAAGACTGACATCTGATCAATACCGAGGCTCAAATATCTCCATTTGAAATCTGACGCTGGAATTGAATTTCGCGGTAAAGTTTGCAATGAATTCATGGGCAGGACCACAGAAGAAAGATAACACGTGCGTGGGTCTCAACAGTTCCCTAGTTCCTCTTCTACTGAACCAATAATTTTTTATTGGTCAAAATCTCTGTTGTCATAGATTTCTTGAGCAAAATTCACGGCTCTCATCTTCAAAGTTGGTGGCAAATTTTCAGTCCAGTCAAACTGGGATTCCTCAATTTGATTGATCCCGAACAGCAGCTGACTGCTCAAAGAGAAACCTCAAGCCCCAAAACAAACACAACAAGCCTTGCTATCATGCTCCAAGTGATCGTTTTTGACCGAGCAGTGAAAACGGCGCACGATCAAACAGGTCTAAATACGGTAATCTCGTTACAGGCGACGCCGGCAGCGAGAACACCGTGTCCAATTGATTACCATCAGCTGCCGAGCGTCCCAGCGGGATTACGCGCCCCACCAACAATCTATCATTTCTACGTCTGCTGCAGAACGCTCGATTCATCTCCATTCATCGTCTGCTGCCGCAGGTATCGGGAGCTGAACGTCTGAACCCTGGACGCGCCCGGTGTTAATCTCCTCCAGGTTGACGGCGCCGCCGCACTTAACCCGCCCCGCCCCCCGAAGCCCCGCCGAGCCCCCGGAGTTTTATCATTCGCAGCGCGAGACGCTCATAACTCCCAACATGAAATTCCTAAATCAAACAAAAGAGCCGGGTTCGAACGAAGGGATTACCATTCATTCGCCTTCGTCATGCACGTCTCTCACGGGAAATGGGATTTCGCGACCAACACAATCGTGGCTGTTGTTCGGAGTGTTCAATCTCAAACACTTTTCACCAAAATGACAGCATCTTTCAAAGCAAGAGAACAGCGCAATTGTGTTGGTTCCTTTGGACCGTGTTTGCCGATCCTGTGAGGCTCTGGCGTGATGAAGGAATTTCACGTTGACCGTGAATTCACTTTGAAACAAGTTTTGACGGCACTGAGCCAAGACGGTCAAAAGACAAATGACCCTGGAAGGCTTGCAGTTCCCAGACTTTTTGAGACTTCCATGTAGATTGATTCCATGAACGCAACTGATGTTTGACGCTTGGGTCCGTTTGGTGGAAAATGTCAGACGACAAAGGAATCTTCAGTTTTGAAAATCTTGGTCTCGGCCTCATTCTCTTGGTCTAAGTCTCTGGTGCAACGCACCGTGAAACTACGTTCTTCCAGTTGAATTAAAACTGGTTGACGCCGTCTCTACATTCCAATTTCGGTTGAGCTCCACAACACCAGCCACGCCATGCACTGGACGAGTATTCTGTTGGCAGAAAAGCTCGTTTTCGCCCAAGCTCAGAATAATGAGCTTCCAATGAAGTCGCCGAGGAAAGACGCCGCAGTGGATGTATTTTTCAAGCAAACAGTTCGCGAATAAAAGCTGGGGTTCAGTTCTGTTTCTTCTCAACACCTTTTGCAGAACTGAAGCATGAAACACACCAGCTATCAAAACTCCTGAAGTCATTCGGTCAAATTTTTGAATTCCATTTTTGTGCCCCGTTTTCTGCAGTCAGGTAAAAGTGTCTTCCCCAGCACAGGAACAGGGGTTCCTTGTGACCGAAATCCTTCAGGGTGTTCAATCTGCAAGATGGATTCTTGTTACCACGACATTGTTCATCTGTCATTCCGTGACTGATCGCAACATTGCGTTCGAGATTTTCCCTGGTACAATTCCATTACAGCTTATCAGATACAAATATCTTAATAAATCGCATTGACCCCCGGTGTCACACAATTCCATATAGTAATCATGCTGTACCGTTGGGAATAATAGAACATTAACATTGGCCGTTTCATACAGATAAGGGCACTCAGTTTTCTTCAATGGGGAAAGTGCTATTTCCTTTCTGCGTTTTCATTCATTCGCAGCGACACGTTGACACACGGCGAAGTACGTGCACGCTGCAGACTCAGTTCATCCGCAATCAGTTGTCACACCGAGTCACAGTGGACAAACGTAGCCACATCAAATTTGAAAAAAAAAATCCCTTGGTAGGAGAGATTGCGAGACGAAGCACAAAGATTTGCAGTGCTTCTTGTTGCTCAGGAACTCCGGCAAGCTATTCTTCTTCGAACCCCAGCAAGGCACATTTGAAAGTAACTGTGAGGGTCAGTTTTGCCAACAACGACGGCGTCTTCACGCAAAATTTTGAGACAGGACCACTGATAATCAATTTAGAAAAGACCAACTCGAGTGATCGATCTCAGTGATCTAATATTGACTCAGAGAAGACCTCACCTCAATCCTGTTGTACGACCACAACCCGCTTTATCAGTCATCTGACGTGACAGGTGAACACAACGGCTGCGTGTCGTTCCCATCAATCTCTCGAACCAACAATCCCTCCCCGCGGACATGGTAATTTGTCTGACATTAAAATTTCACTACTTCGTCGGTTGGAAGCAGCATAAATTTTTTTTTATCTTCTGACCGCCCTGAAGTATTGACTGATTGCGTATCGAACAGTAAACAAAGCAGTCAGACTGCTCGGGCTGATTCTGGTTCCGGATGGGGTGTCCCAACTGGGGTCAGACCCTGGAAGAGGTGCATCCTACACTTCGTTCAACACGTACGAAAAGATCTGTCGGTGACTTTTTTGAGGCGCCAAGGAAGCTTTAGCGCCCATCTGCTGCATGACTGGACTTAGCACTCGTGCCCTGGCTTTTTCGTGTCTCTTGATACGGGGGTCCTGGCAGGAACAACCGCCATGTCGAATTGACAACAGTGACAGAAGCAAACACACACAAACAAGCAGAACCAAGTGTTCTCAATTGAAATGCCAAGCATTGATTTCTTCATTTCCTGTCTTTCTGTGCACCGAACACGAAACATCACCCGTTCTGTTGAAGCTTGGGTAAAGATTCACTGAATTCGCTGTTGTTAGTCATCTATTCGAACAAGACAAAACAAGCGGAAAGTCTCGCCAAGCAGGGCCACGGGAAGGTTCCAGCGCTGCCTCTCTTTCATCCCGGATTATTCAAGTGCATTAACAAGCTCATGAAATTAGCATTAACGGATCCAGAAAAGCCTCCAGGCCTGCGTTAAAGCTGCTCATTAGATCGAGCTTGTCGAGAATTTGCATTTGTTTGCTACAAAGCTTGGCCTCTGAACGGTGATTGCAGAAACTTCGGGACAGCGACAGAAAGTAAAGCAATAACCATCATCGGCACTGACAGCAGTAATTCCTCATATTTCCTCCGCAATTTTTAATAATTCACCCTCTTCATGTTGTTTTCTCTTTTGCTGGCGCACCACTATCTGGTTTCACCACTGCTTGAATGAATATATTCAGTTCCACTGGCAACTTCTGCAATGCAATAAAGTTTTATCCTTCTTGCAATAAACTGCACGCCATGTTCTTTTTTAAAGGAACATCAAGGAAATCACCAAGGAACCTCCTCGATCAATAGACAATCGTTACCTTCCTGAAGAACCACCCTATTGATCGTGATCACGTCCGTAAACATCTCAATTCCGCATCGAAATGAGAAAAACAGATCCTGGTGTGCGTTTGATCTTTGTTTCGTGCATAAAGACACTTCGAGCCTCATGCCGGAACATCGTCTTGGATCTGTTCAGAAAAAACAAATTGCACGTTGAAGACTGAGAAAAGAACAACAAAACAAGCAGTTTCTCTGACATTTGAAGCCCATCCCTTTCTATGTGACAAAACTGCAGCTGAAACAAAGGGTGACCCAACGCGTTCCCGTGATGCGCCCCCTGATCTGCACGTCGAAATGCTCCATGAAAGGAGAAGCAAGTCATTTCCTCAGAGCCACACAACCAAGTTCTCCGCCGTGGAGGTCAGTGCGGTGTTGCCATGCCTGACCAGAATGAAGGGCACAAGGGTTCCAGCTGCAACAGGACAAACTGCAACAGCTTCTGCTCGGTTTTGGAGAAAAAAATGAACGAAACGAGGCACGGTTGGCCAAAATTTGCTCTGGGGCGAGACATTTTTGTCACAATCTAATGCAAAAGCAAAGAACACAGCCCACATCTGGAAACTACCAAAACTGCAGTTCGCAGCGCCGACTAAACAAGCACGTCATCTGGAAAATTTGCTTGAAAAGGCCACGTTCTCTGTGTGTCCAGCTGCTGATCAGGAAAAAATTCCTGCAGACTCTCTGCGCACCACAATTCATGTTGGTTACTCACTGCAGCAAACCAAGGTCACACTGGCGCCTCGCGGCGCCTCCGCGAGGGACAGAAAAGTACTGTCTGCGGAGGTGCTGATCTTCCTCGGGGTTCGCGGTGGTTTTTTAATCTTTCATGGGCAATGCTGAACTTGATCTTTGAGGTAACCTTACAGTGCAGAACACAGCACACAACAACAGAGTCAGCAACACATCTGTGGGGCTTATTGTTCTCAAAATGTGAAAAATTGAAACTGTGGCAAGCTCCGTTCTGCGTTTCATTCCACACCTGCAGCAAGACAAAACAGACAAGTCGATTTTCATTTGGGACACAGACTGTCAACAAATATCTCAGAAAGACCTTGCAACTTCTTTTCCGTGTGTGTGCATTTTTTTGCATGAAAGAGACAAACGTGTGATACTCTTCTTGTGATTTACCTATGTCTTCCCTCCTTCTCTTTTGCATCTCCACAGAAAGGGAATTTTCGTATTTGCACTTGCAGCAGCATTTGAGTCTCCCTGCTAGATCGATACGACTGAATTTATTTCTTCAATTTTTTGTCTTGTCAATCTAAAGCATGGTATTGATCCGAGTCTGCGTTATTTCCTCTTGATGTTTCGTTTGTGTGAAGTGAATCACACACAACATTGTTTGTTTTCTGATGGAGAAAAGAACAGGCAAATAGCTGATAACTGCTAGGATGCCCACTAGGTCTTTCATGCTGCGGGACGCTGTTGCTTGGCTTTTGTGCACATTGGACTTCCGTGCAAAATGAGAGCCTCCTTCCGTTTCACGTCGCGTGAGTCAAGAAATTCGTTTGTGACCGGCTACGTTCTCCAAAAAGCACTCGTCACCCCAACTGCACTTCACTTTCCTTTCTTTTTTGCCGTGTCCATTGAAGCAAGCTGCAAACACGCACGAGAAGGAATGAAACTCCTTGGAAAATATTGGCCTTTGAGCTCTAAGGTCCTGCGCATCCCACGGTGGCAGAGTCTACATGTTTCTTCTGGGAGTAGAATTTGCTCCTCTAACAGAAATATCTATTCTCGTTGTACATTACACTTTCAGTGCACGGACGTTTTTACTCCCAAACGGGCAAAAATCCATACTTGGATGAATACTAAATATTGAAATCTGTCAAATGTCGCCCTTTTTTGCACAGCCAATGTCAAGAAATGAAAGATCACAGTTGGACAACCAAACGCAGCGAAGTGAACAAATCGTAACGTGACCTGTTTGATCGTTGCAAACCTGCAGCATTCAAAACTTCACTGACACACACCCAAGGCAAAAGTTACCGTTTGATTGTTTGTCGATCATTCAATGTGTCAAGCAGCAATTAGCAGAATTATTCGCCCATGTTTGCTCAATTATGATTGTTTACACACCATCATTGATTTACGTCGGAGATGAGCACCTGTCCCAACTGTGGAACTGTCACATGAATTTTACGTATCTTACAGGAGTTTAGTGGACCTATTTCTAAATGCATCCACAACAGTGTAAAAAAAGACAAAAACAAAGGCAAACGTTGCGTCACACTTCAAGCCAAAATAGCAAAACAACGTAAAAATTAGACTTGACTGAACAACTCACCAAGGATATGTGGTTCCGTAGGATTCGTTCACGCTGTAGATCTGGGTGAAGTTTTGCAAGGCGCTGCCAGTGGTGGCGTGAATGGAGTCTTCTGCAGGTGGGTGAGTAACGACCACGTATCCTGTATCCTCCGTTTTGATGAACTCATTGGTGGTTCTGTTGCGCGGATGGCGGTGACTCGTCCTGTTGTGGTCTTTGTTTTTGTGGTGCCGAATGCGCACTTCGCGGATGCCCGATTCGTCCATTTCTACCTTGGAAACTTCACCCCAACAACAGTACCAGCACCAAGCTGTGAGAAACACAAGTACTGTGCCCTCGTGAAGAGGTGTCATGCTGTGCAATGTGAGCTTTTTTTCCTACAATCCAGATTTATGCCGCCTCGGTGAACATGGAACCTCGTCACCACTTCGTGTCAATGAAGAATTTCTCACGTCTGACAAGAGTTGCGATCAGCACATTATCGCCATTTGGAGCTGCATGTCCTTGTGTATATTCCAGTAGCGACAAAATATTTACTTGATCCGTGTATCCAAGAACACCCGCGATCCTATTTGGCGGCTTCACACAGCACTTGAAACAACGCAATTGTTCCCACTGATACCTCGTCCTTGTCTGCGTGAGACGAATTGAAGACCAACTGTAATTTCACCGGCCCCGCCTTGCGTGTTTCGTCCTTCTGATTGTGCCAACAGAGGAACAACTCCAACCTAATCACTTGAGTGCCCTTGAGCCAATTGCAATACTTCATACCACACTCCCTCCCCGATCTCAAACTGCTTTAAGGCTTTCCCTTTGTCCTTTGTTGCCATTGAAGCGTTTATGACTGTCTGCCCACAAGAAAGTACACACAAGTTTGATCCGCTCTACAAGTATGCATTCGCTTATGGCCTTGAAGCTGCTTGGTTTTCTCTGCCAATAAAGACACTTGTACTTCTTACGAATTTGGCCTTGCCTCGCTGCAGGACTGCAACGCTCGGGGGTCCGCCACCAATTTGTTTTATCGCCGCTTATCTGAGTTTGTAAAACTTCCTGAAGGAATTAAGGCCATGTATGTGCAGTGGTATCTGCCGAATTGGACGCTTCAGTTGCAGCTGCAGCAACTCGATTCATTCTTGCACTATCCACTCTGCCTGTCGGAGTCGGGGTGCAGCCTCCTTCGCAGTGTTTGATCACCGACAGCAGGGACCATAGATACAACTGCCTTTCCCACTGCCTCCTCTGTCCACGAGATACATCATTAACTCGACTCCAACACTGCCGCCAATCAATTGGCAAATTATCCATTGCCAGATAAACTGTCTGTGGCCAATTTTTCTGCCGTATCTCACACCCTGGAAATGGGCTGAAACGCTGAAAGTAAATTGGGCTTCTCCAGAAGGCTTGTTTTGCACAATTTCTTTGAAACAATGCACCTGTGTCGTGACCAGTTTTGTGAATGTCCGTCAACTAAAACCTAACGCTTTGTTGATGTGCAGCTGTGTGAATATTCATTCCAATGATGAGCAGGGAGGACTTGGTATTGTTCAACACGAACAACATGAACGTGTTGTCGTTGAACAAGAGGCAACTAAAACGTGTGTTTCAACCAAACTGAGCATCACCTTGCTGCTTCCCTGGCGAAAGCAACGCTTGTCTCTCGAAACACCAACATCGACGAGCGAAACTTGAGAGATCAAAATTCCAGGACCATCCAACCACAATACTTTCTCAATTCTTTTCGACAAGCTCGAACAAAACGAAGCTGTTGTGTTAATTGTTGTTGCCACATCTTGCTGTCAAACGGAAATTCTCACCCTTTTTATTTTGGTGTGCGTAAAAAAAGTGACGGACCAAAGGGAGCAAAAATGTAAAAGTTCGAAGCATCATTCAAAAACTTTCACTCTGGCTTCCACAAAGTAGATGACAAGCCTTTGATAAAGCAAAGGAAAAGGAATCAAAGATTCTCTCCTCTGTTGTCTCATAGATACTGTCGTAATTTTTGGTGCTCAGAGGAAAAAAGCCCTCTTCACTTTTGTATGCCGGCATTTCCTCCGCGATCACGCCTCATTAACCTTCCAGCTACTCGACAGCAAATGAAGTAGAAAATGCACTTATTGAACATCTCGTCAACAACGGAAACTCTGCACAGTCGGCACAGCAAGGAGAACACATTAAAGAGACACTGCTTTCCATTTTCGTTTCTGTCACAAACGTGGAAGTGTTTTTTGGCAACATATACAGGTCTGAATGGTGCTTCAAGGAACTTCAGTGGAAATGCACGATTAGCCTTTGCTAAAACAACACAGAGATGTTGCTTGTGGTGAATGAAACAAACTCTCAGCAAAACTGGAGTACAACGAAACATCTTTCAAGGTGCGAACATCTGTATGGGTGCGCACCGTTCGAACTTTTGGTTCGCAAACACTTGACAACTCAACTTGCGAACAAGTTTGGCGACGGAGATATGTCAGCGTCGCTCACAAACGGGTGCATCAAATCAAGACAATTTTGGAAAAGTTTTGCGAAGACACGGAGTGAATCAAACGCGCAGCGCGAACTGGAAGCAAACCATTGTCTGATATCCGAGAGCACACAACCACACACGCCTAACTTTTGTGCAACGCAATCATTCCATTGTGGGTCTTGACAAAGCCCAATGTTGCCTGATGCAATCACTTTGCCACAGAACTGTGTTACTTTCTCGGCTGATATTTGACAACAAAGGAACATTCCCTCGTAGCATCAGCTTCAGCACAAAACGCTGAGCTTCCTGTGCAGCAGCTGACTTCGGCGACGACCCAACTGCTCACAAATTCCTTGTGGAGACTCATCCTGACATATCAACAACCAGCCTGTGCTGCACTGGTGAAAAAAGTTTTTTTTATGATTGCATTGCAAAAGAAAAAAAAAACAAACCCTCAAATGACACCAACACCTTTTTCCTTTCAGGGAAAACATGGAAACGTATTTCTACGAGTATGTCAACCGAAATGCTTCAAGCATGCACAGAACCCATTGTTCTTGAGCAAAACCCACTTTCGCTTTTGTTGAATCGATCTTTTTTGAACCGGGACACTGGGATACTTGGCCAAGACTGTATATGTCAATGAAACTCCGAATCCCAATGGTTCTTGAAACCGTCAAACTCCCCAATCAAGTTGTCTCCAGAACGACAGTCCAATTAAAGTCAAGCACTGGGCCAGATAAAAGTCCAAAAGGCTACACATGTGAAGGAATTCCTGTGTCATCCGCAAACACCAGACTTCTTTGTTCACATTTTATCAAAGTTGGACAGATTCAGAAACAAGGCATTGATCCCCAGGGTGCATTGTCTGTGGAGTACATTTATCAGAAATTGGTTGTTGTGCACGCAAGAAGTAAATCGAGCCTCGGGGTTTGGAACACGGACAATGAACAGATGTTCCGAAGATTAACTTTTGGTTTCTTGTTTGCGTTCGCTTCTCCGCAGACCAGTGTTTCCCTCTGCACCGCGCGAGCGGACCCAGCTGCACACGACAACAGCAATTCCTGCAAGTTCATCACCTCCTTCCGAAAAGAAGAGAGTTCTTTTCGCTGAACTCGGCAACCTTCCTCAAAACTTCTTCAAAACTGTGATTAGCCAAACTAATCCGAGTGCAAAACCACCAGCCCCATGACGAAAGTACTTTCTTTGGCTTAATGAGCACACTTGTGTACTGAACTGTTGACAATAGTGTCTCATCACGTTCGAGGGTTGTGTCATTGACGAAGCCTGAAGACACTCATTCCATTACCAGAGGAATCACTTGGCCACCAGCAACTTTGTTTGCAGCTGTGGCAACATACTGTTTGGAGCAGATCTCTTTTGTTCAGCACGCATCGACACGAGATCAAAAGACCTTGGTGATGGAACTGATGGAAAAGAAGCTCCGGACGGGCAAATGCTGTCATACTTGGCTTTCTGTCAGGAATATTTCATCAGTCCTGCACGTCAAAAACAATTTCACAGAACGCTTGACTGCCAGGACAAGCAACCAAGTACGAGAACCACAAACACACCGTGGTTTCCTGGCAAGTGCGCAACAGAAACGAAGAGACGTGGTTCCTTTCATGCAGAAAAATGCCCCCACCCCACCCATGTGACGATAAGGTGCCAGAAACAGCACCGGACTTTTGTCCACGAACGCGACAGGTCAAGTGCAACATCTCTGTATCCAAGGATTCATTCTTGAAGATCTGGGTGCGCGAATTTCACCTTTCGGTGGGCATCCAGATCAATAAATTCGCACAGAAAGTTGCAATGTGCTTTTGAGCCGTGGTGCCTCGTGTCTCCAGATTTCATGGGATGCGAGCGACAAGATAAACAAGATGGCATTGCCGTGTGGTGTCCCAACACGAGTGTGCACGGGTGTGGTCCAGACATGGAACCTCAAAACCCCCGAAACAGGAAGGTCAAGTCAAAGACAACCAACAAACCAACAAAGTAAGTTTGGTTTGTCTTCAACCTGCGCTCTGCTTGCTGCGACCAAGGAAACGTCATACAAAAATCATTCTCGTACGTCTCGTACGTGCGCAAGATATACGAGCTGTTCAGGAAAGGTCTACAGATTACAGTTCTGTTCCGTGTTGCGAGTGCAGGGGGAAAAAATACGCCAAGATGGTGTTGCCGGTGATTCGAACTATCCTGCTATTCGAACTATCCTGCAGCCTCATTTGTATAATAGCGTGCCAATAGGCGGGAACAAATGTCCGATATCAAATAATCTCTGATACTACAAAGATTGCATTTTTCATACCCACCAAGAATCAGTGATGAAAGTTAAAATTTTTCAAGAAACAAAAAAGTCAAAAATGCACTTTTTG
>JAAUXT010036184.1_pt1 | contig 24143 bp, 29 predicted proteins | sample 7278171 | NCBI WGS metagenome assembly JAAUXT01 (sample SAMN14350112, study PRJNA611818) | marine sediment metagenome | isolation source: surface marine sediment (1.8m) | place: French Polynesia: Moorea | collected 2018-08
AGCATGACTGGTGGAGGACAAGGAGGACCAGGAAGAATTGATGAATAAGGAAGAATTGATGACATTACCGATGCTGCAAGGGACTTCGCACTGCAGTTGCCTTGAGCACTGCTTCTTGTTTCTGCTGTAGCGCGTGATCTGTATTCGACGTAATTTGTTGTTTTTGCATCACGTGTTGCCCACGTGACTTGTTGCTGGAATCCTTCCAGGCGGCACTGCAGGAACTGTTCTTGTGCCACGTGTTTCCGCGTGATCACCACGTGACTCTGTTGTAGGCGCTGGAGCAGTTCCGGACGGCGCTGCAGGACCTGTACTGCGCGCCGCGCCTCACGGAGCCCGTGTGGCTCAGCATGATGAGCTTCTCCCTGCAGCGCGTCCGCCTCGCGCAGAGCTTCCTCAAGGAGTTCATGGGCGCCGTCGAGAAGCTCGACAACAAGGGCCACAACCAGTGAGTGAGAGAGGGGCGAAGCACGCTCACAGTCACACGCACACAGACGCACATGCACACACAGAAAGACAGATACAGACACAGACACACACACACACACACACACAAACACACACACACACACACACACACACACACACACTGAGTCACAAGGGACACAACCAGTGAGAGACAGGGGCGAAGCACGCTGACAGTGACACACACACACACACAACACAAACACACACAAACACACACACACACACACACACACTGAGTCACAAGGGACACAAGCAGTGAGTGAAAGAGAGAGAGAGAGAGAGAGAGCCACAGACACCCCGCAGCGCCGCGCATGCGCACACACACACGTGCCCGCATCTCAGGGACGCGTTCATATTGTCACGTGTGAAAATGTGTTTCGCTTTCAGTTTCGTGAGCAGCATGCTGACGGCGGTGCTGACGTACCACCTCGCCTGGGTCCCGACCGTGACGCCGGCAGGGGGCACCACCTCCCGCACCTACCTCCACAAACACTCCGCCAAGTGGGTACGTACAGCCCAAACCCGCCACGCTGAGTGGGTACGCACCGAAAGGGCATGTTACGTGGTGTGTGCGCCTTGTTTGAACGCGTTGCCACAACGGCACGACGTAGTCTCCGTACGTCTGCTTATTTCCTGTGGTGCAAAGCACTTTGGGATCTCCAGATTCTAATGACGGGTTGTTTTGTTTCAGTTGGACGCCCTGGCAAAATGTCACCCCTACAACCCCCTCTGGGCACAGCTGAGGTACGTCTTCAGTCGATTCGTTTCGAATCTTTCGAGCTTGATTCTTATGTTGTCGATTGATTTCGATTCTGTTGTCAGGACCAGTCACGGCTTGTTTCACCGCAGCGATCTATGTAAATCTTGCCTGATCGATTAGTTTTCGATTCTTTTGGAATCTATTCTCTCCGATTCATCGCGATCACTAACCTGTTCCTGTTTTCCCGCGCAGTGATCTGTACGGCGCGGTCGGGTTCCCGCTGCGTCTCTGCCGAACCGTCGTCGTCGGGAGCAAGGCTGACGTCGTGTGCCGGATGCTGTCCGTCCTCAGCTACTTCATCCGCTGCAGCACCGTGCTCGAGAGCATGCAGGAGTGCCCCACCGAGTTCTCCACCAGGGGGCATGACGGGGCGCTGGGCCCTGGAGAGGGGGCGCCAGACAATGAGGAGGGACAGGGTGTGTCGGACCCTGCGGGTCGGGATAGTGGTGTTTGTGAACAGGAGATGGCGCCACGGGAGATGGTAGACAGTTTGACAGAAGAGCCCGCGACAGACGCGGCTTTTTCGAGCGACTCACAGGGGTCGACGCTACACGGTCATTCACTACCAGAGGGCACTATGGTCGGGTCCGTGTCGAGCGCTGAGTTGCCCGACGACGGTGCGATGGTCACTTCCGGTTCCACGGTGACGAGCAGTCGGAGTGACCGAACTATTGGCGACGATGTGGGCGAAATCAGTGAACGTGTGACAAGCGAACAGACAGGCAAAAGTGAACTTCAGGAGCAAGACACAAGTCCCGGTTCCCAGGATTCCCTGCGGCTTCCTGAGGCCGAGAACGAGGTTGAGCGGAAGTGCAGACTCTCTGACAGTTCCGTGGAGGAATCGCCCAAAGTCGCGAGTGTGACGCATGTTGGGAGAGCCCTCGTGGTCGAGAGTTCTCCTGTGGAGGGTCTTGGTATTCTGACTGCGAAAGGGTCGAACTACTCTGACGACCAAACGCAGGATTCTGTTGCGGATACGGGCCTGGAGAGGTTGACTGTTGCTGTGGATACCCGAGAAGAAAGTGCGCATGACAGTGGCGTGTTTGATCAGCAACGCGAGAAACAGGAAGAGGAAGTGGTTGTCAGTGAGACTGATTCGGTTGCTACTGAGACGGACTCTGGCGCTGTCTCCCTGGATACACAGTCGAGTCCAGCCAAGGTGACACCTGGCGACGTGCAGCACATGTTCACGCGAAACATGAGCGTTTTTGACGAGTACTTCAAAGATGGCAGCACCACCCCGACAGACCTCCCGAATCTGAGCCTGCGCAGAACTGAGAAAATGGCGGAGCACGAGGATTACAAGCGTCTCGCTTCCATCGAGGGCAGCCAGAGTGTGATTGACGAATACATCCAGGAACCGCTCCCTGACTTCCAGCCCGTTGCTATGGAAGCACTCCCTGAGTCTCCACACGTTGCTATGGAGTCGCTTCTTGAGTCCCCACGCGTTGCTATGGACGTTGCTATGGACACGGAGCGGATCAGCCCGAAAGAGGGTTACTTCGGGGTGGAGTCGGCGGGGTTCTCCGCTACGGCGCTAGAGGGCGGGGCGACTGCGCAGGTGCAGAGCGCGCTGCGTCTCATGCAGCAGAGCAGCCGCGAGGAGGCGCTCATGCTGAGCAGCGGCGAGTTCACCTCCAGCAGGTGAGAACCAATCACAACCTCCTGCTGTCCAACCAATCACAACCTCCTACTGTCCAACCAATCACAACCTCTCACTGAGTGGCCAATCACAACCTTTCAGTGACTGGTGTTCCTTGCCAGTGCCAGGTAGTGAGAAGAACAAAGGCACTGTCATCAAAGGGGTTACTGGCCTGTGTTTCGCCAGTGTAACCCCCACCCTCCTCAGTTGGGTGAAATTTTTGAATGGCAGTCCATCTGCGGTCATCAGCTCTTGGAGACGTCCCTGTTATTTGCCACAAACCAGCGGACCAAATGGGATCACTCGAGCTGAAACCTGTCAGGGGATGAAACTTCTGACACAGGCGCTGAGTCTACTTTGTGTTTTGTTTCAGCGATTCGCTGTTCAGCAGCATGGCGGCGCGTCCCACGAGCCTCACTCTGACGCGCTCCCTCAGTCGTCATAGCAACGTGAAAACTCCCACCTCCAACAGAAGGTTTGTCCCTTTGTATGCAAGTTACGACAATTATCGTTGCACGTGTTTTCGCGTCCTCAACGATCTCAATCTTGAGAGCGACCTTTGCCTGCTGAACCTGTGCGATTCCGAGTGTCTGCGCCAGCAGGTGTTCTTGTTCGTTGACCCTTCACACGGTGCGCATGCGTGTTTGCAGAAGCGAGCGTTCCACGCCGGTGGAGACGGAGCGGTCGCGTCACGGGTCGGCGGCGTCGAGTCGGCGCAGAGGCGTCGACCCCGAGTTCTTCTCCCAGCTCGACGAGGTGCCGATGGTCAGGTGAGTGCACACACATACACACACACACTCAAGGACGCCGACGCATACACAATCCACACACACAGGCGCGCACACACACACACATACACACACACACACACACACACACACACACACACACACACGTGCGCGAACGCTTGTGTATCTGTCCTGCAAGAGTAGCAGGCCAGAAATTTGTGAAAACCTTGGTTCCAGACAAAATGGGAAGTCTCAGTTGGAAGTGAACACGCGCACACACACACACACACACACACACACAAACACACACCACATATACACGCGCACGCACGTTTTGTTTCTTGACGCCCCTGTGCATCAGCACGCGACTCTGCGCCCGAACACACCACGTGACTTCATTGCGCATGTTTCCCCGTGGCAGGACGGAGGAGAGCGAGGGGCGCCGCGCGCCGTGTGAGCGCCACTTCGGCCGCTCGCTGCTCGCCGCCTACACGTCCCGCTACATGTCTGACTTCATTCTGCACGGAACCAGCGACCAGAGCTTCTCCCCGCGGCTCCACGCCGACCTCATGACCGCCGTCCAGGTGCGTGGGGCGTCGTCGAGCTTGTGTCGCCCTCCAGTGGATCCCGGGGGTGCCTCTCCCGCTCCCACTTTGTTCCTCCGAAATATGAGCCTGCGAGGGTCAGGCCGAGACCGAGGTCGGCTCCCGCCTACCCCAATCCTGGATCCGCTGGAGTCTTTTCAGTTTTGACCAAATCATAAATTTAGTGGTGACTGTTTTTGAAGGAGACATGAACCCCGAGCAGAATGCGTCCTATATCCTGAACGAAAGCTTTTCATTTGCCGGACGCCTGGTCACGTGTCATGACCGCATCACCATGACAACGGGCTGTTCCTTCTTCTGCAGAGTTCTGTGATAGACGAGCGGATCGACGAGGCCGTCTGCATCATCGCGGACACGGACAAGTGGAGCGTGCAGGTGCACAGCTGCGACCACGTGACTCCGGATCGGGTCAGAAAGCACGACGTCGTCGCGTCGCAGTTCGTGCGCAACATGATCGACTCCGTCAAACACCTCAACAAACTCAAGATGTCGCCCGAGTTTGTAAGTAGCGCTATCATTGGTTTGCTCTTCTCCGTGCGCGTGAGGGTGTGCGTTAATGTGCGTACGTGCGTGTCGGCGTCGGGTGCGTGCTCTGCGTGTGTGTGTGTGTCTGTGCATGCTTGTGTGTGTGAGTGCGCGAGTACTTTCGCGTTCTCATCAATTGGGCGTCGACAAGTGTTTGAACTTCTTTCGATTGGCGCTTGTGGTCACCAGGACAGGTCCCACCAGTTTTATTTCAGGGAGTTGGTCTTTAAAATGTGTACATTGAGAGAGTCGGTTCTTGGTTTCAGTGTCTGATGCACCTGGAGGACAAACTGCAGGAGATCTACTTCAAATCGCTAGTGCTCGGGGAGTACATGTCTCAGCACAAGAAGGTGGACCCCGAGGAGCTCTCCGGCAAACTCAAGTGAGTCCGCCTCACCATCACACACCCGGAGATTCAGCCTTGAGACAAGATTTTGTTGGCAGTTGTGTGGTTCAACAAAGTTTCCCGCACTTCGTTCAGGGGAGTGTAGGGGACTGGGTGCAGAGAACGGAGCACATCGCAACGAGGGTGCAGGGGAAGCAAAGGAAAAACATACAGACCTGTGCCCTGTATGCAGGGGGCAGTGGTTGAGAAAACTGGGGTTGGGGTGGAGAGCGTGGGATACGGTTGTGCAGTGGAGGGCTACACGCATGGCAGTGCGGGAGAGATGTGCAAAAGGGACCAACCAGGAAGAAACCTCACCTGGTTTGAGAATTTTCGTTCTTCATACTGAGACACGTTTGTTTTGTTTCAGAATCGACCTGAGTGACCTTCCACTGATCCTCGCTGTAACCGGGACGCACTCGCCGCACGTGGCCGAGGGGCTGCAGAGCTGGTTCATCTGGAACAGCCCCAGGGGGCGTCCCACCACCAGCTGAACCCCATGGGGGCGTTCCACCACCAGCTGAACCCCAGGGAGGGGGGCGTCCAACCACCAGCTGAACCCCAGGGGGGGGGGGCGTCCCACCACCAACTGAAGAATGTGAACCCCAGAGGGCACGTCATCAAGGGTGCCCCATCTGCTGACGAAATGAAATCCAAGGGGTGCCCCACCGCGAGCTGTACCCCAGAGGTGCCCACGAGCTGACGAACCTGAGCTCACGGAACCGAGTCCAGGGGGCGCAACAGAGCTGATGAGACTGAACCCAAGGAAGCGCGCTACAAGCTGATGAAACTGTAGCCCAGGTGGCGCCCAACAAGCTGACGAACCTGAGTCCAAGGACACCATGAACTGTTGAAAACTGAACCCAGGAGACGGCCCACGAGCTGACGAAGTTTCTTTGCAGGCAGAACAGCTCATTGTGCTGCATTCGCAGTCTGGATCCATTCCGCTTTGTTGCGTTATCTCTGCTCGTGTGTGTAAGTGTGTGTGTGTGTGTGTGTGCACGCATGTCCGTGTTGCGGGGTGGATCCTCAGCTGCTGCGGTTCCGTGTGGCGGGGTGAATCCCTGAACTCTGTTGACTCAGCCTGAACGCGTGAACACTGACCGACGCCGAATCTGTGATATTTATTATGTATCAATAGAGGCCTTGACTCGAGCTGATTCTGTGCTGAATGTTTAATTTATTTTATCCGTCATTGTACTTCGTGTCTGCGTCAGTTTGTCTCCCTCATTCGCAACTGTATCGTTGAATGCGTGGGTCGTTTTGTGTGGAACCGAAGAAGGGTGTGTTACTCAGAAACGTTGACAAAAAACCTTCAGTGGTTCGTTCTTGATGCGACACAGAGAGAGAGAAAAACGCTACAAACACAAGTTTGTTTGATTTCCTCATGTTTGCGCGCGCCGACTGTGCAGAGTTGACAACGCGTGTCTGACAATCACTCTTTGGCGTCAGTCGACTTTGGGATGGGACCAGGGCTCCTTCCCCATGTGCACCCCATATTGGCGACAAAACAATCACGAAGAAAACGTTTTGAAGATGTCTCGACTCGCAAAATGCAAAAATAAATTTCGTTTTTATGACGGTCACTTCCAAATTTGGCACAGGCGCCCATCCGGACACTGACAAGCAATCTAGTTTGCGTTTCATTGGACCTGTTGAAATTGTGTTCATGAGAAAACGAATTCCCGCCCGTGTTTTGCTGACAAACGTCCATTTCTTGGACGATTTGTGCGATCTTTACCACGTGGTCTCTCACGTGACCTTTCTTCATCACGTGATCTTTGTCATGTGGTCCCGGCGCTTCGTTTGCTCTGCTGACGCCCTATTGTGCCAAAGCGTTATGAATCCGTGGTGCAGCTGACGCAGTTTCAATAAACGGTGTGTTAAACTGCGCTGTATTGCGGTTAATGATGTGGGCGCATGGCGCAGGATGCTTCAGAGAGAGAACATTCACAGCTCATTACGCTCACAGCTGTCTGAAAAATAAACGTTTCTCGGTTGACACGGAACGTTCACAGACAGAAGTGGAAAAAATAGATAACCACCAACGACTAAGTGGGTGGCCCCATTTGAAAATTTTCATTCGCAGAAAACTAGGAACGTTTGCATCCATGTCTTGACCAAAAGGAAGAGGTGAAAAGGTGGGCGGGGCCGGTTCCCCCCCCCCCCACAACAGGAACCGTCCCTGAGCAATGACTGAATTCGCACTTCGCGAAAAAGCGTGAGATTTGAAAGGAAAAACGGTGAAAAACCGCGACGCCGCACCGCGCACCTGGAGTTTAATTTTCCATAAAGCAGATTTATATCAGTTTCAGATCGAGGGTCTGAACTTTGGTGAATCAGCTTCAGCACAATGATGCTGAATCGATTCACAGACGCGGACGACGTCAATACGTGTTGTCACTCTCACACAAAACTGCGAATTCGAGGAAAAATTGTGACGAAGGCAAGTTTCACTGGCGGACACAAAGGATACGTTTTTTTCACAGGAGTGAGAATTGACCGCGCGTGCTGTGCGTGCACCTTGTAACTGCAACAGACGCGTGTGCGGCTTGTGGATCGCGCGTCTCAAAATGTCGGTGTTGTCAGTGATGGGCAACGGATGAAACCCAGGTGCACGGGAGAAGGAAATACGGAGGAGGAGAATCTTAAAACTTTCGCACATGTCTTGTCTTTGGTTAAAACGGGTGCGGAACGAAAAGGACGTGTCAACTCACCGTGGGTGAACCTTCAACAAACACGTTTCAAAAAGAAATTTGTGCCTTCGATGTCAGTTGGAGAGGTGGCGTATTTTTTTATCGCACGTTCAGGGGCAGGTACTCTGGATCCGCTTTCGAGCTTTCCAACCAAATCGATTCAAATTCACATTCCTTTGTCGTCGTGAAGCAATTTTGACCGCTGCATCTGTGGGTGGACTTGTTCAAACAAGCACACAAGCTGTTGCTACGCGTCTGAACGGGCAGAATGGACAGGAACAGATGACTCCAAATCTGTGCAGAACCACACAGGAAGAACACGCGAGCGCAGACACTTGACTGACCGGCTGTTGTCATGGTGAGAGAATCAAGCGAGGCTCTGGAATTGAGGACAAGACTGTGATTTGTATCTTTCCGGGAAGACTGAGTTTTGAGAAATGAGTCTAACGATTCACTGGTGGCCCTTCCACCCGTACACCATCCCATCCGCCGGAACCGGGCACCAGGTGAATCCGGACGGAATGGGCGGGGACCAGGTGAGCAGAATCGGCGGGAACCAGGCTGACGAGGACGCACTCCACGGGCTCCTGGTCGACATCCTGGCGCGGCTGCTGCGGAACTGCCTCCGAGAACCGGAAGTTGAGGTGCTGACCACGCGGCGCATGCGCTACGTGACGCAACACGACTTCCTGCCGCTGCTGCTCGACCCGGAAGCGGAAGTGACAGACGCGCGCGACGTGCACGTGTTTCTCCCGGACACGCTGCACGCGCACGACGTGGAGACTGTGGACCGGATGCTGGGACCTGAAACGGTGTTCCTGCCGGTGCTGGAGTCGCCAGGTAAGAGTGAACCACGTGGTGCCTTGGTGGGACCAGGGGTGAATCCAGGGATCAGGTCCGGATGCCGGGCTAATTTGGGAGATCACGGCTGGATCCGTGGTGGATCCACGGGACCAGGACAAATCTGGTGTTTGGGTCAACGGAACCTCCTCTGACCCTCATCTTGGGTTCTGGGTCCGAAAGTAGTTGCAGTGGTTTGTGGATCAGGACCTTTGGTTGAGTCGTTCCTGGGGTTCTGGCTCACCTCAACTAAACTCTTTGGGAACCCGACCACCATTTTGAGCATTTTTGCCACAGCCAGGGGTTTGCGTCACAGTGCGCTGTTGTGTCTCCCTGTGGGGTCCACTGACTGCACCTGTATCTCTACTGTGTTTTCCCTGCAGGTTCTGTTCACTTCTACCTGAAGCAGCAGGAGGCGGTCGGGTCGGACCTGGTGGCGGTCATCCTGCAGGGCTGGCCCATGCTGATCCTCATCCTGCTGGGAGCGGGGTACTCAGGCATCATCATCTGGCTCCTGGTGAGTGTGAGATCCAGGGGTAGATCTCGGGCTGGGTCTGAAGAAGGAACCAGGGAGAATCCAGGACAGAGCCAGGGAGAATGCAGGTGTAGATCTTTGGGTGGATTGATTCACATGCAAATCCAGGAGTGGACCCAGAGGCAGGAGCAGACGCACTTGCTTCCAAATAATGTATGTACAGATTCTGGTTGAGACTGGCGCCACGCCCAGTCCGCAATCCTCGTGCCCGTGACGAATTTGGTCAGAACACCTCCACCACCCTGGGTCGGCTTGAGGCTGAGGTCAGAGCTCCTGCGTCTTTCCGCTGGAGGGCGCCACGCTGTAGCATCGCGTTGGTTTCAGGATCGCCTGTGGAACCCGTCCAACTTCCCCAAGCCTTTCATCCGCGGATTCTGGGAGGGGTTCTGGTGGGCGTTCGTCACCATGACGACCGTCGGGTGAGTGTAACTTCCGGTAACACGCACGAGTTGAAGGAAGATTGCCCACAGCTGACCTCGAGAACACAGGGGTGACAACACGGCGCAACGTGCAGCTTTGCGTTGGTTGGCTCGATTCTGGCGCATTCCTCTGGCCTTGTGTGTGTGTGTGTGTGTGTGTGTGTGTGTGTGTGTGTGTGTGTGTGTGTGTGAACCGGCCCTGTTTTCCAGGTACGGCGACACGACACCCCGCTCGATCCAGGCCCGCGCCTACGGCCTCGTGTGGATCGTGATCGGCATCACGATCCTCTCCGTCTTCACCGCCACCGTCACCACCGTCCTCACGCAGCAGTCCATCGGCAACGCCAAGACGCTCCACGGCATCTCGGTACGCATGCGCCGTGCAGCATCTGGACATGCGCACTTGTACGTGTCGGATTTGCATGCTGGCATCCGCCTCCAGCATGAACTCATCGCATGTCCTTTCAGGCAACGGTCCTCAACGGAACGGACGACTTCCTACTGTCCATCGCGCGCGGAGCAAAACCAGTGGGTGAGTGTTGGCCTTTCGCGCGTTGCAACAAACTTTTTCTTCTCCCTGTACATGTATTTCTCCCCCTTCTCCCGCAAGCTTCAGTGCACTCCCCCCAACCATGCGCGTACTGCCTCACTGCTACCTTCTTCTTTCGCAGTGGCGTCTGACTTCGCGGCGCTCAACACGATGCTGACGCGCGAAGAGGTGGAGGCCGGGCTGCTCGACCAGTTCGCCTTCGCCTCGCAGCAACACCTCCTCGACGAGCGGGTGAGCGGGCGCATCCGGGTGATCCAGGGGCGGAAACGGATCCAGGGGTTGGGGCAGAGGGCGGATACACAGGGTGTCACAGGGGTGGGGCCAGAAGGGACAGGATCTTTTGGAGGCAACACCTCCTGGATGAGGGCAGGGGCGGACCCAGGGGCGGGAGATCCTGAGCCGGGACATGGGCAGGACCGGGGCCATGCAGGGGGGGGGGCAGCGGGGCCTCGGGCGGCATCAGGAGTAAATCTGGGACTTCAACCGGGGGTCTCAGGGACGCATGCACGGGAGATTCCAGGGGTGGGGGAGGCTGGGGGCGGATCCAGGACAGTAGGGGGGAAGCCAGGACATCGGAAGGGCCCCTGAACATAAAGGCCCATCAGACCCACTGTGGTTCTCGCACGAATTTGGTTGCTTCCGCACACACACACGCACACACACGCCACACGCATACACACATACATACACACACACACACACACACACACACACACACACACACACACACACACACACACACACATGAAGAAACAAAGTCTCAAGTTGTAACTGTAAACCACGTTGGATTGGTTCGCATGGCTTGGTTCTCGGATAGAATTCGAGTGTTTCCACCCCGTGTCGTCACAGATCCTGATCCAGAGCACGGTGGCGAACCCGACGGTGCACGGGATCGTGATGCGCACGCGCGACGCGCGTCTCGTCAACTGCAGCCGCGCGTTCCTCGCGACCAATCAGCACGTGACACTGCAGGAACTGCTGCGCTGGATCCAACCTCTCACCGTGAGACGCACGCATACTCACACACACGCACGCATACCTTCAGACACACACGCACAATCAGCACGTGACACTGCAGGAGCTGCTGCGTTGGATTCAACCGCTCACCGTGAGACGCACGCCTACTCACTCACACGCACGCACACATTCACACACACGCACAATCAGCATCTGACACCACAGGAGCTGCTTCGTTGGATTTCACCGCTCACCGTGAGAGACACAAGCAGACGCACGCACACCGTGACACACACGCACACACGCACACACACACACACACGCGCGTGCACGGACACGCGAATCGCAAATCAAAACGGATTCACAGAACACTCAGTATTTTCATTGCACGTCAATCCACGAGCACGACACCTCGATCGCCATGCCCCGCGCACCACCTGCTGCGCACGTGCAACGAGTCGATGCGACGTCGATGAACGTGCCGCAAGAGCTGATTCCAATCTGAAGCAGAGTCAGCTTTTTTCAATTTCATCAAATCAAATGACGTGCGACATGACATGTCATTCAGTTGATGGAGGCTTCAGCCCCATGCGTGGTTGTGGCGTCCATTCAGCCAATGATTCATGGGTATTGTCCACGCCACACCCCCATCATACCCTTCACGCCACGCTTTAAGTTGGGCGAAAATTGAGAATATTTCCACGTGCTGCAGGTGAAAACGACCACAGCGGCGGAAAGTGCAGAGAAACTCTTCCAGCCGCGCACCATCTCCTACATGTGGTTCTGCCTCGCGGCCTGGGCCGGCCTCTTCCTCCTCTTCGTGCTCTGGGAGTTCCTCTACTGGAGACCCAAGCACCGCCGCAGGAAAGGTGCGCGTGCGCAGGCCAACCGGAACTTCCGGTGCCGACGCGGAGTGGCCGGAAGTTCGCGTGCCGACGGCCCGTGCGGACGGGTTCGATTTCGTGCGTGCACCAGTGCGCCGTGCAAATGCGCGAAACCAAACTCACTCACATGGAGCTCTTTGTTGGCCGTGTTCGATTTTGCCCATCGCATGATGCGCGTGGACGCCATTGTTTTCCACAACGTTCGAGCAGAACTTCCTGACTTCGTTCTTTCTGAACTTGGATCTTGTCTGAGTAGAAACCAGCGCATGAGAACGCGATCCAGTTCGATGCAAACACTCCCAGCTTTGATTGCATTTTGTCACGAATTCTCTTGCAGCTATGAAAGCGAAGCTCGCCCTGGAGCAGCAAGCCGCGCGCGCAGAGAACGACCCACCAACGCAGAAATCCATCATTCCGAAATCCGTGCAGAAAATGGCGAGAAGCCCGTTCACACGGAGAACGAAGGACGGCCCTCCTCGTCTGCGCGTCACCCCTCAACACGCCCACGTCAACGGGGCGTTCAATTCTGACGTCATCACCAAGACAGTCGACGCGCTCCATGACGACGGCAGCCAGGACCTGGAGGCCTTGGTTGCTAGGCAACAGGCCGAGCTCCACCAACTGGAACGGGAATATGAAGCGTGGCACGACGCGTACACGCAGCGCGTCGACGCCACCAGGCGTCGCCACAGTGACGAGCAGCGCCATCTCCTGCGGGACGCGTCACGTGAGCATCGCTTCCTTCAACACCAAAACGGGTTCCCGTCCTCTCCGTCACGAGGCGGGTACCCGTCCACAGCGTCCCCGGGCGGACTCGTCGGGTTCCCGGGGGCGTTCTCCGTGTACCCGGCGCGGATCCTCACGACGGAGTCGACGTCGCGTTCCGTAGCGACGACGTACCGACCCTACCCGCCGCTGCACCACCTCATCTACCCGGAGAACTTCATCCCGGGCTCCGCGCTGCCGCTCGAGAACTTCTGACGAGACAGTGAGGACTTCATCACGGTCACGTGGATCCCACGTGCAAATCACGTGGCACACGTGACAAACACGTGCAAATTTACGTGGCTGACAAGAGAAGCCACGTGCTCCGAGGTCCAAGGTACCTGCTGCTTCGAGTGAAACTTGCCCATGTGGAGACTTTCTCATGCATAGTCTGCAGAAACTTCTCTCGTGCAGTTTCGTGTCTTTCGGTTGGGGTGATGGAATTGCGTTCCTCTCTCACAGGGTAGGCAGCGTTCGATTTCCTAGTGCAAAACCAAAACCATTTCTCATGGTTTGGCTTCAGATTCGTGTAAATCAAATACCATTTCAGCTATCTACCCATCAAACCCAAGCCAAAAACGAAGCTAACTCAGAACGCAGTTTGGGTGAAACCAAACTGAGGTTTCTGATTCGCGCTCAGATTTGGTAAATCGAACGCTGCCGTAGATTCCGTGTGTTCAGACGTGCTCGCTCACTGCGGCGGAGCCACGAACTGGTCAGATTCCATCAACATACGGGCGTCTGAACTGACCAGCCAAACGGATTTCCAACAACGCCAAATAACACACGACACCTCATTGTCTTCCAAGTTCCTATATATTTTTTTTTTTGCAAGAGACCGCATTGACTGCCAACTCAACAACTCTTCGTTTCCAACCCTTCTCAAACACAAACGTCACAAAATACTGGGTGATTCCAACCTTTTCCCACGCAAACAAGAATGCTGCACAGCACACTTCGAGCGGGTCAGGTTTGGCCCGAGGCTTCCGGTACAAACTGCTCCTCTGCTCCATGAGTTCAGGTCGACAGTCAAACATCAACAGAGTTTCACAATGCGCTGGTCCTCCAGCGGGTCAAGGGCAAGGGGTCCACCCCCTGGATCCGCTCCAGCTGGCTCACTCCAGTCCGTTCCAAACTGGCGACGCAAGCTGGAGAATATTCAAGGCCAGAGAATTTGCTTCCTATCTTTCGCAAACAATCAAACTCCCGTTTCTCAGAGTTGTCACGCGAATAATCCAGGCACGAGCAGTGACGTTGCCTGGTCGCAGATGTACACCGCACTGGTTTTGCACTCAGCCAACATTCAGTTCTCCGGTAACTCCACAACGATAACCAAAGCCAAAACTCACTGTCACATCCTGTGTCACGCTGCAAGGCCGGCGCTGCAGTGCAAAGGCTGAGAGGACGGCGCGAAACGTCAGCGGAAGTCCCCGCAGCCTCGATATGAATTCCCGCGCGTGTCGCTCACTCTGTTCACTGGTTCCCTTCCCCCCCCCCCCACAAACCGCGGGTGTCCCGAGCTCTCTTGACTGGTTCCCGCCCGTTGTCAGTTCTGCAAACTGATTCCTGCGCGTCGATCACAAGCTCCTGGTACCCGGTCGCTAGCTCTGCTGACTGGCCTCCTTGTCGCGTTGTTTCTGCTGCGTATCACTGTACTCCTCGAGCCCGGCCTTCTGCTGCGTGAGCCGGAACACGACCGGCGTCTCGGAAAGGCGCGGGTTCGCGCGCTGCAGGAAGGTGAGCCAGGACCGCAGCGAATCCTCACTTCCGGTTCCCGTGATGCACATGGCGAGGATGGTGCCGTCCTCCTGCTCGTGCAGCGTCGGCTTGACGACCACGTGACTCGGGGAGCGGTCGTCCGAGAAATACGGGTCCCAGGTGAACCAGGCTGTGATAAGGGAAAACGGGTACCAGGTGAAAATGTGACAAAGCACACCAGTGAATAAGGCTTTGACATATATCATATTTATCATATAAATGCGTGTGTGCGTGCGTGCGAGTGTTTGTGTGCGTGTGTGAGCGTGCGCCTGTGTGCGCGCGCACGGTTCTGCTTGCGCGTGCGCGTCCAGCGCGGTAAACAAAATTTCTCCGGGGTCAGGGCGCCCACGTACTCTCTGGCTCCTCCTGAGGCGGGTTCTCCTGGTTCTCGTGGTATCTGCGGCACGTCTCCGTGGCGTCCGCCTTCAGCACGTAGTAGGTGAGTTCCTCCGAGCGCAGCCACACGCTGAAGCCGCCGTCCACGAAGACGGGCTTCTCCGTGTCGAGCGCCGCCGTCAGCTCCACCTGCGCCGGACTCATGGCGCTGACGACGAACGTGTCGTCTGCAGCCGCCTCCAGGTCAGACGTCTGAGGGAGAGAAACACAGCCAATGGGCATCAGACGCCACGTAGACGCAGACGACGGCGCAACGTGACGTCAGCGTGAATTTTGCCATTCTCAACACTGGTGAAATTGGCAATTGGGCGTCTGAGGGAGAGAAACAGGCAATGGGATTTGATGTGTCAGCGACAAAATTGACAGTTGGGAGGTTCTGCATCAAGTTGCGTGGACGTCCAAAGTGCGGGATGGGGGGGGGCGTCGGTATCAGACGCTGCTGCTCAGCGTCTGACGTCTGGATGAGACAAACAGCCAACTGCGGAGTTTCGACGTCCAAGCAGCGCAGACGCAGACCACAGCGCAAGCCATTCTCAACACCGGTGATATTGACAATTGTGCAGAGGTTTCTTGAATTTTGCGTCTTGGTTTTGAAGAGTATGACCATTTTGCATTTGAGGTTCTGCTCCTGTGCGTACAGAGCCAAGTAGATATTGTTGCATCGGAAAGGAAAGGGATCGCAGCCAAAGAATGCTGAGAGAATCATATTGTGCCATCTTCCCAACTCAGCTGTGATTGGCGACTCGTTCCTACTGACCTCAAACACGGACAGCTTGTTCTCCAGGTCGACGGCCATGCGTCTCAGCGCCATCTTGGCGAGTTCGAGGCGGGACTCGGGCAGCTCCCACGGGATGGGCCACGGGTTCATGTTCTTGAACTTGGGCATCCAGTACATCATGCGCTGGTACTTGCGGAAGCAGTGCGCCTGGTCCCCGAACCGGTCCACGATCATGTAGCCCAACTCGTCGTCAGGGACGATACCTGCAGAGGGCATGTTTGGTTTTGATGAAAGAGCAAGTTCTATTTGTAGTGTTTGGTGGTTTCGCTGTGCTCGATGGTGTGCAGAAAGCGCACTCACGTGTTGTGTGGTGTGGTGTGTGTTGGGTGGTGTGTGGCAGCACAAGAGAGGAATCTGTGTGTGTGTGTGTGTGTGTGTGTGCGTGCGCGTGTGTGTGTGTGTGCGTGTGTGCACTCGCGTGTTGGTAACGTGTACATGGCACCAGTCACGAGTTCGTGTGCGTGCGTGTTTGTATGTGAGCATGTTGGTCCATGTGTGCGCCTCTTGTCTGTGCGTCCTGCTGAACTTGTGTTTGCACTCACCATTGGTTTCCATCTTCTCCAACAGGTCGATGATGCACTGCTGTTGCTTCGGGTAGTGTTGAAACTCCGCCTGCACCAAAGTCTTCGCGACCATCTTGTGTTTGGGAAAGATGCACAGCAGCTTCTTGTACGTGTCTCTGTCTCTGTGCACTCCGAACTGATCCATGTAGTCCATGGCAGCGTAGATAAACTCGACGCTGCCGCGTCTGTACACGTTCTCCTTCTTCATGTACCGATTGCACGCTTCGTGAAACGTCGCCTTGTTTTTCGCCTTCTTCCCAGCTTCATCAAACACATCTCCCTGTCTCACGATCAGCTGTTTTTCCTTCTCCTCGTGATCAGGGTCTCTGGCGTCGAAGAACGATCTCCCCCTCCTTTTCAGTAGCACTGCTGAAGTTCTGTAGGTCCTCAGTCCCGGAGACTGAACTGTGGAGAGTTTGAAGCCAGAGGCAACAGCCCGAGTTCCCAGCCTCAGGAGGACGTGTAATTTGTGTGCTGAAGCCATGCCGCGGCTGTGGTCAACGAGGCTTTCTCCAAACCCGCTCGTGCAACGAAGGCCTGAAAATGCAAACACCAAGTTGTGCGTGTGGAAGATACACTGAGGTCCCCTCACTTGCCTCCAGTGTAGTGACACAACAAACGATCAGTTGGGTGTCTCAGAAGAGACTGCTCTCTGAGGCAGGAATCTCCCTATTTGTTGAGTCCTTTCATGCCATCTGGTAGTTCTGACAAATCAGGTCAGGTGTGTCATACCACACTCCACCCCCACTAGGGGGCACTGGCTACAGTGGCCATTTTTAATATTTCAACATAATTTCACAAGAATCATGTATATACAGAGATTTGCCATTCAGGCTGATTTCTGTGAAATTTGACTGAATTTGCTGATTTTCTCCCCCCCCCCCTGGGGAGAGCCCAGGGAACCAGAGTGATATCACAACCTGGAAAACCCCACTTTTCAAAATGTCTTCTCAGGAGATTGATGATATTGAGGCATATTCGACGATTAAACAAGAAATCATCTGCTATTTGTTTGTTAAAAGTGATCAATTCAACTGCCCAGTGACCACCCAACAAGTGATTGATTGGGTATTGAACTATTTCATGGGATTGGCACCCATTCAAAGCCAGTGCTTTCGGAATGTGGTTGTGAGACGAGCACAGGAAATGGAGGCGTCGCACCATTGAGGTCAGTACCCTTGTCACACCACAGTTTTCAAACCGGTCTGGGCTCTCCCAACAAACTTGCTTTCAACATATGCTGCGCATTCTCGAACAAATTCTGATTTCCTGCTTCCGTAGAAGAACTGCCTGAAAAAGATATTGGCGCAAGAACCTTTTCAGCACTCTTTCACCAATTCTGAAGAGCTACATTCCGTACCCCTTCACTGGTCTGCACGTCTTTTCTATATTATCGCTCAAAGGTTTCCCACTAACGTCCAAACGAACGGAGCCTACAATGATTCACAAACACAACAAGAAACCAGATCTACTATTCATACGTACTCAGTTGATTTTGAATGTGATTTAACACGAAAGACAGTGCGATTCTCGCATTTTCAACGTGTCGGTCAAAATGAAGACCGTCCTTTCACTGGTCCCCGGCGCCGCTCTACCGCACTCCATTCCGCGAACCCGATGTGTGTATCCCGGTTCCTTCTGGATATTTTCTTCACAAAATTTTAGAATTATGGAAAGAGACGCCGATTACTTGGGAAAATATCGCTCTATTTCCAATAAACTGAAGAAGTAAGTTGCTCGGATGTCGTGGAATTGATTTTCAGTTGGACCGAACAGTGAAAATGGCAGGGATCGTGTGTGACAGGGAGGGGGAGTGGTTGACCAGAGATCTGGAGGAGTCCATAGGCCTGGTGGCAGGCGTCTCATTGGGAGTGACATCAAGTCTGCCGTTGAAAACAGTTTTGTTATCATGCTCTACTTTTCCAAATCTGTGTCCGAAATCTCTGGCGAATTCTGGGCGTCCCGTTTTACCCCGAAAAATTATCTGACCCTTCCCCATCGCCATTCCACTGATCCTGGCTCGTCGATATCTCCTCACAATTGAAACTCAACCTGTCTCTTTTGCAGGCGATTCTTGAAGAAACCGAACGTTGCCGAAGGAAGCGAACAATTTGGTATATTTTCTCTCACAATGCTCACTCTTGTCCAGTTCAGCACTTGGCAATGAAAACTGGGATGCTTTTGTTCCAACGGTTGTCGTTCCTTCCAGCGTCTCTTGCCAAAACCTTCGAAAGGCAGGAATGTCCCCAGTATGCAGGGTTCTGCTGCTTGGCGCAAGCAAGGTGAGTGTGATCAGTGGATTCAAGCAAGTAGACTTCAGTACAAACGCGCCCTGACGACAAAGATTGCAAAGGAGTTTCGAATAATGAATAGAGGCAGAACCGGATCGCTGCAGCCCCCTCCACGATTTCCCCCACATTGATCCTGGACTGACCCACCTCTGAAATCCGTTGATCACTTCCGGTTTTGCGTCTTCCGGTTCGCAGGTGCGAGCACACGTTGGCGAACGCCGCCGGGGAGGCGCAGGCGCTGACGGAGGCGGCGCGCACCTTCCTCCAGGTGGACGACGCCAGCCAAGCGCTGTGCTGCCCGAGTTTTGAGGAGCACCTCAACGCCGCCGTCAACTGCTATAGCCACGCCGTCAGGGTCAGTGTTACAGTGACGCCGTCAGGGCCAGTGTCACAGTGACGCCGTCAGGGTCAGTGTTACAGTGACGCCATCAGGGTCAGTGTTACAGTGACGCCGTCAGGGTCAGTGTTACAGTGACGCCGTCAGGGTCAGTGTTACAGTGACGCCGTCAGTGTCAGTGTCACTGCGACGCCGTCAGGGTCACTGTTACAGTGACGCCGTCAGGGTCAGTGTTACAATTACAGCGTCAGGGTCAGAACTGCCCAGCGGATTGATCAAAGAAGGCATCGACCCTTGAGGCTGGGGTTGAGGTTCGGGGGACTTCGACCAAGAAAAAACTTTGACACGTGAAAGAAGCAAATTGTGTTTATTTCAGTTCTCCGCTACCCCACCCCCAGTTTCCCCTCCCTGCAGCACGCCCTCTCGTTGGGCAGTGTTGTCCTTTCAAATGGTACCATGCAAGTGAAATCTTCTGGTCTCTTTTCCAGGTTCACATCGAAAATAAGCAAACAGCTCTTGGGGCTGCGCTATGCTTGGAGTTAGGAAATTCTCTCAGGGTGAGAAAACCTTGCAGTCCCATTCTATTCTCAAAGAATTTCAGAGATCCTTGTCGATTCCGTCTGCACGTGGGGGGCGAGATAGACGTTGAACGTTGTGTGTGTTGCAGGCTCTGAAGAAACCCGGTGAAGCGATCGCGCACTACCAGCGAGCCGCAGAACTGCAGACCTACGTGAGTACAAACTCAGTGGGGCAAGGACGAGAGAAAGGGACTGCACATACCGTGCGAGCGATTTAATTTTGTGTTTTCGTTTCAGAATGTGCTCGACTGTTTGGAGTCTCTGGGGCTCGCGGCTTCGTGCAAGGTAGAAACAAGTAAGATCATTCATTCATTCATTCATTCATTCATTCATTCATTCATTCATTCATTCATTCACTTGACAAATTCGTGACCTCTGTGCCCTGGTAAGGTTGAGGCTTCCGTGTTCTGTCTAAAGAGTCTCCTATTTCAGGAGACTTCGAGGGAGCGCTCGTCATCTTCACTGACATGGCCCTGCTCGCCCAGGAGCGCGCCGGTATGTCACGCCCACGGGAACGAACAGCCCCCCCCCCTATTTTGTGCAGGTGTAAACAGTTGCCACATGACGTGACAGCTTTCAAAGTTGAAAGTTGAGTTTTCGCTCTGCAACCCCCCCCCCCCCTTCTCATCCGGTCGAGGGCGAGGGGTCATCCCTTTGACCAAGTTTCAGGTCCGCTCCATTCTTGAACTGCATTCGAAATGTCTTGAACACTGCCAACCGTAATCCGCTCAAGCCGTCCTGGAATGAAGTGTAGATTGGTGTCTGTCCTTCGTTGCAGTGACGCAGAGCAACGGGAAGCCGCTTGGAGCGTACGCCGAGATTCTCGCGCGCTGCGAGATTTCACGAGTTCTGCTGCTCATGCTGCTGCAGGTACGTCAGAAAAGAGCTCCAGCGGACAGGGGTTCTGGGCGGAGGTGCGCTCGCTCCCCTCCGCCCCACCTTCGGATGCTCACAATTGTGGTGGAAGGTGGTTGTGGGTTTGTGTGTACAAACAGAGTAGCGCGACGCGGTCAGCCTGAACTGAACGGCAGTTTTCTGGCGTCTTGTGTGGTGCACGACAAGTTGATTCCAACGTTTGTGACACAGTTGTTGATCTTTACCTCTGTGCCCGGACAACGTTTCAGCCGACGCCACAGCGGATCCGCTCTGAGCATGCGCAGACGCTCGAGAAGTACGCGTGGGAGTCGATGGACGAGACGCCGCCCGTCTCCTTTATCAGCGAGCAGCTCTTCCTCCTCCTCCAGTCCGTCGTCGTGAGTACCACACCATCACACACACGCGCTCGCACACACACGCACACACACACACACACACACACCCCTCGCTCGCAGTGTATCAAATGTGTACGTGGCAGCGCTTGTCCTCTCCCGACGTGACCCGTTTCGCGCTTTTGAACAAACAAGTCTGCGTGAGCAAGTGAATTTTTTGGTCGCGCGCAAAGAAAGTACAGCTGGTGTTTTGCTGTTGTCCCACAGATGGCGTGTCAGTCGCAGGACCTGGAGTCGCTGAGCAGCCTCCAGGTGGAGCTGTGGCCCATGCTGTCCGCCGAGCAGAACCAGCTGCTCCACCTCGTGGTCGAGGAGCTCAGCAGACCCGCCGGAAGTGGCGTCTGACGCGCCAGATGTGACAAACGACGCATGCGCGTCACGTCAGAGCCGTTCGCCTCACCACAGGCAGAGCTCGGATGTATTCCAGTGGACAGAACTTCGAACGTGGGGGCAAGAAAATCAAGATGTTGCTGTCATGCGAGTTCCGGTGCGAGCGCACAGACGGCGCCCGAGTTCAGCTTACATGCTCGCAGTTGCTTCAGGGACGGATTTGGGATCAGTTAGAGGGGGCGCAAGCAAATTTACGACAGGGGGAGGGCAAAGCAGGTCAGGGGAGCCGGGTTCACCACCCTCTGGATCGGCTCCAGAAGTCACCGACACGTGCGCAACGCAAGCGTTCGTTTTGTTCTGACAGTTGGCGGAGAATCTAGTCACACGCAAATTCGCTGCACAGTGCAGCTGTTCAAGTTGAGTTTCCGTTTGTGTTCGAAACGGGCGTGAAACAAAACAACAGCTTCTGTTGTGATTTTTGTATTGCCATCCTGAGATCCGTGTGGGTGCGAGACTGATATGAAAACAATGAATTCAAAGAATGTTTGCATCAGGTTGTCGCTCGTTCGATCGCTCACATTTGAACATTGACTCACGATGGAGTCAAGTTTATCAGAGCAGGGGCGGATCCAGGATATGGTCCAGGGGCGGACGACCCTATTTTGTGGGGAGGGGGGGGGGTGGGTCCACTCATTGTGACAAATTTTTCACAAAGACTCGACTTCAAATTCTGAACAATTCCACACAAAGGTACAATTGTGTGAAGCAAATGAATTTGGTCGGGATCAGACCCCCCTGCCCACTGGATCCACCCCTGCACAGTTCTGCATGCATTCCACAATTGAATAACTCACTTTCAATAAAACAGTTGACTCTTCAATCGGACTTTTTACTGCCCTCAGTCTCACCGGAGGCGTCTCCGGAACTCCGTGCGTCCCGCGCTCTCATTGGCTCCTTCGGCGCGAACACGTGTCCAATCACAAGAAAGATCACGGTGTAGATATGTACCACGAAGTAAATACTGCTCCAGTAGTTGATGGTGTAATCAAACCTCAGCAGTAGGAATCCCATAGCCATGTAGTCAAAGGATCTCATTTTGAAGAACCAGTTGACCCAGTCGTAGATTTTCTGCTGGGCCGAGTTCGTTTTGGAGCGGAAGGCGTTTTTCATGGCGTCCTCCGCCATGACGGTGGGCGGGATAGTGAGGAAGCTGAGGTAGTAACCCGGATGGATGCCGTGCCACCACGCGCTCACTGCCATGGTCACCGTCGTTCTGTAGCGACACAAATCACGTGAAAGGACAAAGGTCAGCATCGCAAGCAGACAGGAGGCACGCATATCAACAGGCCCCCTTGTACGCGCGAAAGAAAGCTTGGAACCACCACCTAGAAACTTCCAACTCGTGATTGAGGGCTTTTGTGTGTGTGTGGGGGGGGGGCGGGGTTGAGGTGCGACCATCACCCACGTGGATGTATCGTAGAAAACGTCCCGAAGAGTGAAAGCAGTGGTTGAGCCAATTGCGTCACAAGCACGCGAACCATGAACACCGGTCCCCAACGCACCTGAGCGGTTTGATAGGGAAGCGTTTGAAGACGTTGGCAGCGAGCCAGTACTGGACGGACATGTTCCAGGCGCGCATCCCTTCGCGCACCGTCGGCGCCAGGTCGCAGCCCCACATGTCCACGCTGCGCGTTGTCTCGAAATTGTACTTCCGGTCATCAGACGCGTAGCTGGGGAAACAAGATACCCACAGGTGTGAATACGCGTGCCAGAAGCTGCAGGTGATCCCGAAGCACAACAGGGGAATGAACTTGTTCTTTCACAGGCGTGCGGGAGTGTGGATTGATCGACTGATTTATTGAATGGCCGCTTGCTGCTTCACTGCTTTGATATCAAATCAACAGACCACATTTGCCACAACTCAACAGGAGGCAGAGGGAGAAAGTCGGTGAAGAGTGATCTCACACACGCACAAGACACGTGCACAGGTAACCGTAACTCCACCATCGGCGCTGCTGTGGTGACCACGCAGTGCACACATGGACCCGCACAGATGTAGGTGAGCAGATCTCTAATTTCGGTCAGCCCTGCACGCGTACCCCACGCACGCGCACACAACGAGGTGAAGAGGGGAGCAAAGGGAGGAGACACAAAAGGGACAGACAGACAGACAGACAGACAGACACACACACACACACACACACATACAAACACACACACGACGATAGAGGGGCAGAGGAAAGACAAGAGAGACACACAGAGCAAACGGCAGAGAGAAGCCCCCCCACCCCCCACCCCCACACACCCACACACACGTACCTCTGATCGAGCGCCTTGAGGTCTGCGGGTCCGAGCCCACAGCGCGGTTTGGACGCCGTTGGGTAGGCGCCGAGCCCGGCGTTGATACAGACGGCGTCGGACATGGTCCACGCGAAGTAGAGGCGGAACCGGAAGATGGTGAACACCGCCGCCATGTAGAAGAACCGGTACCAGAACGGGTACCCGGCGAACACGTCCTCAGTCACGTGCTGAAACAGAACCGGAAGTCGTTACAGAAATGGCCAATGGAAGAAGGTGAATGTCGATGTGTGTGTGTGCGTGTGTGTGTGTGTGTGTGAGTGTGTGTGTATGTGTATGTTGAACTGAATAACTGAATCGTGAAGACCTCAACTTGTTTCTCGCGGGAAAAACGGGACGCACCCAGACGCTGAAGTAGTGCGAGAGGAGGAGGAACCCGGCGCTGATGAGCGGGACCCAGGCGAGGCGCCGCACCATCGGCGTCCACGTGTCGACACGTGACGTATCACTCCCCAGCATGTCCATGTACACGCGGAACTTGTAGTACGGGCCTGCGCGGAGAGTTGAAAAAGAAGTCCGTCTCAGAATGGCGCGAATTTCACCACGGGTCAGCGACAACGATGAACGAGTCTGGATTTGACGTTGTTGAAACTCGACCTCAACTTGCATTCGAGGAAGCACTCAACGATCACCGGTCAGCAGCCCCTACCCCTCCTCCAGCGCTGAAGTCTCACCTGCGAGCAGCCCCCACCCCATCCCCCTCGCTCAGCCTCACCTGTGAGCAGCC
>JAAUXT010143198.1_pt1 | contig 24136 bp, 26 predicted proteins | sample 7278171 | NCBI WGS metagenome assembly JAAUXT01 (sample SAMN14350112, study PRJNA611818) | marine sediment metagenome | isolation source: surface marine sediment (1.8m) | place: French Polynesia: Moorea | collected 2018-08
GATGTATCCAAATATTCTGAGAATCAGCATGTTCACGGGCGCGCAAATTGACACGGTTGGTTGACCTGAGACAAGAGCTGACTAGCAGAGTCCATTGTCCTTCGCGGAGATGCATGAACATGCTGAGTCTCAGAATATTTGGATACATCCTCGTATTCAAGCTTCCGGTAGGAGCGTCGGCCCAAAATCTGATCCTCGGAGCTGCACGATGTTACGATGAGTTTGGTTGCGATATGGTTCTCCGTTCGCACTCATTTTGCAGGTAATTTGAAAATGAGAAAGCACTCTCTGCACAAACCCCAATCTGTTGACAATTTGTTCTCCATCAGCTAAATTTGACAGCGAAAGTGAAGTCGCAGCGCACCAACCACGTACGGGCCGTACGAGCGTCCTCGTATTTGGCTGGTCTGCAGAAGTCCAGATAAAAGATTCAAGTTATTTTGTTGGGCCGCAGGGCATGATAAATTTGTTGTGTTCGAATCATGTGGAACTCAACACACCTGCCTGCCTGCAACAATCAGTGATGGGCGGCACGTAGCAGCCAAAGTTGCTTCCACAGGATGTGGGGAATGACAGACCAGAGAGGAACCCTTGATTAACGGCACAACACACGATAACTAACAGACAAAAAATCGGAGAGGAAGGAATGTCTTGACGTAGATGTTGGGGTTGTTTCTCTCGCATTTATTGGCTGCAGCGACGCACTACTCGAAGGCGTAAAGGTTACGCGTGGAGTTCCGGTTGTACGAGGTCCCGCTCATCGATTTTGAACCTGGTCCAGACACTGCTGTTCACACAAACACAGCTTCACGTCAACCGATTGTTTGCGATTTCAATTCAGAGAAACATACTGACGCTCTTCACCACACTGTTTGGTCCACCTACGCACACACCGAGGCTGCGGTGTCTCACACAACCTTGAGACGGCAGATGATCATCGTAGGACATCGGTAGATCTGGACAAGTCATTCCCGAAGAACTCCTGCAGCATGGCAGCCGATACAGTCACGAATTGCAGAACCCCGAGCAAACCAGGGCATTTCGTGGATGATCTCAAGTTGTGAGGAATCGTCAGTGAGCATTCTCGCAATTTGCGGGTTTGCCCCCTGCCCAAATCCCCCTTTTCAAAGTTTGCTGGTCCCCCAAACCAGGATCGCGCGGAAGAAAAGGGTTCCTCCCACTCTGTTCGACAAAAGGTCTCGAAAAGTAAAAACGATTTCGTAGGGACCTTCGTATCAGGTGTGATAATCCTGACCCACAGGCCTTTCACGAACACTGCACGCAACATCTCGGCCGATTTTTTGGAAAAACACAGGCGCGGCGCACCGCACCGACTGCATGGCCATGACTCAACATGCACGCAGCAGCGACTGCACGCGCGCCGGATCGATTAGTCTGCCGCTTCTCTCAAGAGTGTTCGTGCAAACACGCATTCCAAGCAGAAATTTGGACTGAGACGCGGCAAACTCTCGACAAACCCGCGACAAAAAGTGCCGCGCTACTCTTTTTGGTCAACTCGGATTCACTCTGCTTCAGTTCTTGGAAGCAGAACAATAGGTGTGCAGACGAGTGCTCGTGTTCGCATGCGCAGGACAACAAAGGCAGCGAGCACGGCATGTCACTTGCAAATGCGTCAGGGCGATGTCATCTCGGTGCATGTGCACGGGTGCGACAAAGCCGAGTTTTCGAGAAAGCTTCGGGTTTTCGACTGGAACAATACTCGTACTGAATGATTCAAGGATACTCAAGGGCACAACCCAACTGCGCAAAATCTTTGCACCCTGACGTTTCAGTCCACGAAGGCACCTTTTGCGGCCACGTAGAACTCAAACATTCGTCCAAGGCCACATTATTAAAAATTTAACTTTGTTTACGGATGTTTGCATTCACCATGTGAATAATCGCTGGCAAGCTGCTTCAGCTTTGCCACTGCTACGTCAGATCGGGATCCAACGTAAGCAAGGCAGCCATGTTGCTGTCTGCTCGGCATAGCTGCTGCCGAGAATAGATTTTTTCGCAGCAGACAGAGCAGATTCGCGATCCTGGCTGCGTTCGTCTATTTGCTTTCTTTCGCTATCTGTGCAATTGAAATGTCTTCTCAAAACGGATTCATTTTCGCATACTCGGCGTTACGAAAGTCGATTTTATGGTTTCATACCAGGTGACCCTGACTTGGCCGTTGCCTAGACCCATAAATCAACGCATTGTCTGGTTTTGCTGTCTGAACAACCTTCCATATGCAAAGACGAAAAAGAAATGTTTCCCCTGAACTGAACTTGGGACTGATATTGAACCAGGTTGGTGTCATTCCAGCCATCCATCCCAAGCAGCAGATGCGTTTCATTTCTCTTCAAGGTGAAATGAATGCTGTAAACACAAGTGCGAATGTACTAACCTTGGATTGTTCAGATGTTTTAGCCAAATCCATCACGTCTGCTCAAGTAATCTTCCAAATAAGCTTCTTCACTTTCACTTCTGACCCTCAACTTTGTGGTTTGTGCTGAACACGGGGAAAAATCGAACGACAGATGTGCAAACCACTCCTAAATTTGACAAACACTGCTCAGTTCAACGTGTTTCCTCCATTTTGCCATAGAAATGTAATGAATGGCTGAGCGTATTGACTGTGCCATAAAAGGAGAGTCCGTGGGCTGGTACGCAATCCTGCTCTCTCATTGGTCGACAGCGGAGACGCCCATGGTAGGTGTGTTGGTGCCACAGAAAACAATGCCTCGCGCAGACAACAAATATCCACACGCAATATTTTGCGAGCATTGCCTCATTGTTGTTTGCCTCACAGCTGCAGCAGCCATCACGGTGCCTGAACGCAGCGCGATGTAACAGCGCGGCCAACAAATTTCTCTGCCGCTCGGTTGTCGTCACTGCTGACCTCGTGCGTTCGGGACACCTTTCGACCTGCGCGACGCGGAGGTCAGTGTCCCGCGGGGCGTCCGTCTTCAGGTCACTCGGGTCGCGCTGTCAGTTCCAATGAGTCGGCAAAATGTTTCGAAGCTCGACGAGGATGATGCAACTTTCCATTTCGAGCTAACAGCCGAACCCGGACACGATTTCTCTTTGCAAGCACATGATGCAGGCTCAGAAAAATGAAAAGGGTACAACACTTTGTTGAAGTCTTTTGAAAAAAAGCAAGCTTCCCAACGCACGGGTGTCGTTCAGATCGCACATGCGTCAGCAGAGGCTTCGTGTCCACCACTCCCCGGGGAATTCTGACGCACAGCTCGACAGAATCTGCACGCTGCATCGATCGCAGTTCTGTCAATATTTGAAGACCGTCTGTTGTGATGACGTGTCTTGTCTGACATGTGTACTTTTACGAAAGGAGCTCAAACTTGTGTGTTTTCAGGTGAAAACGAAAACTGCGCTGTTCCCAGTTCTTCCTGGCGGTGGGTGCAGCCGGACCTTCATTCACAGCGGCTTGTCTCCAATGCACCTCGTGCACCTTTCCCACTGCTGTTGCTGAAGCTCATGCACGATTTTCGCTGGTACGAGTTCAATTGTGCCTTTCCTCTTTCCTTGTCAACTACAAGTACCGATTTTGTTGACTTTGTCTTCACGTTTTCGCAGGGACAGGTGCCCTGAAGTGGGTTGCACGAACAAACAAGGACACTGGAGCTTTAATCGGTGTCTACTCACCCCTTGGTTGAGAACAGCCTTTGAAGTCGAATTGGAACAAGTCCAGAGGCAAGGCTTCAAACACTCTGGAAAATGGTTCCTGTGAAATCACACGACTTTACGAGACCTATGATCGAGACAAGAGTTGCGTGAGTGAACAAGAACGCTTTGCAAGCCCGCGGCATTCCGGCGAGCCGCGGGCTTGGTGCAATCGCGATGGTACTGGTACTGTTTTTACTCGTACCGTACAGGTCTGTGGACCGTTGGTTTGCGACGACTCCAGCTTTTGCTTGGAAAGGTTAAAAGGTTGGCGTTTTCTACAGAAACAAACGTGTGAAAGAAAGCTTTTTTTCTCTCACGGCTTATCTCTGATTGAAATGTTTCAGACAGACAAAGACACAGACAGACAGACCCTGGCCCCCTCCCCAACAGAAACTGTTTCCTGCAGCATATCGTAAGTGAGAAACACAAAACTACTCGTCAGTGCAACACAGCACACGTCACGTAGCACGTACGACTACATCAGGATTTTCCTGTCACTTGCCAAAGAAGCCTCTGTTCCAACACAAAAAAAGTCCCAGACATACACGTATATCGTTTCGTTCTTCGAAGTCTGAAAACAGCAAAGTGCGCACGAACTACGCGGACCACCAATCCCAGAAGGTCAAACCACGACGTTGGCGCCACATGTACTGCAGGGAAGAGACTCCAGAACATTCACATCCGCCATCGACCAGCATCTTGCAGAAGTGACGAGTTCAGCCTGGTGCACCAGAGCAGTTTTGAGCAGCGTACCGCTCGAGACAAAGAGAAGGCTGATGCAATGCTGGTCTGGTTCGCTGTGAGCATGCTCGGTGCCAAAGTGCCTTGAACACTGTTCTCTACGAGCACCAACTGTGCTTGAGAACATTTCCACATCCGCAAGTTCACGAGTTCTCAGCTTGCCTTTGGAACCGGAACGACTCGCACGGAATCGGTAGTTGGCGAAAGACTGACCCCAGGGCAAACCTTTAATTATATTTTATTTTGAGATAGACTCCCATGAACACTTGACAGGTGTAGACAAGAACACTTGTCAGCGATGGACGCGCTGCGGGACACCGCGCGCCGGTGTTTCTGCGCATGTTTTCCATTTCACAGCATTTCATCTCTGTGGGAGGGAGGGCCTTCAATGGATCCTGGGGCGGGACGCCTCTTTCCCCGAACAACTTTTTTGCCACCTTGATTGTGCTTCAAAAGAAATTTTTTTTTCACCATTATTTTTGAGCCTCCGAGGGTTAGTCGCTTCTCCGAGACCGAGGTCGCTCCCCACGGACCGATCGAGGGTTCACTTGAGTGAGTGTTGCGGGGCAAATTTTTCGACCCGAAGTCTTAGAAGTGCTCAGCAGAATGTAAACTGCCATGCACATTCGAAACATCCGAAAGACAAAAACAGAACTTGTTTCCTGTCGTCGTCTTGTCGTCGTCGGCTTCGGATGGTGAGCGCTTGCCAATTAATTTTCACTCCGGTACTTTTTCCGTGGTACAATTTTGTTCCACGGGGGAATGGGTGGCCGCCCACTGTGACAGCTCTTTTGCATTTCACACGTGAATAGATGGAGAATTTCACTTCAAATCTGACCTGTTTGATGGCAGTCTTCTTGGATATCATTTGCCCCAAGGACCGTGTACTTTCGCTTGTCACCAATTTAATTTTGAAAGTTTCTTCAGAGCCCAACTTGAGCCTTCAACTGCACCGCGTCGTCGAGCCATGAGACGGGGTTTCGTTACCTCGTGTGTTGGCATCTCTCCGCGCTGTGCTGTGTTTGCATGCCAAGTACCAAGTGATCTTCCATGACGCAGCGCTTTGTACTGCTTTCCACAGTGTTGACTTTCGTGCATTACAGTCGGTGAGGTCCGGTGCAAAGTAATACAACCTGACCTTCAAACTGAGGTACGAACCATGCGTGCACTGTTTTGGGTTGCACTACTTGAGAACATGCAGCCGACTGGTCTGTGCAATTCAGTGTCCGTCTTTACACCGTCAAACATCTTTTCTGAGGCAAGTGGTCCGGCATGGGGTCCGGCAAGGCTACCACTGCACCCCCCTCCCCCACAAACAGGTACCGATGGTGATTGCACCAAGCGCGCGGTGAGGGCGCTCAGATTTGTGCACATGAGAACCAGTCCGATTGTTCTGCAATGATCCCACAGCTGAGACTGGATTCTAGTTTTGGTTTGCAACCAAGTGTTGCCAATGCACGCGTGTCAACCGCGCACATGTTGCGTACATAAAACCCAACAACTTGCATACCACGAGCCAACATCCGATGGTTCGCTGAATAACTGTGAATGCTCTCACTTTGAACAGCGTGTGTTGATCACAGTTTAACGTGTTGCCACGTCCCAGGGTTGTGACAGTTCGAGGGTTTTTCTCTTGTGAGCGACTCGTCCCAGCACACGTTTCTCGAAGCCTTATGTGGAAATCTTCCTGGACATGGAAGGCACCCTGGACGTTTTCGAAAGTGAAAACATTTCTACTCCACCCACCCATTGCTCTTGCGGTTGTCATGGGTGATACCCAAACTTCTGAAAGCCATTGTGGAGGTCACTTCCAACATGTTTGTGGGCATCACCCCATCTTCGTACCTTTTTTGTGGGCATCAGGTGACCACCAAGCGCTCGTCTGTGCAGAAACAACACGCGCCAGTACTGCTGAGCAATCGGCGAGTGTTTTTCGTTCTCGGAACTGAATGAAGATCACAGCCTGTTTCCCAACCTGATCAAACGTGTCTCCCTGTCACACTCGAGGGCATCCGTCGTCACCAAGGTTTTGGGCGACCAAGGTATCAAGCTGCCATGGTGCAACGATCTCCGGTCAGTTTCGTTCGAAGATGGAACCTTACGAACGCAGGACAAGACGATCGCTTTCGACAACAAGAACTGCAACAGGCCTTACCTTGGTCCTGGATGAAACAACGATGCAGGCACGTAGCGACGACACACGGGCACGACACTAGACACACGATCATGTCTTACACACCGTCAGCACAGCGCACACGCACAGACGCACTGCAACCGGAAACGGGAAGGACGATACACGAACACACACCAGGCAGCAAACTTACACAACAAGCCAACTGATCCAAAGAGATTGCACGTCGTGCCAACAACGCAACCTCAGAAAGACTGGACAACACGCAAACCGACAGCGACATCAAACAGAAAAGGGACCAAATTTCTTTCAAGTGGTGGGCACTTTCACTTAGAGTTAGTGTCCACTGTCAAAGCGAAAGATGCAAAAAATCTGTTGGCGACAAACCAAGCAAAACTGACCAAGAAACACGAAACACTTTTCCGTCTGACGAACGAATTCAAACGCAGAAGACTCCATGACACCCCGCCCCCCGATCGGTTCGTATACAGAGGAAACACAATCGTTTCTCATCGCTCACAAGGGAAGCTTCAGCGTTCAACAGGCGAACTTAGTTTCAGCTGGAAGAAAGTTTATTTATTGAACGTGTACGTGTGAAAAGCAAATGAAAAGTGTGTGGTCCATTTCAGCATGAAAGTGAACGTCACAAAACCTCCTCAAGCGCTGTCTTCTGTCGAATCTTCTTTGTTCTGTCAGGAGCGTTGTGAGTTGCACACTATCAATCGAAGCGGCATCACAAAACATCAGACAGTAGAATGTAACTTTTTAGCAGTTCAGGGTATTGCAACCGACGCACCTTGTCCACCACACCGTGTCCAAAGTAAAGCCGAAGTTTGCTTCTGCACAGAAGTTTCAACGTCGCAGGAGTGGAAGCGATACCTTGCAGCCAGAGAACCACGTCGGCGTCGGAGGAGCAGCGTCCCGCCGGCTCCGTCCACAGCCACCGCTCCGCGTGCAGCGCCGGGCTGGCGGCGTAGATCAGCTCAGCGATGTCGCCGTAACCCTTGTTCACGGCCATCTGAACACAAGGAAGATTGACTGGTGTGTGTGTGTCTGTCTGTCTGTCTGTCCGTCTGTCTGTCTGCCTGTTACTGTTATCAGGTGCCTTCAGGTCACGAACCACGATAGTGCAAGACACAATGAGGGACAAACAAAAATCTATCTCCCCAAGAAAGGGTTCCAACCGTGGTGTAAACAAATTTCCGCACTCAAAGGTTCGTGCTCACAGAATTGAATTTCATGAAAATTATTGTTCACAGCTTCTCCACATCCAGGATGCGTTCACTCAGTGACCCTGAAGTCCAAAAATGCGCCAATTGATCGAAACTTCTGTGGACAGCGGGCTGGGGGTCTGGAAATGGGGTTGGGGTCTGATTATCTTTCCTAGCAGGCACAATCTCACCGACCTACGTTCAATTTTAAAAGGTGTGGTGGTGGTGGGAAGCTCTGTCTTCATCAGCTTTCCCAAAACACGATTGCAATGGTACGGTTTGCTCTTCCGTTACTATTCCTGAAGAAAGTTGCACCAAGGGCGTCTGAGGCGATCTTGGACGGACTCCACCAACGCACCCGAGTCCCGTCTGCGCCTCGACGAACTGCAAAGTGTGACAACACGCGTCGATGTCTTCTGTACCTGTAAAACCGATTTTGATGACGGATATTTCCCGTCCAGCCTGCAGTTCAGCCTCAGGAACACTCTACACAAGTCGAGGTGGCCTTTGAGGACAGACACCATGAACGGAGTCAAACTGTGGCGACTCTGCTGCTCGAATCTCGCCCCATGATCTGCAACGATGATGACAAGAACATTTGCACTTTTCATGGAAGGCTGAGTGCTGAACAAACGACCTCTGCACAGTTGTGCAATTGTGTTTTCTTTTTGTCCATGAACAGCGACATGATTGAAGACAGCTTGCCTTCGCCAGAAGCAGAGCACGAGGACACCAATTGATCGCACAACAAAAATGAAAAGGAACAAACCTAACAATAGCTGTGTGATCTCACAACTTCCACAGTTGGCGGCAGAAAACAAAGGCGTGACGTTGTTTTTGTCTCGGGCATTTCCGTTGGAACCACTTTTCAGCAAAAGGTCGACCACTCTCAAGCAAGGTTCCAAAGATGCCTGCAACCAATGCGCCAATTGCAAAGATGTTCGAGTTTACGAGGACGCTTTCACTTCTGGCGAGACTGGCGAACATGACCCTCAACGTGACGACATGTTACCGTCATTGAAAGACCATTTTGCAGACTGGCCACTGGGTGAGATGGGGAAGCACTCACAAATGCAAACAAAACAAAACCGTGCTCATCCATAGTCTCGCCAGAAGTGAAAGTATGCTTGTTTGTTCGTGAGTGAGTGCGCACACGGAAGCACGGGTCAAAAACACGTCACCGTGCCAAACGCGTTCTTGCGATCTGGTTGCTGCGCGTCTCACACTGGGGATCACTGTTTGTCTCGTTGTCCTGGACATAAGAAGTTGCGCTTGGCCGCGAAAAATCGACCCCGAATCAATGACCCTTCTCTGAGCCCACGCAACTGTTTCCGATCAGCGCACCTGCCCAGCGGACAGCAACGCGACGTGAAGCGGCGTCCGGCGCCACATGTCGGTGGCGTCGCAGCGCGCGCCCGCCGCCAGCAGCATCTGCACCACGTCGGGAAGAACCTGCAAGGAAAACTATCTGGGATGCAAGGGGGGGGGGTGCTGTCCGTTGGTGTCTCCGAAGAATTGGTCAGGTCCAGGAACAAAACCGTCACCGTCTCCTTGTTACAATCACTTCTGTCGTGTTTCGTGTGAACCGTTACTGCAGAGCAGCCCAAAAGCAAAGCAAATTCAAACAGCAAACAAATCTTTACCTTGAGGCAGGCTAAATGAAGTGCTGTCCTTTTTTGATGGTCGGTCATATTGACGCCACATTTGTAGTTGATCAGTGCCTGAAGAAAACAAAACAGATGCGCCTGTGTCAAATTTCTCTTGTTGGCAATTTGCTCTTGCAGAATCGACAAGTTTACCGGTACATGTTTTTTGAGGCCTGTCGAAGGTTCGAAGCCAATTGAAGATTTTGAGTGTGCAGCGCTGCCTCAAACATGTCACTTGCTCGCCAAGAACGATCCCTTGATTTTGCCCAGTACTCGAAACTGCCAATTCAACACGCATGGTACCCGTCACTCCAGCGGACGCACCTTGACAATGGGAGGGTTGGCGATCCCGAGCATTAGCGCCGTCTAACCGTGCTGGTTCTTCATGTCCGTCAGCGCCTTCATCGACAGCAGGAACGTCGCCACCTCGACGTACCCTCGTTCAGCGGCCAAGTGCAGCAGGTACGACCCGTCCGCGAACTTAAGGTTCACAGATACCCCTTCATTGAACACCAGGTATTTCACTCCCTTCAGATTGCCGCGCATCACAGCCTGGTACAGCTGAATTTCAGCAGTTTTGCGGCCCATGTTCACCGGGAAAGCACCAAACATGTATGTATTCCTACGGCTTGCACAGAGACCACAATCGATCAGGCAAATCTGAGCACAAAATATGCATGTTTTCTCCCTTCAGTACAATTTGCGGTGCAGACAACAAAAGTCAAAGCAGTCTCTGAGTGGTTCGGTATAATTTCATTTGTACAATGTCAACATACATTGAAACTGAAGCCGAAAAAGCAGTTTATCCATTATCCCTCCACACTTCGCGCTTCCGGTTCACGTGACCAAATCCCTGCAAAAGTCAAGTCCATCTCTGTTGCGGAGAAAATCCGCGACTGACCAAATTTCGCGCCACTGCGGCCCAGGTACCCCGTGGAGGGGGCAACTGTGGAGTTGACAAATAAAACAACTGGACAATAACATACAAATGTTTTTCCATGAAACATCAGAGTTTATTTTTTCAAATTCGTCTGCTGCTGATGCAACAACGCAACGTTCAAGAAACGTTCCCCGATGACTCACACATGCCAAGAGGAAGAAGACAGGTTTTGCAGTGACTTTTCCAACAATGAATACCAAAACCACTTTTGAGGAAAAGTTCCAAATCACTTGTTACCTTCGCAACTGTGTCGTGGTCAAGTTCGGTACACATGTCAACTTGACGAGAGCAAGAGCGTTTCCCTGGAGCGAGTACTGGGTGGTGGAAGTCACTTTCCACACAGAAGACAGGATTGGAGAATTTCTCTTCAAGAGACCGAGAAACAATCTTGAGAAACTGAAAGACGACATTCTGTATCTCTGTAAAGGATTACGAAGCAGATGCGTGACACTGGATTACAAGGTGTACCCACCTGACAAGTGGTTGGACAAACTGTTCAGTTCTGAGACAATTCACAGGGAAATCTTGTTGTCCACTGCAGGCGTGACGGCAGAACATACACAAACAAAGGTGACCATCTATGATTCGAAACCTGAGGATCAAAGTGTTCGAGGGCGTGTCATCTGGACCACTTCAGTGCCTGAAGAGCTGATGTATTGTGACATCACACGGGTGATGCTCGATCAAGTGTCGGACAATTATAAGTTTGTGTTTCGTCGGAGCTGTTCGAGATGGCAGTAACTTATCGTGTGCCAAACAAATAGGTTGGAAAATGTCTGACGACAAGAACGAATCTGACTTGGCTCATGCACACTGTTGGCAGCACGACAAAAACACCAACACAATACTTGGTTCATGAAGAGTCGATTTTTGTCGAAACCTAAAATTTTTGCACTTGTACATGAATGTTTTCAGCCAATCCAGAGGGGGCTGAGGGTCCATTGAATACTACAATTCCGAAAAACGACACGCAAACCCTAAAATTGCACCTGGCGCCACAAGAAATACACAGATAAAAAGTGGTGTGTTCTTGGGTCTGGGGTACGCCTCAAATGCACCCTCTGGTAGGTTGGGGTTGTTCGTCAAACGCTTTGTGTATTTTTTTTCAGACAAAATGCAAATATTTGCTTTGTTCATGTTCATCAAGAAATAAAACTACACTTGTCACAGTGAAATACAAACGCAAGTAAAGTTCTCTCAAAGCACTCGACGGGAATGCTCAATGAGAAAGAGCCGACAGACCAACCAAAGCGTCTTTCAGCGAAGCCTCGCTCATGTAGGTGTCAGGCTGACTCGATCTGCTGTTGTTTGTCGAACAGGCTGGTCGCTCAAAGGGGGAAGATGAACCAAAAGCTCCGCAAGGAACGCCGTACCCTGCGTGAAGTCCAAACGGACTCTCGGGGCTGCGAGCTTGCGGAGGCGATCCAATCCCGCTGCTGCTGCCACTGCTGTTCAAATTGCCGTCGGAGCCCGTCAAGCCCGTCTCCGCAATGCTCATGTGCTGTTGGTGCACGTATCCAGTCCCTGGAGTGCTAACTGTGACGTTAGGTGTGTACGCCATGGGCACGAACCCACCAGACTGTGGGTACGAAGGCAGGTAGCTTCCAAACGAGTACGGCATGTAGTGGCTGTGTGCGACGGAGCCCGGGTGTCTGAGCGGTGCGAACCCGGGGAAGCCGCTGTGCTGCTGCGATGACAGCGCGTTGCGCCGGGCGCGCCGCCGCGCGTGCCGCCTGCGGTAGTCGCCCTTCGCGAAGTCATCTTCACACGCAGGATGGATCGACCAGAAGTTTCCTTTGCCTGCGAAGACAAACAATGTATCGTGAACTGTACTTTGGTACTTTGGGGTCGCTCCGACGGAGCTACGGATATCGTGTATTCCTATCAGAATGGTGTGAATCAATAAAACTGAAAAACCGCGAACGTCTCTCACCGTTGACAGCTCTTCCGTTTTTGATGAAACACTCGTTGAGAGAGAGGTTGTGTCGAATCGAGTTCCTCCAGGCTCGGTCGCTCGTGTTCTTGTAAAACGGGTACCTCATAAAACGAACATTTTGCAAGTAAACAGTTTGTTCACACACACACACACACATGCACACACACACACACACACACACACACACACACACACACACACACACACACAACCTTCATTCGTGTGCACGAACTTGATGACAACAACAAGCGAAGTCTGACCGTCGGAATGAGATCCGGAGGGAAAACGTCCAAAACCAAACATTTTCTGTTGGACTCACTTGTCCATGATGAACTGGTAGATGTCTCCGAGCAGCATCTTCTTCTCGAGGCGGCTCAGAATCGCCATCGAGATGAGAGCGATGTAGGACAGCGGGGGCTTCAGGGCAGCGTCCTCTGCAAAGCGATGTCTGCGGCAGTGCCGGTCGGCTTCAGCAAAGGAAGTCGACGTACACAACGTGGTAAAAGTTGAAACACTCACCTGACGATGTTCTCTCGCTGACATTTGGTTCGCTTTTCAACGACGACCGCTTAATCTTGGCTTCTTTTGCGTCAGAGGTCATCTTGTGCGGGGGATCCAGCTGGAAACCGTCCCTTGGTCTTTGTCTCGTACTTTTGGATGGTGTGAGAGTACCCTCGATACCCACACCGGTCCTGGCATATTTCACGTCGCCCAAGAGATTTGGTTTTTGGCGTCGAAGGTCGAACGTCTGGCTTTCACAATTGTACCCGACCATGTCGATTCACGATTTTTACCACGAGATTGAACCAAATGTTGCAAGACGTACGCACGCTCGAAAAGTCACTGTGTCGTCGACCAGGTTTTATCTGAGACGCAATCTTGTGTTCTCTTGGCCGAAACTTTGGAACTTCGAAGCTACGAACCAATCTGTCGTCATGCTTCAAAGGCTCACCAATCTGATCAGATTTATTGTTTGCCCCAACCTCTTGTTGCTAAATTGCGTTTATTTACCTGCCAACTCGCCTCATGGGTGGGGCAGTCAGGGACTGGGAGGCTGGACACTGATGGAGAACCATGTTGAGCGCAGAGAAGCAACTAACGACCCGAGCTTCAGCCATTGTTCTCGTAATTAGATTCATTCTCGAAGTGTGGACAAACTTTTGTGAGCCACCCGTGGGTCGCAACAATCCGCCTCGGTCGTGCCAAATTCCGCCGCAGCACCAAGTCGAGAAATTGGCCAACAAAAGAGGTCCACAGGACACGATTGTTCAGCTCAGCTTCCAGAATGGCGCCATATTGTTCTTCGTTCTGTCATTTGACTCATCGATCTGTCACAGTGATTGCGAGTATCTCCTCTTCCTCTTTTCAGACTGTCGTTGCACTGACTTGTCGAGTACAGCACGGCAGCACGCACACATGCACCGAAGAACATGTGCCGCTTCATCTGAGATTCAACAAAGTCACGCTGGGAAAACCAAAAACGTTTCATATTTTTTGATTAACCAAATTTTCCATTGTCTCCGAAGGGATGTCAGTGATTAACTGGCAATTAGTTCTTTGTTCCAGCCTTCACACCCTGTTGCATCAGAGTTCATCTTGAATTAAAACTCATTTGTCTTGCTCACTGAGATCAAATTCAGTGCAGGGTTCACTGTTTCCCAGGTTTTATTTGAGCACAAAACACAACCTGACGCTTGATTCGTTTCAAATGAAGGGAAACATGACAAAGGATTGCAGAACGAAGTGAATGTAAAGATCACAGGACTCAGACATATCACCCGTTGCTTGAAGTTCACAGTCGTAAAGCACCAACAGTTTTCCAGTGAAAGTCCTGGTGGCCAATGGCGACAGGTGAAACTTCTGTGTCATAACAGGAAGGAAACAAATTACAGAAGTCCATCAATTGTCAACAAGCACCGTTTCGGACAACTGGTTGATTTGTCTGTGGCAAAAATTGCCAACACTTGTTGACGAAAACATATACCAATCAAATGTTTCAGAGAAAACTCCAAAGACCAAAAACATTTTCGTCATCTGAGACAGCAGCGTTTGGACGGAATGATTTAATCTGGCACAAAAACGGAGGATCAGGATTGAACAAAGCAGTTGACATGAAACGCAACAATTTGACAACATTGTTTTTCAGGGTAAAATGTAGTGGTCTTGAAACATTTGCGTGTGCCAGTTGGCACAAAGAGGGAGACCTCAGAGCAGAGTGCAGGCGGCGCTGGACGGCGCTTCGATCTTGCCGCGGGACACGGCGGCGACGCCGGCGAGACGCAGGCGCTCCCGCTGCGCAGCGCGCTCCGGCGACCCCACCGAATCGGAACTCTCCGCCCGCCGCCCCCTCCTCACTCCGGACGCACTCCCACTCCCACGCTCACCTTCAGTCGCAGAAGGACCGGCCTTCTTCTCGTGCCGTTCTTGGCGTGGTTTCTCTTCAAAGCCTGCAGGTTTGGTTGTGACTTCCTCAGTGTCAAAAGTGATGGTTTGAGTCCGAGTTCCCGTGTAGTCCGCCTTTGCTGCTTCGACAATCGAGCTGTCCTGCAGCTGGATGGTGGAACTTTCTTTCGGGTGCAAATTTGGTTTCCTTCTGCCAGATGTTTTGCGTTTTTCTGATTTTGGTGGCTGGGGTGGCAGAATGTTCTTCTTGTCGTCTGTTGATTTTTTCGGATTTTCATCAACGCTGATGTCGGACAGCCTGTCCTCTTCTTCTACTGGGAGGTCAAAATGAATAAACTGGTGAACGAACAAGCACGAATATCAGCCAACCACGACACGAAAGGAAAGCAAACTTGGGATCATTTCGTCAAAAGTCACGAACTTCGACGAACATCCACTGCAAGCTTGTGGTACTTACTGCGTCTTTTTGTGATCCCAATGGCATTTGTAAATTGCTTTACACACCCCACTGCGAGAAACATTCTGGCACAACTGATTACCTCGCAGGCGATTCCATTCAACCCTCATACTGAACCACACTCACCGTCGTGCCGCTGGCCACGCTGTATGCGCTCCTGCCACTCGGGTTTGTTGAGCTCTGTCAGGAACTCCATGTCGGCGAGGTTGAGGTTGTCAGTGTTGGACGTCGGCAGCAGGACGTCGTGGGTGAGAACCGTGACGCGAGTCAGCTTCTGGTGCTCCGGACACAGCCACATCGTCTTTCCGTTCGGCAAGTGACACCTGGAAACAGGTAACCGACTGTTTGAATTGCCTCGCCATACTAGCACTGAAGAAACAGATTTGTTGTGCACCGGAGCACGTTGCATTGCACGCTCCAAATCCAAACGCGCTGCAGTAACAATTTGCGCACCTGGCTAATTCTCCCATTGATTTCTGCACGTCGGCGTTGAAGACCTCTGTCTGCAGCTGCAGGTACGCCTCCTTGAAGTCTGCTTTTTTGGCCTGAGGGAGCTGGAGGAACCAACAAACGTTGGATCAGTGCATCAACATGATGCAGTGAATTAAAACTGTCAGTTTCAAGCTCACCTTTCCACTCTGCCAAATTTTGATTCAAATTTGCAAAGTACCGTGCAAATCTGGAGGCGAAGCGTACCTCTTCGAGCCAGGAGACGAACTCGGCTTCGGGCGCTGTCGTCAGGTTGAGCGCGGCGCTCGTCGAGTGCTGCAGCAGCGCCACGATACGCGCAAGGTACGGCGACCACGCGGACAGCTGGCGCGACCCGAGCGCCTCCCGCGAGGACAGCGGCGCCGCGTAGCTGTGCCAACCCTGCAGAGGAACCAGCAGCGTCGAATCCAAACACACCGTGGCTGCAGTTTTCATTGCAAGCCACTGACGACACCATGTTCGCCAAGAATTTCCAAACAGTGCTTGTGACAACTGTGCGGAATTGCGGTGGCTGACTGGCAAGAAGAGAACAGTGACGAACCTGGTCGTGCTCGCAGAGAATCTTGAAAACAAATTCATTTTTGAATGCGTGCGGCAAATCTTTGACGAAGTTCTTGCTCGTCTCACGCTTCTTCAGTTTCGGCGCCGGTTTCGCCTTTGGCTTCGACTCTGATGAAAAGACGAAGTCACACGTCTCAGCCAGCATGTCAAAATCAGGTCAAGTTCCACACACAGTTGAACCTGACACTGATCCGTATCTGCGCAGCGCACCTGGATCGTCGGCGCCGCGGACGAGCGACACGAAGTCGACGAGCAGCAGGCGCGGGTACACGACGCCCGTCTCCTCCGCGAACTGCGCCACCTGCCGCAGGAACTTGCGCTGCGCGAGCTCCAGCAGCTCCTGAAATTCGCAGCGGCTGACACTCACTTTGCTATCAATGTTTGGGTGGTTCATGTCATGCCTGAGAGGGACTGGAAGATGAGAAGGGAAAGAGTGACAGTGACTGACGTGAAAGGAGGCGTTCTTGGCGTCATCGACGAGGTCGGCGTCCCACGCGTCCGACTCGCCCGGCTCCTCGGCAGGGAGACTCTCCCGCACGCAGCGCAGAACCTCGTCGAACGAAGATTTATCCTCTTGCTGCAAGTTCACCGTCGGCAACTGCTGCGACAACATGCCCACCTGCGGACACAGATGACCAAGGCTCTTCACAGACATCATTCGACTTTTGAGGATCCAGACTGAGGGAGAAACCATCCCCGGTTTTGAGAATAGGAGTTGAAGCTGTGGTTGTGCTAGATTCCCTCACCTCGGAGGCCCTCCACTGCAGCCCGGTACCGACGACGGCGAGCACGGTCGGGATCTTGAGCACACTCGTCGCGAAGCGGAACTCCATAACGCAGTTCTGCGACGCCGCGTACTCGTCCGACACGCACGCCAGCATCACCTTCGCGTTCGTCAGTCCGTCCGCAATGCCCTCGAACAACCCAGTCTGGTGCACACACACAGAGACACGATACGAAAGCCTGATTTTTGGTGTCAATTCACTTCGCAAAATGGACGGAGTTCAAACAGGCGACACCTTACTCTGTGCAAAACAAACCTTTCCAATTTGCTCCACATCAATCCAGCATTTCACTCCTTTTTCTGAGATGTAGGTTTTAATTTGCCTGGGGTCTCCATAACCAAGAGCTTCTCTCGAAGTTCTGAAATAGACTTTCGCTTTTCACATCAGAGACAGTTTGTTCTTCGGGTGCGAGAACCTCAAGAAGACGTTCCAAACATCACGACTCACTTGGTTCCCAGCGCCTGCGCTGCTCTCGAGTTCTTCCAACAGTAGCTGATGAAGCAGGGCGGGTTCTGCTTGGACACGGACACTTGCTTCTGAGTCTTACGATCCTTTAGCCTCGTTTTCACTTCTTCAATTTTGGTTGGGTAACGTTCGAGCGACTTCATGTTGACAAAAACCTGAAGATGAAGTGTCAAGACACGCTTGCTTCTTTCTTGTTGGTGTGCTGATCAAGGTGTCATTTTCAGATTCCAATTTTCAACCTCAACTTGTTGGTTGCAAATTTCTAACCTGTTGAACGCACCGAGAGAAGCAAACTCACTTCGTCAGACACGAGCAGGCCGAGTTTGCTCTTCCTCCACTCTGCGCCCTCCCCGAGCACGACCATGAGCAGCGGTTTGCGCAGCGTCTGCCGCGCGTAGCGGAACGTGTCGCAGCAGTGTTTGTCGCGCACGTACGCGTCCGACACGAGGGCGAGCAGCGCCTCGCAGTCGCGCAGCGCCACCGCCGCCTGCTCCACGCTCTCCGCCGCCCCCGGCTCCGCGAAGTAGCTGCAGCCGGTGGAGGGGAAAAGGAGACATTTCTCAGGTCAGACAGTGTCCCCATGAATATCTTAGAGCGATACCAGCTATTGTTCCTGTTATCAGGGACAAACAATTTCGTTTTGCCTGCCTGGCGTGTCCAACGGAGTTGTACGAATCAATTTTCGTCACTATCCAAGGGCAACCCTCCCAGGGAAACTGATCACCACAAAGAATTAAATCGAGTTTGGGTCACTTTTTCCGCGATCACAAAGAAACAAGTCTGACAGAGTGAAGGAATCGGAACAGAGAGAGTTTTTCCACCAAAGAGAACACGCATTGAAGCCATGTCAACTTTGTTGAGTGTCAGCCGAAAAGTTCATTTGAGATCTTCACAAATGCTTTTCGACACACGCGGCTGTTTTGTGAACGAAATCTCCTGAACTAAAAGAGACGTATCGTGCAGCGCTGTTTTGTTTCCAACATGTCACGTTTCCAAAACTCGGGACAATTGAGCCCGGCTTCTGTTTCATTCAACAAGCGAAAAAACTACCTGAACTCTGACACTTCCGACGAGAAAAATAACCACACAAATAATGTCCTTTGACGAATTGTCTCACCATTTGAATCCAGCACTCTCGAGATCGTCTTTAATTCTCATGGGATCGATTTTCGCTTCGTCATGTGAAGTTGGAATGTCATCCGGACAGTAGGACACAAATATCTCTGAAAGAAAGATTTGTTGTTTTGCGAAGCAACTCACTTGCTGTAAGTTTGCGTGCAATGATACCACAACGAGCGCCCAGCTGACACACCGGCACTTAGCTCTTTCTTGAGGCTGGTGAGGCCGTGAATGGCGTTGGCGAGATGCATGTCGTACTCTTGACTGCTGCTCGGAGGCATCAAACCTGCAGCACATGATGCGTAACAAATACCGTGCTGAACCTGCACCTGCAGACTGATAACCCAACCCACAAGGTTTGCAAAAACAAAACCATGTCAGAATCAACTCTTGATTTCTTGTCCTTTTTACCGTTGATATTTCATGCTGTCAGCGAAAGTCACATGGAAACTTGTTGAATCAAACGTTATTTGAAAGAGTTCACGTGCCAAACATTTTCGCGGACCGCTTTCATGCACAATGTGGTCAGTCAGGTACACGCGACTTGTCACGTCGTGATGTCAGAAGGTACAGCTTGTTGCTTGAACACAAATCAGACCCAAGGATCGGAACAAACTGAGATGAGCGACGGCGAGGGCAGGGCGGATCCAAAATCTGGTTTAAGAACGGAGGGGCTTCCCTTTTTTCTTCGCAAAATGAAAAAAAGCAGAACAATCAATTTAACCAGGAAGGAGTTCCCCCCCCCCCCTGGATCTGCTCGTGAGAAGGACACGCACTGTGGAGGTCGGTGAGCGACACGACGTGGAAGGCGGCGGTGCACTGCAGGAACGGCGCCTTCGCCTCCGCCGCCCGCTTCACTGTCGACGCGGCGAACATGTGCGGCTCACGCAACCCCTGTGGGCGACGAAGGACAACTGTGTGTTCCCCACTGGATCACACTGCCACGCTCTGTGTGAGTGTGTGTGTGTGTGTGTGCGTGTGAGCGCGCGTGTGTGTGTACATGCGCCGGTGAGGGCGCGCACATGTGTTATACGCACGCGTGTCCTCACACTCAAAGGAATGGAAATCACGGCTGTCCATTTGAAAGTTGCCTCGTGAAATCGAATCTCTCACAGGGTACCCACGGCGGCGAGGCAGTCCGGGCAGGGCAGCAGGAAGTCGTGCGACACGCCCTGGAACGACTCGCTCATGAGCCCCTCGAGCACCTCGTGCACCAGAAAGAGCACGTTCTCCGGACGCGGACCCTGCACCCGCACCAGCAACTCGCTCTCCCTGCACAAGTTGTCAACAGCCTTTTACGCGTGAAGAAACAGGTTGTTGCATTGTAGTGCCTCGCAAAGGAACATTGACATCGTTCCATAAATGTCACTAATTGTTTCATCGATTTTCAGATCAAATTCTCAGCGAAAAGGTTCCTTATCCAAGTGCACAGAAAGACCTTTTGATTTACAGAATTGCTTGAAACGCAGAGGGTGCATCATTTTTTCGTTTGTGTTGCGAGCAGGCAAAGGATCGTGCCTTTCCTTGGATTTCACACATCCCAAAAAGTCCTTGAAAGCATGGACATGAAGAGGGAACAAAGCTGACGTCAGGTTGAGTGGAGCGTTGCATCACAATGCCACGCAAATGCCCGAGTGCGGACTCCCCGCGGCCCTCATTAACGGACTTTCTGCTGAGTGCTGACCGCGCTGATTGCTCTGCGGATCCTGCCACTACACCACGCTGGACGTCGTCCGGCAGACTGGGCGTGTCGTATTCAAATGTTGGTCTGGACATTGAACGTTTTGAACACAGGAGCTTCCCAAGGCTTCGCACATTTTCGAGGTCGATGCTCCAAATTTGGCCAGGTCCTGCCCACCCAGACCTACCTTGGGGGTGAACCCCAGTCCAAAGGCCCAACCCCTCCCTTTGAAGAACCTGCCCAAAATTCTGTCTGTGGGGTAGAACATCCCCTATCCCCTCCATTGAAGCACAGTAAGTCCTGCCACTTCCCAGTCATGCCTCCAGCAAAGGCCACTCTACAACATGGGCTTGACTCCGAAGGACGCGTCGACAAGGTGCACGGTAGCCTGCGACAAGTGAGGGAAATTGGCAAGTTCGCTGGGTATCAGGGAAATTCTCAAGGTGTCCAAATACGGTCCTATCCTGTGCCCAGGGCGTTTTTTCAGTGCAAGTTCAGCAGGAGGGAATGCTCCTGGATCCGCCAGAAGGGAGGCTCTCACCTGGTCTGAACAACCAGAGCGACGTGCTTATTTTTTCTGAGAAGAACGCCACGTTTCCATATCACACTGCTGTCACAGAACTGGTACAGCCGAACCTGAAATGTTTCCGCAAAACACATGGATTTGACTGCACACACACTTCCCCGCGAAATACCCAAAAGAACACACACACGAGTGTATGCTTATGCACTTTATCTGCAGAAACCCAATTCGCAGTGAAGAGACCTTTGTAGGCAGCTTCGCACCTGAGCTCGGTTGAACAGGCCTGCCGGGAGGTACACGAATCTGTACAGCATCTTCGTCTCTCGGTCCAGACTGTTCGGCTCCAGTTCTGGCCATTCAAACTGTTTGACAAACGTCGAAAATGGCTGATTGTACACGTGAAGTTCTACCTTTTGTCTGCACGTGTGTTGGAAATTTCTGGAGTGTTTGAAATTTTTGAGCTCTTATTGTTTTTCTTCAAGCGTAAATACCTAAGAAAGGACTGAGGTTTTTACCAGCTTTCTTTTGTGGCACCAAATGCTTCAAACTTTTGTGAAAGTTCGCTTCACAAATGTGGAAAGTGTTTTTCCTAATCTTCGTAAAAAGTGTAAATTTGCCACCCACAACTTCCACCACGATTCGTTCGTATCACAGTGCTCAACTTGTCTGCCTCTTCCATGCGTGTACCCAACCGACGTGGAACAACGCAACCCTCTCCTCCGAATCACGATACTTACAAGTTGCGTCAGAAGGTGAGAGGAGTGATGATGGTGACACACGATTCAGGAAACAGTGAGAAAATGTCGCCGGCAGCGGATACAACAATCTTACCTGAGGCTGTTTCTCGGGCAGCAGGCAGGGCACGAGGTTGACGTCGGCGTCGGGCAGCGGGAAGGTGAGGTCGAACTCCTCGGTGAGGCGCAGCAACCAGCCGTGCAGCGCCTCCGGGTACGCGCTCCAGATGCGCGCCACGTCTGCGTGCCGCAGCCGCCCCTCCTGACCAAGACACAGGCAGACAAAATTCTCAATCTCGGGAGGCAAATTCGTGTGCTGGGCAAAAATTTTGGACATCGCCATTGGAGCAATTCACTGTTCTTCCACGTTGTGCTTGATATCAAGCCAAAACATGACACTCTGGGCATGGCGAGAGAAATCATGAATCTATTTACAGACGAAATCTTGACATGAACTTTGCCTTCCATATCTCCTTGAAAACTCAGTCTACTTTCGTGACGGATTTGTCTGAAGACGTGATGGATCTCAGATTTCTGGAAACCCAAGTAAGAGCAAGTCCACGGCAACTGGGCAAGTGGATCTTGGAAGCATCGCGTTGTGAATTGCGCTTTGCATCTCGGTCTTGACTTCGTCGCGGTTCCTGTCCTGACGTCACGGCACAAACTTGTACATGAGTGGGTGTAGAGCTGTCGTGAGTAAAATACAACACAACAAAAGGCTGATACTCCACTGATGAGGTACAATACACTTGTGGTGATGACTGGTGGGCTGATGAAGTATGATACTGGCACAAAAGTGCTGACCACTGGTTGTTCCATTGGGCTCCTGGTTATCCTCTCTGAGACAGCGTTCATGAGATAGTCTTCATAGGAGTAACATCTGTGTCTTTCGGCAACCTGCCACATACTCTTGAGATAGTCTTCACAGGAGTAACATCTGTGTCTTTCGGCAACCTGCCACATACTCTTGGTACTTCTAGCACTCTGCACGCCCCCCCCCCCCACACACACACTATTTGTTGGCTTGTGTCAGTGATTCTGCTTTCCATATGAGGAACTCGGGGCACACCCACGAGCCGCGAAGTCAAGATTCACGCCAGAAACAAACCAATTTCTTCGTTCTGAAGTGGACTTCTTCTCAAAGAGCGACCGAAATACGAGTCTCATCATTGTGCCCTTGACCACAAACGCCATTGTTGCTGAGATTTTTTTCAGAGGTCGGGAATTTTATTTCTGAAGAATTTGTTTCCATACCTGACTCACCGCCCTGCAACCTTTCCGCAGAAATAACTCGAAATGTCACTTTCTTTTTTTGACACACTCTCGTGTAAAGTGTCAACAGCACTCCCACGTTCACCTCGCAGAAGACATGTCTGTTTTGTGGACGACAACGCTCATTCTCGAGAAGGTCAATTAGGCCAAGGAAATGTACGTTTCCGTGGTTGACACATATTCAAACAAAATTCTGCAGGAAAGAACAAACGAACTGTCCCAAATGTCACAAAGACAAAACAAAGAACTTTTTTTTCATGATTGACGGGACACATGCATTTGCAGCAAATGGTTGGGAGATTCGTTGTACCCGTTTTGAAAGAGTCATTGTTTTCTCCTTGATTTCCCTTTTTCCTCAGGAACTACCAAGGGAACAAGAGTATCATGTCTTGACCTGCGACACGGGGCAAAACGCGACTGTAAATTTGCACATGCAGAGGCTCATTTTTGCTGTCTCCACGTGACACGGATGCTGCAAAATCAAACCACGTCATGCAGTTGCGGGACGATTCACAGAAATCGCAAAATGAACACAGATTTGACCGGCAATCCGAGAGAAGTCAGAGGATCCGCAACCACAACCACACTTTGCTGACACGATCAATACTGGACACCTCGATCTCCTGCTCTTCAAGTCAGCATCAGCATTGACACGATCATTGTTTCTCTCTGTGTGTGTGTGTGTGTGTGTGTGTGTGTGTGTGTGTGTGTGTGTGTGTGTGGTGAGGTGTGTGTGGTGAATTTATGTCTGTAGTAGATTGCAATTGTATGCAATGCTTGCACAGGCGATCTTTTCAAACACAATTGTCGTCGGAAGTTCCACATGCTGTTTCGCGTGTCTTTTGTAATTTCAATATGATACCAGGTCAAACAAGACTTTCAAGTAGAGAATCAGCCGCGGGCAGCGTACATCGGCAGGATAGCACTTGTCCCAATCTGCCAATGGCCCAGTCAAAAAATGTCCGAGTTGAACATTTTCTGTGGGCAGGGGGCGGGGGTGTAACTCGGACAATTTTTAATCTGGGCTGGATAATGTCCAAGTTGGACAATGACCAAGTTGGAAATATTCTGTGGGCAGGGGAGGTAATATGGACAATTTCTTGTCTAGGCCATACAATGTCCAAGTTGGACAATGTCCAAGTTGAGAAAATTTTCTGTGGGCAGGCAGGGGGGTAATGCGGATAACTTTTTGTCCAGGCTGGACAATGTCCAAGTTGGACAATATCCAAGTTGAAATTTTCTGTGTGTGTGTGTGGGGGGGGGGGGGGGTAAAACGAACAAATTTTTTTACGTTTAAAAAGGAAAAAAAAATAGAAAGGGGTAAACAAAAAAAAGCCAGGAAAACAGGGAGAAAAAAAATTTGTGGC
>JAAUXT010132306.1_pt1 | contig 24131 bp, 29 predicted proteins | sample 7278171 | NCBI WGS metagenome assembly JAAUXT01 (sample SAMN14350112, study PRJNA611818) | marine sediment metagenome | isolation source: surface marine sediment (1.8m) | place: French Polynesia: Moorea | collected 2018-08
AAAATTAAAATTTTTAAAATCCCCTCAAAATGAGCCTGGCTAATTTTCACCTTGTTGAGTGCCCCCCCCCCCCCAGTAACTCAACATATATATTTATATATATATATACACACACACACACACACACACATACACACAGACTGATGGTGATTACAATAAGCGCACGGAGAGACCGGCCGAGGCCGAACCCCGCGCTTAAAAACTTGTTGTTGCTTTACCCATACAAACACACACACACACACACACACACCAGATTTTTGACTTTATGGCCAGAAATGATTCATTTCTGACTAAATTTGAAGAGTTGGTTGACCCCCAAGTCCAACATTTCAGTTTTGAGGCATAAAGGTTTGTTTTGTTTTATTCAAGTCCCAAACGCAGACGGACAGTTTTGTTTTTTCTCCACAACTGCCTCAAGAGACCTTTTTTGAGGTCGTTCATCACAGGAGTTACTGCAATTTGGTCAGAGTGAACCGACACATCACCCGTTCTTTCAAACCGCCTCCTTGGCTCTGACTTCGGTTGCTGAACGAACACTCGCTTTGAAGCTGAGAAAAACAATGTCAGTCTGACAGCAGGTTTCAATGCTCCGACATCTCCAAAAGAAGAACCTGCCATGTTGAGGTGGTGATTCGCGAAATCTAGTGGACTCCAGTGTTGTTGCTTTTTACTTCTTTTTTTTTTTTTGAGGGACATTGTAATTTGTAAACAAAATAAAGACAGACAGAAAGAAAGAAAAGTGGGTTCATGTCAACTTGATAAATTTACCTGTATGTCTTGGAGCCTAGCCTCAAACTCTTGGTGTTTCACGATTATATCGTGTCGCTTGTTTTGGGCTTCTAAAGTGTTGATAAAGGCAATTTCATTGGCCTGCCAAAGTACAAAAGAAAAGATATTCATACCAAAGTTAGTAAGACTTGAGGACTAGGCCATTCATTTTGCGTGGAGAAAGAGGACGACGCAACGATAGTGTTTCGAGGAAAACATTTGCAAACTTCACTACGCCAAAAATGTCTTGCGTGAGAAACAATAAAACGACACGACAAAAAATTTCTCGATCATCTAACTCATGCGCACCTCAGTTTAGGGATTCCAGGAAAGTTTGCAATTGAGACGCCACAATCCGAATAAAAAACAACCAAAGAAACAAAATCGTTTTTGACAAGGGGCAGTACAGCATTTGTGACTGCAGAATGTAGCTGACGAGAACCAAACTGTGTTCGCTGTGAGGCCAGTGTCAAACGTGATGTTGAATCCGTGAGCAACTCAGGAACAAGGATGCCACACTCTCTTCGCACTGCGGCCAAATTGGTTCGGAGGGTTGCGACACAACTGTCATAATATCGCCACTTCCCGTTTTTCTTGAGGTCGTTTGTGTTTTGCTTGGTGGGTGACCACAGGAGCATAATGAGCTACGTTTAGCCAGTACTGTGACATCACACTGTTACCACAAACAGAGATCGAATGACCTTGGGTCCCTTTCAGAAAAAAATATATTCGCATGCATTGCTGTGTTTCTTTTCTTGCCACAATAGGTTATACATATCGAGAGCAACAAACCTATTCTCAAGCGAAATGTGAACAGACAAGACGGGGTGATGTTTGATTGAGCCACCAAACACGACAGCAAAAAACACCATCTTTGTTTCAAGGAACTCAATGGGACTTCATGTGTTGTTGTGTGCACCCCAAGACCCAAGACAATTGTGGAGTTGACCGAACAGGAAACGTTGTCGGCTCAGCTCCACAACTGGTGAGGTGAGAGCGCACACAAGCCATGAAACGATTTTCCGTTTTGCACCAACACTGTTGGGTTTGGGCAGGCCGTTTGACAAAAACCAGTTCATGTGGAGTAGGGTTTTCCCTCTGACCCCACCTTACACCTTCAGTTACCCTGTCACATCACAGGACCTTGCCACCCTCAATGAACTTTGGATCACCCTGACCACGGAGAGAGTGCCGCACTTTGGTGAATTTTTGTGGTGTTGGGCTCACGCTACGTACATTGAGAAGCAAACTTGTGACTTGGAACAATACCACAGCCCCCAAGAGAGGTAAATCAACCTTGAAAACTTTTTATCTCACTGATTGTTCACGTGAACACAAACCAAGACAAATTTGGATAACTGAGATGAAAGGTCAGAAGCTCAAAACCGGACATTTTTTGGTGGAAACCAGAACTGTACAAAGCAACATAACTCTGCATGGTTTGACACTGATGAGCAAAATTTGAATATTTTTACGATTGCAAACAAAACAACAATGTTGGAAATATTGTTTTTGAACAAAGGTGGTCTCACTTTGGTGGGCGTTCAATTGCAAGATCGTTCCCAACAGCTTCGAGGTTCACAGCAAAACCCCGCCACAAATTTTAAATTGAGCAAAACCAGAACGTACCTTGGTTTCTTCCTCGTGAGCCTTTCTCACAATTTGCTTCATGTAATTGAGTCGCTTCGCTTCGGCGCGCTCCATTTTCAGCTCTATCGTTTGCTTTCTCTCAAGCAACAGCTCATCTTTCCACGCACGCACTTCTTCCACCTGAAAACGCAAGGGAAAAAAGGCTGTGCAAGAAACTCGCAACACGTTTGCAGGACATTTTCTCCTTTGAGGCGGCGCTCCCGCTAAATTAAACAAAAACAGAGAGATTGCAATGCAACAAAAACTGAGCTTCAAAAAAGACGCGAGATGATCAGCACAAAAGACGGCACGTGGCCCCTGTTCTCTAGTACCTTCTTCGTCAGCGCTCTGAGTCTCTCGGCCTTCTGCTGTAAGAGTCTTGTTCGAGTTTCCTTGGCCTTCTGCTGTTTCTCTTCGTGTCGTTTGTGGGACTCAGTTATAGACCTGAGGCAACGAGAGCACGTTTCATTCATTCTCAGAAAAAACAAACAAAAAAACAATTGTCTCAAACGATGATAACTCGGCGCAAAGGCTTTACGCATAAACTTGAAGAGATGACAACAGAAAAGCTTGCGTGGGGTACTCTCCACTGACCTTTTCCGCGACGGAGAAGAAAGTTTCTCGTGCATGTGAACGGCCTTTCCCGGTGTTCGGGAGAAGTCTTCAGTTTCCACTCGATCTCCCCAGCTGTGTGTTGAACGGTACTCCGAGTCTTCTGCAAACGGTAAAATCGAAAAGGCATAGTCAACACGAAGCAAGCTCCAGTTCGAGAAACGATAATTCACGTTTTCCCTTCAGATCGGCACGTGTTGGTTTTTTGGTCTGTGTGGTCACTGACCGTCGTACTGCTGAATCATCGTTTCCCAGTCGACTGACTGTTGAGGCGAGGCATCACTTGTCATGGTGTTCTGTAAAATTGAACAATGGGGCTATTTGCCAAAAGTGGACTGTCGGAAGGACCAAGTGTGTCTGACGAAAGACGACACCTGCACGGAACAGATCATCTGACATTCTCATTCTCGTCACACAAGGACAGTCTGGCTTTACCATGAGGCTGTCAGGCTCCTCTTCAACAACGATCTCTTCGCTCTCCTCGCGCTCTATGGCCTTGAGGTAGGACTGCTCCTCTTCGTCGGCCGCTTTCAGCGCCTCGGCCTGCTCCTCCTCCAGCTGCGACGTGAGAATGTCCTCCTCTTCTTGAGCACTGACCAGCGCCTGAAACGGTCAACGACACAGCAGTGGCATTTTCACGAGACAGAGACACCTCAAAAATCGTCCCCGAGCAAACAGCGAAACAGGGACATTTTTTGTGTTTTCCTCACATTGTCAAGCGTCTCCGCGAACGCCTGTTCCTCCTTTTGCTCTTCGGACAGCTCGTCGTCCGAACTGGACAGACCCAACGATTTCGCCTGCAAAACACAACAACTTGCCAATTGTGTTTACTCTCTTGTTTGTCGTTTGCTTTTTCGGTTTGTATCCCAGAATTTACCCTTCTTTGTACTTTGCGCAGAAATTTCACAAAACACAAAAGTTTGTCAAAACCCAGACCATTCGGAAGTCTTTCTTTTGAACAAAGCATCTCATGATAACAAAGGATTGGATACACAATCTTCGCACGGAAAATGCACGGGGTGAGTACACTTCCTTGGGGTACATTTTGAGTCTGAAACTGCGCAGATATCAAACCTCTGACATCTTGGAGTCTTCGTGCTTGCTCTCCTCGTACTGGTCTCGAGTGACCACATCGTGACCAACATCTGTGTCCAACTGCAGTGCCTCAACAGGAGTACCTTTGGACGCGTCCACTTTCCTGCACAAATGGCAATTTCAGGAACTTGATTCTCTCCCATCTGAAACTGAGTCTTTCTGAAACGCTTCTTTCTGAACCGAAACTTCTCAGCTTGCAGAACGAGTTTGATGCAGTCAAAGAGGCCGTCTTGACGCAGTGGGTAAAGCTGTTGGTTTCTTCCCCTTTTGCTTTTGTTTCTGAAAAATCCTGTCACCTTCAGGAGGTTCACACAATGGTAAAGCACAACACTTTGTTTTTTGTATCTGGAGGGGGACAAGTGTCTGTGGAATGATCAAATTCTAGAAGGTGAATTTTGTTGGAGAGTTCTGGACACTTTTATGTGCAGGGAGTAAAGTTTGCTGAGATTCAGATTCCTGAATCAACCCCCCCACCCCACCCCCACAAGACAGAACAAATTTTAGGGTGCTGAAAAAATTCCAAGCCTTGAAGTTGAAACGGACTGCCCCACAAGGAAGAGGGGCACGCCCGCGTCTTCCAGACGCAGAAAAGAAGTGACCACAAATAGAATCGTGCCGGTGTGTTGACAAACCCCTTTTGTCAGGCAAATGAAGGAACTCACATTTGCTGCCGAGAACTGTTCGAATCCTCTTGGTCCCTTTTGTATTGCGGTGAAGAACTTGTTCTTGACTCCGCTAGAGATAAAGGCACGTTCTCTTTTTCACTGTCCCTGCTGCTGGTTCTATTCCGAGAATGTTCACTGATTTGCAACTTTGTCCTTTCTGGTGCTGACGCAGGACTGACAGGCTCCTTGCTGTTCGTCCTGTTGAACGATTCAGAACCGTTGCTGCTGTGTCTCGATTTGTGCACACTTTCACTGGACTGAGACAAAGAGTCTTTGTTCAGACTTGATCTGCTACTGCTCTTGTATTTCAGTCTTCCTCCCCTCTGCACCGTTTCCCAACCTTCGTTGTCTTGTTCTGTGCGAAATAGAAATGAGCAAATTATTTTCCCTGATTCATATTTTGTCAAGAAGTTTTGCGCTCCAAAAAATCACTGAACGAAACCACACCTTCTTCAAAAGACGACTTCTCCTCCGCTTTGAAGAATTCCTTTTCAGCTATGATGTGCTCTTGCACGATTTGTTGACTGACATCAGATTGCAGGTTGAGCGGAAGACTAGACGGGACCAGGGGTGACTGGTTTTGAGGTGGCGACTTGCATTTCACTTTGTCCGCCCAGCTGTTTCCAACACTGAAGCACAGAAATTGTGGACCTCGTTCGATTCAAGCGACAAACGCAACAACAAGCTAGATTCGTGGAGAAAAAATTGTGGATTTCGCCAAACATCGGAACCAAGCAGAACACGCGCAAATAACCACAACGGTTTTGCGCCTCTCTTCACCTTTGCTCACTGAAGTTCAGTGTCCTGGACACTCCCGTTGTTGGCTTCAGACTTTCCTTGTTTTGACTTGCACTCAGATTTTTTCCAGGCGATGACTTTCGAATGTCCCACGCCAAAGCGATCGGCCTGTTGTGAAACCGAAATATGTCAGCTCATGACTGACCACAATCAACACAAAGACAACTTCAACTTGGAGGTTATTGATCTGGCATACACACTTTTTGGCGTTGTATATTTTCATCATATTCAGTCGTTGAATCAAACTCTTGAAGTCCTTGGTACACTGTTCCAGCATCATGATGACTTCCTACAACAGTGGGGGATACTGCGGACATCATTTGTGCACCTGTCAACATTGAGTTTGCAATGGCAGCGTTTTCACCTGTTGGAAAAAAATGTCATTCCGAAATGGAAAAGAGGTTGCAACAGAGAAATCAATGAAAAGGAAATGTTGGATGGCATTTTCGTGGACCCTGACAAACTTGTCCTTTCTATGGAGATGAGTCGGGGTTGTTCCTTCGACGAAATCCAGACCAGAGACCAAGTCCATTCACAAATGGGAATCCATCGAGGAGGCACTTCCATGGAGGTTTTGTCCTGTTCTGTCACCACCCTGGCATTTTTCAAAGTGGCAACAGCAACATCAACTCACCTTACACTCGACTACACTTTCATGGCTTTCGCAAGTTTCGTACAGCTGATCGACAGCCCTCTTCAGATTTTCAAACAGAAAAGCCCAGTGCCGCGCTATGGCGTCACCTCTTCTGCTTTGTCTGCTGCTCGCCTGCAACAACAACACGACACCATTTTGTTGTGGTGGCTGTTTCAGCGCAGGGTCACGAAACCGTGTGATGAACGACCGAAAAAAAACATCCAGATTTCGTGACCCTGCACAACCGACAGTGATGTTCCGTTGCAAGAAGATGGTGTGCCAAACTGTCCATCCAATTCATTTTGGTTTCCTGACATTTTACAACGGAAAATCGAGCACCGCGCCTCTCTACCACAAGGAAAACCCCGCGCTTCACGACAAACTTTTCTCAGCCACAAGGCTGGGGTGCTGGAAGAAGCAAATGAATGGGAGGTGAAAGAGTGGTAAGTCACCCTGAGCTGAGAGTCGTCCAAAGAGACGTGTTTCCTCGTGTCTCGTGATGTCGAGGATGAAGCTGAAGTCGACCTGTTGCGCGATTTCCGGGTCGGTGATCCCGACGAGGCAACTCGAGGAGGTGATCTTCCTTTCTCTGTAATTTTGATGCGCAAGAAAACAATTTTGGACAGTCTCAAGCGCCGGTGTGACATGATGACAATTTTCGGGCCAAAGGCCTCCCCACACTGAGCCAAGCGGACAAAATCCCTCAACCCTTGGAACACTGCTGTGAACTGAAAGGGAGAGAGACACGCGGATTGCACCTCGGAGCACTGCACACCGTGCACAGAAAAAGATGCCTGTTCATGTGACACTGAAAGGTAAAAACAGCTTCTTTTCCCAGGCAAAAATTGTTCTCCTTTTTCTGCACAAATTTTTCAACTGGGAGGAGGTCATCTAACCATTTCGTGAGGTTATTCTTTTCCTTTGACCTCAAAAAATTTTGGCACAATTTTTTTTTCCGCCAACGTCTGGAAATTTTTGCACTTTGCTGATTCCACTGCACCCAGACGGGCTTGCGCGAGTAAAAAACTAGCACCTGGAGCGGAATGTGACATAGGTCCATTGCACAACATAAAGTTGAAGCCTGACTGTTCTTCGTTTTGTTTTTTTATTTTTTTTCAAAATGGTTTGACGTTGTGACTCAGAATAGCTCATGGAGAGAGGAGCTAAGAGGAGCCAAGTGAGGCAGCACAAATCTAGGACGCATTGATCCAATCCATCGACACAACGATTGAAAACCTCGTTCTTGAAATTCCCTGCTGTTGCAATTGTGGCAGAAGTACAGTGTTGTCAAAAGTGGAAGCTTCTGTCTGCTCACGGAAGATAGAGTCTGCGAGAGATGTTTTTCGTGTAAACTTGCCCAAAACTCAACAATGCATAAAAAACAAAGCTGGAAAATACCAGAAAATCTTGCAACAGCACTTTCTTGAAATAGTGAGGGTGAAAAGTTTTTGGAAACCAAGTTTCCAATGACCTTTCGTGTGGGACCATCAATTACCCGAAATGACGGACTTTCTCTTTTCCGTGTGAACGAGGGCCGATCCACTTCTACCTTACGAAACTTGATCATGATACCACTGATATTGAATGGTATCATGACTGCCCGTTCGATTCCGAAGGTGGGAGTGGGTCAGCCCTCGTACACTAAATTTCCCTTTGGGAGAATTTCAGATTGCTGTCAAAGGAAGAAGTCAAACACCCAAATTCGACGAGTGACGAAGATCGAATAAATGGTGAAAAGTGAAGTTCGCGTGATGCGCTCAGGTGAAGCGAAAGATTCACTTCTACGTAAATCATCCATGCACTCGTGCCTTCACGCTAAGTTAAAATATCTTACGATCTTTTGCACAGAGCGTCATCATCCACTTACCCAGTGTGTAATTGACGGCTATGCCCAGATCTGCATGGAAGTGATCATGTTGGAATGCAGTCAACAACAACACACACACCAACAGAGAGAGCTTGTTTTTTTCACCTCTTTGTTGTTGCTGCTGTTGTTTTCAATATCACACGACACGTCACATGGAAAAATTTTCACCGTGGCTCAAGTCAAAGGAAGTACGAGTACTGACTGGCATAAAAACAGACGAGTCCATCACTCCGCCTTTCACTCCAGTTAACCCTGTCTGATTCACATTTGCTCTGGAGAATTAGCGCCGGATTTCTCCAGCAGGAGTGGACTGATCTTTGAACGAGTCCGTCAGACAGTCCAGCCCAATGAATTGATGTGGAAACCAGGAAAATGTTCCACGCGAAAACACAAACGGGCAGCCACAAGATTGTTGGGAAGGGCCATCTCAACTGAACAAGCACTTGAAGCAAAACACTGGTAACAGATAACATCTGACCATCGACGTCAGGCGAACAGAGAGGGGTAGAAGTCCCGCACGAACATTTCACAAACTGAACACAATCCTATATTTCAGCTTGGTACTTACTCTGCCCCTCATCTTCCAGCGGCACACTGTACTGCACGAGATTCCGGGCTTCTCTGCCTTCCTCCTGCACTTTCTTTCTCACTCGGTCGAAACTTGTCTGACGGTTGAAGTTGCCACTGCCATGATTTCCACCCTACAGCACACATTTTGTAAGGATGAGGTTGGTTCCAGAAATAGCTTTCAGTCATAATATGCAACAGATCTACTTGTGCCAAACTGTTGCAGTCCTGGTGAATTTCTGAATTGTCAAACGGAAATTCTTTCATAGTAGGTATTCCCAATTCCTTCATGGTAGTTTCCCGATTGAGATAACTTCAGGTGTCTCACTTCGGATGCCGCACCAGCGCTTGGCGATGCTCAAGATTCAACAATCATGAACCCGGGCGATAATAGGAGTACAATGTTTCTAAACATATTCAGAAAGAAGTTACACCTTCAACAGTTTGTTTGTGAAGAGCAAACAAGTGGTTTATTCTGTTGAAATGCGACAAACTGAGACTGTTTCATTTCAAACAAATTTTCACACCAAAAAGTGCAAATCAACATTTATACCCTCTGATGGGATGTCTTCTGACGGCTGTGCGAATTTCTTTGCAGGTTTTCTCCATTACTGGGGCGGAAGCGCGCTCCAGGATACTGCCTGCGCTTTCTCGAGTCACTCATGTTGAGCGAACGAAGCTGTCATGATTCGTACTTGTACAGATCACTCACAAAAACAAAAACACACTCCACACCAAAAATCAAAACTTGGAATTCTAGACCGACGCACCTGCGTTGACGAATCGGGCAAAACCTGCAGCGTCAATCAATGCAAAAACCTGTGACGCTTCGTGTTCCCAAAACGGAAGAAAAACTGCCGGGAAGTTTTTCAACAGAGACACGTTTGACATCTCTCTGAGAAATGATGTACTGAAGCACCACTTTCTCTGAATCATCCTTGGTCAGCTGGCCAGAACTGCACAAGGTGTGTTGTGATCACTAGGTCTACATTTGCTAGATTCTAGATCTGGACTAGACAACTGTTTGAAGTTTGAGAACCAGGTCCCAGACTGACGGAGCAATATTCGGCCTGCTGTGGAATGAAGAATCTGGTGCCAGATTCGACCTGGTTCTGCATCTGGGTTGTGAGTTCGGAACATCGCCAATTCATCGCAACAGTTGGGAGTACCATGCTTGGGATTGGGAACCTCGTCATAAACTCCTGTGAGATGACGGTTGTAGATCTGCAGATAAAAATCCACCAATCCCATTTTGGAGATCGGTGGGGAACGGCTTTTGTAAAGTCATGTCACATGGAGGGTGCCTGCAGATGAAAGCATCATAAGTTTCCCCCAAAGGCAGAACAGTTCACAACATTGAACCTGATTTGCCCAGACAGTGAGCTTGTAGTGATGCTGAATGCCTGTTGGGGTCCTCAGATTTCTTGTTTGATGTTGTTGTGGTGGGTGGGGGGGGTCACAAAACAACCAGATAGTCCTGACAAGCATCTTCTCACTCCCATGACAATTTGTGTCATTGAAAATGTCAAAAATGTGCTTTCTTTCTTTGTCCAAATATGTCCATCCAATTGATGTTGCAATTTTTTTGCCTGTGAATGCATGCTGCTTTTACACTTTGTAAAGGAATTATTTGTGTGGCTTGAAATTGATTTTTTGGGGTAGGGGTGATTTGGCAGGGCAGTGCAGATGTCAAATGGAATAAATATGTCGTGCATCATGGATCTGAGGATCTGATCCAGTGGTCAGAGTGTTGATATATTGGGGTAGTGTCAATGCCACGGTACATCACTTGAATCGACCCACATATCCATTCCCACCCGACACACAGCATACACATGCATTCCTTCTTGTGTTGTGGGGACCCCGGCTTGGGTGTTCTGCATGCTGTCCCATTACGTTTCATCCGTGTCATGGAGCTCAAACATTGGCTGTGTTTGATTCATCTTGAATCACCGAATCTCACTGGTCAGCTTGAACCATTTGTTGTGGAAGAATGACACTGTTTTCCTTCCAAAAGCTTGAAGTTTGCAGTCACCCCAAATGTCCATCGTATTTGGGTCATGTATCCACTTCTTGGCACCAACCAACCCCTCTCCCAAAATGTGGTGTCATCAGGGTTTTCCTTGGGAAACTGTTGTTTTGGCTTTTCAGCGAGGTGACGTTTGTGTTCACAGCTTTGCTTTCTTGTTTTTCAGATGGACAGCAGATTGAGTGTTGATACACCAGCATCCACCTTGAGTGAACAAGGTAAAATTCTTCTTTTTTTTTTCTGTGGGGCCTTGTTTGATGCGGTGCAGTTCACGTTGTTGTGACGGGGCCCACCCACTCTGTACCCCGACCATTTTCGGTCCATTTGACGAGTGCCGCTGGGCGAGGGGCTTGAGTGAAAACACGTGCATGTCTGTTCACCTGCACTTGAGACCAGCGCTGCGCAATTTTGTGTGAAGATGTTGCACAGGTCCTGTCGAAAACTTCAGCTTGCATCGCTCGTGAAGACCGCAGATCAGCACATGTTGTTTGTGTGAAAAACTGGAACCTCACCTTCCTTTTTGTGTTATTTGCCGTTCCCTCTGCACGTTTCCACTCTCAAGGGAAATCTGACAATGAACAAACCCGCGTCCAGATGTGTGAAGGCTGAACCGAAATTCCACGCTTTGTTGGTCTCTTGCAGGGGAACTGTCTCAAAATCACGTCACCTACTTCTGCTGCTTGTACAACCAAGAGACCAAGTTGCTGCTGAACACGGAAGCTGGGAAACCTCCAGAGTGCACGGTTGCTATCAACGAGTGGTTGGAGACAGTCACAATAGTTGTGAATCACGACGGTCTGTTGAATTTTTGTGTCAGTGAAACAGATCTGTTTTGTGCTGCACTTGCCAGTTTTCGTTTGTGACTGTCGTCTTGAGAAACGTTTCCCTTTGTGATTGATTCAGATGAAACGAAAGAAACGAAAATCCCAGCATCGAACCTGCGATACGTCAAAGTTATACAGGCGAAAGAAGTTCTGCTGTCTTGGTATGTTCTCACCTCTTTCGTGGGGAGGGGCGTGTCCTGAAAAATAACGGAAGTGAGTCTTTGAATTGTGAAAATTACCAAAAACCACCCAAGCGGCGGGGGTGTGGGTGAGTGAGGTGTGGGTCTCGCCCGTGCACTTCTGGAAATGATTTTGATGCACATCAACAGGATTTTCTTTTCCTTGAATCATTCCGTGAGTTAGATTGTGGGACAAACAACTTCTTGTCATTTTGCTTGTCCCAGGTATGAAAGCGACAGAATTGCAGACCACACGAAGAAGTGGGCGTGGCTGACGTTTCAGTTGTCAGAGACAGAGGCCGTCGACGTCTTCGTTGGAATCATTCAGAAACTCGCGCAACAGGTAGGCCCTGTTTGCACAATTCATTTCATTCGGACGATAGAGATAACTTTAGGAAAATTGTGAAGAAATGCAAGTAGAAACTGCCCCAGTGATGTCGTAGTTACTGACTGGACCCCGCTGGGCAACAGTTTGGAGTGAAGCCCGCGTCTTTACGGGCAGATGACAAGTCACAGCGTGTCAAGAAATCTTTTGGAGTCTTCTATTCCAACGAGCGATTTCAAATGGCGAACGCAAGTTCCAGTTTGCAGGCAGTTTACGAACATTACAGGCTCGACCAGGCTTGGGCACGGTGCTGACTTTTGAAGGCTGTGGAAATATTGAGGCTTCCATTGAAAAGGCAGGAAGTTCAAAACTGGCCTTTGATACGTACTTCTTCGTGGTTGACAAAGAAGTTGTGGCGCTGTTCAAGGTACTTAAACATGTCATTGAAATGCTGTTGTTGGCGGAGAGGCAGTCCAATGCTGAGCGTCAAAGCTCAGAACGTCCATCTGCTCTGGAAAAAAATGTTCCCCACAAAAGTGAATGCCTGAATGCCTGGGCAAAGGTTTTTTTCTGTTCTTTTGTGAGAAACATGACCGTCACCAAACTAAATTCCGACCTCCATCGCCTCTGAACACCAGCAAATATTCTTGTTTGTGTCCGACTCTGGACTGTTGTTTTCATATCCGCAGGACACGCTAGAACAGTGCCAAGCGGCGCTACATTTCTACAAGGAGCCAGGGGATGTCGCCATTGAGCAGGTTTTGAGTCGGAAAGATCTGGGCCAATGTGAGATCAAGTCTCCAACTCAACACTTGGTCTTCAAATTGGAGTCTGTAAGAATCTTACCAATTGTTGTCTTTGTGCACGTGTTTTTCCACGGAATTTATTGCAAGTTGCAATTTCACTCAGTTTTGTTGATGGTACGTTTTTGTGCATGTTGTGAAGTTTTTGTGACAGGTGGGTGCCAACATTCTGTTGGAATCAATACGAAAGTGCAAGCCTGTGCCCAAAGAATGGTTCAGAAGTAAGACATTTTCCCTTTTCGCCCTGTGTGACAGTTACGTTTCAGGTGCGTGGCATTTGTCACAGCGTTACAGCCTTGTTGATACGTGATTTTTAACAGATCTGCCAACAGAATAGCGCCGGAGTTTGTTGTTTTTCGCACAAGAAATTGAATTGTGAGAAGAACGCGGCAACTTTCGCTTGTCACATTTCTGTGTTTCTTGCAGATGACAAGGCACTGAGCGACTATCTGGCGGAAATCGAAGTGCAGCGTCACATGGCGAGCGTGACGGGTCGCGTGTCAACGTTGTCCACCGCTGCGGAAGGGGCTGCGCGACCCGGGCTCGAAGACGAAGCTGTCAGCCTTGAAAGCTGCAAGTCTTTTCTTGTTGTGTCGTGGTCGCGCGTGCGCTACGGTGCATGTTGGTGTGTGAGTGTCAAGTTTGGGGAGGGGCAGTGTCACTTACAGCGTCGCCCTCTCGATGTTGTCTTGACATTTGACTTTGGTCCCTGTTACATGTTTGTTTCTTCTTGTTGGTATGCCGTCCATCTTGTGGACTTGTAAAGAAGATGTCATGATTGTTATGCCCACGAAAAGTTCCTGTGTTCAACACTTGTTTCTTTTGTTCAGCACATTTCGCAAATTTCAGTCGCAGATTTTACTCAACAGTTTGGTGTTCTGTCTTCCTCCACAGACCAGTTCGATCATCTGATTGGTTCGTTGAACACGGACCATATCGCGCCGTCGGACGACCAGCTGAGCGTCATGTGGGCGGCGATCGAGGCGGACATCCGCGACATGATCAGCGGCGGCCTCGTACCCGGCTCGTCCATCAGCAGCGGAGGTTCGTGTCGCGCCGCGCGCTTCCTTCTGGTTGTCGTCAGTTGCGTTCCTGGTCAAGTGATTTGAAGAACTGGAGGGAGGCAACCGTCATCTATGCTTCCTCTTCAAGTCTTTGCACGGTGCCATTTGGAAACCCGTTTCCCTTCAAAAGCACGGAGATCCTCCAGGAGATCCTCCAGTCCCCGTCCTTTCTTTCTGTTCATCAACTTGTGCTACTCTCCATTGGCTCTCCTTTCTCACGCGAAACCTGTGGCACACTTTCTCTTCTTCGGACACGTTTCCACGAGAACGTACTTCTTTTTCTGTGTGCAAGAAGAACCACAGCGAAGCCCTGGCTCACAACTGTTGCACGACAGCAGGACTTTTGTTCCAGTTTTGTTTCTTTTCTCTTTTCAGGTCTGGATCCCAACTCTTGTGAACATTTTGTAAAATGTGTCGATGAAATCCAAGATGCTTTGTTTGAAGAAAAGTGAGTTTTCAAACTTGTGTTTTGATTGACTTTGACTTTTTTCGGTGGTTCTGTGTCGCTGATGCCAACGATTTGTAAGTTCTGAGTTCCCAGTTTGAAAAGGTGCAGAAATTTCAGAGCAAGGTCCTTGGAAAAATGCAGTGTTTTGGGGGACAAACCCCAGTTTCAACTTTCAAGTTATCAGTATCGAATCGGATTGTCGTTCTTCAATTTTTGAGCATTTGACAATAAAAAATTCTGGACACCCCCACCCCGCCATGACAAAATGTTGCTGGATTTACCCCCCCCCCCCCAAAAAAAAAATTCTTGCAAACCAGTGTTCGTGTTACACATTGATTTGATTTTTACGTAATGGCATGAAAGAAACACTCACTGACGGCACATTTGATTCTTGTTTTTCCCAGATTTCCGAGAGCAGTTTCGATCCTCAGAGGAGCGAAGGAAGTGTTTTCCAAGTGCAAATACCCAGTTGTCAAGGAATTTCTGGACAAAGACGAACTGGAAATATTGAAGAGGATTTACTTTCGAAACAAATAAAGTGGCTTCTTCGTGGACTCGGATCACGTGAGGGTAAATCTGGCACGAGAGAGGACACACGTATGTCAGTTAGACGGGCAACAAACGTATTTGTTGGTGAACTGTTATGTTTTGGGCAGCAACAATCAGCGAGCCTGTCAGTGATCCACGTACCCCTCCCGGGTCAATTCCAACCCGCTTTTCTCGAACTCCCAGTCAGTTTGAAATATCTTGTCCCAAACTGAAATAGGATACAGTAAACACACCGCGCACCGGTGCTGGAGCTGAATTTTGGTTGATTCGAACGAAACAGGTCCTGACCAGTTTTGAGGAGTCTAAAAGTTGCCCTCTCGTTGACGTGTTGAGTGATGCCTCCTTGGTGGCTGTGGTTTGTTGACCAACCGCAGTTTTGCGACTTGCTCCGTAAGTAAGGTTTTCAGGGGTCCCCTTTTTGCGGGACGTGTTTGCACTTCTTGTTGGGCATCACCTGCTCGTGTGCGCTTCTGGCAACAGAACACAGCTGTATTCCAAGCGCGTGCCGTCCGTTTTTCCTGAGAACAAAATCGTTGTTTCTCGAGAGAGTCATAACGGAAGGTCAGAAACTGGTTTTCACGTTCGAGTTCCGGAAAAGAAAAGTTGAAACGTCTTTTGACGCGTACACATGGAAAGTATGGACAAGTGACCTTGGCAAAACTCGTCACTTCGATTTGGCAACACGAAGTGTTGCTCGCGTACAAAAGGGCAACGATATTTCATATGATTTGACAGAATTTTACAAGTACCTGTGCTGAAATGTATTTTGGTCGACATCGTTTAGGTGTGTGCTTGTTTGGGTACGATGAAAGTACTGAGATGAAAATAGACCGACTGAGTGCACCTCCTACAGCAATTTGGAGGCGAGCTTGTTGGAAGTCACTCAACCATTCGGAAACATTGTAGACGTGCTTCTTTTGCAGTCATGACAGAAACTGTCCTGGACCCCCTGGAGGGGACAGAATTTTGGCCAAGTTTCATACAGTCCGGCCGTTGGACCCGAGGAGGTGTTTTTTGTACTATCCTAGAGCTCTTGTTGGCGTTTGGGAGGGAAATGAAACAACGATGCCATTTCACAAGTGCCTGTTGATATGTTTTGGGTGCTGCAGACATGTATCCGCCTGCTGGTATTGTGGTTTTTGCTTGCTGCAGTTGCGCCTCAAACGCTCTTGAAGACGACGTGTCTTCAACATGGCGGTGTTCTTGTTTGGACAAGGTCCCTTCTTGTGAGCGAGCCTGTACTTCGCTGACAATAAGGGTGATCACCACCTTCCACCGAGTAAGCCGCCAATCAGAAATTTTTCAACAGTTGTCACTTCCCAAATGGTTGCACTCAGTGGTCGTTGAAGGTGGCCGTTCCGAGAAATTTTATCTGATTTGTCAAGTGTCAACTTTTTATCTTGTCTGACATCTATTTTACCTTTTGGTCGTGATTTTATTCCACTGGAGGCGCACAAGTTCCAAGAAAATGTACATACACACTTGGTTTCAAGTTGTTCAAATTTTTGTTTGGAAATAAACAGTTTGTTTGCCGTGAGTTTATTTGTCAACATTTTGCTGTCCGTGTGAAAATTCGCCTGTCATCAGTTTGCAAGTGCTATCAAAGTTTGCAAGTGCCATGAAAGTTCAGAAACAGCACCGTAGTGTGTCATTTTGAACAACAGAAATCATATCACGACAGGAAGGGCCGAGAAAATGCTTTCTGCACGCAGGGTGCATACACAGTGGCTGCTGCAAGTGAGGGTTAGCCACTGCATTTTTGCGCAAGTTCTTGGATAATTCGGACTGTTTTTGGAACTTCTAACATTGTGCATCGGGGTGGCAGTGATATTGCTTTTGTGAACTCTTTGTTGGTGCGTCCGAGTGCGTCGTTGCACCAACGTGTTGTGTTTCGTTGTGTGAATTTCGCGCGTGAGGCGTTGTTACGTGCTCTGAAGTGTGGTGTGACCTGTCTCGCAATGGTTGAGTACGCAGTGTTCAGGTGTTACACTTCAGTGAAGACACCTTGGAATGGGCGCAGCAATTCAAAAAGCCTGTGGAATGTGGAAAGTTTTTGGTGCGCTTGTCATCCAGAAGAAAGCAGCACCACAAGGTGAAGCCGTTTTCGCGACAGGAGATGTCTTGGGTTGGGACGGAGATTGTCACCCTTTCGCCCGGGCAATCCATTTTATTTGAATGGTGGTCACGATGAACAAAATCAGTGAAACATTGCGGTCTTTCGTGCAATCAGCACTGAGTTGGCAAACTTTTGCACCCGAGAAAAATTGAGATTGAGAACGAAGTTGCGACTGCGGTCTGCTGGTCCGTCTCTTTCCAATGTTTACAAGAAACAGATGTAACAGCTCGATGCATATTTGATGGCTCTTTTCTTCGGTGGACCTCCTTTGAGATGAACAGAAGTGGAAAATCTCTCTGTGTGTGACAAGGGTTTGCACGCACAAATTATTCAGATCCACGCTGAAGATGTCTGGACCGTTCTCCCTGGCCCAGTGTGTGTCAAGATTGTGCGAAACTTTTTCATTAGACAATATCCAGACAATGAACAGCTTTTGTCGTTGCACGTTTGTGACGACCAAACTTTCAAAAATTTGAGCAGATAAATGTTATCTTTCACAAAAGGGTTTTGATTTCAAGGACCATGCAAACTCAAACTCCGACTTGCATCTTCTCACGCGCATCGGCGCAGGTAGTTCACAGTTCACTGTTTCTGATGACAGGTTGCTCCGTGCATGCAGAGGGAGTTCACAGGACTAGAGTTTGCATTGTGGCGACATTGAAAGTTCTCTTCATTTCAGCCAGCTCAGTTTCTGTTACCCATGGAGGGTGAACTGCAGCGCGGAAACAGCTAAAGTCGATTGGGCGCTTCAATTGTGTTGTCACTGTGGTCTTCTGTTGTGTGAACGCGCACCTTTTCTGGCCGAGGAAGGGGAGCAAGCCAGCAAAATTCAGGGATGGTCAGAAAGTGATCAGGGATCATTTCTGAGTAGTTGGGGGGGAGCTACAAAATTTCACAGGTTTTTTTCAATCTCTCCTGCCAACAAACCAAATTTTTAAGACCAGATGTTTTCAAGAAAATGTTCATGAGATGTGCTGCACGCGCCACCAGAGTTCGCGCGCTTTCTGATCCGTGATCTATTTTTCAGAGAAACGTTGACATGTCCCATGTCACAATGGGATGCCCTCTTGTCAATCTGGCTCACATCTTGTGAAATGTACTTCGTTTGCATGCCAGTCGACGGTGAATGAGAAACAAAAGCTCCTCGAAATTTGGACAGGGAAATAGAAAATGGTTGCTTGCGATGAGATGTCTACTTTGAACTCGAATAATTGACACTGAGCGCCCCGACAGTCAGGCCATCGCATCAGCACTGGAGCTTGTGAAAGGGAAATCTTTGCGCTTGTGCAGAAAGGACTGTTAACAAACGAAACAACTGTACTCGAGAGATAAGAAGAATCCAAGCAAAGTTGCGGCGATGTTTTTTCTTGAGATTATGACTGCCACAAGTTTTGTCTCACAGCACACAACATCAGCCTGAGGCAAAGCCGGAAACATCAGTTTTTCCAACCAAAAGACACCTTCAGGCAACAAACTGAAGACGCTGATTCTGGAAACGTGTGAAACAATGTGGGTGAACCTTGAATTGCCAAAGAGGTCGATCTGAAATAGTTCAGAGGCAGGTTTGGAGCAGTGTCCAGAGCAGAATGTCAGACGAGCAACGAACAAGTGTTCGCAAACCCCTTTCACCTGTTGGCTCGTATAAACGTGCGTGTCTCCTGTATACGCGTTGGTATTTAAACAGTGCGAGTTGCAAAATGCGCATGTTCCCTGTGTAATTTTTCTGCAAGAAGGGAATGTGTCTCCTTTGGTACCTCGCAGGGCTCCAGCGCGACAAGGACTTTCTTTCATGCATCTGAAAAGAGATGTTGAGCAAAAATTACTCTTCTTGGAGACGGAGGATAGGCTGCAGACGTTTTTGGTGGTTTCCTTTGGAAAACTCTTTTGTTTGAGCCATTGCGTGGCGTGATAGCTGTTTTGGCGGTGGTGAGGGATCCATGCTGAGCTTGCTGAAAAAGTAACCTTGAATCTGGAAAGTACATGTTTGATTGTGTGCTCTTGCTGCAGCTATGGTATGCAGGTTCAAAGGATAGCATCTGGCCATTCATCTGAGTCCCGAAGCCTGATCACACTTGCTCAAACCGTTTGGGAGGCATCAGTTTGCAGCAGGCTTAGTCTGTGAACACACTCGGCTGATCCATGTAATCATTGAGAATGACAATATTGCAAGGGACGCTTCAATATTGTAGAAACACCTTTGATCTACGGTGAAACGAGCCTGTGGATGCTGCGTCAAAATTGATGTGGAAAACACAGCATCATGCAATGACACGGAGTGCATGCGAAGCACAAGGCAGACTCTCGAGGCCTGAACATCTTGTGAAGACTCTGCCACAGTCAACTAAGCCTTGGGGAACCCGATAGAATACGAGCTGGGGAAAATATTTTGCAAGTGTGTACGAGTAACAACCAAGCAGGAAGACGTCGGGTTGTCTCTGGTTTTGTCGTCATTGCAGGCATGCTCAGTTTTATAACGCGTGCGTGTTCCAACCACAGGGAGGGAGATCTGCTCAGGAATCGCTGTCAGATGATGTGCCATTGATTTGCAGCAAAACGGTTCGTGATCGCCTCAATGCATAAAAAGATGGGGAAGCAACACTTGTTGCGGTTTCGACTACAAATCAGCGGGACGTCTGCGTGAGCGCTGCGCTCCGCGGGATCGGCTCCGGATCTGCCCTTCCCAAGTCGCACTGGATACCTACGGAGTCGTCGGTGCCATTTGCGCACACGGAAAACCAAATAAACTGCTCAAATGAAGTAAATGACCTGGGTAACAGCGTGTATCTCAGATCGGTATTCGCGGTCGATAGTTACATTGAAGCAGCAAAGAGGAGTATCTTGTTCGAGTGACGGGGCCACAAAGAGTTTGCAACATGTGATTGAAGGATTACCCTGCTGATGATGCAGATTCCACGATTATGCAGCTTCAATCAAAGGACAGTTTTGCTTCGTAAAGGTTCTCTGATGGACTTTGTGTTTTCCTCAATGATGGCGAAAGTGCTTTTGTTTGCTCGTTCCGACCGATTGGTTGACGGCAAATTTCACAAGATCGCTCGTCTCACCACAAACCATTCCAAATAGAGTGCTCTTGTTGCTGATAGGCTGCGTTGGGAGCATTGCCCACGGGATAACACATCAGAAATGTGCTTTTGGGGGCTAGATGTTCGACGTGATGCACCCTGGTTTCAAAGTTTGTTCTGAAAGTGACGCCTTTCAAGTGTCATCTGTGTCTGCGCAAAGAGTAGATCTAGAGATGAGATTGTCCAAGCAGCCGACATCACAGCAACGTAGATCTGACTTGGAAGCTCAAGGCTGTCATTTCTCCATATGTCCAAGGCTTTGGTTGCTTTCTGATAGGAGGATTGCCGTTGAGCCTTCATTCATGGTTCCATATGGATGTTCAACCAGTCGTACGTTGAGTACACACGCTGAAACTGCGACTTTGTGAATTGTACGCATTGCACGCTCTTTCAAGTATTTGCGGCACCAACTATAGAGCTGCACAGGACACAGCTCGCTTGATTACCAGTGCAGCCTCCTCCCGGAGTAATTGACATGAAGACGACTGAGACATCCGACACATTACCATTGGAGCTTGCAGCAGAGATCAATTGTTTCCTGTGGGTGGTACCTGACTCTTAACTACAGAGTACTGCAAGAAGTCGAGATGTAACAACACCCAATGGGTAAGTAACATGCAACAATGCTCAGTTTTCGCGTGCTTATCTCTGTTTGTTAGGAGAAGGAATGACTCACATCAGGAATCAGAAACGATTGTGCATTTGACAGAGCCGAAGAGTCAACCACGAAAGCCTCGTTTGTGTACGCACCAAAAGGTATCTATTTTGTGAAAGTTGAGGGGTGAATGCAGCATTTGGTCTCAGGGTGACTCCTTTCTGCTCCTTCGGTGTCCAAATGTTGCTGCTGAAAATTGGATAAAATTTGAAGAGTGGTTTTGGGCCCAAAAGTTCCTTTGTGACCATTCACAGAGCCAACCGTGTGTCGTATCCTCAAATGGCACCAGGTCGAATCTTACTCGTACCATGGATCAAATCTGTGTCACCTATTACAGACCAAATATTTTATAAACATCCATCTGTCGTGGAAGTGACCCAGTAGTTGATGACATTGCAAAGACAGGGGGAAATTGTGTTTCCTTCCCTTGTAACCGGCAGCTCGTTGTTCCTCTGCGGTTCCTCTGCGGTTCTCTGAGTTTGACCTTCAACTGCCCAGTCCAAAAGGTGTTTTTGGCCGGGTCTCGGTGCCTTTTCTGTCCAAAGAAGGTGCGTCTGACACACATGTGGGGACACTTGCAATAGGTGAATACGGCAATCCGGCATGTTAAAATATTGATGTTGAGACGTGCGTGTTGCATGGTGGATCGTCCACCACTACCTGGGCCATTCCTGGACACGACAATCACACAACCACGTGTGAACATCAGCAACCCGTACGAGTTGTCAACGAGATGGTGAAAGCTGTCATGAATTCTCGTCTGATGTTCTAGGTGTCAACTGCCGCTGATTCCGTGCCATGGACCTGTGCATGTTCATGTTTTTGCGGGGTGGATACTTCCCATTCATCCTGACGTAAAATACCAAACTCTGCAACGGGAGGAACGGATAAAAGCCTAATGGAAAGTGGGAATTTGACATCACTTTCTCCCAACAGCAACAACGATTTCTGGATTTACTGGTGAAAGGACAGACTCGTTCTGCGAAACATCGTCCAGCTCACAAGGGACTCCAGAGCTTCAGGGAGTGACAGAAATCAATGACAACACCAAGACTCTATTTGTTTGTCCAAGAACCATGCTGCCAAGAACATTTCCTCTGTGTGGCCTCCTCTTGACTGTGTGTTGCTGCTTCGCCAGAGACGTCTCGTACAACGTTGTGAGGCTGCGACATTCCAAAAGGTAAGTTGCAATTCTTGGGATTCAGTTCACGTGCAAGCAAGCATTCAAGACCCGTGTTGCATCCAGATTTGTCCAGCAGTCGAAGCTGATCCAGACAAGGCCTGAGGTGGAATCCAAAAACTAAAATTGTTTTCAATGTGCAACGACCATTGTCCAAAGTTTCCTGAAGCAAAAACGCGCCTTTGGGGCTGATCGCAACGATTACAGCGTGGTCCATACAACTTTTGCTGCCTTATAATAATATTCACTTGACCTTCGTGCATTTCCCTCAAGCAACCTTTCTGTGCTGGCTGCAACAATTCCCCACGCCAAGAGTTGTATCATTGGAACATTGATGTAGAGAACTTCGTGTGGAGTGTGAAGGTAGAACTGCTTTTTCTGATGACTCAGAAGGAGGATTTTGAGTGTGGCAGTCGGGGGTTTCTGAAGTGTTCAGGCCAGCTGTAGAATCCAGCGCATGACTAGGTTTGTCAGCAGTCAAGTTTGCCTTGGCCTGATTTGGTTTCCAGCTCGTGAAGCTGGCAACTGGATCTGGATCCGATAGCTGCCAGTTGCGTTCAATCCGAAGTGATCAAACCTGGCCGACGTCTGTCGGTACATGGTTCCTACCTTTGCATGGGCGTTCCCGCGTAAGGTTCATGACCAAACAGCAGCTCTTGCTTCGGTGATGATGGTGCACTGATCGTTTCAATGGTGCCGATGAAACTTGGGTGTGTGAGACTTTTTTCCAAAACAAGGATCAGGATAGTCTGGCTCTGATGGTTCCGATCTTTTTTCACCTGATCTCGCTGCAAAAGAGGATTTGAACTTGGACGCTTCAGAACTTTTCATAGTCGCCTGTCGGCGACCGAACTTCAAATCCAACCGGCTTCCCTCAGCATGAAACAGCTTGTTTGCTTTTTATCTTTTGCAAAGGACTGTCTTCAAAGTTTCTCGCTCTCCAGCTGGGTGCCAAATGAAAGGAAATTGTTCACCTCAGTATCTGACCCTCCGAGCATGAGTCCCATCAAGTGCAAAAGGCTTATTCTTCCCATCAAGCCAAACTTGCCTGGAACCTCCTTCGTTGCGCGGCTACATTGCACGTACTTTGCTGATACTGCTGAACTCTGCAGTGATCATGCAAAGATTTGAAAAATAGTACCTCAGACCCTTCTTCTTGCACCAAATAATGTTTGCTGATTTATGCGGAACATCCATCAATGCGAATTCGTGGGTGTGTGAAAACGATGTGCGTCGTGCTCAAACGTTCAAAAATTCTTGTTCTAAGGCGAGATCAGCCTGTTTGGTCGCTGTACATGTACACAAATTCGAGTGACTTCGTCCCTCTGGTAGATGTTCCTTTACTTGTACAACCGTTGCGTTTGCAAGAAAGGGAACATTGACAGGAAATACATTGATCTCTTTCCAGAAAATCTAATTCAGACGTGAAGAAAGTTGATTGCATCCGTGCACTGGTGTCAGTAACCACCCAGGTCATTTTCTGTGTCACCATTCTTTTTCTCGGCCAAAAGGCGAAAAAATGTCAACTTGCTTTTGGTCATTTTCGCATGCATGTCAATGCGAGATCTTTCCTCTCAGTGTCACGCCCAAAGTGAAAGATTCTTCAAATTTGCCACAACTGGACGTGGTGTTCCCCCCTCCCCCCGAATAGCACGTTTGCTTTTCGGCGATATTTCTGCAGTCTGGAACCAGAGACGGTGTCTATGGTGCATAGCTCTAGTATCGACCGCAGGTGCGGTGAATTTCTCAGGACTAAATGCAACTGTTTCAGGCAAAGAAGAACTGTCGAAAGCATTGAGATATTCATGATTTCCTTTGGATTTTAAACCGCTCCAGCGAAAAAAAGTCGTTGTTCCGAGTACGCACGACGTGAACGTATGCGTGTGCACACCATGCTGAAGACAAGAAAACCGTGCGCCGAATGGAAACCTTTGAAACGTCATCGCATCTGCATTTCTCACGCGTGAACACACACACACACACACACACACACACACACACACACACACACACACGACACACACATAACAACGACAACTTCGAGAAGTGTACGAAAAAAACAAATCCGTGTGATTGTGAGCATCGCAAAAGAAGAACCGCCTGCCAGCTTGACCACGCACTAAATTATTTACAATGTTGTATATATGAGTGAAGCCCCAGTAGTGATGTTGTAGTATAGTTTATTGTAGAGTATAAGTTGGAGCTCAGTGGTTTAGGCTACCTTCCTCTATGGTGTCACAAGCT